>Ga0182213_1000233_pt1 | contig 10247 bp, 11 predicted proteins | sample G5R1MG_22_FD_128399 | JGI IMG/M metagenome (GOLD analysis project Ga0182213, IMG submission 128399) | Switchgrass phyllosphere microbial communities from Michigan, USA - G5R4_MAIN_03OCT2016_LD1 MG | ecosystem: Host-associated > Plants > Phyllosphere > Phylloplane/Leaf | place: USA: Michigan... | reverse complement strand
AGGAAAACGGCCGCAGGTGAGCACGCCGGCGGACGAGTACATGCCAAATTTCAGCCCTAGACCGTGGATTTTGTCGACAATGGATTTGATGCCGCTTGGAAATTTGTAGCCTGGGGTCGAATATCAATTCTTCCGTTGCTTCGAGGATGGACGAGAGGGTAACCCACTGTCGGCGACGAGATAACCACTGTCGTTGCGCCCGACTGCCCAGCAGTCATCAAGGATGATGTAGCTGTAGCCTAGGTCGCGGAGGCCATAGTCCACCATGTCTTGTGCGGTGGCGAGGAGCAAACTCTCGTTCACATTGCAATGGAACGCCTGGCCAGGAAAACAAGGTTAGCTGGGTAGCCTGATGGGATACGCTGGCATCAAACCCACGTTCCAATTGTTCCATCCCATCTGGGGAACGAGATTGAGGCCATTGTAAGAGGATGCTCCAGGAACAACCACCTCGGGCTTCTCGTTTCCCGCTTGGCGTTTGCCGTGGTAGTATGCATCTGACACTCCCAGCAGCAGAGCAGCGGTTGCAGCAAGCGATGCAAATGGCATGGTGATCTCCCGAGCTTACAAGCTGTGTCTTGCGATACGGAGGGAGACGACTTGAACAATGTCTCCTCTCAGGAACCAGCCCCACTTCTTATACCTTGGGTAGTGACTCGTCCCACGGTACCAGTAGTGTCTTGCATCGTGCACAGGTCCATGTACGAAGTCGCAAGCTGGGCAGTGCCGGGCATTGATGCTGCAGCTGTGTCGCCCTCACGTGCAGCAGTACGTCGTTCTCAATCGCCAGAATAAGTAAGGCTTCTCATCGTCGTCAGAATCTCGGTGGTGCTGCGTGGAGAGAAGGCGGGGGATGGCAGGTGTATGCCAATCGGAAGGTCATCGGCGACTCGCAGCAGTGTCCCGGCCATGTACCATCCCCGCATTTCCCCAGCTGTTGAGAACGCCAAGGCCGGATGATGAAGTCTCGAGGGAGTTGGGCTCTTTGCACTCCCTAGGGCCTGGGGAGTGGGAGCCAGAAGCTAACCCATTTCGGGGAGGGCCACCCGCTCTAGGCTTGGCAAGGTCTTTGTCTTCATCCCAGACTACGACCACGGAATTCTCGATCCTATACCGAACTACGCCGGCTATCACTTGCAGAGCTTGAATGGCAGACAAATCGAATTACCCAAGGATTATCCTGAGGCAAAGTTATAAGACGGAAGAAAAATAAATCGAGAGGATCTGTAATTGGGCTCCTGACTAACGCGTCTGCTGCCTACTAGGTATCAATATAAACGCCCTCCCTTGGATACCTAAACACCGCGCTGCGTGGAACACACCCTTCTCCCATTTCACCCTCAACGCATCTACCGCACAACTCTCAACCCGCCTCTGCCCTTGCCCGCTCGTCTCATAGACTCCAGCTTCATCTTGAGCTGCTCCTGTACCTTGCGATTCACCGCCCACGCCTCGGCTAGTCTCTGCATCCTGATCGCTGCTACAACGGCCAGTGCTGCCGACTTGAGGCTAGGCCGACGCTCGTGCACCGTCACGTCGGGTGTAATGCCCATTTGCGAGATGAGGTTGAGATCCTCCTTGTTGCTATAGTTGTGTTAGCTTTGCGTTCTCGCTGCGGATTGGGCAATAGGAGGGACGTACCATTCACTGTAGACTTGGATCTGCATAAGGAAGAAACGCTTCTGATACCCAAGCGCCTCGCGGAACGCCTCGGCTCTTGAACACCTCGCGCGAAGGAACTGAATCTGCTTAGCGAGTCCGTTGATCTCTTTGACGTGCCGCTTCGTTAAAGCAGCCGCCTGCTCATCCAGATCGATCGCATCTTGATCCGCTTTATTTTGGATGGCCTTGGCAGAAGCCTGAAGAAGCCGATGTTGCGATTCCTTCTCGCGAAGCTCGGTCTGTAGGTCGCGGACTTGAGATTCCAGGCTGTGGATTTTCTCTTCTAGGGCGGCTTTTTGCTCGCGTTGAGCGGCGCGTGCTTCGGCCCGAAGGTCATCGTGTTGGTTTTCCTTCTCCTGGATCATGGATTCCAATAGTGTAATCTTTTCCTCAAGCGAAGCCTTCTCCTCGGCAACCTCATCGGCATCCTCTTGTAGGACCTCAATCTCCGCTTCATGATCTTCCTTTTCGCGTCGCGCTTCGTCTCGCAGGTCTTCGAGGGCCTCGAGTCGCTCCTCTGCTAATCGTTGCAGAGACTCTACCTGGCTTCGTTGCATGTTGAGCTCTCCACGGAGGTTCTCTAATTCGTCATCTCGTTTACGAACGAGACTCTGCATAACGTCAATCTGCGTGTCCGGTTCGTCGGCGTGGTCTCGTAGAGCCTCAAGCTCGGCATCTCGGTCGGAAATCGTCTTATGCGCCGTGTCTAGCTCGCGAGTTCGGCTGTTGAGATCATTCTTGAGCTGCCTAAGCTCGCCTAGGGCTATCTCCTGGCTCTCGATCTTTCTCTGTAAATTCTGAATGTCTCGCTCACGCGTTTGCACTACCGTCTGCAGGCTGGTACGGTCTTTGAACAGCGCATCTCTCTCCCGAGTGGCCTTTTGTAGCGCCTCGATCTGGGTCTCCTTTCCAGATACGGCTGCTCGCAAGTTGCGCATTTCGCCTTCCATCTTCGAGACCAGGCTGTTGCGGTCACGATGAAGCTCAGCAAGCTCGCGTGAAAGAGCGTCACGTTCTTGCGTTACCTTGCTCAAAGCCAGTACTTGACTATCCTTGCTTGTTATTGTAGAGCGAAGGCCAGTAACTTCTTGTGTCGCATCGTCGCGCTCCCTTCGAAGCCGGTCCAGCCCCTCTAGTTCGCGGTCTTTCTGGCCGAGATCACGGCGAAGCTGCAGCAGCTGTTGTTCGTAAGAAGAAGCATCATGCTGTAAACGCGTGATTTGATGCATAGCATCCTGGAGTTTTTTGCGGTAGTCATCGAGCTCATCGACCTTGGTTTCCGCGGTATCGACTCTGGCTTGAAGGAGCTCTAACTCGACGCCTTTATCGCGAGTAATGTCCAGCACTTTTTGTCGCGCATCATTGGCAGCTTGTTGAGCAAGCTGGACCTGATTGTCGCCATGGGATTCTGCAAGTTTTACACGCTCTCGCAGTGACTCTAACTCTGCCTGATTTTCGCTCTGCACAGAGTGTAATTGTCGTTGCAGCTCTCGGATTTCTTGGCCCTTTCTGTTGTCGGCTCCCTCAAGCATGGCCTGCAGCTGGTCCTCCAGGTCTTCTATCCTTTCTTGTTTTTCGTTCAATTCATGCTCCTTTTCAGCTACGTTTTGCTCTTGCGCCTGTCGAAGTTCCTGCTGTTGCGCTTCAAGCTTGGCGATGTGCCTGCCTTGCTCGGATATTTGACGCTCTTTCTCTTCGAGACCGTGGGATTGGCCTGACTGTGCCTCCAATTGCTTCTCGAGCTCCTCGATACGGTCTTCGTGTTCGTCTAGTAATTGATCACGTTTTGCGACTTCGGCTTGTGCATCGTTTAGTTCAGTACTGACCTTCTCTAGTTCAGCCTCCGTGCTTCTGGCATCCTCAATCTTGTCTTCAAGTCGTTCAACTTCAGCAGCGCGTTCTTCTGCTAGCCGTCGAAGCTCGTCTATTTCTTCGCGCAAGCCTTCGTCCACGTGTCTCCGCTTAACCTTATCGGCGTATTCGCGCAGTTGCTGTTTGTAGGAGTCCAGTTCATTTTCAGCATTCGCAAGATCTTTTATATACTGCTTCATGTCACGGGACATAGTAACCTTTTCTGATTTTAGGCTGATATTCTCCTCTAGTGCCTTAATGTTGAACTCGGGGCCCATCTTCTTAAGATTCTCCTCAAGAAAGTGGATCTTAAGCTTGAGGCCGAAGTTTTCCTTGTCAATTTGCTCGAGACGAGCTTCTTGTTCGCGCAGCGTCAGCACATTGCCGTTCCCCTGATCCAGCTCGCCCTCTGCTCGCCTTGGCAAGGCTATAGGTGTGCTCACGTCGCTTAAGCTGTGTTCGGGCACTGGTGTACGGCCATTGATCGAATCGCCGAAGGAGCTGGACTGGATGTCGAATGTACTGGCCTCGGGCAATGGTGTGTTGCTGATCTGGAATCCTGGCTTCATGGCGACAGGCGTAGTAACAGTGCCATTTATCAGGCCGTTGACTTGGCGCGTCCGGTTCGCCGTCGCGCTCTTTAACATAGGCGTGAATTCAGTCTTAGCGCTGGGATTTCGGCGGGCTAGATTATTGCGTGGTGTACGTGCCCCGCCCATTTTCTTAAAGAGGGTATCGCGGTCGGTGGGTGCGTGGAAAGATTCTTCTCGGCTGAAGGAGAGGTCGCCGACGGTGAGGCGCGTTATGTCGCCCGCCTCTGTGCGCGGTGTCGCGAGGATGTGGGCCATGGTAGCGATGTTGTCGCTTACGGCATGCGTGAGAGAAATAGAGCAGAGCAATGTCGTGCGCTTCCTAAGCCAGGAGGGAAAGGTGTCTTGGGTGTTGGGTCGCTTCCGTCATATGGATACGTGGTTTGGGTAGTGTTACCGTGTTCTATGTTTGTTGTTGTTAACGCTCGGGCCCTGTGGCTAAGGAAACCTGTAGCCGCAAGAAGCAAGAATCAACGCTAATCCGTCCGTCACCGGTTCCTCTGCGGAAACTTCAACCATTGATTAAATTTACCGCAACTATGAACGAACTATCAGATAACCTCAAATGGTTTGGCGAGGGCTTCGATGGGTTCCCTAAAAAGCTTCCTGAAGACGTCGTTGAATATACCATCTTTATAATTAACTCACAGCTCTCGGACATTCAGACCCGAGAACGTCTTCAGGCCTTTCAGCGCGCACTTTGCTTCCTTAAGAAGAAATTCCTGAAAGAGTATATCTGGCAGCGTGACGACCTAAATTTGAAGCTAGTACGGGAAGAGCATCGATGGCTGCTTCGGGGCCAGACAAACTACGGCGATAGTGTGGCCGACGAATGGCTTATTGTCTATTTGATGAGAGAACTCAGCACAGAGTTTAAGGATGCCTGGATTCGCATATACGACTCCGACGGGGAGTTCTTACTTATTGAAGCGGCGAATGCGCTACCCAAGTGGCTGAGTCCTGAGGTCGCTGAAAATAGGGTCTGGATCAACAACCACCGGCTCTTAATAATACCACTTGGAAAAAAGGAGATGGGACCTTTGAAACAACAACAAGCCCTTTGTATCATTGACGAGACACCAGCTCGGCCGCAGAACTATATCAAGGTGGAAAAGGAGGCCTTCTATAGACTGAAGAATTATCCCGCCGCCATATCAGAGAACCAACACCACGCGACACTTCCACTACCAAGGAAAGTTGGACACATTCTAAACATCAATCCTTCATACATTGCTCCCATAGTAGAAGCCTTTTACCTCCGCGACCCCATCTCTATCCGCCTTCTCCAGCCTGAAAAATCCAAAACGCCGCTTTTGTTCCCTCCAGAAGACTTCGTGACCGTAAGCGTACGCTTCACCAAAGTGCTCTATGCACAACTCTTAGGCCAGCACTGGGCGCCACCTCCACCTTGGGATTTCGCACTGGAAAAACTCATTGACTCTGAGAAACCAATCGAGAAGTCAGAGATCGGTATCAAGGTCGCAGCCGGACTCCAGATTCTAGCCTCACATTCCCTCTACACTGCACACAAGTCGGCCCGCGAGATTTCAGTCCTGCTTGAAGATCTTGAAAGTGGCGAAGACCTCCTTCCCACCGACACCGAGATAAACACATGGCCTAAGCGTGAAGATGACGAAGCCTGGCTGAATATAGACTTTACCGAATTCGAAAAGGAGCTTCAAGGCAAAGGGACAGGCAATAGAGAAGCATTTGGAGACAAGGCCGCACAAGAAAACCTGAAGAAGATGGTTGAACGATTCAACTCTTTTCTCGCAGACAACGAGGCCGGTTCCGAAGGCGCTGACGGAAACTTTGATCCTATGGACTACGACAATGATTCAGATGCCGAGGCACGAGGCTGGGAGGACCCTGTGGACAGCAGTGATGATAATACCGACAACGGCATACCACCCCAAGCGAATGCATCCTCATCCAAGCCAAAACCACGCCCTGCGATCAAAACAGCTACCCCAGACTACCCATCCAATACCGACTCCGAAGACTCAGACGCCGATGCCGAATACGCCGAATACGAAAAAGCACATGCAGCCTATATGATGCTCTCTCCAGCCGAAAAATCTCTACTCACAGAGGAAGCTCGCGCACTGGCCCTCGAGCAAGATGCAGAGCAGGAAGAAGACGACGAGATTGCGAAGCTGAGTCAGATGATGGAGGCGGAGCTGTTTAGTCACGGGGCATTGGATGTGAATTCCAGGCCTGAAGGTGAAGAACTTGAAAAGGGCCAGACTAAGGGCAAAGGTAAAGCGAGGGTTGGCTTCTTTGATGATGTTAATAAAGGCGTGGGAGAGGACAGCGAGAATGATGAGGAAGAAGAGTTGTTGGACGCGGACTACAATCTCGCGGATAATATGCTGAAAGCTTTCAAGGGACAAGCGGGAACGGCGGGGCCAGCGGGTAACATGATGAAGTTGATGGGCATCCAGCTTCCCCGGGATGCTGATGACGAGCTGCGTCGTCGGAGCTAACAAGGAGAAGTAGCAGCAGCGTGTATAGCGTGATTCCATTGAGCAGGACCCGACCTTTTTCGGAAAGACATGCGTCAATTTTGAAAATCTCATTCTACAATTTGTATCAAGTGTGACGATAATAAAGGCTAACCTTGTTATACATAAGCCCTGCGCATCGCGTACGCGCCGCAGCCCGTCTTTGTGATGAGCCCTGCGACTGGACACTATTTATACAAAGACTACAGTAAACCCGCTATATCCTGATAACCCTCTTTCTCTGCCAAAGCGCGTGGGGTAAGTTGATTACTATCTAGACAGGAAATATCAGCCCCAGCATTCAAAAGAAGTCGGACAACATCTATCTTTCCTTCCCATACAGCAAGATGAAGCGGCGTCCCCTTTCCAAACGGCATACATGCTATATAGTCCGCCATCATATTAATAGAGATGCCTGTTACTAATATCCGGCGGGCCATATCCAGCGTATTTTGTTTCCTAATAATAGCCCAGTGGAGTAGATTTCCATATGCAGGATCGGCCCCTTGAGAAAATAGAATATCAACTACTTCAACCGGCGCATAGTACACAGCCCACGATACCGCGTTAAAGCCTGAAACGCAGCATACATTTGGATCAGCGCCATGATCAAGTAGCTAGTGTATCATCTTTATTTCAGATTGGCTGGGTGAAGACTTCGAAACAGTAATACTTCGATATAGTTAGTATGTTAAATGGAGCAAGTTCAACTATACCAGAGCAAGTTCAAATATGGAGCACATACCTGAGCACCCACATCCGGGAGTGCATGGCCCGATTCTTCAACCTCAATCGCGAGAAGAAAGATTACTTCCCTTCCAACTCTTCATCCGAAAGTCTACAGAGAAAAACTGGCCCTTCCAGATCAACAGCGCTTTATAGAAGACGGTCTCGCCAGCGAGGGTTTGACAGTGATCACGTCCGAGACGTATGAGAAATTTCCATTGAGAACAAACCACCTGCGGATCGTATTTCCGTGTTCGTAGATGGCAGTGATAGTAATGATGTCAAAGGTGTACATGGAAGGCAGACACGTTCCGGCCTTAACACCGCCGTCTAGCGAACGCCAGTCTGCCCAACCCAGTCAACTGCAAGGGGCTCAGATTCAAGAGCAATTTTACTGGGATGGGGAATACCATGTCCACAGTACCGATCCTGCATATGTATGGCTCCATAGACAGTGGGTCCCGCGCCCTTGTCCTGTCGATACGCGGTGGGATGGGAAGTATTATGTCTCGACTACAGTTCCCGCATATGTCTGGATGAACAATGAATGGGTGTTGAGGCCAGCAAGCTGAGCAGCTGCTAGTTTTCCTGCAGGCCTGCGATATCCCATGGGCGGCGGCTTTGCTTGTACTGTCGTTCAAGTGAAATGGTTTTGACGCGATATACCTTCGTGAGCAGTGAAATCGATATATATCCTACGAGATAGGCATTGCTCCGGAAAGCGTATGTATACTTGTCCGTGTTGTCCTACGCCATACTACCGTAGTAGAATTCATATCAGCTCTTGAACGGACCGCCGACTGCATTGTGCTACTCTCGATTCCCCTTTCCCGCTTGTTGAATTGCTGCGAACTCCTCTCACTCCCCCTAGCTACACGGGTAGGCGCATGAGCATTATACACGGAATCCTTTGCTTGCATGGATGAGGGAAGCAGAGCTGCGACGGTGGCGACAGTAGCTATTCCAGTCCACAGTGATTTCTTGTTGTACCACTGCTTATCCTTCTTGTGGTCATGACAAGTGGCCAGCGTTGGTGGTTGAGCTGGTGGTCGAATTGGTGTTTGAGCTGGCGGTCGAATTGGTGTTTGAGCTGGCGGTCGAATTGGTGTTTGAGCTGGCGGTCGAATTGGTGTTTGAGCTGGTGGTCGAATTGGTGTTTGAGCTGGCGGTCGAATTGGTGTTTGAGTTGGTGGTCGAGCGGGTAGCCGAGGAGGCTGTTGAGAGCGATGAAGTTCCAACTCTCGGCGCTGTGATGGAGAAGCAGATCGAGAACGGGACAGAGCATGATAGTTCTCTCGTGGGCTTAGTGAGGGTCGCGAGTATTGCGAGCGACCACGATGGTGTGGAGGAGATCGAGATCGCGACCGGGACGTTGAACAAGTGCTCTCTCTTGAGTTCGGCGAAGGCCGCGTGAATTGCGGGCGGCCACGAGATGGAGGGTCGGGTTCATACTCGTCGTGCAGAGCGAAGCGCACTCGGGAACGGCTTCGGTCTCGAGACATTGTCTTGGGGATAACAAGCACGTCGATTGAATGGCCGATTGGTATAGTTTAGGCAAAGATGGGTCGCCTTGGGGTTATAAATGCTTTGAGTTTGAAGCGGCCGGGTACCTGCGCAACATCCAGGTTTTCCTTCGAATTGCCGATCTTGAGCGGTGACATCAGACTCCACGTTGTCAAAACGCATAGGCGCGATCGATGACCATGGTCGCGGATGCGCCACACGTTAATCGGGCCGATGTCCCTGTTCGGGTTACCACAGTAAAAGGTGAAGCATCTTACGATTTGGCGCGTGCACCGACGCAAACCATCTTGAGCTTGATATCTTTATCTTTGACGCGTTAACAGTCATGCAATAGGCATTATAGTGAGAAACCTAGTATGCGGTTTCGCTGTTGCAGGCTAGCCATCGTGAAAGCGGTAGGATTTTGGCAGAGTCAAGAACGTTGTCGTTGCCCAAGGTGCATCCCTGCCACTTAGGCTTTGTTTACCCTGTCAACCAAGAATATCAAAAAAGGAATGGAATCAAGGGTTGCGATCATGGGTCAAACCCCGATTCAGGGACTCTTGCTTGCACTTGAGACATCGCATATCGGTTGGTAGGTGGGTAGGTGCCGGGGATGGGGAATGGGGAATTTGCGTCAGTTGTCTACTGGACGGAGCCCAACGCTCGCACCGATACCCTATTACAGTTGCCCTTGTTGGTTTGAACAAAAGAACGGGGACAATTGTTGAATCTTGTATTCTGACCGCAATGCGATCAAGCGGATAAAGTGAGAAAAGCCTGGATCGATTGTGTGAACGCACAATTATTTCGACTGAGCAGAGATAGATGCGAGAGCATCATCTACAGAGCGTCGGCCAGTCAATTTGTGTATGCATATAGCACCGCCGCGTGTTACATCATATATCCCCCATGTAGGATCGCATCGTGTGTCAACTCAACCGCATCTATCGCTTCTTGGCGTTAACCTTCTCTTCGAGCGTCCTGACGTAGCCTTCTATCCGTTGAACGGCAGATTGGAGGGCCTAGTACACGAGTAAGCATTCTTTGAAGCCATGAAGCGAGAGCTTCGCAACCGTCACAACCGCTTCTTGCTCGATATCTTCGGCAGTGGGAGACGTACGTAGATATCTTCGGTTAACAGCTGATTCGATACGCGGTATTCATCGACGACGTAGTAGTACATGCCTGCGCCCGACGCGGTTGCGCCGAGGAGAAATCCGAAGAGTCTGATAGAGTCACTGTTAGCTGGGCTCAGGTGCCATCATCCATGTGTCGCTGCTTCCTTTGCTTACACGGCAGACGTTGGGAGAGGATTGACATCAAAGACGAGGACTCACCCTCCTCGGAACGCGCCGACAGGCTTCCTGACCGGCGCAACAACACCCTCCTGCCTCAACGCCGCACTGGT
>Ga0182213_1000232_pt1 | contig 10250 bp, 15 predicted proteins | sample G5R1MG_22_FD_128399 | JGI IMG/M metagenome (GOLD analysis project Ga0182213, IMG submission 128399) | Switchgrass phyllosphere microbial communities from Michigan, USA - G5R4_MAIN_03OCT2016_LD1 MG | ecosystem: Host-associated > Plants > Phyllosphere > Phylloplane/Leaf | place: USA: Michigan... | reverse complement strand
TCCTTGATCCGCAGCTCTTCGCCGTTGGTCGGTACGAAGCCCGCCGATGTTGCCGGCGCCGTGGTCGTGCCGCCCGATGTAGTGACTGGCAGGCTCGCCGTCATCATATAGCGGAAAGTCGCCCCCGTAGGCGCGGCAACGCCGCCCGTGATGCGATTATTGATTGTGACCGAAGTCGGCGTGCCCGCTGGCAAGAAAGCCGTTCCTGCATAGCGCGTATATTCGAGCGGCGCATTACCGCCGACGATGTTGTCCGAGAACGTGCGCGCGGACATGACGAAATTGACGCCCGAGCCCGCCGGGTTCAGCAATTCGGTCAGCAAGAAGCTGCCAGCCGCGACGGGGACGATCGCGGTGCTGACCGTGTAGCCGAAGCCATCAAAAACCCGCTGGTCTTCATAGGCCGGCGTAATGGATGCCGGCCCAGCCAGCAGCGACGCAAAATCAAGTGGCTCGCCCTGTGGATTGGTCTGCCAAACCGGTATGGCGTCCTGTGATTTACTCAGCGTCACCATCAGTAATACACTCCCGCAACCGGCTGCCTTTCAGCGCCGAAACCTTGCGTCATCGCCACCTTAAAACGCGCGGCCTGCTGCGCCGTTGCAGCGCCAATCACCGCCGCGTCGCCATAAAAGTCTGAAATCTCAATCGCGAGGCAAGCCGCCAATCCCTGCGGGTCCGCGGTGGATCGGGGCGCCTCGTCGTCCAATGTCATCACGGCGTCAGTCGGCTGCCATTCCTTGACGGCGCCGTCATACAGCCACGTGCGGGTTTCGCCGCCCTTGGCGTCGGTAATGCGCACCACCATCCCATCGCGAGGCGGCTTGTTGGGCGAATAATACCCGCAGCACCGGAACCATCCGTAATCGTTGAACCAGCCCGTAGCCACCAGCTCGGGCAACTGAACCTCGATCACGTTTTCCGTGGTGCGGTAGATATGCTCATTGCCGCAGGCCATGTACGGACCTGTTACCGGCACAACATCCGTTAAACGACCAAACGCACCCGCCGCAATCCAAGAGCCGTAAAGCCCCTGAAGCGCGGCGAGCGCGTCCGTTGCGTCGGCGTTGCGCGCCTCGCGGCCTGCACCAAGCACCCCCAGCTTCTGGAGGGCCAGATTGACCACGCGGCGCGCCGTCGCCATTACTTGGTTGCGTCCGCCAGCCGAGCGCGCAGCGTGTCGACCGATGGGTTGCCCTGAACGACGATCCCCAGATTACGAAGATCGGCCTTCAATGCCGCCTTCTCCGTACCTTCCTCGGAACGCGCGTTGCGCTCGTCCTCGTCGGGCTCCTTGGCATCCACCACGTCAGCCTTGGCGGCGTCGACAGCGAACGTCGGATTGTGCCGAATGGCGTCCGCCATGGGATGGTCCTTCGGCACCGAAACCGACTGGCCCTTGACGAATGCGAGGTCGCCCATGCGGACAAGCTGGGCCTGGGGGTCTTCATCCCCCAGCCACGTCGCCTTGAACCCGGCGCTCATGCCGGATTCTCAATCACGCCGTTCAGCTCGGCGGTGATCGTTCCGGTTGCGGTCGTGGTGGCCCCGCCGATCGTCAAGATGACGTTGGTGAAGCCCGCGTTGTTGAAGTCGCGGCCCACCGTCTCAAGAGCGGCGGTGGACCCGGCCGCGGCGCCCGACACCGCGTTGAAGTACCGCGTCGGGTTGGCAGCATCGCCAAGCGAAAGCGTGACGCCAGCGCCGAGGGCATCCCACTTAAGGAAACCCTGCTTGACCTGGAAGTTGCGGTGCAGCCGCATCATTACGACGGTATCCGCCGCCGCGATAGCGCCGGGCGACTGAGTGCCCAGCGTGAACACGCCGTGCGCGCCCTGAATCGAGCGACCGTCGCCAGTCGGCCCAGAAACAGGATAAGGCGGGTTGCTCATCTGAAGCGATCGAAACTGTGCCATCTAGTCAGCCTCCTTAAACGAGCGCGGGAACGGCGGTGTACGACGACACCATGCCATACTGGATGCCGCCGAACGAGGTCTTCTTGACCCCGCGCAGCTCTTCGATCGCCATGCCGGGACGGAAGTCGTAATCCTCCCGCAGGTCTTCGATGATCCGCGGCGCCATGCCGTAAGCGACGGCGATTGCCGACTGACCGCACAGGAACGCGGGCGCGATGTCTGCACCACCCGAACCGGCGCCGGGCAGGATGTAGTTATCCAGTTCGGGCACTTCGCGGATGATGACACCCAGATACATCAGGTCGCCATCCTGAAACAGCGGGTTGCTGTCGACGCCGCCAGCTTCGCGGGGACGCGAAGAGGTGTTGATGTTGACGATCGTCGGGTCCTGCGACAGCACCGAAAACTCGCGGCTGCCGACGAAGTAGACGAACCACTCGCGGCCGGCGGTCATGTCCGACTTGAACGGGCGCACGTTGGTCGTGAACGCGTTGTTGCCGAGCTGCGTACCGCCAGCGGTCTTTGCCAGCGTCTTCAGCAAGCGGACGTGCGCCGCCGACGACTGTCCCGTGGCGGTCGAGACGGTGCCGAGCGAGGTTGCCCAATTGCCCGATGCCGAGTTGGTCCGGGCGTTGCCGAAAATGATGCGATCCGAGTTCGCCACCAGATACGCATTGCGCTGCGCTGCGGTCGAGAACTGATAATTGACCGTCTGATCAGAGCCGGGGTTGCCGTCCGCATCGAGAGCGCCGGGAATGACCACCGAAGTCATGGCGTCTAGTGCATCGTCGCGCAGGCGCTCGGCCGACCAAGTGCGAAGCTGCGGCTTGGATGCGCCCCACATATCGATTGCGGTGCGGAACGTGGTCGATTTGGGCAGCTTGACGCCCTGGCGCAGCCAATTGACCGAAATGGCCGTGTTGGCAAACGAAAGATCGGCCTCGTTGCCCTTCAGCACCTCGGAACCGCGAACGCCGCGGCCCTTGATGCGCAGCACCAGCGGGAAGTTGATGGTATCGCCTGCCTCGTTCTTGAGTTCGTTGCGAACCCGGATAATCGAGGTGTCGGCGGTTCCCATGTAGGGAAGAATGGACGATTCGCGCACGTATTCGCGCATCAGGTCCGTGCTCCAGACCTGACGCTGGAGCGCGGTAGCAAGCTGAACTTCTGCCATGTTAGACTACCTTGTGAAGATAGCGTCCATAGCGGCCATGGGATTCGCGTTTGGTGGGGTTGCGGCGGGCGTAGCGTCCGATGCAATCGACCTTGGCGGCATGACCGGCTTTGGCGCCGGGGCTGGTGCCACCGCTACGGGAGCGGCGGCGGGGGCCGCGCTAGCCTTGGCAAATCCTCGCTTGGCTGCCTCGCGCTCGAACCAATCATCGAGCTTCGAAGGGTCGCCAATATCAGACAGCAGGGCGTCGCGCTTGTGCTGCTGGACGATCCAGTCGACGGGAAGCATTTCGGTCTGAAACACGGTGCCGACCTGCTGATTAAACGCGGGGTCACTCTGCGCCTTTTCAAGCGCCCATGTCCGCGCGGCCTCAACCGTGTCCTTGCCGTAATCCCGCACCGCGAGTGCGTAGCTGGTGTCGGCGCGGACCTTTTGAACCCGTGCCTCTAGCTGCTGCTCGATGTGCCGATCGTACCCTTCTGGATCGTCAAAGGGGTCGGGACGTGCCTGCGGCGTCTGCGCTTGCTGCGACCGATACTGCGCAAGCTCACGCTCCGCAGTCTGTCGCTTCTCGCGCTCCGTCAACATGGCGTCGATCGGGACGTATCCCGCGCGATCCTGCTGACGCTCCGCTTCGGGCTGCTGTTCCGGCTCTGGCGCTGGCTCCGTTACCGTTTCCGGCGTGGACTCCACCGCTGCTTCCGGTTCCTGAACGACAGGCGCTTCTTCCGCAGGCGCGGCGTCGGCGAATACCTTGTCCAGAAAGTCATCAGCCATTCCAAACTCCTCCCGGTCTATCTCGTTGACCGCAACGACACGCCCGATACCCGGCGACGGCTTGGCTTTAACGAGGCCAAGAACTCGATACGCCCGTAAGCCGGCGACGCTACGGTATTCTGATACCCGTTAACGTAGTTGACCGCAACAGTGTTTCGTGATGTTGTGATCGGGCTGCGGCGCGTGGCTGAGTGGTCTAAAGTGCCGGTCCGCGCTCCAACCTCAGGAGCGGGCGTTTTGGTGGCAAGCGGATAGCCAATGCCAGGACGCCGTGGGTTCGAATCCCTACCGCGCCGCAGCACTTTAGTCCGCCAGCGCCGCAAGAGGGTCTAGGCCTAGCGCCGCATATAGCTGCGCCTGCCCCTGATCCGCCTTAACCGCCGTGTCATGCGCGCCCGCCAAGTTCTTGGCCGTCTGCGACTGAAGATTCTCCACCTTGGCCCCAACCTCGGCTGCGGTGGTTTCCTGCTTGGCCTGTAGAGCCTGCGATAGCTGCTGCACCTGCTGGGTGAGCTGCGCCACCTGTGACTGTTCACGTTCTTGCGTGAACTTGTCCAGTTTTTCGACAATGCGGGCCTTGTCGTCCAACGGCGCAATCTCAAGCATCAGCTTGAACTCGGGCGTCGTCACGGCTTGCAACCCGCCCGCGTTCGTCACCAGCGCCGTCAGTTCAGCCCACACCTCCTGCTGAAGGTTGGCTGTGTCTGGCGTCGTGTCGAGGATGATATCCACGCTCATTTCCGCCAGCCGGTTGTTGTAGCCGACGATCACCTCGGCTGGCCGCATGGCCGGTGCGCCCGTCATGGGGTCCACCACTGGCTGGCCATCCGGCCCCGCAACAGGCTGCATCACCATGCCTTTCTGCGGCTCGTTGACCGTCAGAAACTCCATAGTCTTGGGATCGTCGGTGGTGCGGATGAACCATGGCTCCGTCTTGAACTGACGCGCCCGATCCCACATTGCACGATAGCAGCGCAGTTCCCACGACGTAAGCCGGGCCAAGGGCCGCGCCAACTCGGTCAAGCCCGCCTGCTGCGACACCAGCCGCGCCCGCCCTGATTGCGATGCGCCTTCTTGCCTGCCCAAGACGGCAGGCGTAGGCCCCATTCGCTCAATCTCGTTCTTCGCCTCCTGCATCCGCAGCATGTTGGCCTGGCCCTGTTCGGCCGTGGAGACGATGGCCCAACCCGCAGGAATGACGCCATCGGCTTTTGCCGCTTCAGTGCGCGCGGTGGTTGCGTCAACTGGTGCCGATGTAGGGTCCGTCTGCTGAACCTGACGCGAGTTCATCAGGTGAAGCGAGCGCGACCGCGACGCGTTCACCTCATCCTGAATCGGGATCATGTCCTGGATCGGCCCATACCGCCAGTTCTTGGCATCAACGTAACAGCTCGTCGCGATGATGGGATTGGCGGGCATCCGCTTCTCATCGAGATATGGCGATGGTCCGTACTCCAACACCCCAGACGCGATGTAGACGATACGCTTCCACTCGCCCTCTACGATCCGGTACTCTTCCACCACCAGCACGCGGCGACGGCGGGTGTTGATCCAGCCAGACCCGTCGTCGCCCACGTCATCGAATTTGTCGTTGCCGAAGATGCCGATCCCATCCGGCTTCAGCGGGTCGCCTAATTCCTCGATACGAACCCGCCACTTCTCCGTGACCTGATCCGCGTCCATCCACTTCGCCATGCCCATGTAGCGAGCATCGGCGAAATCGTTGCGTCGGCTGTAGCGATCGGCGTAAAATTCTTTCCACCTGATTTGGGTGGCGATGATCTTGTCGCCGTCCATCTCGACAATGACCGCGCCCGTGCCCTCCACCAAGAACGACTCGGCCACCTCCATCTTCACGTCACCAAAATCGCCGTCATCGGCAATGAAGCGCAGCACCTTGCTCACCACGTCGGCGCTGTTCTGGTCATCGGGGTTGCGGGGGTAGGCCTGCGGATCGGAACGCGCAGCCTCTAGAACGCCTAGGATGCCGTTGATCGCGGGACGGATGCGATTGGTGTAGATGGCGGGCTGGTTGCGAGCGCGAAGCGTGGCGCGCACCTCGCTGGTGAGCTGTCCCGGCCCGTCGAAATAATCCCGCGCCTTCTGATTGCGCGACGACTGCCCGTCCGGGTCCGAGCGGGCATCATCGAAACCTTGACGCAACCGCTCGATCGACGGTGGCGTGCCCTGGATGTACTCAGGGAGGGTTTCGGTGGCGCCGCTTAGGACGATGCCGTCACGGTTGTCGTCGTCGGGGATCATGCGCGGTCCTCAGGCGGGTATCCCGCTACCATAGCACGGCCCATTCGGAAAGTTAAGCACTGCAAATTCACCGCGCTCGGCTTTGCAAGCCGCGTCATACGCAAGCGCGCACTCAACTGGATCGCGCGATGATTTAAGATGCCTGCGCTCACCCGGCCTGCCTCCGCCAATGTAAGCTGCATACCAGCCGTCAGCAGTAACCCTTTTAACGCCAATATATCCTGTGGTTTTATTCTTCTGTACGCGGTTCCACGTATTTTGTTGAACTGTGACCAGTCGCAAATTGGTCCTCTGATTGTTCAAACCATTGCGGTCCTTATGATCCACTAACATCCCCTTTGGGGCGTCCAATATCATTCTGTGCATTCTCAACTGCTGCTTATTGCTACCGGGCATATGCGATACCGCATAATGCGTTTGCCTCGCAGGTTGCGCGTGCCAACGGTAGCCACGCAAGAATTCATAATCTTCGTCGTCTACGACAGCTTCAAAACCGCGAGATAGTGCAATGATTTTCATCCCTACCGTATAGCTGCTATCCCCACTGTATTCAACCCCAAGCTGACGATGATGGCTGCGCAGGGCGGCGGTAGTCTCCCACCTGCGGACCCGTAGGCGACGACACCACCTTCACGATCGCCGGATGCGCCATATCAATTGCCCGCCCGATGTTGGCCGCAGCATCCACTTCGTCGTCCCATTTGCCAGCCGGAAATTTGCGGTACTGGTCCAGCACCTCTTCGCCCATCGGGCCAATGGGGATATGTACCTCGCCCATCGCCGCCTTTGCCTGAAACGGCTGCGCCTTGGTGGCTTTGTCGCCGCCCGCGGTCGATAGCGGCTCGATACGACAAGCGATGCCGTTCCGCCGCATCGCCGCCTTGACGAACGGCTCGGCCGATTTCCAGTTGTTGTCTGCCTCGGGAAACCAGCACAACGGCTTCCATCGTTTGATCAGCGGCAGCGCCCCCTGCTCACATAACGTTTGCTCGCCCGTGCGCTCATCCAGCTTCACACCCATCGCCACGTCGATCGTACCTTGAACGCGGTAGCCGTCTAGCATCCAGATATGTTGATGTTCGTCTATGCCCCACACCCGGAACACGTTGAAGTCGGAGCTTTCCGTGCCGCCTGGCGCGTGATCGCTCGTCATGTAGATGTTGAGGTTGGCGGGCCGCTCGGAAAAACGCTTGAACCAATCCGTTTTAAAGAACGTGCCTTCGTCAGCGGTGGGCTTCTGCTGATAGAGGCTGGTCCATGTCCGGGTGTTGCGCTGGAACGGTGCCCAATGCTCATGGCTGAACCACTCGGGCCATAGCGTCTGCCCGATAGCCCGTTCCAGCGGGTCGTCCGCACGATCGGCGATAGCTGGCAAGCAAATGACCTCCCACCAGCGCCCGTCGCGTCCGTAGAACTGCCCCGACTCCCCATCCCAATTCTCGGGCAGGATGCGCCCTGCGGGATCGTCCGCATGCCAACGGGTTAGAATCATGATCTGCGGCGAGCCGGGGATGAGACGCGAACAGAAATCGTCGGTGTATGCATCCCACGTCGTGTCGCGGATCGTCTGCGACTCCGCCTGCTGCCGCCCTTTGATGGGATCGTCGAGCACCCCCAACGCGCCGCGGTTGCCGGTCAGTCCCGACAGGATGCCGCCAGCCATGTATTCCGAGCCATTCTCCAACGCCCACTCATCCGCCGCCGCTTGGTCGCCCTTCAAGCCACAACCGGGAAATATCTTGGCGAAGCCCGGCGCCTTGATGAGCTGGCGTGCGCGGCGCCCCTGCTTCTTGGCAATATCGCTGGCATAGCTGGCGAGGATGACGTTGCGCCGGGGCTTGGACGCCATGAACCAGGGCACGAACACCACATCGACATAGGTGGACTTGGCTGATCCTGGCGGCATCAGCACCATCAGGTTGGGCACGGCCGGCGTGCCTAGCTGCTGTAGCTTCCGCAGTAGCAACGCGTGGTGAGAAGCTAGCTTGGGCTGGCGCAGCCCGTCAAACCGCTCTTCGTCTGGATCATCGGACAACGGGACCGTGGGGATGTCGACCGAACACGCAAAATCCGCAACGTATCGCCGAGCCAGCTCGTTGCGCGCCTCGTCGCGGTCAGCCGTTGTCAGGCGCATTGCGCAACTTATCCAACGCCGCCCGTATCGCCTTGGTGCGGTCGGCGTAACCCTGGCCCATTCGCTCCGATGCGGCGAGCTTGGCCTCTAGGGCGGCGATTTCTTCGGCGGGGGTCATTTCCCTCCCGCCGCCGCAATCTCGCGAAGCGTGGCTTCGGACAGCTTCGAATGATCCAACGCCGCCACCTCGATCGGCTCGCCGTCTGGCCCGCTGATCTCCTTGGGCAGCAACGAGGCGACAATCTTGACGTATTCGCCGGGGTTTTTCTCCCGCGCGTCAAGGATCGCCTTGATGCCGTACTCGGCCCAATCCTTTGATAACGCGTCCAAAAACGCCTCGCCTAGCTTGGACCGCGCGCCTTTAGGACGGCCGGCGGGGTTGCCCGACTGGCCGGGTTGGAATGGACGACCAACCACTCTGGTTTGCTGCTCAGGTGCTGTAATTTCAGCGGTCATGACCTGAAGATAGCCTTTCCCGCGCCACTAGCCAAGCCCCTCACTCCCCCATCCCCCGCAGTGCTTCGAGGGCGGCGGTTGCGAATACATTCATAGGGACATCCGCCCATCCCAGCCAAATACCATGAACGCTTTCTGTCTGGCTATCGATGTAATTATTGCCCGCATCCTCCATCGCCCGAGCCATCACCTCCACCTTCTCCGCATCATCCGCCCTGATGCCGTCTGTAGCGGCAACCTTGGCCACATGCTCCCGCACCTGCTCGGGGGTGTAGACGCCGGGGGCGGTCATGGCTGCCACACGATAATCTGAATCATGATCGCCACCGGCATGATCAAGCACGACAACCACAACAGCAACCCTGCCGTACCGCCATTATCCCAATCAAAACACGCTTTGAAAGACCAGACCGCCCAAGCAAGGTAGGCCAAAAGACCCAACGCTCCGAGAATAATCACTTCCCCTCTCCCGCCAGCTCGCGGCCGCGCTTTAGGGCGGTAGCAATCATCTCTTCGACATGATGATGCTGATATGGCTCGTATTCATCATACAGCGGATGAGACCGGATAATATCCCGCGCCTCCACCAAATCCGGATCAACCGGCTCGGGCAGGAGGGCGACCACCTCCGCGGCTTCTTCAACGTCAGCCCTGAGATTAAACAGACTCACCGTACCGTCACCGTTTGCCCGCGCCGCCAACTTGCGAGTGATATCCTCCATCCGCTCAAGCTGGTCGTGGGCGGTGGTGCCATACAGCTTCTTGCCCAACTCCGCCTTGACACTGTTGAGTGCTTGATTGGCATAGTGGGGGTGGTTGGCGGGGAGGCGGATGGAAACCAGCGTATCCCACATATCGTTATTGAAGCCGTCCCGGCCACTGGTTGTTTGCGTAAAGCCAATGTCGCTCCACCACGTAAAATCAGGCCTGCTTCGATCGGTCCATTGAAACTTAACCCCGTCCGCAAGCCACCAAGGCCGCTTCCCCGCGACCGCGATCTCGGGACCCCATTCGACGCCTTGCGTCCCTAACCCATTCTCACTATTCGTCATGACAGCGGGGCCTCCTACCCGTTAGCGGCCGAGTCTGAGCGATTCCACTAGCTCCTCGGCCGCGATTGTTAGACTATGGTTTTAGTTCTGGCGCAAGGGCGGTTGCGGCGATATCAGCCATTATACGCGGGTCTTCCACGCTTCCGCCTGCAATCTCCCGCAACGCCGCCTCATACCTTGCCAGCTTGGCGCGTTGGCGCTGGCGGTGCGCCTTCTGTTTTTCTGCGTTGGTTAGGGGCATGTTAGTTTTCCCAGCTCCATTTTCCATCAACAGTATGAGCGATAAAAACGCTGATGGGCTGATCCACATCCAGAATGGCCTTATTCACGCCATTGCGCCAATAGTACCCGTCTTTGATAAAGCCATTTGCCGTCAAAGCCGCAATGGCTTCATTGTAGTTTTTATTAGCGCTGTATGAGGTGAATTCGGTCTTCACTGTGCGTCTCCTTGTCTGTTCCCCCTTCTACCCGCGAGTTAC
>Ga0182213_1000231_pt1 | contig 10280 bp, 9 predicted proteins | sample G5R1MG_22_FD_128399 | JGI IMG/M metagenome (GOLD analysis project Ga0182213, IMG submission 128399) | Switchgrass phyllosphere microbial communities from Michigan, USA - G5R4_MAIN_03OCT2016_LD1 MG | ecosystem: Host-associated > Plants > Phyllosphere > Phylloplane/Leaf | place: USA: Michigan... | reverse complement strand
TTCAAGAGCGTCACCCAGGGCCAGAAGAACGCGGCAGCCGCCGACAAGACGCAAGTGGACGCAGCCGCCACGATGGTGGGCCTGTCAGGAGACAACGATGGCAACGACGAAGGATCGTCTGGCGGAGCTGGCCAAGCAGCTTCGGGACGCAGCTAAACAGCAAGACCCGATAGCCAAGGCTGTAGTGGAACTTGTGCGACTATCCATCGCCGAGTTGCAGGAAAGCCTTGTCTCCGCAGAAGCGGACGATATGCTACGTGTGCAAGGTGCGGCTCGCTACCTCACGAAGCTCCACAAGGAGCTGACGGTGATCCCGCCCACACTGAAGCCCGGAGCCTAGCATGACCCTGAAGAACCGACTTCTCCTCACCGGCGCCTTTGGCGGCATGACCGCGAACGAGCGCCGCCTTGGTCGCTTCATCCGCGACGGGGAAGGTCACCCGGCTCCGACACCCACCCCCACCCCGGCACCGGAGCCCAGCGGCGATGCACCCGACCCCTTCAGCGCAGCCTTCGACGAGCACGCGGCCGACCCGGCACCTGGAAACGATGGCGCTGCTCCTGCTGGACCTGCTGGAACCCCCACCCCCGAGCCCGCTCCTGCTGCACCGGCTGCTGGAGACCCGCCGGCCGCTGGTGGTGACGGTGGGGCCCCAGCCCCGTCTCCTACCCCTACCCCCACTCCTGCTCCGGCGCCGGCGCCGGGTGCTGCAGGTGCTCCTTCGGGTGAGCCGGCAAAGCCTGCACTGACGGCGGAGGAAGTCCTCCAGCAGCTGTCCGAGCGGATGAACCAGCCTGCGCCGGCTCCTGCCGCGCCCGCTGCCGCTCCGGCCGCACAGCCGCAGCCCGAGGCACCGCCGCTCTACACCGCCGAAGAAACGAACCTGATCAGCGAGTACGAGAAGAACTGGCCTGATGTCGCGCGCGCCGAGAGCCTGAAGCGCCGCGCCGAATACCAGGACCTGCTCGGCCACGTGTTCGGCCAGGTGCTGCAGTACACCCAGCCGCTGTTCGACCAGCTGCGGACGGTGGGCAACACCCTCCACACGCAGGAGCTGGGCAAGCTCGTACCGGACTACACGCCCCTGGTGGAGACCGAAGTCCAGGCATGGATTGATACCCAGCCTTCCTACTTGCAAGGTCCATACAAGCAGGTTATGCAAGGCGGGACATCGGAGGAGGTCGCTGACCTCATCGGGCGTTACAGGGATGCTACCGGGAAGGCAGCGCCAGCAGCACCGCAGGAACAGGCTCCGGCCCCAGCACCTGCAGCAGCCGCGCCAGCCGCCCCAGCAGCACCCGCCAAAAGTGAGCTGTCCACGGCTGCCAAACAAGCGGTAGCATCGTTGGCCCCAGTCAGTGGCGAGAGAAGTGTGATCCCGCAGTCGGAGGACAAGTCCGACTTCCCGAGCGCCTTCGATCAGTACGCCGCGCAGATGGCATGATTTCAACAGGCCAACACCGCTAGGGGGCAACTACAATGATCCAGTACGGCGACATCTCTCCCGCAATCGCGGCTTACGCTGTGGTTCGCATGCTGAAGCGCGCGCTGCCGCTGCTGGTGTTCGAGAAGTTCGGGCAGACCTACACCCTGCCGACGAACTCGACCCAGACGGCCAAGTTCCGCCGCTACTTCCTGTCCGGCGCCACTGGCTCGGCGGGTTCGGGTTCGGGCGACTTCTACACGCCCCTGGCGCTGACGCCGCTGGTCGAGGGCGTGACGCCCGAAGGCCGCAGCCTGGCCAACCAGGACTACACGGTCACCCTGCAGCAGTACGGCGACTACGTGACCATCACCGACGTGATCATGGACACGCACACCGACAACATCCTCGCCGAGGCGACCGATCTCCTGGGTGAGAACGCCGCCGAGACCGTGGAGACCCTGCGGTACAACGTGCTCAAGGCAGGCACCAACGTGTTCTACGGAGCGCAGGTGGCCGGTCGTTCCAGCGTCACCACCAAGATCACGCTCGCCGATCAGCGCCGCGTGACCACGGCGCTGAACCGCCAGAACGCCAAGAAGATCACTTCGGTGGTTGCATCGACGCCGTCGTTCAACACCAAGTCGGTCGAGGCCGGTTACGTCGCCGTTGTCCACTCGGACATGGAGACGGACATCCGCGACATGGTCGGCTTCAAGCCGGTCGCGGACTACGGCCCGCACACTTCCCCCTGGGAAGGTGAGATCGGCTCGGTCGAGCAGGTCCGCTACGTCGCCACGACCGTCGCCAAGCCGTTCCAGAACGCCGGCGCTGCCGTCGGTGCGACTGGCCTGCGCTCGACCGGCGGCTCGAACATCGACGTCTATCCGGTGATCTACTTCGCGCGCGACGCCTTCGGCATCGTGCCCCTGAAGGGTCACTCGTCCATGACGCCGATGGTGGTCAACCCCAAGCCGGCTCCGGGCGACCCGCTCGCGCAGCGCGGCACCGTGGGCTGGAAGCTCTGGACCGCCACCGTCATCCTTCAGGAGGCCTTCATGGTCCGCCTGGAAGTCGGCGCCACCGCATAAGCCGGGACGGGGGAGGGTGACCTCCCCCTCCTTCGGTAGGAACCACAGGGGATTGAAATCATGGATATCGTTGCAAAGACCCAGGACGGCGGCGTCTCGAACACCGCGATCACCAACCTTGTCGGTGACGGCACGGCGCTGAACGTCAACCTGGGCTTCAACCCGCGTTACGTCTCGATCATCAACGTGACCGACCAGATCACTTACGAGTGGTACATGGGCATGGCCGCGACCCAGACGCTCAAGACCGTCGCGGCCGGCACGCGCACGCTCGACACCACGAGCGCGATTGTCCCGCGCGGCACGATCAGCGGCGGCTCGCCGCGTGGTTTTGGCTGCCCCGCCGCAGTCAACCTCGCCGGCAAGTCGCTGATGGTGATGGCACACGGTTAAGCCGGGGGATGGCAGCGGCTCCGGCCGCTGCCATTTGTTCGAGCAACACAATGGGGAGCGCCATACCAGTGGGCTACAACAGCATCCGCATCTCGCGTGAACGTGGTGGCTTCCAAGTGCGCGCTACCGATCCGGCGATCGAGGCGGAGAACCGCGCTCGTGACACCGATGCGAAGTCCTGTGCTCCGTACCGTGACCCGGACGTCGAGTACAACTTCGACACCAAGGAAGAAACTCTCGCCTTCATCGAAAAGGCGATCGACGTTGCGCTTCCGGCAGAGACATTCACATCCGCGTTCGACAAGTTTGCGAAGGAGGCACAGGGTAAGTCATGAGCGACAGCTACGATATCGACGGCGTCAAGGTCACTCCCACCGGCGGTGGCTGGTATGAGCTGACCCACCCCAAGCTCGAAACTCCCGTCAAGGAGCAGGGCAAGGAAAACGCCGACGCCCGCGCCGCGGAACTCGCCAAGGGCTACGCCGATCTGGACAGCTCGATGGAAGGCCAGAACCCGGTCGACCTCGCCGCTGCCGCCGCGCTGCTGAAGGCTGCCGGCTCCGAGAGCGACGAGATGGCCAAGCTCCGCAAGGAGCTGGAGGAGGAGCGCGCCGCTCGCGAGAAGGCCGAGCAGCAGCTCGCCGACGCGCCGATGCGGACCGTGGTCACCGACGGCGCTCCTGTGGTCCCGGCGACCATCCACGCTCCGTCCGAGTACACCGGCATCCTTGACGACAAGCGCAAGGCGGCGCTCAAGGACCTGGGGATCGAGACCACCGACATCATCCTCGAAGAGAACGAGCACATCCCGCCGACCGGGCTGTTCGTGGGTCACAACGGTCGCGGCTACATGATCAGCCCCGGCGAGCGGGTCACGGTCCCCAACTTCCTGCTCGGCGTGCTCGACGACGCGATCATGTCCGCACCGATCACCGACCCCAAGTCGATGAAGGTCCTTGGCTATCGCGAGCGATCGCGCTATCCATACCGCAAGGTGTAACTAGCGGGACGGTCGAAGGATGGTTATCGGAGAACTGCTGCAGTACCTCCGAGAGGCCATCCTCAACGACCGCACCGATCGGGTCAGCGGTACGTCGGACTATCTGTGGACCGACCAGACGCTGCTCACGAACATCAACGAGGCCCACCGCCGGTTCGCGCGGAAGGGCCTCGTTCTGCGTGACGGGGCCACCCCAGCGGTGACCCAGTTCCTGCTCGTAGCCGGGCAGGAATACTACGATCTCCACCCTTCAGTGATTGCCGTCCTGTCCGCGCGCCGCGCTGACCAGCGCACCGATCTGACGCGGGTCGGGCACAGCCTGCTCGGCGTCTACCGCGCCCCGACCGACAACTGGATCGACCCCCAGAGCTACTACGGTAACCCGCCCGGGCCGACGCTGGCGTACTCGACCGACGAGGAGTTGAGCGTCGACTTCGAGGGCGCGATGGCGAGCGTGGTCATGCGCGTCTACCCGACGCCCTCGATCAAGGAGCAGGGCAAGATCATCCAGCTGCGCGTAGTCCGCAACCCGCTGGTCAAGTTCACCGAAGCGCACCTGGCGCTGCCGATCGGCGAGCAGCCGGGCCCCGAGATCGCCGAGGATCACCACATCGAGATGCTGGACTGGGCAGCCTATCTGGCGCTACGCATCGTCGACGACGACGCAGGTGCTCCGCGTCGCGCGGCCGAGTTTGCCGCGAACTTCGAGGAGCACGTGAAGGCGGCACGACTTCTGGCCATGCGCAAGCTGTTCACCCCACAGCAGTGGGGCTTCGGGCGCGGTGGCTTCAGCTGGGGTAGTTGAGATGGCAGACAAACCGAACCGGGCGCAGCAGGCAGGCGCCATCGTGCGCAACGCCGGCGCCCAGGCGTGGGACCAGGCAACTGGCGCGATCGGCAGCGCACTGCGCACGGTGTTCCCTGGAGCCGCGATCCCGATGCAGGGAATACTCCCGCTGATCACGACCCAGACGGGCCGCGAGCAGGTCCGCGACTTCACGCTGGCGGTGTCCGGGCAGCCCCCGGCGGCTGTGACCCAGGCCGCGTCCGCGCGCCGGGTCGCACAGCAGCCTGCGCAGCCCAAGCCGTCCGCACAGCCCAAGGCAGCCGCGAAGGCGGAAGCTCCGGTCATGGTGATGCCCGAGGATCGAGCCCGCGCCATGCTGGCCACCATCCTGTCCAAGCCGCTGACGATCAGCCAGTATGAGCACGCGGCCGGGACGCTGCCGGTGGTCGCTCCGATGGGCAACAAGGCCCCCAAGGCCCAGGACGTGGTGCTCGGGCAGACATCCGCCCTTTCCCAGCAGCTGTTCCAGCAGCAGGTCGGTGATCTGGCGATGCAGCGCAAGAGCGGGCAGCTGGATGAGCAGGGCTACGCCAAGGAGTTCAGCAAGGCCACCGACGCGTTCTACCAGCGCCAGGCCTCGCTCTCGGGCGTGAATATGCAGCAACTGGCCCAGGCGCAGCTCCTCGCACAAGCCCAGCAGCAGGACGACAACTAAATGCCCAACATCGGCGGTGTGTTCGTTCCCGATGACCTGATGCCGCGCATGCCCGTAGCGGCACCTGCCGCGCGCCCGGGTCTCGGCACAATCCTGGGTGCGGCAGCCGAGGGCGCCTGGGGCTCGGTGCGCTACGGCCTGCCCTATCAGGCGGAGAAGCTCGCAGGGACGGCCACCGCCGAGGATGAGCAGTATTACCAGCGCGGCCTCGCTGAAGCCGCTGCTGCCGCGAACAAGGCCGCTCCCGCCGGCGTGTCGGACGTCACGTCCGGGCGCGTGGGCGTTGGGCGCTTCGTCGGTGAGAACCTGGCCGCGTCGCTCCCCTACATGGTGGGCGGGCTCGTCGGCGGTATCGGCGGTGGCCTCATCGCGGGCCCCGGCGGCGCTGTTGCGGGTGCGGTCCTGGGCGGCACGCCCCAGTTCTCCGGCTCCAACGTCGCACGTGCGGTCGAGCAGAACGGCTCCCTTAGCGTCGAGGCAGCCGAGCGCTCGGCGATCGCCGCGCCCTTCCAGTCCGCCGCCGACGCGGCGATCGCGCGCTTCCTGCCCGGTGCCGGCAAGGTGCTCGGCGACATGGCCGCGCACCAGAGCGGCGGGTTCCTGCGCCGTACCGCGATGTCGATGGTCGAAGCGGCCGGCACCGAGGCGGTCACCGAAGCAGCCCAGCAGGTCGGCGAGCGCTATGCCGCCGGGCTCAACCTGGGCGACGCGGACGCCGCCGGCGAGTACGTCAACGCCGCCGTGACCGCGCTGGCCGTGGGCGGTGTGATGGGCGCAGGTGGCGGGTTCCGGCGTACCAACGCGGTGGCCAAGCCTGCCGCGAGCGTCAGCGAAGGCGACCTCAACGAGCACATCGAGAGCGTCCTGGCGCTCCCGGCTCCTGCCGACTTCATTGGCCGTCCTGACGGCACGACGGCGGTCAACCCAAGCGGCACCGGCCAGCTGTACCTACCCTCGCCGGACCAGTTCCGCACGCCGGACGTCTACACCGACGCCCAGGGCAACAGCGCGCTCGCGCCCGAGGCTGCCGCACAGGATGCGCTCATGCGCGCTCGCAACGCGCCGGTGCCGAACACGCCGCTCGATCTGGGCCAGTTCGAGACCACCGACCAGCTGCTGGCGCGTCTCACCACGCCGCCCGCGTTCCAGGCGCCCAACGTCCTGGCGCAGCCGGCGGTCGCTCCTGCCGTGGGTGATACCAGCGCAGCCGCAATCACCGGCACCCCGGTGGGCCAGGCGCCGCAGGTCCAGGTGCCCGAGAGCCGCGTGTTCACCGCCGAGCCCCTGGCCGACCTGCAGACCGCACTGCGCGAGAAGTCCGCGCCGCCCGAGATGAAGGCAGCCGCCCAGGCCGAGATCGCCGCGCGGTGGTCCGAAGCCGCCGGCACGACCCCGCTCACGACCGACAACTTCCAGACCCGTCTCGACGACGTGAAGTCGGGGCTGCGCGGTGGCTGGGTGCAGAACCTGGAGGCGACCGATCCGACCGATCTGGTGACCAAGGTCCACACCCAGATTTCCGAGAACGCTGACACGTCCGCCAACGTCATGAAGCTGGCCCAGCGCCTGGGCTTGGTGGACGCCGACCTGAACCCGACCGAGTTGAGCAACCAGCTCGACGCCGGGAAAACGGCAGCACTGCAGGCGGAAGTAGCCGCCACAGCATCCCCGCCTGCAGTCACCGCTCCTGTCACGGTGGAGCCCGCTCCTGCTACTCAACTGCAGCCGACGGTGGATAGTTCCCCCGCAGCTGCTGTGGATAGCGAAGCTGCGATATTCCAGGCGCTCGCGTCTGACAAGGTCGCACGGCGCCCCGGGGACGCATCCAACACCGAGAAGGAGGCAAAGCGACTTGGGCTCATCACCAACGACGACGCCATGGATGTCACCCCCAAGGGACGACAGGCGTTTCTGCGCACACCTGAAGCTCCTGCTGCTATTGCTCTGGCCGCTGAACAGCAGGGCCTTTCCGGCGCCCAGCAGTCGCAGTTCGAGCGAGGCGTGCAGGCACAGATTGCCGGAGCAGCTGATCCCCAGTTCAGCAGCGTCGATGACCAGGCCGCTTACACCACTGGCAAAGCGTGGGCAGAGGACTTCGTCGCTAACGGCGAGACCCTCACGGCGGACCAAACTCGCGCGGTCCAGGCCCGGCAGACCGCCCGCGAAACCATCGAAGGAACCCCCGTAGCGGAGCAGCAGGCGGGCGAGCGGCGCACCCTGGCACCCGAGCAGCTCCAGCAGCGCGCATCGGCCAGCCTGGTCGCCGCGTCGGACCTCACCGGCGCCAGCGAGAGCGACGTCGCCACCCTGATGCGCGCCGCGCGCACCGGCACCCCGCGTGACGTCGCCGAGATGATCAGCCACGTGCAGCGCGGCGGCACCCTGTTCACCCAGCCCGAGACGGGCGAGGTGCAGCTCACCACGCCGACCGATGGCCGTGGGCAGCCGGTGTTCAAGGAGATGAACACGCCCGATCGCGGCCCCGGTCGCGCCCAGAACCGGGCCGAGACCGACCAGGCGCTGAAGGCCAAGCGCGCTGCGCTGTTCACCGAGATCAACGAGGCATACAACAGCGCCGACATCACACCCAAGCAGCGCGTCAAGATGATGATGCGCCTGGCGAACAACGACTTCGCCGGCGTGATCGACCGCCTGCCGGGTGGCCCGCTCGAAAACCAGATGAACATCACGCGGCTGTCCGACCTGGGCAAGATCGCGAACGATGCGGTGAAGGACCTGCCGACGCGCGGGCCGATCCCCGGCGAGCGGTTCGGCACCAAGCCGATCACCCAGACGCACGCGCTGGCGCTCCAGGGCAACATCGTCAGCCTGCTGCGCTCGATGTCGAACACCAGCTCTGACCCGCAGTACCGCCAGCTGGCGAAGCGGCTCCTCGACGGTGGTGGCTGGGAGGGTGTCGACCTGGCGGTCGGCGACCCGCGCGGCAACGTCTACGGCTCGACCCGCCTGAACGATGATGGCACGTCGAGCGTGCGCCTCTACGGCGAGAACGGCGTGACCGAGGAGACCATCCTCCACGAGCTGCTGCATGCTTACGTCCAGCAGCGCTGGGCAGCCGTGGGCGCCTACACCGATCGGAACCGCGCGATCGTGGGCGACCCGCCGGCGCGTGGCGGCGACGCCGAGATGGCCAAGTTCCAGGAGCTGTGGCGCGACATCGGCGGCGCGCTCAAGGCCTACAACCCCGAGCTGGTCAACGAGCAGGCGTGGGCCTCGAACTTCTACGACAGCCCCGATGAGGCGCTGTCGTGGGTCATGACGAATAAGCAGGCCCAGGCCTGGTTCAAGCAGTTCGACGAGCAGGGCAACCTGGTCGAGGACAAGGCCAAGTCGCTGTGGACGCGTGTCATCGACTGGGTACGCGAAGCGCTGGGGCTTCCCCCGTCGGCGCGCACCATGCTCGACACGATCATGGACGCTGGAAACGCGATCGTCGACGCTGGCAAGGACGTGCGTACCGACGGCTTCGCCAAGGCCTTCGCCAACGCCTGGGCCGACGAGAACCCGGGCCAGAGCATCGACATGGACCGCAACGTCGAGACCCGGGATGCGGCCGGCGCCAACAGCGCGGCCAAGGAAGCCGTCGCGGCGATCAGCGCGGCAGCCGAGCGCCTGGGCCCGCAGGACCTGAAGGTAAAAGGTCGCCGGCTGGGGCTCGGCATCTTGAGCCACAACCAGATCGACCGCGCCTATGGCGACCAGGTCCCAGCGTCGCTGGAGCACAGCCAGGCGCACCGCGAGCGCGTCGCCCTGCGCAGCCGCCTGGAGCAGATGTTCGAGGGCACCTACCAGCGCTTCGAGGCGCTGGAGAAGGCGAGCCCTGCGGTGGCGGAGAAGGTCGGCCAGGTGATGGCGACGTCGACCGAGCTTGGTCTTGACCCTGCCAAGACGTGGGATCAGCACACCTGGATCGAGGACCCCGCCGAACGTGCGCGGCTCAAGCCCGTCTACGACCAGATGATGAAGCTGGTGAACGACACCCGGCGTGGCGATGGCGCCGGCTGGCGGCTGTTCAACGAGTTCCACGCGCTCAACGAGGGCCAGCGTTTCGCCGAGATGGCGACCGGCCTGCACGGCCACGTCGCGAACGACCCCGAGCTGGCGATGGGCGTGCAGTACAGCGCGATCAACCCGGCCGATCGGTTCATGGACACCGAAGGGCTCAACGACCCGGTGTCGTTCCGCAACCACTGGGAGCAGGCGCTCGACGATCAGGTCAAGGCAGCTCGTGACTTCGTCCGGCAGAAGAAGGGCGAGGCAGCCGTGGGCACCCCCAGCGAGCAGCGGGGCATGCAGCAGCACCTCGCCCCGATCGAGGAGCGCCTGCAGTCGATCGCTGAAGCCAAGGCGGCGATGGGCAACAAGGCCCCCTACTTCCACCTGGGTCGCTTCGGCGACAACTTCGGTGCGGCCACGATCAAGCTCGGCCAGGACGGTCGCGTCGATCCGATCGCCCAGCGCAAGGTCGCAGAGGCGCTGGAGGCCGCAGGGTTCACCGACGCCCAGATCAGCGCCGACAACACCAAGCCCAAGCTGATGATGCGCTTCGCCAAGGTCGATCAGGCCGTGGAGTTCTCGCGCCTCGCCCAGAAGCTGGAGGCCCAGGGCCTGCTGGAGAAGGGCTCGATCAAGGCTGGTCCCCGGAACCTGGAGACCTTCGGCACCGCCGGCGAGATGCCCGCGTTCCTGCGCAACTACATCCAGAACCTGGAGACGCACCCGATGTTCGCCGAGGAGGCGGGTATGACGGACGCCGATCGCGGTGCGATGCGCAAGGCGCTGGAGACCGCGAAGCAGGCCGCGATCGACACCTGGGTGGAGAGCCAGCCGGACAACTCGATCAGCAAGG
>Ga0182213_1000230_pt1 | contig 10290 bp, 13 predicted proteins | sample G5R1MG_22_FD_128399 | JGI IMG/M metagenome (GOLD analysis project Ga0182213, IMG submission 128399) | Switchgrass phyllosphere microbial communities from Michigan, USA - G5R4_MAIN_03OCT2016_LD1 MG | ecosystem: Host-associated > Plants > Phyllosphere > Phylloplane/Leaf | place: USA: Michigan... | reverse complement strand
GAGCGGATCCAATCATATACCAAGCCAATCCCGCTATTCATCCTTGACACCACCACGGCCTGCTCTCTCGGCAGCCTCGACGCTCTTTTTATCCGTCTTGATCTCTCCTCCGCCCATGGCGCCCATCATACCGCCGGCGGCCTTCCAGGGTCTTGCCAAATCACCTGTAGCCGGTTGTCCGAGGAGATGGACCTTGACGAGGTTACCCTCGAAAGCGCCCTTGAGCGGGATAATGGACTGGATGAGCAGCGGATTGGTGTACTTGAAATAAATGTGCATCACACCCATCATGCCAACGCCCATGAGCTGGGCCTTGAAAAGCTCGCGCAATTTCTGGAGATCGTAGGCTTTGACGGTGGTGGCGACGAACTTGGGCTCTTCGCCAGAGCCCATGGGCGCAGGCTCGACGTACTTGACGACGGTCATATCTAAGTCACCATTAGTCAAAGTAGCTTCCTGAGTCCGCAGAGGGACGCACCATTCTTCTTGTTGATCTGCGCCTGGACATAGAGGTAGATGCCGAGGATGACGATGTTGGATACAACGTAGAGGGCACGCACGGCGTTGAGCACGTCTGGGTTGTCAAAGGGCACCTTCTTGGAAATCTGCATAAACCCCCTGTGCGTGTGTTAGACATGTCATGTCGTTATCGCGATTCATGCCGTGGCAAGACATACAAGATGATGACCAGATTGGTGCTGCGCGCATAGGTTAGCACACTGGCGACATGCGGGCGAAGCACGTGGGACGAACATTTGTGGGCTGATGGCCATGTTGACGGGTAATGCGAGAATTGCTGGGCCCGAGATGATTTGCGAGTGAAGGTGAAGTGCAGCCCGTTGACGCAGGCGAACTTTTGTCGTGGGCAACCGGCAGCTTAGCGCAAACCCAAGAGGCCAGGTTGCGCGCGGCTGTCTAGCCTCAAGAGGAGCGCTCGCTTCTAGGTCCCTGACTAAGCAACAGCTGTAGTGTCATAGTACAGTTTCGCAAATATCTTTAACATTCATACGTCTACTTGTATAAGCTGGGGTATCTCATCTATCCTGGGCGCCTGTATGCCCCCGCCCCAATGACTAGACACATGATCCTTCGAATGCCGACGTGCCAACCAACCCCATTCGTGTATGCTGCAACGCCTCGCTCATATAATCAAATGACTTCCGCCCAACGTTACCATACCAAGGCTACTCACATAACCGAGCATTCCCGTTCAGGACGTGCTTTGTTCCTGGGCTTGTTCTTGTCCACGCCAAGCCCGAGCTCTTTACTCTTAGTCCTCCTGTGTCTGTCCTTTTTCTCCTTCTTGCTCTTACTGCGGTAAACACCAGCGTCATGCTTCTCATTTCCACTCGTGTGCCCAGAGTTTTCTCTCTCTCGGTTATCTGCCTTCTCTATGACAATGGTAGGATCCTCCACAGCAGTATCTATCGATTGCAACTGGTCTCTGCTGGCCCGGCCCTTGAGTCTGGACAGCGTCAGCGACAGCCGGCTTTCGCTGGTGGGACTGTTTGGTCGACTCTTGTGGCCTCCAGCTGCCCAAGCGCGGGATCCTCGACGAGACGCTGACAAAAAGCCCGTCTTCTGGTCTTCGGGTGTGGGAGGTTGCGTCCGACCACGTGGAAGACTGGACACGGTTTCTTCGACATCTTCAATCGCGATGCTGCTCCGGCGGTTACTGGAAAAACTCTGCCTTGCATATGCTTCCTCTAGGTAGCTCGGTTCGTAATTCGAGCCGAACGGCGTCATCTGGTCAGTGTTACTGACAATTTCTGGGCCAGTGGTAGAAGCAGACGCGGAAACGGAAGAAGATACGGGAGCGGATGTAGAGGAAATCAGTGTCTCTCGTGATGGCCCAAGAGAAGAGAGCCCGGAGTGTGCTTCCGTATATGGAGGAGGGTCCCCTCTGGAAGCTAGTTCTTCGTCAATCGGCTGAACCTGATAAAATAAGAGATACGGAGACTCCTCGCGAAGTGCTTTCCTGATATTGACCTGAGCGACTCGCTGACTCGAGAGATCATCAAAACGTAGCCAGGACTCTTGGGGTCCCTCATCGTTATTCTGCGAGCTAAAAGGCCTTTCGCTGCAGTCGGCGCGGACGAGCGCGATGTAGTGTCCAGAATCCACAGAGACTCCGCGATGACAGACGACAGACTGAAGAACGAGTTTAAAGTTCCCGAACAGTGGACCCTTTTCCCTCATCCTGTCGTCTGAAATGAAATGAGGCAAGCCGATTTCCAATGGTATGTCAATATATGTATCAAGGCGCTTAGGAGTTCCATTTGGAAGTATTGTATATCGCTTCAAGCATATACCAAGAACTGGGCGTTTTACGGAAAAATGTGCGGCTACTTGGGCATCTGTTTGTGGGACGTTGTCGGTATACCAGGCTGTGATGAAGTTAAAAAAAAAATGCTCATTTTACCATAGGGTGTACTCACGAATCAGACTGAAGAACTGCCAGGCGGGCATCAAGATCTCCTTTCTAAGAAGTGAGGCCGATCGCGGTCGCCCGCCAGAACTATGATCCAATACATCTTCCAAGTGTCTCTTCTCGTCGAATTCGCCTGCTTCAGGCAACTTGTGAGTCAATCTCTGGCTGAAGATACTCTCTGCACGTTGTCGGCTCTCGATTGCAGGTTGAACAAGACTTGTCGGGGTTGATGGGCGAAAGGATGTCGGCGTAGCAACAATTGGAGTCATTGATTCCGCAAGCTCTATGGTTTCCACGTGCATTGTCTCAATTTTCTCTGGATTTTTGCCATAGAAACCGTCCTCTTTTGATCTGACCGACGCAATTGTGTTTTGTCTTTGTAGGAAACGCTTCACCTCGATTCGGTTGTTAAAGTAGGTCTCGAGGCAATCTTCCAAGCAGACAACGTGGTCGACGTCCTGCTGCTCTGGAATAGCTACTTCCAGTAGCCTCTCATTGACGAATTTATGGTCATCCTCCTTATCCTCGCGGCCTGTGTGATAGATGTCCATCTTGAGGGTGAGGAGCGGCAGTTCAAGGGCGCCAGTGATGAAGGTGAAGGCTTCTGAAGCGTCCTGTTGGCAGACCTGCGCGGCCTCTTCCCATCCACAAATAGCCAAGCAATTCTGAAGGTGTTTAGTCTGGCACATTTATTAGTCTTGGTGTGGAGGCGTCGTAGTGAACGCACCAATTCGACTTTGATGAGCTGTCCTGTTCTCAACAGATTCACCCACAATCGCAGAACTGCTGCGAGCTTCTTCCGCGGCTCGTCTTCGAAATTATCGTAGAGCATAGCTTCGAAGCTGTCCAGCCGGGCAAACATGGCGAAAAGGAGCGCATCGAGATAACACGTCACCATGTCTCGATTGACGGCGCCTAGCATTGCAACATTGGCATTGTAGTCCTTCAACTCGCCCTCAATCGATTCGTTTGCAAGTATGAGGAGATTATAGGCCTCGTCGAGGTCCTCTGGGTACCATGACAAAGCATGCAGCGCCTGCTCCTCCGCCAGTCGCGATATTCCGGCGTCTTGTAGTCGTGAGAGGAGTATCTTGACCTGGGCCCATCAATACCAATACATGGCATGTGCTGTGGCCACGCACCTTGTTCTCGAGCTCCTTGTCCGCTGCCGTCTTAGAGCCTTGGCTGGTGAATATGCTGTAGAGATCTGACGAGACCTGCGAGGAACGAGACTGTGGTGGGACAGGGTCAGAAGAGTTGAGGGTGTTGATGCTGACAAGGACGGGGGTAAGAAATGCGCGACAAGGTGTTTTGTGTTGGAGGAATAGCAGGCTGGTGGACCGCAAGGTAGACGGAAGCTTGTCATACAAGAGCTCAAAAGTGGATGATTTGCGCCGCCGAAGCAAGGACACGGGAACGGATGAAGAGGGGACAGCGGTGAATGGATAAATAGACGAAAGGGAAACCGGGCGTACTTTGTGACCCGAGCCCGTTGACGCGCGCTTCTCATGTTGCTTGTCGCGTCGGCTGAGGAAGCGTGAGACGCCGTGCATAGTGGTGGTGATGGCGGTTGTAGGCGAGGAGGGAGCCCATGCAGTTGGGGTTCTAGGGAGGCAGCGGGGTGGAGAAGGGAGAAAGCGGTGGGGCGGGCGTTACGGCAGGCGCAGGTGATGGAGGGGAGGCTACTAGCTAGCAGATGACGCCCAGGCCGAGGGCGCACCAGCGGACTGGCGGTGACTGCATGGAGCTTTTCGCGGCGAAGATGCAGAATGTGGCAGCAGTGGTGGCAGCAGTGGTGGCAGTAGTAGCACTATGTAGTGGTGGTAACAGGGATGGCCGTGGTGGTAAGCAGATGCGGCAGAGCTCGGCCTCCCATTGGTTGGAGCCTGCGGAGGATCGAGTGCGACGCAGATGGCTGTGCGGCGAAAAGCGCATTCCACATCCTCCCCACCACCACCACCACCACCACCATGGCCCTCCCCCTACGCCGGCTGCCCCTGTGGACGGCCTCGACGGCTTCGACGCTGTTTAGAGCCGCCACCTGCTGCCGCCATGTGTCGTCGCACGCGGTACAGGACCTCTAGGCGGCGACGTCGCTGGCGGTGCCTCCTCCGGCGGCGGACGCGGTGCAAGCCTTCGACCCCGTGGCGCGCAGCCGGCTGCGCCGTCGGGGCAACAAGCAGCTCCCTCCCAGTCGATACCAGTACCGCTCTCCCAAATACTACCGCGGCCCACTGCACCCCCACCAGCCGCCGCCCGCGTCGGACCCCTCGTCGCGCCAGTTCCAGCCGGGCCCCTTCAGCCTGCCCCGGCTCGAACAGACGTACCAAAGCACCATCGCCTCCGACCTGCTCGCCCTCACCTACCAGCACACTCCGCCTAGATACCGTACCCCCGTGCCCGAACAACGCCTGCGCGAGTGGACCGGCGACTCACCCTACTACAAGAACCGCCCGCTACGCCCGCCGCGCGGCAAAGGCGAGGTCCTGCGCATGGTCACCCCGCCGCGCACCTTCCGGCACCTCCCCCGCATCACCAAGGTTACCGTTCACTCTATGGTTCCTGGGGCCCAGGAGAACAGCGCACACCTTCACGTCGCCGGCATGGTCCTGCAAGCCATCAGCAACATCCGTGCCGTCGCCCACAAGGCCCGCCACAACGTCACGGCATGGGGCCTGCGCGAGGGTCGCTATGTATCGGCCACGGTCACTATGGAGCGCGAAGACGCCCACGACTTCCTCGCCAAGTTAATCGACGTCGTCCTGCCCAGGATCAAGGAGTGGAAGGGCGTGTCAGGCTCGTCGGGCGACGGCCACGGCAACATGAGTTTCGGCCTCACCCCTGACCAACTCGCCCTCTTTCCCGAAATCGAGGTGAATTACGATGCGTGCGTAACCCCCAGCCGCCCCCGCCTGCCTCTCTGCTCGCTCCTTGCTAACATACGCCAGGTATCCCCCCAAGATGATTCCTGGTTGCCACGTAACCATTGGAACAGATGCCACCAATAACAAAGATGCGCGCCTGCTCCTTCAAGCTATTGGTATTCCCTTCTACGGAAAGCTCAACGATTAGATGCGCATGTCAACATGATGTCCCGCGAGGACTGCAACCCAACCTGTACCAAAACATTCATGTGCAGTCGGGCCCGCCCTGGGGCTCGACAAAAAAGCTCGCAAATTTGCCTCGATTGTCCTCATTGTTGTCTCTCTTGTTTTTGTGATATCCAACACATACATCTTACAAACGCCCATGGCTTTGTCATTGCCCAAACAAAGTGGCTGTTGTCTCAGTACATCTCGCGGCGCACTCAGCAGGGTGTATGCTCAGAAGAAAAAAGCTTTTTCTGCTTCCAAGCCGTTCCTCCCCACTCGGCCAAATCAAAGATTTATAACCCTTTTCCACCACGACTTGACCGTCTCTTCCTTGCCCTCATACACGCTCTCAAATCATGCCATCTGTCAAATCCAGCCATCAATCGCTTGAATCTGCAATCAGGCGTTCCTCAGCCGCGGACATCTCTGCGTACAGCGGCCCACGTTCAAATGTCAGAGGAACAAAATATCTAAAGTATTTTTGGTTTAAGTCTGCCAATGGCGTCTATCGTCTTGCAACGTCCTGCAAACCCTTCTGCAAAGCCCCCCGGTGTGTCAATGACTACACATTCAGTGCACACAGGTTTGCCAACCATCCATATCCTGCTACCTTTCCCAATGGCGGCCCTTGGCCACCCAGAACTGCACAGGATGTTCTACACGCAATTGAGCCCAACAATGATGATTGCGTTGGCAATCTCTGCTACACAGGCGACATCTGCAGAGATAAGAACTGTAGTCACACCTTTGAGAATTGGAAGCGAGTCACAGAGGACTGGCAGGACCATTTTGAGCTGCGGGAAACGGCTGACCGCGGAATCGGCGTCTACACGAAACAGACGTTCAAGCAAGATAGCACCCTCGGCTGGTACGCAGGCGAGATCATCCCCGGTGACACAGGCCATTACGAGAACGCCTATCTCATGGAGGTACCGATCGGGATACAACAGGGATATCCGGATTTAGAGAGCGACTATGCGTCCTCTTCATCTTCAGCCTCGTCTGCGTCGTCGTCATTGTTGTCGTCTCCGAGCTCATCAGGGACTGGCTCCTATGTACCAGGCGAGCAGACTATCCTGATTGACGGCGACAGGGTAGGCAACTGGACACGCTTCATAAACCACTGCTGCGAGCCTTATTGCGAATTTCAGATCCGTCGTGTCGGCAGGATGCGGATCATTGCAGTAGTAGCCACAATGGACATACCAGTAGGTGTCGAAGTCACCGTGAGCTATGGACCTTTGTATTGGAATTCAACACTGGGGAAAATATGTCGTTGCGGGGTCAGCAGCTGCGCAAGTAAGGCTGAGACCTAAGAGCAATCCTCAGGTGTAAAACTGCACACGGGTAGCACTGCTTTGATGGCCATGGGTGATTTGCTCACCGTGCTGGCCTCGTTGAAAGCCATGGCAACGATGTGAGGGCTCGTATTGCAGGCTACTGAGAGTTAGTGTCTTTCAACGTCGCCTCAATGACATGATCCGACACTGACGCGACTGCGAAAGGACTGGCATGAGAATCAAACAGGAATGCTTTCCAACGTTTGGGAGCGTACCGTACGAGATTCGCCATAGTAACCATGGATGTGTCTGTAGTAATTGAAATTGAGACTGCTCCCCGAACCCAGCTTAACAGACACTGAGATGACCAACATTCAAAATCCAGCGTTATGTGTCGGAATTCCCATCTTCTGATGATTGATTCAATACCCGGCATCCATTCACGAGCAGTTGCAATGGATCTTGGTGCAGGGTAATGCGGAGCGAGCCATTTTCGTGTGAAGTCGGGTGCGGACGGACGTTGTCCTGGGGGGTTGAGATTGGCCAAGCGCACCCGAAGAAGTCCCGCCATGTCGCAGCTTCCTGTGCGCTACAGCCAGTTCCTCGCACAACCCGCTCTACGACATACTCCGCCATATCTAGCTGTGCTTTCGTGGCCACCTCCTCGTCACGATGCAGGCAATCCGACAACCCATGCGCTCTGCGCTCGCCAAGGCCGCCACCAGGCAATATGCGACCAGCTCCTCGCAGTATGCGGAGACGATCAAGAACCTCCGCATCAATGGCGACACCAAGGTCCTGTTCCAGGGCTTCACCGGAAAGCAGGGAACGTGAGTGGGGACTGCAGTGCCGGACGGGTTGGGCGGGGCTAAAAAAGAGACAGCTTCCACGCACAACAAGCGATTGAATACGGTATGCGCCCAAGCACACAGCTTTGATGGTATGCGCGGGAAGAGGGGCTGACGGGGACTACAGGTACCAAGGTCGTCGGAGGCACGAACCCCAAAAAGGCTGGCACGCAGCATTTGAGTCTGCCCGTCTTCAAGAACGTCGCCGAGGCCGTCAAAGAGACCCAAGCCACGGCCACGGCCATTTTTGTCCCGTATGCTCCGCCCACGAGGACTTCAGAAGCCATATACATGAGTTGACCGTACACTAGCCCACCGGTTGCTGCGGCGAGCATTGAAGAGGCCATCGCTGCCGAAGTACCCTTGATTGTCACGTAGGTATGCATGCCGACCGCAAGGTGCTTGAACGCTCACATCTGGTAGTATCACCGAAGGTATCCCGCAACATGGTAAGAATCACAAGGCAAAGGTTGCGGATTTGGGCCCGAGACTGACTCACTGTAGACATGGTACGCATCACAGACATGCTCAAGTCGCAAAACAAGTCTCGCATGGTTGGACCCAACTGTCCTGGTATTATCGCTCCCGTATGTCCAAACTCGCGCCATGGATAACAATTTCTAAATACCACGCAGGGCCAATGCAAGATCGGCATCATGCCCGGCTTCATACACAAGCGCGGCCGTGTCGGTATCGTCTCCCGTTCCGGAACACTAACCTACGAGGCCGTCAACCAGACCACCCAAGCCGGTCTTGGTCAGTCGCTCGTCGTCGGAATTGGCGGTGACCCCTTCTCGGGAACCAACTTCATCGACTGCTTGAAGGTCTTCCTCCAGGACGAGGAGACTGACGGTATTATTATGATTGGAGAAATCGGTGGCTCTGCTGAGGAGGACGCCGCCGACTTCTTGAAGAAGTATAACACTGCCAATAAGCCCGTCGTCAGCTTCATTGCTGGAATCTCCGCCCCACCAGGTAGACGAATGGGACATGCTGGTGCTATTGTCAGCGGAGGAAAGGGTGATGCAAACTCGAAGATCAATGCTCTCGAGGCTGCTGGTGTCGTTGTTGAGCGCTCGCCTGCTAAGCTTGGATCGACTTTGTACGATCAATTCGTCAAGCGTGACTTGGTATAACTGCCGTCAGCGTAACTGAGTGGTACTGTATCGTTGATTGAACAAGCGGTGAAAGCATGCGTCTGCTTGGAGAAGATTGTAGCAGCAGTGTGCTGATGTTAACTATTGTATATTTGGTCACTTGGGAAGGATTTAGATCTGCAATCAACATTGTTCCCACAAGGCATATGTCTGATCACCCCCACCTCGGACTGAGAGTTCGACTTTTGCCATTTCTGCCATCCCTGCCAAACGGGTCCGAGCTCTTAACACAATTCAAAGAAGTTCCCCGCCAATCTCCGCTATCGTAGGTAGATAGATACATACACGCATCACCTCATGTCCAAGACCAAAACGAAACGAGCGCGCCGAGAACTGAAGCGCGAAGGCGATCGTAAGATTGCTGCGCGTCATCGCAAAGCGGCAAAGGCAGCCGAAGTAGCCTCTGCAGCACAACCATCCACTAAGCCCGGCGCAAAGAAACAAAAGACCGGCAGCGCACTGGATTCCAAGGCCAAAGTAACCGCCGCAACACCGAAACCGCATGTTCAAGCCTCACAGAAACATGCAGTGCCTTTTGGCGCCTATGATCACATTTTGTTGGTTGGCGAGGGCGATTTCAGCTTTACGCGGAGCTTAGTGCTCGAACATGGCTGTGCAAACGTCACGGCTACCAGTTTTGACACGGAAGAGGAGGTGCGGGCAAAATATCCACAATTCGATGGCACAGCCCGTGAGCTGGGAGAACTGACGCCGCCGGTTCCGCTACACCACGGCATCGATGCGACAAAACTCTGCTCGTACAAGACGCTACGATGCACGCGCGATGACGGTGACGATCACAACGACGAAGCACCGAAAGGCGGCGACGATGGCGCGATCGAGGGCGCAGCAAGAAAAGGACAAGGCTGGGACATGGTCGCCTTCCAATTTCCGCATACGGGCGGTCTATCAACCGATGTAAACCGCCAAGTTCGCGCCAACCAAGCCCTGCTTGTCGCCTTCTTCAAGGCCTGTCTCGACTGTCCAACACCCAAGAAACGCATCCAATTACTCCAAGCCCAAGCCAACCCCGCCCTACCGCGCACCCGACCGTTTTTGCGCATGGGCGGCAAGATCATCGTCACACTGTTTGAAGGCGAGCCGTACACGCTGTGGAATATTCGCGACTTGGCACGCCATGCTGGACTCAAGGTAGTGGAGAGCTGGAGATTTGATCCGAGTCAGTATCCTGGGTATGCCCATGTGCGGACCCTGGGTGCGATTGAAGGCGGAGGCGCGTGGAGGGGAGAGGATAGAGAGGCGCGGATGTATGTGTTTGAGAAGATTCCGCTCGTAGCGGACGACGAAGAGGAAAAGGAAATGCAAAGATTGGCACGGAATGCTCGGGGCGGCGCACTACCTTCGCAAAGGGTAGCAGCTAAGAGGGCGGGGGAAGAAGATGACCAAACTTGAGAGTGTTTTGGTGGAAAGAGTGATGAGCTACATTTCTATCCTCTAGGATGCCTCGAAGTTTTCCTTGGT
>Ga0182213_1000228_pt1 | contig 10296 bp, 8 predicted proteins | sample G5R1MG_22_FD_128399 | JGI IMG/M metagenome (GOLD analysis project Ga0182213, IMG submission 128399) | Switchgrass phyllosphere microbial communities from Michigan, USA - G5R4_MAIN_03OCT2016_LD1 MG | ecosystem: Host-associated > Plants > Phyllosphere > Phylloplane/Leaf | place: USA: Michigan... | reverse complement strand
CGAATACATTCCCTCGTTCATCTCCAAGAAGCCCTTTTATGCCGTCGATGAGACGGGCGAAGATAACACCGACTACCTCGAGCACCAGCGTCTCCAGAAACAGGAGCAGGACTCGCAATGGTACGATCGCGGCAAAAAGCTTGGCCCTGCGGCGACTAAGTTCCGCAAAGGTGCATGCGAGAACTGCGGGGCCATGACACACAAGAAGAGAGACTGCTTGAGCCGACCGCGCAAGGCCGGCGCCAAGTTTACAGGCAAGAACATTGAAGCCGATGAGGTCATTCAAGAAGTACAGCTGGGTTTTGACGCCAAGCGCGACCGCTGGAATGGCTACGACGCGTCGCAATTTGAGGAAGTCATCGAAGAATATAAGGCGGTGGAGGAGATACGGAAAAAAGCCAAGGAGGCCCAGAGTGGTGGTGAGAAGTCAGAAGATGAAGACAATGACGAGGGCGATAAGTATGACGCCGAAACCGACATGGGAAGGAAGCAAGCCACATCTACGAGGAATCTGCGATTGCGAGAGGACACGGCAAAATATCTGCTCAATTTGGATCTCGACTCGGCCAAGTACGACCCTAAGACACGCTCCATGGTGGACAGCGGCATGAAAGCAGACAGTGCAGCCCAGCTTGTGGCAGAAGAAGGCTTCCAACGTGCATCGGGGGACGCAGCAGAATTCGAGAAGGCACAAAGATATGCGTGGGAAACACAGGAGCGAGGGGACAAGAATAAGCTGCACCTGCAGGCGAATCCTACTTCTGGCGAGGTTATGCGCAAGAAGGAACTGCAGGAAGCGGAAGAGAAGGCAGCAGCCCGCAAGAAGGCTCTTGCAGACAAGTATGGCATCCAAGACAACACAGCTGCGGATACCCTGCGCAAACTGGCCGTTACGGAGACCGAGCGATACGTTGAGTACGACGAGCGAGGACGGATCAAGGGTGCGCTTCAAGCCAAGGCAAAGTCAAAGTACCCCGAAGACATATTTCTCAACAACCACACATCGGTATGGGGTAGCTGGTGGTCAAATTTCCAATGGGGCTTCGCCTGCTGCCACTCGACGGTCAAGAATTCCTACTGCACAGGCGATGCGGGCAAGGAGGCATTTGAGCTTGCAGACCGCATGCGAACTGGGGCTGAACTAGATGATGTCCCCAAGGAAATTGGCTGGAAACAGGAGGCCCAGCAGGAGCAGGAGGCCCAGCAAGAGCACGAGTCCAACGATTCGGATAGCGCGGCAAAAGCAAGAAAAGATGCTACCAGTCGAAAGCGGGTGCTTGACGAGATGATTGGCGGAGTCAATGAAGAAGAGATGGAGGCCTACCGACGGAAACGGACCATGGCAGCCGACCCCATGGCAGCCTACCTGGCACAAGGCAACCACCGTGAGGCGGCCTAGCGGTGGTGTTCACTTGCATGGCGTCATGCTCAACGCGGTTTTGTGTTTCTGGCATTGTGTGGCGTATGGTAAATACCGATACCCTGGGCTGTCCTCAGCATCAGCACGGAGCATAACAGGGGCCTGTGTGGTGGTGGAATGCGTTGTCCTGCAGTCATGACCGGGCTGGTGTGTTGCCCTCGCTTGGTTGCTTGTTGCCAGCTCACAAGTGACAGACGCTCGGCGATTGGCAATTGGGTAGGTGCCGCGCGTATGTGGCGGCGACACAGGCGGCAGCATGGGCGTGGGTGGTGAGCAGAGCGAGTACTACCTAGATACGCTTGGTGGTCACTCGATGGTGTTCTCGAAGGGGCTTAGCCGATGACGAAGCCTCGGTGCTGCCAAGGCCGACCAGGGTGCAAGCTCGCAGCAGGTACTAGGTACCCAAGTTAGCATGGGAGCAACCTGTCAACCTGGACATAGGAGCATGCATCCTCCTACACATTCGCCCCCGCACATTCACCTGGGGTGATTACTCGCCTGCGCCTGTCTCCCGCCGCCTACCACATCACCACTACCGCTCCTACCGCTCCTCCACCACCGCCGCCATGGCGCTCTACGGCAGTTCGCGCAACGTTGACATGGGCAAGTGCGTAGTGCCCTCAAGGCGCGCTCTTCGCAACTCGCGTGCTGACGGCACTGGTAGGCAGGAAACCGAGCTGGCCAACAGCATCCGCAAAGCGACGAGCATCGACGAGGTCTCGCCAAAACGTGGGTCCCCCACGGCCTCAGCAGCCCCCGCACGACCTCTCCCAGGCTTATGCGAGAGACAGGAAAGCATGTGCGCGCGTGCATTGTGTACACATGGGACCACAAGAGCTCGGCCTCGTTCTGGCAGGGCATGAAAGTGTGGGTGACGGCTGTTTCCTGGCCTTCGCCTAGCATCTTCTCCGGCCTCGTCCCGCTAATCGCACCCACAGGCAACCGATCCTCGCAGATGAGGTGCAGACGTTCAAGGCCCTCATCACCGTTCACAAAGTCCTCCAGGAAGGCCATTCCATTGTGCTTAAGGAAGCGCAGTCACATACCGGCTGGCTCGAGAGCTTGTCGCGCGGCGCTACTGCCGGCGAGGGCATGCGAGGATATGCGCCACTTATCTCCGAATACATCTACTACTTAATGGCGAAGCTCGCGTTCCATCGCCAGCACCCCGAATTCAACGGTACCAGCGGCAGCAGGCCATGCATCACCACAAGCTGACGTGAGTAGGGACCTTTGAATACGAGGAATACATTAGCTTGAAGTCGATCAACGATCCCAACGAAGGCTATGAGACGATTTCAGACCTGATGACGCTCCAGGATCAAATCGACGCTTTCCAGAAGCTCATTTTCTCCCACTTCCGGAGCGGCGCAAACAATGAATGCAGGATTGCTGCGTTGGTGCCGCTGGTACAAGAGAGCTACGGTATCTACAAGTTCGCCACCAGCATGTTACGCGCCATGCACACGAGTAAGCAGCTTCCGGCCAGGCCATGGGGAATGGGACTAATTCGTGCAGCACTCGGTGACGACGAGGCACTGGCCCCACTGCGCGGCCGATACGATGCCCAGCACTACCGCCTCGTCAAGTTCTACTACGAATGCTCCAACCTCCGATATCTCACCAGTCTGATCACGGTACCCAAACTTCCACAAGAGCCGCCCAATTTGCTTTCCGAAGACGAGAACGCGCCCGCGCTCCCTAAGAGGCCGCGTAACGAGAAGGCTGAAAGTTCAGCACCGCCCCGTGAACCTTCCGTCGATCCCGAACCCATTAACGAATTTTGGAAAGACAACCAGAAACGCCAACAGGAGGAGTTCGATGCCGAACAGCGTAGATTGGCACAACAGTGGGAAGATGCGCAGCGTCTACAACAGCAACAGGCCTTGCAGGCGCAGCGAGACTTTGAGGAACAACAGAGGTTACAAGCCGAACAGGCTCGTCTGGCGCAAGAGCAGCTTATGCGCGAACAGTACCAGCAGCAGACTCAAGGAAGACTCGCAGAGCTTGAGCGGGAGAACTTGAATGCGCGAGCTCAGTACGAGCGTGACCAGCTGATGTTGCAGCAATATGACCAAAGAATGAAGGCATTGGAAGGTGAGATCACTCAGATGAACCAGAACTTCCAGCAGCAAATGAGCTCGCGAGACGACCAGGTTCGGGCACTCCAGGAACAACTCAACACGTGGAGATCAAAGTACGAATCGTTGGCCAAACTCTACTCCCAACTTCGACATGAGCATCTCCAACTGCTGCAGAAGTTCAAGACGGTTCAGCTCAAAGCGAACTCTGCACAAGAAGCCATAGATGGGCGTGACAAGCTGCAACGAGAGCTCAAGTCCAAGAACATCGAGTTGGCGGACATGATCCGAGAGCGTGACCGCGCGCTCATGGAAAAGGACCGACACAGTGGTGGCCACCGCGAAGAAATGGAGAAGCTCAAGCGTGAACTACGCGCTGCCATTGAGAGAGCAGACAATGCTGAGCGTGGCAAAGGCGCTGAACTCTCGTCTTTGCTGAACAGGCACAATCGTGAGATCGCAGACCTCGAGGAGGCACTGCGAAGCAAGACTCGCGCCCTGGACGAGTTCCAGATGAAGTACCGCGAGGGTGACTCTGAACTTGAGCGTCAATTGCGGGAGAAGGAGGAAGAGTTGGAAATCTTCCGCGCCGGGATGGATCAGACGCTACTCGAACTCAACGAGCTCAAGCTGAATGCGAATGCCAACGACAATGCCCTCGACGGACATTTAGACACCCTAATCCAAGACAGCCTTCAGAAAATCAACGATCTCATCGACTCTGTTCTCCAGAGTGGTGTTCAACGAGTCGATGATGCGTTGTATGAACTTGATTCCCCAATGCAGGCCGGTAACCAAAACGCCACTGGGCCATATGTTCTCTCTCAGATTGAGCGAGCATCGGCATGCACAATGGAATTCTCGACGGCGTTCAATAACTTCATTGCCGATGGGCCCAATGCTAAACATGCCGAAGTTATCAACGCTGTCAGTAACTTTGGCGGGGCAATTGTTGATGTCCTGGTGAACACCAAAGGCCTCACCCGATTTGCGTCAGATGAGAACAAGGCTGATCAACTTATCAACGGTGCGAGAGCGTCTGCAACCTCAACGATCCGCTTTTTCCGCAATGTTCAGTCAGTGCGCATCTATGACCTCGATGCCGAGCAGAAAATCAACGTCGTCATCAACAACAGCACGGAAGTAGTCCGGAACCTCCAGAGTCTGTCGAAACTGGCCGACGCCTTCGCTCCTAAGAGCAAGATCACCAATGCCTCTGGTGATCTTGGCGACTTGGTCGACGACGAACTTACAAAAGCTGCAAATGCCATTGATGCGGCTACAGAGCGTCTTTCCAAGCTGATGAAGAAGCCCAGGGACCACTACTCAACCTACGAGCTCAAAATTCATGACTCGATCCTCGCAGCTGCCGTCGCTGTCACAAATGCCATTGCACAGCTCATCAAAGCCGCTACTGCGTCGCAGCAAGAGATTGTGCGTGAAGGCCGGGGTTCCATGTCCAAGACACAGTTCTACAAGAAGCACAACCGCTGGACCGAAGGCCTCATCAGCGCTGCCAAGGCTGTGGCAACATCGACAAATACGCTCATTGAGACGGCCGATGGTGTCATATCCGGCCGCAACTCGCCCGAGCAGCTCATTGTCGCCTCTAATGACGTCGCAGCATCGACTGCCCAACTGGTGGCCGCCAGTCGTGTAAAGGCAAGCTTCATGAGCAAGACGCAAGACCGTCTGGAGAGCGCAAGCAAGACGGTGACCGCGGCCTGCAGAGCGCTAGTCAGACAGGTTCAGGAGATCATTGCGCAAAAGAATCGGGACGAGGGCGAAGTTGTCGATTACAGCAAATTGGGCGATCGGGAGTTCAAGACCAGGCAGATGGAACAACAGGTACGTGTTGATATTGCACACGTGCTTGTCCGATTAGCGATACTAACTCCTGCGTCTAGGTTGAGATTCTGCAGCTGGAGAACTCACTTGCGCAGGCGAGAACACGGTTGGGCGAGATGCGTAAGCTGTCTTATCTTGAGGAGTAGTGGGGAGGTACTGGCTTGTAGATCCAGGACTTATATACTGGGGCAGTCCACCCGTATCGTGTATCATGGGAAGAACGTCAGACAACGGCACATGTCTCCTGCCCTGACGCATGCTCAAAGTACACTGCACTCTTCGTTTCTGTGATTGTGCACTTGGCGAGACGAAGTCAGTCTGGCCGGTGCTCCGCAGCCAGTTTCCCGCCACCGCATACACCGTCTTATCATGCTTTTCCGTCTTTCCATCCTATACATCAACTGTGCCTGCGTCCTTGTAGGCGATCCACGGGGAGTTGGCTTCCATCAGCGAATCCGTTCGCAACCCACAGTCCACTCTTTAGTTCAGATGAACCCAGTGTTAGCGCAGCGGGCAGTTGAGTTACTTGGTCGTGTCGAGCTTGCTCATTGGCCCCGTCCCATGGCCCCGAAGCATCATCACTCCGCATTTACTCGCTGACGTCGGACCTTGCCATTTCCTCCCCGAACAACTCCCCGAGCATCTCGTCCGGTTCCGATCGGCTGAAACGGCCTGGAGGAAGACAGCCGCGAATTGTGCACCAGCAGCTCGTCATTCCGATCTTCCCGCGGGAACACGCCCTTCATTCGTCTTCCAATAATGAGCCAGCCGGCAATTGCTCCGGACCGGGAGACGTCTGCGGGTCACACGGGCGAGAGGAGGCCATTCAAGAGAAACAGGATTACACTTGCCTGCTCGAATTGCAGACAACGAAAGTCACGTGTGAGGATTGGCCCGGCGCGAGAACTACCCACAGAGAACATGGGGATGCAAACTAATCCCCCTGATAGTGTAATGGTTCCCGGCCAAGATGCGACACATGCGTACAACATGGGATCGATTGTGTCTACTCAAACACTGAAACATTAACCAAAGCTTCGGCGTCGAAAGGGTCAACTAGGGCATCCATTTTCATTCCATGGGGTTGCTTGGACTGACTAGCTGCAGGTTAGTAGGCGGGTTAGAGTCTCGCGTTGCAACGATAGAGGAGTTTCTTGGCCAACTCTCATCAAGAGTGACCATGATGGAAAGTGGTCTGGGTAATGAGCGAAATGTGAATCCTACATCTTTCTCTGGTGGTGTTGTACCTGAGGTACAGGATCCTACTGACGGCATCGGAACAGTCGTGTTCACCGAAGAAGAATATTCGGGATTTTTTGGTGTGCATACCTACGACGCATTCGTATCGAGAACCGGGGAGGTTGACCAGACACATAGGGCCGACATCCAACATAGCATTCACTCGACAGGTCGTCCGTACCACCTCCAGTGTTTTAAAGCGCATCACAGCAACCGGAACTCCGGTCTCTCCCAACGACACAGCCTTGAAAAGCCATATTGTCCACCTGTCCCGTGCTCAATCCCCAAGGCAAACAATCCCGACCGCTAACAGCATCGCATCAGTCGAAGGAGAGCCCTTTATCCTTCCACCAGAGGCAACAATGCTGCAACTCATTGAACTTTTCTTCAAGACAACGGGGACCCTTTTCCCCTTCATCGATCGCAACAGGTTTTGGGAAACGTATCGCCAGCTAGTCACGACGAATGTCCTATCGGTGCGTAGATCATGGCTCGGCTTGCTCAACATGATCTTCGCAATCACGACAAATGTGAATAATATGTTTGATCTTACCATCACGGCACAGGCCCGCGCAGCCCAGTCCGACATCTTCTTTCAGCGCGCCATGGCGCTCAATGACAGACAAATTCGTTTGGGAACCAGCCTTGAAGTCGGTATGCATCCATACTCCATGTCTTGACAAGGCTCATGGCTGACATCGCAGTTCAAATGCTTTTGCTAGCTAGTATGTACTCCCAAGGTACCGAACGATCTATCGAAACGTGGAACATTCACGGTTTAGCTGTCAAAGCAGCGTATCAGCTGGGTCTGCATTCCCCTGATGCGCTTCGACAGTATCCGCCGGTGGAGCGAGAAATTCGGAAACGGGTTTGGCTTGGGTGTGTCCTACTTGACCGGTATGCTTGGTTTCATTGCACAAGTACTTGAGCTAACTACTTGGACGAGGACTCTGAGTATGACCTTGGGACGGCCAGTGTCCATTCCAGAGTCATTCGTGAGAGTAGGCCTGCCCCAGGTCGTCGAAGACACGCAAGCATCAACCATGAGCACTGGCAACTCGAAAGAGGATCCTACAAGCGTACAATTCTTTACCGCGACGATGTAAGGTTTTAGTCGGACGACGAGGCTTCCGCTACTAACTGCAACAGCATCTTGTACAGACTCATGAGCGAAGTCTTTGATGCTTTATACGGAAGTAATGTGGGCCTAGAAGCGGCAAGCGACGTCTTCGAAATTGCCCCACATCTGCTTCGATTTGAACAGAAGTTTGCTCACTGGCAGCATAGCTTACCCGCAGCTATGCCACTGATTTCCGAGGCTGATCTTTCCCGACCACCCGACAACTTCGAAATCACAACACTGCGGGTAATTTTGACCTCTCGGTTTCTCAACTTCCGCATCCTGACACATCGGCCATTGCTCTGCAAGTACCTTGAGGCTATTGGAAGTTCTCAGGTCAACATGCAACAGTTAAGCATATTGCGACATGTTGGAGCAAATAGCGTCCGGATCTGCGCACAATCAGCCGTATTTATCATCAAGATAACGCAGTGGGCACTACAGCACGCAGATGCCCCTCGACAGCTACTAGGGGCCTGGTGGTTTTCTCTCTACTATGGCAAGTATCCAAAATCACGAGAGCATAACTATCGCTGGCGTTAACTTTCTGCACAGCTTTTAATGCCGCGCTTGTTATTTACTCCATTCTCCTCATTCAACATCAAGCAAAGCATCACAAGCAACCCATTCCCATGGAGGATTTGGAGCTCTCCACAGCCTCTCTTCACAAAGCAGTCGAGTGTTTGTCCTGGTTGTACAAAGGAAACCGAATGACGGAGACATGCGTTCGCTATACGTCTGCCCTTGCAAAACAACTGACGCTCATATGTGAGGCTTATTGCTCCGTGTACTCGTTATTCAGCTGACTTGGGTTCAAATTTAGTGCAAAGAGACGACACGCTTACGACAGATACAACAAGCATGCCGCCCCTAGCTGATATCGCAAACCCAATGCGTAGTAATTCAAGTACCAATGAACCGCATACCAACTTCGGCTTCTTCAATTCGGCTGAATTGCATATGGGTTTGGAGTTATACGACTTCTGGCAACACCCAAATGCCGAATTCCCAGCGGACTTTCGGGGATCGACATTGCCCAACCGCGCCTCGTTTGAGCAGTAGCAGGTGAGAAAGAGGGCAGAGTTTCCCGTTGTGAGTCTGAACACTGAGTAGATACTTATCAAGTAAAAATTTTAGCATTTTGCTGGTCTATTGCTGCTGGCTCTTCTCCACGCCTGCGCCATGGCTTCCTCAGCATCATAGCCGAATGCCCACCAACAGGTCACAGGATCCGACCACTGATTCGCACTATGCGTGAACTGCAATCCAGCGACTTCTGCCGTCATGGATTCATCGCGGGCTCTTTGTTCCGGGCCGTCGGGGAAGTGCCAGATCAGGCCATTCATACTGCTCGCGTCCATCATAGCCCCGCTCCGTTTGATACGCTCCGCCTCAAAGACACGCAAGGCAAACGGCATTTCATCCAGGACGGAAATGTGGTCCAGGGCAATGGCGAGCGCAGCACCATCTTCCACCGCCATGGCAGCGCCTTGCGACATGTACGGGAGCATAGCATGCGCCGCATCGCCGATAACGACCAGTTTCGAAGACGGCGAAGTCCAGCGCGACAACTTGGGTCCCACGCGTAGCGGCCACTTGATACTCGAGTCGATAAACGACAAAATCTTGGTCAGTCTGCGAGCGGTTTAGTCGGCAGAAAATTTTGGGGATTGTCCACCCTACTGGGGATCCCAGCCGTCAAATTCTGTCTGGATATGGTCTTTGGCGAGCTTCTTGGTCCAGGTGCTCGGGTGGGAATGGTCTACGTGCGACAGTACCATGTTGAACGTTTTTCCTGAATTCATCGCGTACGTCATGACGTGTTTGTCCTGTCCGATCCTAGATGTCTCGAAAGGTGGTCAGTTTGTGTTGTCTATAATTCGGCGAAGACGATGGTGATTGGGCGATGGCGTACCACAGGTTGATACATGGTTTCTCGAGGATCCATGCGATTTCTGCGTCTTGCCGTATCTTCTGTGCATCCACCGTCGCTCGATACGCGGCGAATCCGTGGAACGCGGGCACATGGTCACCATGTGGCAGAAGAAGCTCTCGAGCCGCGGATTTGATGCCTAGAAAGGGCAAGGGGAAGATAGCCATCCATCAGCTTTCTTTCTGGACCATGAGGAGAGAACGAGAGAAAGAACCCGAGTCAGTTGTCTCCCTTGACTCACCGTCGGCTGCAACCACCAAGTCGCCTCGAACCACCGATCCATCTTCAAGTTCCACGGAGCCCCCACGCTCGTCGTACCTGGCTACTCTGCTGCCCAACGCAACAACCACACCGAGCTCTTTCGCTCGTGCATGCAGCGCCTCGTGCAAGTGCGCTCGATGCACCACATAATACGGCACGCCGAAGTCGCCTTGAAAGCGAGTCCCGAGATCCGTGTACCCAATGATCCTGCCGTCTTCCCACCGCCGGACCTTGATTCCTTCGGGCACCACAACACGCTGCTGGAGATGCGGATACACGCCCCACCGGTGCAGCAGTCTGCCTGAATTCGGTGGAATTTGAATTCCGGCACCGACCTTACGCTGTCATCAGCCCGTAGGACGAGGGGGTTGGATATGCAAGTGTTGTTGTTGAT
>Ga0182213_1000227_pt1 | contig 10308 bp, 5 predicted proteins | sample G5R1MG_22_FD_128399 | JGI IMG/M metagenome (GOLD analysis project Ga0182213, IMG submission 128399) | Switchgrass phyllosphere microbial communities from Michigan, USA - G5R4_MAIN_03OCT2016_LD1 MG | ecosystem: Host-associated > Plants > Phyllosphere > Phylloplane/Leaf | place: USA: Michigan... | reverse complement strand
GAGCACAAGACATGCAGCGTTACGAACAAGAACGGAGTCGTCGCCAGCGACTGTACCTGATACCGCCCTGCCCTGCGCCCTGCCTGTGTCCGACGTCCCGACGCGTGTAACACAGCAACGGCGGCGGGCCTGTCGGTCGTGCTCCGGGCCCAGGGTCACACCGGCCAGCCACAGCCCACATGACTGTCGCATGGCCGACACGTGCGAACAAGTGGCGCTTCCTGGAAACACGTGCTGGAGCCGCCTTCGATGCAGGTGTTGCGGGTGTTGCGCCCAGGTGCATGGCCCGGGGGAGCACGTGCACTGGGTACTACATTACACACACCCTCCACTGGAATACGGTGTACTCACGATCAATCGAACCATATGGATGGCTCAGGGAGATCGTTCCCTTAGGGTATGCGCACGACAAGGCAGAGAACAGACCAGGACATGCCATCCTTGTCATAGAATTCATATATTTACAGACAAGAACATCCGCCCAATCTCCGTTGCAAATCGTTCAAACCCCGCCTACCCGTCCAACGGGTACCGGTCAAGGAACTTGAATGTGTGCAGGCCCTCGGAGAGACTCTTGACAAGCGCATCCACATCGCTCGCGGCATACACACCCGGCGTGTCCTTCTCAATGCCTGCGGTCTGGAGAGCCGCACTGCCCGATCCAATTACCGCAACAGGCTTTCCCCAGTTGTAGCCGTCCTGCAGGATGTTGAGCGGGCGGCCCGCTGGGAACAAGGTCGAGGGGGCGCTCTTGGTGCTGTTGCCCTGGGCCAAGGTCGCGTTGGAGTGGGCCAGACTGCCCGATGGCGCAAACAGGCCAGCAGCGCCGCCGTCAACGACAATGGCGTCGAACTGCCCTGCAAACGTGGCCGAGTAGGTCTGGTCAACGCCCTTGCCGAGGCGCTCGGCCACCACACTCACGCCAACCTTGGCTTCGCTGAGTTTGGATTTGATGGATGCTGCCGTGTCGCCTAGTGCTGCATTTGAGGTGAGGAAGCCGACCTTGAGCCCCTCGATCTTCAGCAGTGGGTCCTTGGATACACTGACGCCGGTGGTCTTGTTATTGTGGTAGTATTTGCTGTCGGCTGCCGGAGCTTTCATGTCAAGCGCCTCCGCGACACGCACGGCAACCTCATGACTGACGCGGTTCAGCTGGATGAGCACGTTGTTCTTGACAATACTGCTGGTGAGCTGCGACGTCTCGAATCGTATGGCATTGACAACGAATTGCTGTTCAACGGGCAGCAACGAGTTGAAGAAGAGACGGGGTTGCGACCACACGTCAGCAAAAGTGGACGACACGCTGCGAACAAGGCGCCCGCCGGTCGAGCGATTTGGCGCAGAAAAGAAACCCCGGCCCTGCTCCTTGGTCGCCTGTTTTGGCGATCCTCCATTTATCGTGTTCGGAGAGTATGGGGCGACGTTGAGCGGAATGTACATTTGCCCTGCATTCGGTTAGCGAGTCGAATGGTACCGGATGCACCCAGCCACCTACCAGCACCATCGCGCGAGTTGGTGTGCACAGGAACGCGAGGCTGATTGATTGGGAGTTGCTCAAAGTTGGGGCCGTTGTGTCGATTGAGCTGCGTATCCAGGTACGAGAAGAGGCGTCCTTGAAGTAGCGGGTCTTCTGTAAAATCGATTCCCCGGACGACATGGCCAACTTGGTACTGGAATTGGGTCAGGTACGCACTTTCCACGAATCCAAGCCTCGCCTCCACGTACCATGATTTGTTCGGTCTCCGCAAAGTAATTCCGGGGATTACGGTTGAGGGTTAGTTTGCCAAGCGGCGTGAACGGAACAATATCTTCGGGCACAATCTTTGTCGGGTCCAGAAGATCAAAGCCGAATCGCAGCTGGTCCTCTTCGTCCATGACCTGTGCTTCAAACTGTTTTAGAGCGTTAGCAACGACATGGGCATGCACAGACGAGGCCTTCATACCACCCACTCCGGGTAATATCCCTTCTCGATACTTTCGAATAAATCCTGGCGATGAAAGTCGGCGTTCTTGCCTGCTGCAGCCTGCGATTCCTCCCACAGAAGCGATGCCTTGCCCTGTAGTGTTCGGAAACGAAACTTGACTAGCTTGGTCTTGCCCTCTTCGGTCACAAAGCGGAAGGTATGCACGCCCCAGCCGTCGACGTGACGGTATGATCGGGGGGTTCCATGGCCGCTCATGGCCCAGAAGAGGGTGTGCATTGACGAGGGTTGTTGGCTGAAGAAGTCCCAAGCGCTATCGTGGGCGGTGGCCGCTTGGGGGATCTCGTTGTCTGCCCTTGGCTTGACAGCATGGATGAGATCCGGAAACTTGATGGCGTCCTGTATGAAGAATACCGGGATGTTGTTTCCGACGATGTCGAAGTTGCCCTCGTCCGTGTAGAAGCGAACGGCAAACCCGTGCACATCACGGACGGTATCAGCCGACCCACGGCTACCAGCAACAGTCGAGAAGCGAATGAAGACCGGTGTCTCCTTCTCAGCTTTGCTCAAGAAGGAAGCGCCTGTGATATTGGACCAATCTCCATACGAGGTGAAGACACCGTGTGCTCCCGCACCTCGCGCGTGAACAGCCCGTTCAGGAACGCGTTCATGGTCTGGTGAGTAGGCATTTAGTGTCTGCTTAGTGAACCATCATCTCCAGTGTACGTACCGAAGTGCATGATCTTTTCGCGGAAAATGAAATCCTCGAGTAATGTGGGACCTCGCTCTCCCGCACTGAGACTTTCTTGGTTCTCAATGGGCCCTCCCGACCGGCTCGTCAAGAAGACATCGGTGTCATTCACTTCGAATCGTCCGAGGAAGTCTGCCGTCGACGTGGGAGGCGAAGCCGGCGATTCGTATCGACGGTGGATACCATGGCTGGCGGGGGCTTCGCGAGCCTCTTCACCCATATAAGGGCATGCTGCTTGCGCAACATAGCCGTAAGTAGCGACTGCTGCTAGTATGCCTGATCTCATAGTGCAGCGTGTTGTGATGGAGCAACGTGCTGGAACGGCAATGGGCTGTATCGCCTTTTATATTGCTAAGAACCCTGGTCAGTAAAATTACGCCGTGTTACCAGCGGTGACATTGTACATTGTAGGTACCCAGCTGGACGTGCTTTTATTTCTGGAACCATGCGTGGAGCACATGCTTTGTCAAATCACCCGTCCGCATTTGATCAGCCGGATTGTTGTCCTCGGATAGCAAATGTGCCAATCCACTAACTCGACCCACATTATACGGGTCCATAGTCCATAGTCCCAATGAAGGAGGCCATATTACTGCCCGCCAAGACTGTGCAGGCAGGTCACAGCGTGCCGAGCTGCATTGCGTAGATGCCTCCGATGTGCTCCCCAGAACCCAGCGGGGTAGACTGCGGCAATTCGGTGCTATTCAGTTTCGACAACAAATCATCTGACTCGATGAAGTGAGGAGTTCGGCCCCAGGCCCAAGAATGCATGGTTGGAAGCGCCAAGCCTCGGACTTCACAGCCACGGTGGTTGGCATCGATCGTCCTGCAGGTGCCGCTCCTACATGGCTACGCCATGCAGCCGGCCCCTGGTACTGCACATTGGCACAGTCACGGTTAGTCACCGCGCGACCTCCACACTCGACGGCCACGCGGACGAAGTGTGAAAACCGTTGTTGGCGACACCGTCCGCCTTGGCATTCGGGCCAACGTTTCCAAAAACACAGGTGGCTAGACAGTACCTGCATCATATGTACATGCATACATACTACTACACTGTAATCGTAGTGTCCATACGAGGTATGTTGATTGAGGAAGGTCGTCGGCCAGGCCAGGCTTGACTGGGTACTAAACACTCACATCTACAAGGGCGGGTCGGCGGCCATCCTGGGGTAATCCTGGTACGCCTCCACAGGCGCTGCCTGCCATGTCGTTTGTATACGGCCCCACGGTTGATGTTGGTCTCCGAAACTCCTGATGTTGACTGTGGCGCCGCCCAGAAATCTTGTAGTTTTGATGGTTGAAAGCGAGCAACGACGTTTGAGCTACGCAGCGGGGGAATACTCGCTATTGCATGGCGTGGACGCAATCTCTGTCGTCCCCGAGATAGCGCCTTGTTTTGGTAGTCGAGTGTGCTCTGTGCTATAATAAGACGGAGATGCCGCTGAAGGATCTCAGGCCGGTAGTTCGTGCTGGATACCTAGTGGTCTGGTGGTCTGATTCCTGGCGGTTAGCAGTCGTTCAAGCAGGAACGGAAAGAAGGTCGTCGATCCCGAAGAGAGATTGCAGTGCGCCCAGCTGCTGTTAGACTAATCCAATCCGGGTCTAGGCCAGTGATGTGGTATGTACCATGCAGTCGTCATGTACTCTATGTACGACCGTATTGACCGGCAAATCAGGGAATGCATCGTATTTTCTGACGAATGTGAACAGCCGATTATTCATCATCCAAGTCCATGCCCAGTCTTGTCTGGTCTGCTGTCACATCTTCTATCCTTCCCGTCAAGTCACCAAAGCTGCGACGCTGATTCGTCGTCCATGGCCACATCTACGCAATCCCGATCCAAAGGCAAACATGCCATCGACGCCGGGCATCGGATTGTCTGCTGAGCGGTGCCACTCACTGTGCGCGTTTCGCTCATCACGGGGTCTTGCGGGAGGCGTCGCTAGCTGCCAACCTGTGATGCGTTGCTTCCAAGCAATGGCCATGACATCACCAGGCGCGAACGCAACTTCATAGAGTACAGCCGCCCCCCGGTTGTTCACGTCTTCAACCCTACCTGCTTCTACCGTGCACTCGGATTGCAAGGCATCTTCGGCCTCCGATAAAGGCCTACGACCGCAAAGAGCAACCAGTAACAGCGATACACTACCCCACGAAGACACAGGCCCCCAGAAACGGATCTCAAGATGTACGTCAGTTTTAGTTGCCAGTAGTCTTGGACGCGTCCCGAATCCGAACGAATCGAGCGTTCCGTGCGCTCTTTGGTGGTAAAACTTGCTAACCGGCTATGCCTTTGTACTAGGAACCGATCACTATCCGTCCGCTCGAAGAAGAGCAATACCGGCGACAAGAGTGCGCCAAAGCATCGCTTCACCATGGCCTCTCTTCGCGGCACTCAGCAGCCGGAGCTCTCCAAGAGGTTATTCAAGATTATCAAGTCGGAAAACCATGCCATTAGTGCCTATGAAGCCGCCGCGCGCGAACGAGTTGGTATTGCCCAGCAGCTCTCCGAATGGGGAGAGGCGACGGAGGACGAGGCCATCTCGGAGATCTCAGACAAGCTGGGGGTTTTGCTTGCAGAGATTGCAGAGCAGGAAGATCTCTATGCCCAGGCTCTGGAGGAATACAGGGGAATTTTAAAGCATATCCGTAATACGGAGAGTTCGGTACAGCCTAGCCGAGACCACAAGACCAAGGTACAAGGGTTACGCGGGCTTGGCAGAAGAGTGTACTGACCATACGCTAGGTGTCAGATGAGATTGCCAAGCTGAAGTATAAAGAGCCACAGAGCACGAAAATTGTGCAGCTTGAGCAAGAGCTCGTCCGCGCGGAGGCGCAGAGCTTGGTGGCAGAAGCCCAGTTGGCCAATGTTGTGAGTAGGGCTCTTATCGCCGTGCTTACGTCTCCTAACGCCTACAGACACGCCAGAAGTTCAAGGAGGCCTATGACCACCACTTTGCGGCGACCATTGAGCGCGCCGAGAAGCAGGTGATTCTTGCCAAGCACGCCCGCCGATTATTGAACCTCGTTGACGACACGCCCATTGTGCCTGGCGACGTGCATGCTACATTTTCCGAGGTCGAAGCAGCGCGCCAAGTGCTCATGGACGCAGAAGACGATCTCCGCAACTACCAGCTTGACATTGAGCCGGTCCCGTCCAAGGCAGGAAACCTTGGTGTTGGCGCGATGCCGGGCGCGGTCACTCCTACCAGTACCTCAGCACCGGAGAAGAGCACGTACGAGGGCGCTGTGCACGAGGGCGCTGTGGCGAGCGGAAGTCCAGTGGCTGAAGGCCAGTTTGATAGCAGGGCCTCGGCCACCAATCCCTTGGAGGAGGCTCATCGGGTAGAGAGAGAGGAAGCAGCCCAGGCTGTCCGTGTTGCGTGAGCGGGGGCGGAAGGTTGCTCGGCATTCATTTTGTGCGTGTTTATGGTATCGAATGGGGGGTGATAATGGCATGCTGCTTCGAGTCGTGGTCGGTGCCAAGTGCCGTTGAAGTGAATGAGCGCCAGTCTGTGCATTTGGCGGGGAACCCATTAACTAACTAGCGCGGAATGTGCCGCGTCCCGACCCGACCAAGAAGACACATGGAGCTCGTCACCTCCGCTGTCGCTCCGCCATAGCCACGCAACCACGCACCGCCTGTCTCCTCCGCTCTACTCAGCCTCCTCGATTCTCCTTCCCCGTCATCACCGTCCCCCGCTGCCACCACCATGGCGGACCGCAAGAAGAGGGACCGCTATGCGGGCGCGGCGTACGAGTTCGGTGCCAACGCGAGCGGCCAAGGCCAGGGCGGGCAGCCTGGGGGCGCGGTTCCGCCTGCTGCACCTGGCTATGGAGCCGCTGCGCCTGGCTATGGAGCCGCTGCGCCTGGATATGGAGCCGCTGCGCCTGGCTATGGGGCGGCTCCCTCGTACGGGGCGCCTTCACCGGGCTATGGGGCCCCCGCGGCTCCCTATGGCGCACCCACCCCCGGCCCAGCGCCGGTGGGCTACGGACAGCCCCAGGACGCCAATGCCCTCCACCAGCAGATGGGCCAGATGCACCTGGGACCCCAGTCGGGCCAGGCAGCGCCCCAGGTTACGCAGCCCATGGCGGCAGCACAGCAAAACCAGCTGTTCCCCTCGGACCTCATCGCCCAGCCATTGCACGTCTCGGAGCTCTACCAGGCGCCCCCACCCATCCACCTGCCTTCCAATGCTGCCGCGACGCCGTCCGAGTTTGCCAACGAGTCGAGCAAATACCTGCGCTGCACGCTCAACACCATCCCCACCAACCACTCGCTGCTCAAGAAGAGCAAATTGCCTTTCGCCCTTGTCATCAGCCCATACGCTAGCCTGCACGACGCCGAGGATCCTGTTCCCGTGGTTCAAGACCAGGTCATCAGCCGATGTCGGCGTTGCCGGGCCTACATCAATCCTTTCGTCTCTTTCCTCGACCATGGCCACCGATGGCGCTGCAACATGTGCAACCTCACAAACGACGTCCCCCAGGCATTCGACTGGGACGCGGCGCAGCAGAAGAGCATCGACCGATGGCAAAGACCCGAGCTCAATTACGCCGTCACCGAATTCGTGGCGCCCCAAGAGTACATGGTCCGCCCCCCGCAGCCACTGTGCTACTACATCATCCTCGACTGTACCCAGGCAGCCGTCAACAGCGGTCTTCTTGCCGTCGTGTCACGCGTCATCAAGGAGGCGCTAGGCCGGATACCCAACGCAGACGGCAGGACACGCGTTGGCTTCATGGCCGTCGACTCGGGCCTGCATTTCTTCTCGATTCCACCCGACAACAGCGAGAACAACGACCCCCAGCAATTGGTCGTGTCGGATTTAGAGGAGCCGTATCTGCCAATGCCGTCGGATCTCCTCGTCAGCCTCAGCCAGTGTCGTGCCAACATTGAGACCTTCCTCGACCGTCTCCCAGTTATGTTTCAAAACACCATGGTTCCCGGCTTTGCGCTTGGCTCGGCGCTCCGTTCAGCACACAAGCTCATTTCGCCACTCGGAGGAAAGCTCACCGTTATTGCGGCGTCCCTGCCGAATGTTGGCCATGCTGCCTTGAGCCCAAGAGAGGACAAGTCACTGCTCGGCACGGGAAAAGAGGGAAGCCTACTTCAGCCTGCTAACAATTGGTACAAGTCATTCGCGGTAGAGTGCTCCAAGAACCAAGTCTCGGTTGACATGTTCCTCTTCTCCTCGCAATACCAGGACGTTGCAACCCTCAGCAACCTGCCACGCTTCACAGCCGGTCAAACCTACTTTTATCCTGGATGGAATGCTGCCAGACACGAAGACGTTGTCAAAATTGCAACAGAACTGGCAGACTATCTATCCTCGGAGATTGGTCTTGAGGCCGTCCTGCGCGTGCGCGCTACCACCGGCCTGAGAATGTCTGCCTTTTACGGGAACTTCTTCAATCGTTCCTCAGACCTCTGCGCCTTCCCAGCATACCCAAGAGACCAGGCTGTTGTCATTGAGGTGGCAATTGACGAGACGATTAGTAGGCCGTTTGCCTGTCTTCAAGCTGCGGTGCTGCATACAACAGCAAGCGGCCAACGCCGTATCAGGGTTTTGACACTCGCCGTACCCACGACAGAAAGTCTTGCCTCGGTTTATGCATCAGCGGATCCACAAGCAATCGTTACCTACTTCAGTCACAAGGCTGTGGAGCGCGCCCTGTCCAGTGGACTTGATGCTGCACGGGATGCCTTGCAAGCAAAGATTATAGAAATTTTGTCCACGTATAGGAAAGAATTGGCCGGTGGCAGCATGGGAGGCGGTGGACTGCAACTCCCCCAAAACCTAAGACCTCTTCCAATCCTGTTCCTCGGTCTCATCAAGAACATCGGTCTCAGAAAGAGCGCTCAAATACCCTCCGATCTTCGGTCTGCTGCACTTGATCTCCTTTCCACTCTGCCACTGCGGCTATTGGTTCAGTATATTTATCCCAGCTTTTACAGCCTGCATGTAAGAAAGAAAAAAAAAACAGTTCAACTTTGCGTGGGCTTGACTGACGCAAAGCAGGACATGCCTGATGATGCCGGCGTACCAGATGCTACCTCGGGTCAGATTACGATGCCTCCAGCGTTGAATCTCTCGTCGGCAGCAATTGTTCCGTATGGGTTGTACCTTCTTGATGATGGAGTTAACCAATTCTTGTAAGTCAGCTGTGTGAAGATGTCGTCGTTTTCAAGTCTCACGTTGGTAGGTGGATTGGTCGGGATGCTGTGCCAGCACTCCTGGCAGACGTGTTCGGTGTAGAGGATCGCACACAACTCAAGCAAGGCAAGGCATCCTTGCCTGTTTTAGACAACGAATACTCGGAGCGAGTACGAGCTGGTAGGGTGACGTTCTTTGGATGCATTGTATTGCTTGACTAACGTACCCAATCAGTTGTCGAGAAATCAAGAGACCACAAGTCCAAGGGCGTTGGAAGTATCACATTACCAACGCTTTACATTATCAAAGAAGACGGCGACCCCAGTCTTAAGCTTTGGGCACAGACTTTGCTCGTCGAAGACCGAGCAGACCAGGGCGAGAGTATCGTGCAGTGGATCAGTAAGCTCCGAGAAAAGGTATGTCCGACTCCACACGCTCGCCTCCTCGTCGATGCAAGCTGCGCTCTCCGATTTCCCATTCCGCTGACGCTAGCACTAGGTGGTGCAGTAAGCGATGTGCATCCTGTAGAATCTATCCATGGCGTTGGTGCGAGGCACCGGAATTTTCTGCCCAACGTATGAAGGCGGCGGCGAGATGGTGGACTAGGATCCGACGGCTATAGCACGGGAGGGCTAGAGGATGTGTGCCAGCACCAGCAAGGCCCGGGCTCCTGACTTTGTGGTAAAAAAAGCCCGTATTGCGTGAATAGAGAAGCTGCATTTCCCACATCTGGTGAAGTTGGTGTGTCGACAAGAACGAGGCGTGTGCTGGGGTGAAGGTGGTTGGCCAGTTGCTGCGAGGCGTCTTGCCGAGGCGTCACTGCCGCACGGCGTGGAAGGGTATGGTATGGTTCGTTGTACGATCCATAGCCCAAACCGAAGTCAGCATTCGAATTGAGTTTCTTTCTCGCCGATTATCTTGATTTACTTTGTGAAGAACCTCGCCCTGTACGGTGTTACCGTGTTATTTTCTTTTTTTTCTTCTTCTTCTATTTTCCTCCCCAGCATCCTCCCATTGGGTACGCGAAAACCCAGCTGCCGTCCACGAGGGAGGATTGCGTCGAAAGGCGGGAACGCTGTGGAGCGAAAAGGAAAAGAAAAAGAAAAAAAAGAAAAAGAAACGGGAAATGTTGATGCGAGAGGAACGAAACAGGATCGAACTGCTGACTTCAGGATTTGGTGCGCGCGGCTGCAATCCCGCACTCTACCACTGAGTTACCGTTCCGAAGGATGGAGAGACGGGAAATGTCTTGGGATTATGTACATGGCTACGTGGGTGGCGTTGAGGCGACGATGCAGGGCGAGCATTGTACGATGGTGTCACTCGTTCTGTAGCTCGTTGTTTGACAAAACTCCCCTGTTGTGGTTGGGTCGTTCACGCCTCTTTCCTCGGTAGACCTTGAAGGCTAGGTGGGGGGGGGGGGGGGGGGGGGGGGGTTTTTCCGGCGGCACTGGGTTTCTAATTTTAGGG
>Ga0182213_1000224_pt1 | contig 10322 bp, 10 predicted proteins | sample G5R1MG_22_FD_128399 | JGI IMG/M metagenome (GOLD analysis project Ga0182213, IMG submission 128399) | Switchgrass phyllosphere microbial communities from Michigan, USA - G5R4_MAIN_03OCT2016_LD1 MG | ecosystem: Host-associated > Plants > Phyllosphere > Phylloplane/Leaf | place: USA: Michigan... | reverse complement strand
GTCACTAATCAGCAGGGAAAAATGTATCCGCAGGTAAGCGCCCAGCGTATAGTGAAAGCCGGTGTGATGGCGCCGCAGGCTAACAAAGTGCAGTTGGATTTGGGCGGTAAGCGATATGATTTAGTTAAAGATGATAAGGGGATGTGGACCGGCGATTCGGGGCCGCAGGACGAGGGTTTCCATTATTACCAGATTGTAGTTGATGGTGCCGCCGTACCCGACCCGAACAGCCGTTATTTTTATGGCGCTGGCCGTTGGGGTAGCGGCATTGAAGTACCTGCACACGATCAGGATTTTTACGCCCTTAAAAGCGTACCTCACGGATTGGTGAGCGAGAATATCTATTTTTCGAAATTAACCCAGGCATGGCGGCGCTGTTTTGTGTACACGCCGCCATCCTATACCGCTAATAACAACACGCGCTACCCGGTGCTGTACTTGCAGCATGGCAGTGGCGAAGATGAAACCGGCTGGGTGGCGCAAGGCAAAGCTAACTTGATTCTGGATAATCTGATTAGCGACAAAAAAGCGTCTGAGATGATTATTGTGATGGATAACGGTTATGCGTTTAAACCGAATACCAGTACAGCCATCGTTAATAACCAAGCACCTGCACCTGTTTTTGATGAGGTAATGACTCAAGAAATCATCCCGATGATAGATACAAAATTCAGGACACGCGCCGACCGTGATCACCGGGCTATTGCAGGGTTATCAATGGGAGCTAATCAAACCATGCGCATAATTATGAATCATATGGATACCTTCTCGGCCATGGGCGGATTTAGTGGTACCCCTAATTACCCTAACAGCGATGCACTAGACCCCAATACTTTTATGGACGGAAAGTTTAAGAATGGGGCTGAAATCAACCGTAAGCTTAAAGTTTTATGGCTAAGCTTAGGTACCAAAGAGCCTAAGCCTTTCCCTGCATCGGTAGGTGCATTTAAACAAATGCTTGATCAGCAAAAGATTAGATATGTATATGCCGAGTCACCTGAAACCGGGCACGAGTGGCAAAGCTGGCGCAGGGCTTTACATGGCTACTTGCCACTGCTGTTTAAAAATTGAAAGGATTCGGAATTAGTGATTAGCCATGGCTTGCTGTAAACCATTTACTGCACAGATGAATGAGGAGTGTACAAACGTTTGCGGGAAATTGCCCAGCATGGTGTGGCTTTTTACATCCATTTCTTCGCTAAAGTAACCTAGGTCGTTAGCACAGTTTTGCACGGCTTTAAGTATAGCTTTTGATTTAGTTGGATTATTTGACAAAGCATAATAGTGTGCCATCCAGCAGCTTGCTGCTAAAAAAACGCCTTCGTTAGCCGAATCAAATTCCATGAGGTGTCTGCGGTATAAATTCCCGTCGGCGTATCTTTCTTCAATGGCTTCAATAGTTTTTACCATTGCCGGATCATTAGCTTTAACAAAGCCAAACGGGACAAATAAAGCGCAAGCAATATCTACATCTTCCGAACCTGCGTGCACTGCATACGCACCATCGGAGGTAAGGCAATTGGCCTTAATAAAATTGCGGATTAAATCCGCATTGTAAAGCCAGCGTTCTGCTCTTTCGGCATCAGATTGGTAAGGAGCCATTACCTCCAGCGCCCGTGCCGCCAAGGCCTTGCTCGATGTGTAATGTTGTACTTGCTCTTCTTCCCAGATGCCGTTGTCTTTACGTTCCCAGTTTTTACAGATGTAGTCGGCAATCATTTCTACAATGTCCCATGCTACTTTTTCGCCCAACTTATCATAAATAGCGCCACAGGCCAATAAAACACTCGACTCTGCATCTAACTGAAACTGGTCGGCCGCGGCATTTCCAGCTAATAGCGGCTGGCTGTTGCGGTACCCGTTTAACGGAAGCTCCCTCAACTCGGATTTGATAGACTGGTCGATACCATAAAAGCAGGATACATGGGATTGATTATTTTTTTGCATGGCCCCGGCAATAAACGACATGAAGTTTCGCTCTACTTTTCCGTCAGTTTTTAAACCGACTAACGAAGATGTTACCAACGCAGCATCGCGCATCCAAACATAACGGTAATCGTAATTACGCTTGCCGCCAACTACTTCAGGCAAACCAAGAGTAGGAGCCGCTATTATACCACCTGTAGGCTCATATACTAACTGCTGCAAGGCGCGCAGTGAATTGCACACTTCTTGCTCAAACAAACCTTTATAATCTATATGTTTTTCAATTTCCTGCCACGCTTTTAAAGTGGTTTGCAAAGCGGCTTCTAAAATGGTTTGGTTAAATTGCTGGGTATTTACTAGTACAGCCCAACTCTCATTCCCTTCATGAATGGTGTAGGTAATTATATCGCCGTTAATTTGTAAAGCGTGTGAGCAATGCAACCATTGATTTGCACCCGTAATCTCTACACAATTTTCATTAAGCTGAACAAGCTGAACACTTTCTAAGCCATAATCTCCCTGCAAACAAACTTTGCCTGTAATCTTCGTAGGAGCTGCAGATGTTTTTCGGCATATCCCTTTAAACGGTACACCTACCGGCATAAAGTCGGATATTTTAAAGTTTAGCCCATTGATAGCAAAAGTGGTGTGCAACACGCTACTACGTTTAGAAAACTCCCTGCTTATAAAGCTTTTAAAATCACACATGATATCCCAATAGCCGCCTTTTTCTTCATCAATCAACGACGAAAACATAGCAGCGCGGTCAAAAGCTTCGGGGCAATACCAGGATATCGTACCGTCTTTGTCGAGCAAGGCGCAGGTGTGACGGTCGCTGATTACGCTAAGCGATGCAATGTCAGGTTGTTTCATTATAGCATAAAATAAGTGCCCTAACAGTCTTAACCTGTTAGGGCGAGTAGTACCACTTTTAGAGAAATGAGATTATGGGTGGCCATTGCCGCCCGCAGCGCCGTATACCTGGCCTGTAGCGTAGCTTGCATCAGCATCCGCTAACTGCACGTAAATAGAAGCCAGTTCAGCCGGTTGTCCTGGGCGACCTAGTGGAGTAACGGAACCAAATTTTTCTATGGCATCTTGTGGTTGTCCGCCGCTCACCTGTAGTGGCGTCCATACCGGGCCCGGAGCTACGCCGTTAACACGGATACCTTTAGAACCTAACTGTTTGGCTAGCGATTTTACATAAGCTACGTTAGCAGCCTTGGTTTGTGCGTAGTCAAATAAGTTTTCTGACGGGTCATAAGCTTGTACCGAGCTGGTAGCTATGATAGCCGAGCCTTCCGGTAAATGTGGCAATGCTGCTTTAGTAATCCAGAATGGGGCATAAATATTAGTTTTAATGGTAGCATCAAAACCATCTTCGGTGATATCTAAAATAGAATCAACTGCTTGCTGACGGCCGGCATTGCTAACTAAAATGTCTAAGCCACCCAATTTTTCTACCGCTTCTTTTACTAGTGTTTGGCAAAAAGACGATTCGGTAATATCACCAGGTATGGCATAGCCTTTTTGTCCGGCAGCTTCAATCAAGGCAATTACTTCGTCGGCATCGGCTTGTTCTTCGGGTAAATAGTTTATAGCGACGTCAGCACCTTCGCGTGCGTATGCAATGGCCACAGCACGACCGATGCCTGAATCACCACCGGTGATTAAGGCCTTGCGACCCTGCAACCGGCCAGATCCTCTGTAACTTTGTTCGCCGTGGTCTGGCAATGGATTCATTTTAGATACAAGCCCAGGTGCTTGCTGGGGTTGCCTTTCAAATGGTGGGGCAGGTTATTTACTTGCCGGGTTTTCCAGTTTTCTTTGTGTTGTCTCTGACATGTTTTTCTGATAGATGTAAAAAATAAACACTCCTTTAACACACCAATAAAGCTTCAGCCAATCGGTGAATTATAATTGTTGGTGCAACATCTAAAAGCCGGGAATTGTTCAGAAGTGAGAAACGACTTTAAATGATAATTAAAGTTTATTTCTAAAGTAAAAACTGTAAAAAATAGATAAGTATCTGTACTTCAGTGTGCTGCGACTTGTATTTGGTTGTTTAGATTACTCCTGTGATGTTTAAGGTAGTCAAGGTTTTTACAGAAAAGAAATATAAATCTTTATGTAGAAGATACTTAAATTTTGACAAACGATCTGTTTTGCTGCGCTGTTTCTGCAACGTCATCATCATGAATTTTATCTACAATATTCCGGATGTTTTCATCAAGCTCCAATGTAGCAGCTTTGAGCATTGTTAGCCCTTCTTCGTTTATTACCCATTCTTCTGCCTCAAACACATTCATGAGGCCTAAAATAGAGGCAACCGGCCTGCGAATGTTATGTGACTGAATAAAAGCTATCTCTGTTAGTAACGCATTGTGGCTGCGTATTTCCTGTTCTTGCTGTACGCGCTCAGTAATATTGATGGCATGGTATGATACTCCAATTACTTCTCCTTCGGTATTATAAGCTCCCGCAAAAGTAAGCGACCACCAGTAAGTCTCGCCGCCAGCATAAGTAATGGGTATTTCTTCCTGCACCATCTGCCCCGCCATTGCGGTTTGGCAATTTTTAATAAAACGGTTTAACCGGTTAGGTTGCACCCATTCTTCAACAGTCATACCCTGCCTTACTTCATGATGGTAATGTTTGCGGGCAAATTCGACAGATGCCTTATTGTAATATAGCATGCAAAGCCGCTTATCCAGCAACACGTGGCAGGCCAGCGTGCTGTCAAAAAATGAGCGAAGTTTAGTTTCGGAAGTTTTGCATTGCTCAATGGTATCTTGCAGATGGTCGGCCATGGTGTTGAAGGTGGCGGCCAATTGTCCTATCTCATCACCCTTTTTAACAGTAACCCGTTCATGCAGATTGCCTTTGGCCAGCCTTTTTGCTGCGTCAATGATTGAGCCCAATCCTTTTTGAATATTTCTACTGATAGATACAGCAATGAAGATTCCAATTATTTCTACGGTAATTGCTATAGCTATTAAGGTACGCAACACCATTCGTTCTAACCAACGGGAACCTTCGCCTAATGTAACCGAAAAACCGTCTTCCAAGGGTGTGATCTCTTGGTTGATGTTTTCAATTTGCTGTATGTATACTTGAACCTCCTTATGTAATAAGGGGCCGTTCTGCAGCCTTTGATGTAATTGCCGGCTTACCGGAACCATTCTCAGTAAAGATGTTTCGGCCTTTTTCCAATAGTCAATAGTTTGGCTTAAATATTTATTATCTCTAAAGCGCAACCATAGTTTAATCATGCCGTCTACATCGTCGGGGTGATTTTGTCCCTGTAATAATCCGGCTTTGGCTCCGGCAATATCTGGTACAGGTTTTTCGAGTGCAAGCCTGGCGCGCCTGTCGCCCATGGGTACGCTGAGATGTTTCAAAAAATTCCGGTAATTTTCTTCCTCTGCCGAGTAAGCATATAAGCGTAACTGCTCGCTTGCATCCCGTTGCGCTTTAGACCAAAGTCCTTCGCCATTTACGTAGGCTCTTATCGAAGATAGTGTGCTTAATGCAAAGCCAAGTACACCAATCTCAACCAAAATTAGCATAGCCATGATGCCTATAGTGAAATATAGCTTCTTGGAGATGGAAAGGTTTTTGAGTAAGAGAATGGGCATTGGTAATCTTAATAATTGGCAATAGTAATTTGGTGATCAAGTTTAGCTGTTTAAACAACAATTTAGTTAGTATGAAAGCTTTTAACAACTAATCAGTACTGACTAAGCTAATTGTTATAAAAGAGCGAATTTGATGGTGTAATAAGTAATGTAATGTTAGGTAGACCCTTATGACTCAAAAAGCGCGGTAAATTGTGAAAACGTTGTCGCTAACGAACAGCGATAAATTTATAGTATTTAGATTAATTTGAAAGCGCAGGCGATACTTTTTCTAACAACAAATAGTTTTGTAACGTCTAATGTCTATAACTGCTTATGCAAAGCGCTTAAGTTAGCGAGGTAAATTAGTTGATCACATTAAACAAATGTCCAGGAGACGATGTTACTTTAATTCAAATCGGTGCTATTACCGTTTAGGGTGTAAACACACAGTCAAAATCAATGCAGCCTATTTACCTCGAAAACAATTCAATAACGCTGCAGCCCGTTAATGCCGCTGATTTATGCACATCATCAACCATAAGAGATGACATACATGCGTTGTTATCAGACCCACTCACTATAAAGTATCTTCCTGAAAAAAAGCTGGCAAACAGAAGCCATGCAGAAGCTTGGTTGTATGGTTCGTTAATTAATCTGCATTGCGGGCGTAACATAACTCACCTCATTCGCTCAAAAAAAAATAATCAACTCATTGGCGTTTTAGATGTAATTCCGTCGCAGGTTGCAGCTGAACATTACAATTTAGCACATTACCCAGTATTTGTAGAATTCTACCTATCGCCAAAGGCACAGGGCCGGTTAATGATGTCCGCTATTTTACCGCAGGTAGTTGCAGCCTTACAAGCCAACGGCACCAAAGAATTGGCGGCTGTTGTAAACCGCAAAAACGTCGCTGCATCAAAAGTGCTAGTAAAATCAGGCTTTGTAAAAATGCAGCAGTTTGATATCGAAAAAGATTTGTACGCCTTATCTGCCTAGTATTGCTTGGCACATCAATACATTACATCCTTACAGGTTTTACTGCCGGTTTAACTAGAGCACTTTTTGGTTAGCAAGCCAATAACCGTTCGGCAGCAAAGGTCAATTCGTCAATATCAAAAGGCTTGGGCATGTAACTGGTGGCGCCAGCTACCTGAGCAATTTCTTTACCATCGCGACTGGCCGACATTACAATGATTGGCATGTTTTTAATTGTGCTTTCGGCAGCTCTAATACGCTTTACAATCAGGTCGCCTGTAAGGATAGGCATCCAGATATCAATAATCAATAGGTCCGGCTGCTCAAATTTTAAGCGGTCAAACAGCTTAACGCTGTCGGTTTCTGTCAGTACCTCTGCACCGGTAAAACCAAGTATCAGTTCAAGCATTTCAACGATGCTTTGATCATCGTCGCATACCATAATCTTCTTGCCCTCCATTAATTGTCCCCCTCGCTTTTTAACGGCAGGGTAAAGCTAAATGTTGAGCCTTTTCCTTCTTCGGTATCTACCCATAAGTCGCCGCCATGGTGCTTAACAATCTGCTCGCAAACATACAGGCCTATGCCCATACCCGGAAAATGTTTCTGGATGTTGCTGGCGCGGTAAAAACGCTCAAAAATCTTTTTCTTGTCATTCAGGCTTATCCCCAGTCCGTGATCGGTAACTGATACCTTTATAAACGTACTAACCTGAGATAAAAATATCTCAACCGACGTTGCATCCGGAGAATATTTTATAGCGTTGGATATTAGGTTACTTACCACCTGACGTAACTGCAATTCGTCACCGTTGTAGAGCTGGCTAATATGGCCATCTATCTTAACTTTATGAGTATTGGTAGCTGTTTGCAAACCCTCTGCCACATCTTTTACCATGGCGTTAAGATCGAAGGGTTCGCAGTTAATATCTCCCCGTCCGGATCGCAGTCTCGAAACGTCCAGGAGCTCTGAAATGAGTTTGTTTAAACGCAGCAACTCGCTGCCGGCTTTGCTAACAACACTCTTAAATTGTGGGGTAGATTCGGGGTGCATCATGCGCTCCATTACCTGCACATAAGCTTTTACCGTAGTAAGCGGCGTTTTTAGTTCATGACTGGCTACAGATAAAAAATCGTCTTTACGCTGTTCGATGGCGCGGCGTTCGGTTATATCTTCGATAGCTAGTAAGATACGGTCTTTGTATTGCCCTTCTAACTCAACGCGGTAAGCGTTAACCAGCATTAGCTTTTTACCAATATGTGGAAAGTTATGTTCTACCTCAAAATCCAGTACCGGGTTATTGGTAGGTAAAATGTCTTCCAACATTTCTTTTAAGCGCGGAATGTTCCATTGCCCGTTACCCAGTTTATAAATTTCCTGGTCAATGGTTTAAACTCGGCTTACTTTAAAGGTGCGTAAAAAATGCTCGTTTACCGTTTGTACTTTTAAATCTGGTTCTATTACAATCAGGCTTTCGCGCACCGTTTGCACAATACTGTCCAGGTATTCCTGCGACATCTTAAGTTCTTTCGTACGCTCTTTTACCTTACGCTCAATCATGTCGCGCTCGTGGCGCAATTCTTCTTCTGCTTTTTTACGGCGGGTAACGTCGTGCTGGACCCCTATAAAATGCGTTACCTCACCTTTATTATTTTTTATTGGAGATACGTATAGTTCGTTCCAAAATAATTCGCCCGATTTGGTGTAGTTCCTAATTTCAATATTGATGTGTTCACCTTTAATAATGGCTTGTTTTACCTGAAAACGTTCCGGCTGTTCGCGGTCATCACCCTGCAAGAAGCGTCAGTTATGACCAATTATTTCTTCGTAACGATAGCCGGTAATGTCCTGAAATGATTTATTGCAATAAACGATGGGGTTATCTGGCTGTTTATTATCGGTAACAATAATGCCCGACACGCTAGAGTCGAGAGCGGCTTTGAGTAGTACGAGCGTATCATTGCTCTCACCACCATCGGGCAGTCCACTGTAATTATTGGGTATGTTCATAAGTAGCTGAAAAAACACCATGCAAGGCGTTGGTACGAAAACCTACTATCACGTGCATGGAAATGACAAACTTATACATTATTTACAACTCGCCGGTAGCTTAAAATAAAGTTTGTGTCTTAATTAATTATTAATTCTGTACATTATTAGGTTATTCGCAGCGCTTTAATTGCCTTCACCCATTCTTTGTGCTTGCAACGGTTGCACTGCATTGGCCCTTTTAGGTGTTGCACCTTACCACAATAAGTACAGGCATAGTCACCTGCTTCTGTTACCTGATCAGATTTTTTTAAGTAGCTTTTAGGCAGTATGGGTAAGCCCGCTTTTACTTCGGCATCGTCAAAATAAAAAAAGCTCACCTGCCCGTTAGTTTCCAGCAGGGCTGTTTTAACTTGCCCTACGTGTTCAATGCTTTGGTTGCGCATCTCGGCAAAAAACTCGTCTTTGGCAAAAGTGTTATCGCTTTCTTCGTTCAGGGTAAATTCTCCATCCTCAATAATATACATTGCGGAGCCTTCAAGTAGTGTTTCTACTTTTTCGTTTCGGGCAGCAAAAAAAGTAAGTGCCCTGTAAAACGCTAAAATAACGCCAAATACCAATAAAGAAGGGATGATAGCCGCATCTTTATTAAACATAGGATCGCCGGCAGCCGAGCCTAAGGCAATAATAATGGCTACCTCAAACAAACTGAGTTGCCGTACTCCCTTTTTGCCCGACATGCGTAAAAAGACCAATACGAAAACGAACATGATCAATGTCCGGAGAATGATTTCGAGGAAGTATTTCCAATCGAGATCATTTATTAACATAGTATGCCAATCAAAATTCATGTGGTGTGCTTGCTGAAGGAAAGATGGTAGTATAACCTTATGATTATCATTCAGTTTGTAACAGAGATATACCGCTTACAACCTGGAGCTATATTTATATATGCCGCTTTTAAATAAAACTTTAGGAGAGTCCTTGGGTTTAGTTGCAGAGTATTATATAAGCTTTGAATTTAATAGATAATAATATTACCTAAGCGCTGGCTGGATGGTCTATTCACTCTATTAACGAAAGGTTAATTTATTCATAAGCAACAATCTGAGTACAAGTTCGTATAAGCGGATGTATTTATGTTTATTATATAATATTAAAGTCTTTCCTGGTATTTGGTGCTAATTAAATAATAATTACACCACCAGCTAACTTTAAAAGTAAAAGATGAAAGCAAAAGCACCCAATTTTAGTATTTTGGCTATTTTCAACAACAGCTATTAAACCCAACTTCATACCTACATCAAAAAAAACTGCATATTGTAACTTTTCATGAAACCCTACCTATTGCTGATACTGTCACTCATTTTAAGATTACCTGCCTTTGCCCAACACGAACCTATACGACCAGGGCAACATGCTTTTACCCTACAATGGATAGATTTAGATAAGCATGGTCCCGGCTCGGTGATGATACAGTCACTTGGAGAAAATAAATACAGTATTGAAGGAGAGCAGCGGGATAAAACAAAAAAGGAATACATTACTATTAAAGGCACTATTGTCGCCGATGACGATTCCCTTTATTTTGATGGTAAAATAGTGTCGAAGGTAGGATTTGTAAACAACGGAAAACCTTGCGAAATGAGCGGCCCTGCCGTTTTTAAAGCGGTTGGCAAGCGCAGATATTGGCGCCTGCAGCGCATGATGAACTGCGACGGCATATCATCAGACTACATTGATATTTACTTTTAAATTTCGGTGTTAGTTACCTTTATAAAAGAAAGGTAGAAGGTGGTGCCTTTGCCT
>Ga0182213_1000223_pt1 | contig 10385 bp, 6 predicted proteins | sample G5R1MG_22_FD_128399 | JGI IMG/M metagenome (GOLD analysis project Ga0182213, IMG submission 128399) | Switchgrass phyllosphere microbial communities from Michigan, USA - G5R4_MAIN_03OCT2016_LD1 MG | ecosystem: Host-associated > Plants > Phyllosphere > Phylloplane/Leaf | place: USA: Michigan... | reverse complement strand
GTAGAGCAGCTGCTCGGGCAGCAGCTCATACTTTAGCATCGGGAAGCGGTGGCCCAGCGGTAATGGCAAGATGTAGCTGGGCGCGAAGGCGATGGTCATTGGCCGAAGTGGGGAACGACTACCCCGCCAAGCTGGGTTCTCCAGAAAGCAGGCAGCCGCTCCGGGCAGGATTTTGGGACTGGCGCAACTGGTCGGTTTGTTTGAACAGTTGGCCGAGTTAACAATCCGAATATTAGATTAATTCGTATCTTTCCGAACGCTATTCGCTCTGTACACGCTACGCCTTCCCACCCGTTTATTAGTTAGTTTTCATGGCTTCTCCCCGCTCTATGCCGGCTAGGTCGCTGGCTCCTTCCGAACGACGCTACCGCCGCTCTTCCTTCAACGGGGCCAAGCAGCTAAAAGCTGCCCAGGCTCCCAACCGCCGCATTCTGGTGGTGCTCGGCCTGCTGGCTGCGGCGCTGCTGGTGGCGCTGGCCGTCATCGTTGGCACGCACCTCGGCACCGGCACCGAGCCGGCTTCCTCCGGCGCGGCATTCGGCCCGGCTACTCATCCAGCCAGCCATTAGTGAGGCTGCCGAGTACGCCGCCGCTTTCCTTGTGGGCATTGCCGCCGCTGGGGGCGAGGGCCTGAATGAGCTTTTTGATGGGCATGGACTGAATCCAGACGCGCCCCGTGCCGCGCAGGGTGGCCAGCAGTAGCCCTTCACCGCCAAAAATCATCGACTTGAGGCCCCCGGCCCGCGCCACGCTGAAGTCGATACCCGGCTCGAAGGCCACCACGCAGCCTGTATCCACGCGCAGCAGCTCATTGTTGAGCCGCTTTTCGATGATGGTGCCGCCCGCATGCACGAAGGCCTTGCCATCGCCGGTAAGCTTTTGCAGTATAAAGCCCTCGCCGCCGAAGAAGCCAGCCCCCAGCTTTTGGTTGAAGTGCAGGCTGATTTTGGTGCCCCGCGCGGCGGCCAAAAAGCCGTCCTTTTGCACGATGAGGCCGCCTGGCATGGCGCCCAAATCGATGGGAATGATGGTGCCGGGGTACGGAGCCGAAAAGGCAACCCGGCTTTTGCCGTAGCTGCCGCGGTGCGTGAAGTGCGTCAGAAACAGGCTTTCGCCGGTGATGAGGCGGGTGCCCGCCGAAAACAGCTTGCCCATAAAGCCCTGCTCGGGCTCCGAGCCGTCGCCCATTTTGGTTTCGAAGGCGATGGCCTCGTCCATGTACACCATGGCGCCGGCTTCGGCGATTACGGTTTCCTGGGGGTCGAGCTCTATTTCGAGCACCTGAATGTCGGAGCCGAGAATGCGGTAGTCTACGTCGTGCGAGCGCATGGGCAAAGCAAAATAGGGTGAGTGGCAAAAGTAGGCCACGGGCTATATCGCCGGGGCGGCGATATACTTACAGGTAGCTTTCGCCGTTTAAGTCAAAAGCCTAACCCTCACACTACCAACCGCTACTATGCGCGCCCTTTTCCTTGCCCTTTTTGCTGGCCTTGGGGCCACGGCCTGCACCACGGCGGTGCCCGGCCGCCAGCACGCCGCCTTTTGGCGCACCAATGGCTACGACCGCCAGGGCCGCGAGCAGGGTCGCTGGCGCACCTACTTCGATAACCAGAACAAGCAGACGCGCTTTACCACTGGGCGCTACCGCCACGGGCGGCCCGTGGGCCACTGGCGCTACTACACCCAGCTCGGCACCCTCGACCACGAGGAGCGCTACCACCGCGACTACAGCGACATTACCTTTTACCACCCCAACGGCCAGGTAGCCCAAAAAGGCCGCGCCCGCGTGGCCGACGAGGGTACCATTCTGCACTACTACTGGTTTGGCGAGTGGAAGCGCTTTTCGGACACCGGCCGCCTGGTTGAGGTCGATACGTATGAAAAAGGCCGGCAAGTAGCCAGCCACCCCATTCAGGACATGTGAGGTGGTGAGGAGCGAGTTGGTGAGTTTTTAAGCGAGAACACTCACCAACTCACTCCTCACCATCTCACCACTGTTATAGCTCGGCGCGCGTTTCGGCGGCTTCGTCGGTGTCGTTGCCGACGTCTTTTTTGCGCTTGGCTTCGCGGCTGGTGCGCTTCATGAAGTCCTCGTCCGATTCTTCGGGCTCTTCAGGCGCCTCGCTGGCTTCGAAGTCATCGTCTTCGCGGGCGAGGCGGGCGGCTTCGGCGGCCGTTTTGGCCTGGGCTTCTTCGCCAAACTGGCCTTCACGGTTCACGATTTTCTTGTCGCGCACGTGGCGGCCCAAGAACTGGTTTATCTGCTCGATAGAGTAGTTGGACGTGATTTCGCCCAGCGGGTTCACGCCGATTTCGAAGCCGTCCAGCTCCTTGTGCACGCGAGCCTTTTTGTCGGGCTCGGGGGCTTTTTGCTTGGGTTTGGTGGGTTTCTTAGCCATCTTTTTACGCAGTAATTCTGAAAGAGCAAGCAACAACTGCCAGCTACTACGCAAAAGGCCGCGCCGGAGACTATCCGACGCGGCCTGGAGCTAGGGCCTAGCAGAGCCGAGAGCCTACTCCACGGTCAGGCGGGCGGCCTGGGTGCCGGCCCGCACTACATATACGCCGCTGGGCAGGCTGGCCGGCAGGTCGAGGCTGGCGGTGCCATCGGCGGCGGTGGTGGTCGTGTACACTACGCGGCCCAGGGCATCGAGCACCTGCACCGCTACCTGGGCGGGGGCACCCGTGAGGGTAGCCGCAGCCTGGGTGGGGTTGGGGAAGAGCGCCAGGGTGCTGGTGCTGCCCGCGCCAGCCACGCCCACTACCCGCACCGGCGAGAAAGCATACGTGCCGTCGAGGTCGATTTGGCGCAGGCGGTAGTAAAGCGTGGTGGCGCCGAGCGGCAGCTGCGCATCGCGGAAGCTGTAGCTGTGGGCAACGGTGGTGGTGCCATTGGCGGCCACCGCGCCCAGCTTGCTAAACGTGGTGCCGTCCAGGCTGCGCTCGATGTCGAAGCGGGCGCTGTTTTTCTCGCTGGCGGTGTGCCAGGCCAGGTTTACGGCGCTGCCCTGGGGCTGGGCCGTGAAGTCGAGCAGCTGCACGGGCAGCGGGTTGGCCACGTTGCCGAGCGTCCAGATGCTAAAGTCGGTGAGGCCGGATTTGGTCACGCGGTTGTTGGCTACGTCGCTGGTGCCGCCCATGGGCGTCCAGGGGCCGCTGGTAGTGGTGGTGCTCTTGAACAGGACCAGGTTGGCCTTCGGAATAGCGTTCAGCTCGTGGTCGAAGTAGCTGAAGGCCATCGTAATGTTCAGGCCCGAATTGGTAGCGGGCCGGATGTCGAAGTAGCGCTGCACGCTCTTGCTGGTGCCGTTGCCGCTGATGGTAGTGCCCGTGGTGCGCACCACGTTGGTAACGCCGGGGGCAGTAGAGCCGCTGGCCGGCGTGAGCACGAGGCCCAGGCCGCCGAAGGCTTCGGCGCTGCTGGCGAGCGTGCGGGTCATGGCCACGTTGCCAGTCACGTAGCTGGCATCCGTTTCGGTGATGGTGGCATTGGTGCCGAGCTGGGCCTGGTAGCTGCCAGTGGTGAGGATGCCGTTGGTGAGGGTGAGCGCGGTGCTCACGCCCATGCTTTGGGCCAGCGCCAGGTTGCCGCTGGGCTTGTTCACCGTCACGCGGCCGAAGGTGGTCGTGCTGGGCTGATTGATGGTCTGGTTGACGGTGCCTACGAAGGCCACGGTGCCGGCGAGTGTGCTGGCCGAGCTGCTGTTGACCCAGCTGCCGTACACTTGCAGCGTGCCGCCGCTGGTGAGGCTCAGGCCGTTGCTACCGCCGATGTTCACATCTTTGGCAGCGGCCGTGCCGGTGGCCACGCTGGGCGCGTTGGCCACGTTGCCGGGCAGCACGGCGCTAATGGTGGCGGTGGGCATCTGGCCGTAGCTCCAGTTGCGGCAGTCGCTCCAGTCGGTGCTCACGCTCCCGTTCCAGGTGGTGCTCGTGATGGTCGGCACGCTCACCGTTACCACGGCCTTGCCGGTCGTGATGTTGCCCACGGCGTCGGTCAGGGTCACGGTCACGGTATTGGCCCCCAGGTTGCCGCAGTTGAAGCTATTTGGGGTCACGACGGTGCTCGTGATGCTGCAATTGTCGGTCAGGTTGCCGAGGTACACGTCGCTGGCGGCGATGGTGGCGGTGCCCGAGGCGGGCAGGCTCACGGCAATGTTCTTGGTGAACACCGCGATGTTGGGCACCAGGATAGTAATGCGCTTCACGCTAAACGTGTTGGCGTTGGCCGCAAACGTCCAGTCGGGGTTGCCGTTGCCGCTCACCTGGTTGCCGATGCCGAGGTCGCTGACGTTTCCCGTGTTGCCCCAGGCATTGTAGGCAAATACCGTCTGGCGGGCCGTGATGTTGTGCACCTGGAACGAGCCGTAGCCGCTGCCGGTCCCGGCCTGGTCGGCAAAGTCGTAGGTATTGGCATCGCCGCCCGGCACTTGGTCGCTATTGGCCTGGCCGTAGTCCGAGTAAAACATTTCGATGCGGCCGGTGCCCACGGTGGCCCCGGTGGTGAGGCCGGCGTTGGCGCTGGCGTACACCGTGAGGTTGCTCACGTTTTGGTGCAGCGAGGTATTGTTCTGGGTGGGGTTCGGGATGCCCAGGCCAGCCAGGGTGGTGGCAAAGTTGTCCATCGAGGTCCACACCCACTTGGTCGTGGCGCCGTTGGTCAGCTCTACATAGTAGGCCACGCGGCTGGGGGCGGCCACGGCAGCGGTGCTGTTGTTGATGCCGTACGGGATTGTACCCCCGTTGAACGAGGCCGTGTTCGGCGCGTCGAGCTGGTAGAGAATACCGTAGTTCACGGCTTCTGGCACGCTGGCCAGGGCGGCGGCGGGGGCGGCGGGCAGCGGGCCGCTGCCGGCACCGGGCTGCTGCACATCGCTCACGGTTACGGTGGTGATGGCCGTGCTGTTCACGCCGTAGGCGTCGCCCACGGTCAGCAGTACGGGGTTGGGCCCGGTTTCGGAGCAGCCAAACGTGAGCGAGGCGGCGGGCTGCGCCGCGCCGTAGCTCACCTGCACGGCCAGCGCCTTGCCCGTGCCGAAGCAGGGGTCGCCAAATACGTTGTTGCTGGCGGCAATCGTGAAGGTGCTTTTGCCAACGGCGGCGGCTTCTACCGTGCTCTGGCTGGTGCTGGCGTGGCAGTTGGTATTAATCGTGTAGGTCCCGTTGCTGTTGGCGATGGGCGTGCCGTAGCTGGCAAAGGCTACCGACGTAAATGTGGTGCCCGCCGGCGCGGTCAGCGTGAGGCTATTGCCCTCCGTAACGTAGCCAGTCATAATCTTTTGCGCCCCAATGGTGAACGGACCGCAGTTGCTACCGGCCGGGCCGGTGTAGAGGCTGGTGGCGGGCACCGCCACGGTGCCGTTGCTGGCCAGGTACACGCTCACGTTTTGGGCGGTGGCCGATGGGCCGGTGCACATGGTGAAGGTGCCGGCCGCCGTGATGGTGCCGCAGGCCGTGCTTACGCTGAGCGAGCCGCTGGTGGCGCCGGCGGGCACCTGGGCCACCAGCGTAGTGCCGTTGGTGAGGGTGAAGGTGGCCGGGGTGCCATTAAAGCTCACGCCCGTAACCGCGCCCATGCCCGTGCCGGTAAGCGTAATATTAGCCGTGGGGCTGCCGCTGGTGGGGCTGAAGCTCGTGAAGCTCGTGTTGGCGCTGAACACGTTGCCGGCTACCCAGTTGGAGGCTGCGCCGGTGAGGGCGAAGTTCAGGAGGGTGCCGTTGCGCGTATTGCCCGAATTATCGGCCACTGTGGTCACGCTGGTATTGGTGCCGCTGGCCGTGCCCTGGTCGAAGGAGTAGCCCAGTATTAGCCCGCTCTGGGCGGTGAGGGCTTGGTTGTAAGCGGCAGCTATTTGGGCATCGGTGCGGGCCACGTTCCAGGCGCGCAACTCGTTGATGGTGCCGTTGAAGAAGCGCGTAGGCGTGCTGCTGCTCAGCCAAGCCCCTACGCAGTAGGCCTGCGAGCCCACACCGGCACCCGGCGTGGTGCTGGCGGTATTTTGGAGGGCGCCGTTGAGGTAAAACTTCACGTTGCCGGCCGTAGACGAATACACCACGGCCAGGTGCGACCACGTATTGAGAGGTACGGTGAACGTGCTGTTCACCGTGCCGCCGTTGCCGACGGCCACCTGCACGAGGCCGCTATTCAGGAGCTGCCAGTGCACGATGCCGCCAATGTAGTCGTCGCCGTTGAGGATGGCATTGTAACCCGTGGCGCTATTCAGGGCCTTGGGGTTTACCCAGGCCTCCAGCGTGAGCTGGCTGGTGGCGGGCAGTGTGCCGGTCGCCCGCACGTAGTCGTTCACGCCGTCGAAGTTGAGGGCATTGTTGGCGGGCGCGCATGCCAGGCCGGTAGGCGTGGCGGCCAATACGATGTTCGAGCTAGCGCCCTGGTCAGCCACGCCGGCCTTGTTGGCCCGCACGCGCAGGTAGTAAGTGGTGCCGGGCGTGAGGCCCGTAATAGCGGCGCTGGTAGCGGTGCCCGCCACCGAGTACGGCGAGCTGGCGATGACCGTGCTGAAGTCGGCCGTGGTCGACACATCGACCAGGTAATTGTCCACGGTGCCCTGGGTAGCGGCCGTCCAGGTCGCATTCAGGGTCGTGTTGTTGGTAGAGGCGTTCGTAACGGCCAGGTTGGTGGGTGCCACCATGGCGTAGCTCTCTATCCAGTTGGAGGTGCTGCCACTGAGGGCAAAATTGCTGAGCGGGCTGTTGTAAGTAGTGCCCTGGTTGAAGAGCGTGCTCAGGCCGGTATTGGTGCCGCCGGGCGTGCCGGCATCGGCATTATAATAGGCCACCAAGCTACCGGGCACGGCGCTCGCCGTGCTAAAGCGGTCGGCCTGAATATTGGCCTGCGTGAGCACGCTGCTATAAATACGCACCTCATCGAGCGTCCCGTTGAAGTAGCCGTTGGCAAAGGTTTGCATGCTACCCAGCGTGAGGTACGACGAGGCCGTGAGGGAGGCCGTGCTGCCGTTGGTGGAGTTTTCTAGCACGCCATCCACATACAATTGCATGAGGCCACTGGCCCGGGTGCGCGTCACGGCCACGTGGTGCCAGCGGCCATCGTTTACCGAGGTGTTCGAGATAATGGTGATGTCGGGGTTGCCCACCCCAAACGCGATTTTGCCGCCCAGCAGGGCTGTGCCAAAATCCTGGGTCGAGCCGCCAACTTCGGCATCAACCACCCCGGTGCCCTGCCACCACTGCGTGCCGGTGCCCGCCGTTTGGGTGGTGCGCAGCCAGTACTCGATGGTGAAGTCGTCCTGCACCGGGCGGTTTACCTGCACGTAGTCGTTCACCCCGTCAAAATTCAGGGCATTGCCGGGGGCCGGGCGCAGGCTAAACGCCGTGCTGGTAGCGCTCACGCCGTTGGTAGTGACGGTAGTGGTGCCCGTGGCGGGCGTGCCCACCGGCACCCGAAAGGTGACGCTGGTGGCCGTGTTGTTGGTGATGCTGCTGGTGGCGTTCACCCCGTTTACCAGCAGGCTCGTCACGTTGCTCAGGTTGGTCCCGGTCATCGTTACCTGCTGCCCGAGACCGCCAGGGTTGGGCGTGAAGCCCGCAATGGTGGGCGCATCCACTACGAAGGTGCTGCTGGTAAACGTGGTATAGCCCGTGGTGCTGCTGGGGGTGATGGTGCCCACCAGCACGTTGTCGATGTACACGCTTAGGGTCTGCGTCTGGCCATTGCTACAGCAGTTGCGCTGCGCCGTGGAGAAGCGCAACTGGTAGCTGCCCGCTCCCAGGGCCAGGGTTTGGGTCAGGGCGCCCGCGGTGGTGTTAGCCGTTTGCACTATGGCCACTTGCACGCCCTCGGGTGCGTTAGCCGCTCCAAAGCCACTGCCATTACGAGCCACGCCCGACTGCGCGTTGTAGGTCCAGGCAGTACCGGTGGGGTTGTAGGTAAAGGCGTTGTTGGCTTGGGACGGAGTTTCGAAGCCAGGGGCACTCACGGCCCCGGCCACCACGGCCCCGGTGCTGGTATTGATAATCTGGACGTTGTCGACGAAGGCCGTCACATCCTGGCCGGCCGCCGCCACGCCCCTAATGGAGAGCACGGGATTGGCCGCCTTAACTGCGAGGGGCAGCGCAAGCAGCGCGCCTATCCCCGTGGCCTTCGCCAGCAGCTTACTGATAGGAGTAAAATAATGCATGGTAACTTGGATAAAGAAAAAATAGCAAAGAAGCCCGGCGCTGGTCCTACCCGGCCGGGCGGAGGTTAGCGGGCCAGCACCACTACGGGCACGTAGCCCACTACCACACTTATGGTGGCGCTTTGGCCGCCCGTGGGCTGGCCGCGGTCCTTATTAATGGCGTAGTACTTGTGCGGGCTATAAGCACCGAGCCAAGCCCTGGCCGACGCGATGGCCTCGACACAGATGCTGGTAAAAACTTGCAGCCAGCAGCGGGCCTTGGCCATGTTGACTGCGAAGTTTTTGAGAAAAGCTGCGCGCTTTGCGTCTTGAGTATAGTAGTCTTTTTTCATAGAAGGACTAAAAAATGATATTTATCACTCAAAGCAACAACTGAAAATTTATATTTCCGCTATGAGTTTTTTGCTATTTTTGGGCTAACCGCCTCCACGCTGCCACAACGGCTTTTTTGCATTAAAAAAAGTAATCGTCATTTAATAAGCAGCTACGCATAGTGCTATTTACTCGCTATTTGAGCTTCAAATGAATTATTTCATTGCTTATTATACTTTTTCAAGATTATAAATTAATTATTGAAGCCATGCCAATTGCCATAAGCATTAGAATGGCTAAATACATTACACAGTATTTACGTAACCTTATTTTTATGCAATTTATCCTTATTATAGGCCAAGCAAAGTTTTCCTACAAGCGCTGAGGGCAGGCACCTACTGCTAGCTGACTGCTCATCCAACCGGCCGGGGTTTTTGACGCTTTTCACCATCGCTCCGAAACGCCTAAGTTTTTGCTCGCCATTTCCACTGCTCCGCCGCCTGCTAGGGGCACTCCTGCTACCCGCAGGAGTGCCTCTAATTCAAAAAATGTCCTTGCGTGTAGCGGATGCCTTTTTACACTCAAAAAGCACTCTTTTAATCACCAGGGGCATCTGCCTGAGCAGCGCGAGAGTATTGCTGGTCAAAAAAACGGGGGCTGGCTGTGGGCAGCCAGCCCCCGCCTGGGGCAAAACGCCTGTTACTGGCGGACTGCGCCTCTGTGCCTAGTGCACGAGCTTTATCACACGCCGCGCATCGCCCTGGTGGATATGCAGGTGGTACACGCCGGCCGGCAGGCGGGCCACGTCGGGCAGTGCAAGGTCTGGCCCGGCTGCCATGGTGCAGCTGCGCACGCGCTGGCCTAGTGCATCGTATAGCACAAGGCTCACAGGGTCGGCGCTAAAGCCCGCCAGTTGCACGTGCAGTTCATCGGTCCAGGGGTTAGGATAGGCCTCAGCCCCAAAAGCCCCCGCCACGGCCGGCAGGGCCACCGCCCGCACCGGCGAGTAGTGCGCTGTGCCATCGAGGTCTACCTGCCGCAGGCGGTAGTAGAGCGTGGCCGCGCCGCTGGGCAGCCGGGCATCGAGATACGTGTAGTCCTGGGCCTGCGTAGTAGTGCCGTGGGCCGCCACGGCAGCCAGCTTGCTAAAGGTGGCACCATCGAGGCTACGCTCAATTTCAAAGCGGTCGCTGTTGACTTCCGAGGCCGTGTGCCAGGCCAAGGCCACGGCGCCGATTTGGGCCGTAGCCGTGAAGCTGGTGAGCTGCACCGGCAGCGGCGCGGCGCTGGAGCTAACCGTGTAGAGGGCGTTGAGCTGGGTGGTTTCGACCGCTACCGAGCGGGCGGCGGCGCTTTGCGCGGGGCCGTGCATCGTCCAGGTTGCGCCGCCGTCGTCGGAGCGCCACACCTGGGCGTTGGTGCTGGCGAAGGACAGGCCGTGGTCGTCGGCCGGCAGCCAGCTCAGGGTGAGCACGGCGGGCGTGGCCAGGCTGGTAGTGGTGCTACTCAGGGCCCACACGCGGTCGATGCCGTGCTGGGTGGGCATAGCCGGGTTGGCCCCGTAGCTGAGGCCCGCCTGGGCTAGCCCCGCCCGGCGCTCGACGGTGAGCGGAAAGGTGCCGCCGGCGGGGTCGACGGCCACGCCGAGGCCGCCTATGTCTACGGGCTGGCTGCCGCCGAGGCTGCGCGCCTGGGCCACGCGGCCCTTCAGGTAGTGCGCGTCGGTTTCGCCCACGATGGTAGCGGCCGGCCCCAGCGTCAGCACCGAATTGGCATCGCCGAGCAGGTGGCCGCTACGCAGCGTAAGGGTGCCGAGCACGGTGCCGCCGCTGGTGAGGGTAGTACCGGCGGGCACATCGAGGTCGAGGTTGGGCAGCGCCGCCGCACCCAGCGCCAGCACGTGGCCGGTGGTGGCGT
>Ga0182213_1000222_pt1 | contig 10396 bp, 11 predicted proteins | sample G5R1MG_22_FD_128399 | JGI IMG/M metagenome (GOLD analysis project Ga0182213, IMG submission 128399) | Switchgrass phyllosphere microbial communities from Michigan, USA - G5R4_MAIN_03OCT2016_LD1 MG | ecosystem: Host-associated > Plants > Phyllosphere > Phylloplane/Leaf | place: USA: Michigan... | reverse complement strand
TGAGTCCGCAGCAACTCAATGGCCTGTCTCTTCCCGATGTTGACACGACTCATCTTGCGTTATTGTCAGCATGAATTTCATTAGGCTGGCGAGTGCTGTTAGTGGACCTACGATGACATCGACATCATATTTCTCTTTGTCTGTTATGGATAGAAAAGGCAGAGGCATGATGCTAGGAGCTTCCGACAAGCGCTTTCACGTAGATGATGAACCTGGAAGTCTGCGGTTTTATAATGATGCTGTCAAGTATTATGCGCACATGTTTGCTCATCCTATCACGCAAATTCTGATGAATGACAGGCCCAGTTAGCTCCAGAACGGCATGTTAAGTTATCACTTGGATTGATTATTTGGTCACCAGAACGCTTATTACCACAAAGATTCCGGCGTATGCGAAACAAGTCAGACAAATAGACCCCCTGATAGACTTAAAGAACATTTTTATGAAGAAAATTTATGTTGTCACCGTGGAACGTACGCGGTGATGGAGGTTGAGGGTAAAATTGGCATTGGAACGTGCACCAAATTACATCGATGGCACACAGAATCCGGGATCGCTTATGTAATTTAACATTTTAGTATAAACAAGTATTTGGTTTGTAGGATCGCTGCTTGCTCTTTGCTCTTTAGCGAACTAATGCTCCTGCAATTTCATTAGCAATTGAACACAAACCTCCAAAATACCAGGATTTGGGACTGGAATCAGCTATCTGCTTGATAGCCCTACACAGTGTAGAGTAAAATAAAATGTCCTGGCTAGTATCTGATTATGCCGGGAGTTATTATCTTCCAAGTAAAGCATGCTGCTTGTTGGTGTTGTCAACCAGCAAAATGCGTGTATAGCGTTTTCGCTATAATGTGATACGTAAAGAGTGTGGGAAGGCTATTGTAGAGGGTAGAGAAGAGCTCAAAGTATATATTGTAACGTAAGGGCGTGTTGAAGAATTGTGGATCTCGCCACTGCCAAAAAGAGGGTTTGCACATCTGGCTAGGATGACCGCACTCGAGCTGTTTTGGTCCATCTCCGAATATTCTGAAGAAATTCGAGCTTCCAGGATGAATTTGCCTATGACACTGATGTAAACGTGATGCTCCTGGCTATAACCAGATTACCTTGACTAGTGCCAAATAGACCTTGTTAAATGCCGGAGTATTTTAATTACCTCAAAATGGACTACACTATTCAGAAAGACAGCTTCCCCAGCCGTCGTACAAGTCTGAGTGCTGCACCGCTAAGCAGTACAATAATACATATCAAGGACCTGGATGGCCGGGTCCGACCTGGATTGTGGTTGAGGAGCTAGTCCTAGATAGGACCTTGTTGCGAGTGATGCCCTTCTTGCCAATGCCGTATATGGCGATAGAGTCTCAGCGGCAGAATTATTCGGAGACAATCATGCAGAGTGACAAGCTGCAATACACCACTTTGTTGATGTTGAGTTGCATGTGATGATGATGAAGGCTGGAGATTGGTGGTTACGATGGTAATCAGAGCCTAGAGAAGAACGGTGCGTGACACGTGCGTCATCGGTCCACTGACGGAAGCTGGATCCGACCTCGGGCCCCATCACGACAACCATCATGTCTTCCATAAATCAACGGATGCCGATGCAAGAAAACATGATTGACGTGTGATGTTACGTTATCTACCATAACTCGCACCACACCAACAACGTCAGCATGCTGGAAGATACAATTGCCAACTACGTCGCGATCAGGGCCGTGATCCTCGGTTTCCGCATGGTAACGCCCTTCAGTATATTTTGGGTGTCTTTCAGCATCGCAGAGCTACCGCACACAGCCTTTCAACGCTTTCTGCTCGCGTGGAGTCTTATCGAAACGTTGTTTTGGCTGCTTATCTATCTGCCACGAAAACGCACCCTCCAAGCCTCAGCGCAACATCCCCCGGCCCCTAGTGCTGCTGAGAGAAAGGCACTATTCTGGAAATGTTGGGATAAAATCCCTCATCCGGAATACTACCTTCGAAAATGGTATCTCGGCGCCAGGCCTGGCCAGGTGCGCCGGGAGAATATTCGCGAGTTCTTCGCCTGGGGCTTAATGAACCGCGGATCTGAGACTGAAGAGGAACGCACAATGCGCACACAAGCGCACCCGGAAGATACCAAAGCGCAGGAAGAAGAGCTTAATGAATATGCAGATGCAATACAAACCTTACTTGGAAGGAGACTGGAGCCAGGCTGGGGGAGTGCAAAGAGCTTGCGATTGACAATTGATAAAGTCAACATGTCGCATCGCCCAGTTCTGTGGTACTTGGTACGTGAAGAAGCTATGAATCTGAAAATGGACACTGAAAACAGAGCAGATTGTCATGATTGTGGACTCCATCACTGCCACCTGTCTTTGGCGTAGTGGTTTCACTCTATACCGGACCCACATGCGCTCTGCGTTAGCCATATTTCCCCCGCGTCCTGCCATTTTCTTCGCACGATCATTATCCACAGCGCCAGATCTCAGTTACTGGTATCGTCCACACACATCAAAGACGCGTCTTCCGATATTGTTTGTGCACGGTATCGGCATTGGCCTGTGGCCGTACACCAAGTTTCTTGAAGAGATCAATACGTCTGATCCACAGGCCACCGAGGACGGTGAAGTAGGCATTGTCGCCATTGAGATCATGCCCATCAGTTTCCGCATCACTGGTCCCATAATTTCTAGGGACGAGATGTGCCGCCAGATTAACATCATTCTTGAGCGCCACGGGTTTGACAAGGTCACTCTTGCAAGCCACTCATACGGTTCGGTAATTTCCACTCACCTCCTGAAGAATCCCACCACCCCGTCTAAAATTGGGCCTATCTTGCTCGTTGATCCCGTTACCTTTCTCCTACACCTGCCTGATGTAGCCTACAACTTTACTGCGCGAAAACCACGAGGTGCGAACGAACATCAGCTATATTGGTTTGCAAGTACCGATATGATGGTGGCACAAACACTTGCCCGCCACTTCTTCTGGGCGCAGAACATTCTTTGGACAGAAGACCTACGAGGACACGACGTCACAGTTAGTCTTGGAGGCAGGGATCTGATTGTTGACACCGAAGTCGTGGGCAAATATCTCAACAGGGTTGATCTGAAAAGCGAGAGCACCAAGTGGAAGGATCATGTTTGGAGAGGAAGAGGTACCGAGACCATTTGGTGGCCCACTGCCGATCATGCGCAAGTTTTTGCGAGAAAGGACTGCAGGGAAAAGTTGGTTGAAGTGCTGCGAGAGTACGTGAAGCGCGAGCCTGATGACGTTAGTGTAGAGGAGCTTCATGAGACGTCATACGACCTTTGAAAGCATAGGGAAGAAGTCGCATAGCTCGATTATTGAGATTCGGGAAATCTTTAGATCATAGTGAAGACGGCCAGCCCTGCCATTCCCAGGCAACCATCACTAGATTTTAAACATTCAAAATGATCATAGCTACTGTAGAAGCACCCGGAGGCTCTGAACATTGCTATTACCAAAGGAATAATATCTATTTCATAACGAAAATTTCCATAATTTTGAATCTGTCTCATCGCGTTTGGTCGGGAACGACGCTGGCGATCCTTGTGGACATGTAGACACACGAACGATGTTCTACCTCCCGCAAGGCACCGAAGTATTGCAGGGTGAGAAATGGATACCGCAGGTATAGAATTAGTTAAGACGCTTCTTCTAACGTGAGCGCGTTGTAAAGGCTGCTAAAATCCCCATACACTGATACAGCTTGCAGGGGGGCCGCCTTTGAAGAACGGGAAAAAGTTCTCATAATGAACAGGCCGTATAATAGGCATCGGAAGAAGCAAACAAGATAAAGGACCTATGGCTGGAACAAGTCCTGGAACTCAGGTAAAAGAGTTGATATGAAGTGGCATGCAAGCGGGTGCAGAATATAGGTTAGTCTCTGTACTACCCTGCAATAATAGAGGAAAACCTATGGAACTCTGTTCCTGTGTAGTGGCCGCTTAGCATACCAGAAGACTGGCTATATAAATATTAGCCTCTACTCCCCCAGAGTACTCGCATAGGTCTTACTTGGAAAACAGCAGCCGGTCAGTTATGCAACAACCAGAAGCCATTATATCGGAGCCAAACCAGAGATCTATCTCTTGTTCACACGTCCTTCATCGTTGTGACGCCAGTCAACGTCCCATGGATTGGCCCGTTGTGTGGTACTACTACGGTGCCCGCGACGTCTACGGCCGGATGACTGATACATGATGACTCGAGCTGATGGAGTTGACTTCGGATCAACGATTGGATGAGGCACAGTTTCATATACCACATATTCTCCAGAAGGTGGATGAGTGCCCTCAGGTGGTCCAGGGGGAAGAGGTCGTCGCTTGCGCTTCGCATCGTTGCATCGGCGCTGCCAGGCCTTGAAGTCTGCAACATGCTGGCAGCACTCCTCGATATGGGTTTCCCAATGCTCCTCCTCCACCTCTTCAAATGTCCTAAAGCCTTGCATGCTGTTCTCCTTGTTCAACATTCCATCGTACTGAGCGCATGCATTGCAATGAACAGGTACTGCGCAACGACTTCCATCCTTATTGTCATGGTCACGTCCACCGCAACGTGTGCAGTAGAAGACCGTTCCCCAATTAGGGGCCTGGGTACTCCTCGAATATATCTCAAGATCCAGCGCAACAGCCTGCATATTCTTCCTATATCCATCCCTGCACTCTTTCGGAAGCACCATCTGTATAGCTGCAATTAATGTCCTAGCAGCATCGTTGCATGCCGTATGAGGATCCATGTGCTCATAGCCCAAGGTCCTCGTCAACTTCTCGAGTCCAACATCGTTGTTTGGGGCTGCTGCGTCAAACCAAGTGCGTGTTGCTTTTGCAAGTGGCTGCGTGTCGATTTCCTTCACAATAGTGCCATGCTTGAACCAATCGTAGTCCAGGCCATTGTCCTTGCAGTTGGTTCGATCATGGGATATCGCATGGCCAAGCAGGATGATAGGCTTCTTGCAACCGGCCAGGGCAGGATTGTCCGAGATGATAGGCTGATTGAAGAGCATGTCGAGGATAGCGCGCGCTTCAGCAAAAGTGACGAATCGTGAATGCCCAAACCGATTGCCCTCAGCGCCTTTCATCCACTTCGCATCAGTCTTGAGATGTGCGTTCTCGACAATGCGAAGGTGGTAGAACGAGATCTTCCGGAGGAGTTCCTCGCCAAAGGGCCCAAGGGGGTCAGTCTCATTGGCATACACACTGTATGGATTGCGCCATAGCTTCACCGCTTCCTGAACGTTCACCATGTCTTTGCGCTCATACACAGCCAGACCAATCTCTGTCATCTCATTGGTATTCCTGGTCCACGCCTCAGTGTCGATTCCAATGACCACAGTGTGATCAGTAAGTGCTGCGTTATGGCCGGTGGATCCGGAGAATGAATCAAGGCCCAGGGAACTCTGAAGTACTGCACGCATGGTCTGTTTCTCGTAATAGCTGCGAAGCTCATGCATTTGTTGCACCGGCTCGAGCGAGTGAGGCGGAGCGGCCCCTAAAGGGACCAAAGACATGGACATAATCCTGGTGCGCAAAATATATTACGCGTGTCTTGCAGCTGGAAGCTTGTACAGCGGTTGTTTTGGTGTCGTGGGCCTGCGAGGTGGAGCTGGGTCGACGTCACGGCATAGAAGTGCATGGAAAGTAAACATGCCAAGCAGACAAGTTCTTCAGTCACCAAACAGAGAGTGAATGGGCAATTACTGGAGCTGTATTGCGTCATCAAAGTAATCAGGTGCTGAAATGGCGTGTTTTTGTATTGGTTGCATGAAAGTGAAGATGACTGGCAAACGCGCTGCAACTGGTATTTTTGACGAAATTTGAAGCAGCATGTGTGCCGAGAAGGGATTTGAAGGCTACTTAGCAACAGTCATAGTTCATTCCCAGTTTTCTCTACAAGTTGGCGAGTTTGGTGAGACAAGAAAGTGAGAAAAGAGAGAAGTGTTATGGTTTGTTTACTTGTGGCATGGCTACCGCTGAATCTTAGCAGGACTATGCTCACCACTGATTTGTTCATAGTGTGGACAGATGCTGGAAGAATTTCAAAGAATCAATTCACTCTGCAACAACTGTCAGGACGTAGCGTCAATCCCGACTACGCCGACATGGCCGAAAGGTTTGCAATTTTCTATCAACATGGTAGAAGGGGGAAATGAACAGTATCTGGTCCCCTCCGTGGTTCATTCTCTTTCCTGACAGTAATAAGAGCAGCGAAAACACGTTCCCACGTCCTACTCCATTATATCGGGAAGGAGACGGGATTGAGTACAGTTGCCCCAAGATCACCAGAAGGTCTGGATCACGGTTCATTCTTTCTACAACTTCCTCAAGTGCCGTTTATTGCTAACGTCTCCTCCTTTCACTAGTTCTAGATATCCCGTCCTTCACAACTCGTTGTGCGGCCTTATCGCGCGCTTCTTGGGGACAACGAAGTAGGCCGCGGGGCGCGTTGAATGCGATAAAATACCGGGAATCACAAAGAGTCTGATCCGTGCACTCCATGCTGGTCACTTTAGGCGTTGGCTCATTTCCCACCTGCAGCAGTAGAAATGGCCACTGCCTAAGAAAAGGCGCTATTGTGTATATTAGTGAAGCCCTTGCACAGATGATAGAGAGGTTGTCTGTTATATTGCAATCTGAGAAGTATATTTGGCCGCTAGATCTGGGCTGATGTGCCTGAAAATAACCTGGCTCGATGGATTTGTTCATTCTATCTTGCAAGCAGTCGATATCTGTGGCTATGGTCCAGAAAAGAGTACTTGAGGGATTGAGATTTACCTAAAGTTGCATTTGCGCGCCGTCAGTCTAATGAACAAACTGCCTAATTAAAAGTTTTCTTCAATATATCCATCCATCGTATAAAATGTTTCGGTTGATGTCTCAAAGGTGTTTCCGGATGCGGTGCTGTATCGTACCTGCATCATTCACTGATGGAGCCTGCCGGCTACCGAATTGGGCCTAGTGCCTTGGCCTCTCTCACTGTAAATAGCCCACCGATGGTGTCCCTCTGAGGATCCTCAATTCTCATAATACACTTGCTTCATCCATAGCACTATTTTCTGCGTCTTTGAGCCTTTGGCCCTACCATGCGGTAAAGCGCCATCGTTGCCAGGCGACAGCCTGAATAGAACGTGCCGACGAAGCCTGGACCTTCATCACGTAGTAGAACCGCTGAGGTTCACTCAAGTGAAAATCGGGACACATTGATGCTGCAAATACCGAAGCTGATTGTATTCAATTATAGTACATCTTATAATAGAGTGATATCCAGCCTCAAGTTGGGTTGCGTTTGTGTCAGGCAACGCGACGGCAAGGGTCAGAGAGGGCATAGGTACCATTCAATCCCAACTTCGTCGAAGTGGGTAGAAGATTGCGAACGGTTGGGCCATGCCAACATAGTGGGGATTGAAGCTACGTCCTGACAGTTTGATAGCCAGGTAAGTGTATCAGGTAGAGTCCAAATATTTCCATTGCTCTGCTGTGAAACCTTGAGTTAGAGGTCTCGGCGTCAGCCGTTCTCCCACAGGTGTTGGCGTGGTTGGTGACAGAACCGCAATCCTTGCTCTTTTCTTTGGGGGTTCGAAAGGGTTGCTTTCCATTCTCTCCATGCCCAAGTCGTCTGCTATATTATTTATCGTGCCAGATTTCTCCAGCTCGTCAATGCATGAGTCCCTACGTCAAAAGTTTCTTCGGTGATTCCCTGTCCCTAGGATTAATGCTGGATTTCCGTGACTGCCCTTCACAACTGATTGCTTTGCGTGCCAATACCAAATTCTTCCCGCAATCTGATTACCTGGAAGCCCACCTCACGTTCGTCAGGGATTGTGCTCATGCCTCGATTTGTTCTGGTGGAGAACCATTCTCAGAACCAAGACCAAAATATTTCTCGTTCCCAGTGATTAAATAGTCTTGCATCGAGGCTGCAGGAGCTCGCACATGTGTGCGTGACGATTATACTATGCGGCCAAGTAAATGACCGCCCGACTAATTGAGTACTCTATTGTGAACCCGAACATGATGGATACATTTTCGGGATATCCATCGTTACATGAATAGATCATCGGGAAGTACAATACATCACTTTGATGGCTAAGGCCAGTGTGCTTTTCATTGAATAGTCCGATATCACGGATACAACGATTTCGAGGTAGATCCGTTAGGTCAATTGTGGAATTCTAAGATCATGTGGAAGTACTATTCTTATAGACTGCAACTTGGAGCAAATGACAGGTATAGTCAGTCCACGCGGAATAAATTTTGCTCCGCAGAAAGTCAGACAGATAATCAAATCTTATCCGCAAGCCACTTCCCAATAATGGTATTAACATCATCCGGCTTCTCCAATTGAGCCCAGTGCCCCGACTCGACAGTCTCATATGTCAGGTCCTTGCAGCATTCTCTCTGCAGCTCCGCCATCTTAGGGGCAACACTGGGGCTACAGATCGGGTCATGCTTAGCATCGATGAACAGCACCGGGAAGTCCAACACGCCGTGATTCTTCTCGGACTTTGCATACTCCGCATTGACATCCGAGTTGAGGTAGTAGGATGTCGGGCCAAAGAAGCCATGCTTTTTATGCGATTTGAGGAGGTTGGCCAGGTGATGTTCATCAATCGATGTGTACGCGAGAGGAATGTCGGGGCAATTGTCGGCGTTCCCGCCGAACCAGCCGCCGTCACGGATGATGGTGCTGGAGAAGGAGCGCTGGCCGTGCTTACTGGGGTCGCATTTGACGTAGAGTGCTTTGACAATACGATCTATGTGGTCTGGGCTCTCGAACCTCTTGGCACCAGCGTCGGGGTGCAGCTCGTAGTACCGCATGTAGTCGAATTGACCCCACTCGTACTCATCCTCCGGATACAGGTCGCGGTTAATGAGCGTTTTGAGGTGGGCAAGGCCGAGCTCAACGCTCCGGTAGGGAACAGCGATGTCGACCATGGCGAGGAAAAGTTCAGGATGGTGGGCAGCAAGGGCGTTGACAACGCCACAACCCCAGTCATGAGCCACCCATACTGCCCGTTTGATGTTGAGCTGCGTGGCGAAGTCGACGAGCTCGGTAGCCAGGACTTCCAGTGAGTAGCTGCGTCTGTCAGCAGCTGGGGCGGACGAGTTGCCGTACCCGCGCATGTCGGGTGCGATGACGCGGTATTTGCCTGAAGAGGCGAAGTGGGTGAGTTGGTGGATCCATGTCTCTGCAATATCTGGCCAGCCGTGGAGGAAGATCATGGGCGTGCCATGTGATGAGCCACCCTCGTAGTAGTGAGTGACTTCGCCATTCTTGAGGGTAATCGTTTGAGCGTTGAATTTTTCCATGGTAAGGTACTGTGCTATGTTTGTTTCTGCAGCGTCTTGCGGGACGTGGCTGGAGGAAACAGAAGGCCTTGGATAGTGAAAGGCGGTACACGTAACGCAGTCGATGTGGTAGCTAACTAAGTGGACACTGCTCGTTTCACCCGATGTACCTCGGTTGAGCTGACAGGCAGTTTCTTCGACGAATCGCTGGGGCTTTTCCGTGCCAGGCTGTACATGATCACTCAAGTTACGATTGGATGCAGGCAAGGCTTTTCAATTCCACTCCGTCATCCGTCGACAAGATTGTTGTAGCTATCGGTAATCGCCTGGGAAAAGATCTGCACTCCTGCCCCACTACCCCTCTTTACCAGGGCGAGCAACACCGACGCAGAGTGCTTACAAAGTACAACGCTGCTGCAAATATTGCGTGAGAAACCCATGGCTTTTGTATGGATTCGAAATAGCCTCGACAAGAAGACATTGCTGACGCGATCTTTGAGCGAGCGATCAGGGTAACACCTCCGTAGTCCTTGACGGAGGGATACTCTAAGAGCCTCAACCATGCTCGCACAATATTGAACAGTATAAGATTGGCATTGCTTCTGGATTCTTTGAGACCCACTAGGAGCGTTTTCGACTTTCACAGCGTTGCGGCGCAGTACTATTGAGCGAGGTCCATCCCTTTCATTACGCATACTAAACAAATGCCAAGCTGGCTTCATACGCGCTGGCTCAAGTCAAGCAACAGAAGTTGCATGGTCATGTGCACCTTTCGTCTTGTACTGATTGAATAGCTGACATGAGCATTGCGACCTTTATGTATGATGTCTACAATTATCTTGACTATTACGACGATTCAGCACCCCCCGAATTCGGTGAATCTGTTTTGTCAGACATGAATGGATATTTCTCGCACGTGTAGAAACCGTGGCAGCATTTGGTGAAAGCCCACCAATGAGGATAGGTAGGTCAGTCATATGACACGAGCCAGGGATATTTCAATGTACTATTTGTGTCATCCGTCACTCCTTTACGACTATAGTACAATAGTACAATAGCTCGGCTGCAATAACCATGCGTCTACTGAACACGTCAACGT
>Ga0182213_1000221_pt1 | contig 10431 bp, 16 predicted proteins | sample G5R1MG_22_FD_128399 | JGI IMG/M metagenome (GOLD analysis project Ga0182213, IMG submission 128399) | Switchgrass phyllosphere microbial communities from Michigan, USA - G5R4_MAIN_03OCT2016_LD1 MG | ecosystem: Host-associated > Plants > Phyllosphere > Phylloplane/Leaf | place: USA: Michigan... | reverse complement strand
TACTGGTGCATCTACGACTACCCAGCTACGTGAGTCTCAACCGCCAAACCGGCACAACAACGCGACCTAGTACTCACCTCGTCAAGTGCTACATTTCTCACCCCCAAGGAGCGCACCGAAGTCCAGCGTCGCTTGCAAGACGATGGAGGCCACTTGGTTGACGACTTCGATATGAAATATGTCTACCAAGCTCTGAAAGACTGGAAGATTTACATCTTCATGATCATCTGCATGGCTGGCTTCTGCCCCATTTACTCTTTCGCCTTATTCCTACCGACAGGTATGCTCCTCACTCTACGATTACGTATGCACCACTCACTGACCTACCTCAAGTAAGCGATATTGTTGTTGTTTTCACCGACTTTCCCACGAGGTGGCCAAGCTCTGCCCCACGTGCTGCTGGACGATCCGAACGCCCATGACCCCAGATCACCCGCTAACAGATTCACTGTCTAGATTATCAAAAACATGGGCTACACCTCGAACCAGGCCCAGCTCATGTCTGTCCCTCCCTACGTCTGCGCCTGCGTCTTCACCATCGTTGCAAGCTGGTACGCCGACAAAGTGCGTAAACGCGGCATCTTCATGATGATCTTCCAAGTCATCGGTATTGCCGGCTTCGTCATGCTCTTGGCCACCTCCAAGCCCAGTGTCCAATACGGCGGCACGGTGCTCGCCGCCATCGGCATATACCCGCAAATTCCTCTCGGTATGGCCTGGAACAGCGGCAATATTGGCGGAAGCTTGAAACGAGGAACCGGAATTGCCATGCAAGTCATGGGCGGCAACTGTGGTGGTATTATCGCCAGTTATGTCTACCTCAGCCGGGATGGACCACGGTTTTACATTGGACACGGATTGCTGATTGCAATCATCACGTGAGTATTCCTGGACGCTGTGAGAGGGGTTGGTTGGCTGATAACGATTAGCATGGCCTTTGGCCTTACCTTCTTCATGTCGACATGGTGCCGACTGGAGAATGCCCGTCGTGACAAGATCGCTCCAGAGCGTGGATCTCAAGACTTGACTGAAGAGGAGAAGATGATGGAGAAGGAGTTGGCAGACGGTGTGCCGTGGTTCAGATACACGACCTGATTGCCCAAGCGAGAGCGCAGCAATTGCATACCGACATACACTTCGGTCCGAGAACTAGTGTGAAGAAGTTTCTCTTTCCCCTTGGCCATTTCCTTTGTACTTGCCTATACTACGCGGCCTTTTCTTTCTGTTGGGATACCGATTACCCGGGCTCCATGTCTTCGATTACTTGATCGTACAGATGCCCTATTTTTTCCCCGAGGATAGGCGACGCATATATCCTATCCGACACACCCAATCCTTTCAAGCGTGAGACCGATGTCACGTCTCATCGGTAGTCGCTCGGAAGCCAACCCTGTCGTCTCCTTTTTCTCATAACCTTTTACCTATTCCCATTTCTGGCCTTCTCCACATATTTTGCCCGTTTCCGATCCGGTCTCACCTCCTTCCAATCGCCGAAAGGATTGTCGCGTTTACTTTCTGGGTTGCAGAAGGGATTGCCCAGCCCATTGCCACGATCCGCCGAAGTTGTAGATCGCGGTCTTCCGGCCCAGTACATCGCATGCATAGTTCAACGGCGGGTCAGCGGATGGGTTTAGTGTGGGCAGTAGTGTGTGAACGGAATTATTGCACCCCGTGAATACGGTTTCGGGCCGTCCCTACGACGCTGCGGCGAAAAGGGTGTCTACTTCGTCCCGAAGACTGCGTTAGACATCCAGTGCCACCGCCACCATCACCGACACGGACTGTCGAAGACTTGGCGTTCCACGTGTACAGTCTCCGGGTATGCTCAGGGCTAGTGTTGACAGGGTTCAAGGCGCCGTTGGTCGTATGCTGATTCTGTCTGGGTCGCTTGCATTGGCGGTGCTTAACGAGGAGAGTTATAGCGATAAGAGCCAGAGCACCTGTACATCAGCTCACTATACTATGGTCTATGCCAGAAGTAATGTCTCTAGTCGCTCGGAAATTACAGCCCCGCAATCTATATACACCAGAACCAGATACCTTCTACTATATCATATAAACAAGCAGTCTTTATGAAATTGCTATAATCTTCGACGTCTATAAAATAGCTTTCCAACAATAGAAAAATAAGACATCACGTCTCAAGGACGCGTTAGAAAATCGCTTTGATCGCAGTAACTTGCCGCCCTACTGCAATCTCGCTTTCGGCGACTAGGATTATTACTTCCGGGGGGGTACGGTAGATAGTAAAGAAATCACTAGTATACATAGTAAACCTAAAACACCTAATACAACCGCAGCACTCTCGGTCATAACCGGAGCGTCGCATTGAGCCGCTCTTTGTAGGGACTCATTTGCTCGAATATCCGACTGTGCAGGCATTAGTGGCAGATCCATAATATTATGTGCGGGTCTGAGATGTCTCGATGGATTGGCTGAAAATGGCTACTTAAGGCTTACGTCTTTCCGGTAGAGGAAGCTGTGTCTGCTATTTGAGGCAGATCTCCTTTGTTGCCTGGAGAAGTCGGGGACTTGGGCCGTGGGCGGGCCGTGATGCTGATATCGCACTTTGTATTTGAGTTGCGGTCGACCAAAATGCCAGGGGAGCTGCACCATTTTCGGTTGGCGAACGCATTTGCTCTCCCTCAGAATTCAAGTCATCGCTTTGCGACATGCCACTTTCATGGGAATTGGGCTTTATAGGCCTGTTTATCTTCTTTTCATCTCGTGTACTCCTTTCTCCTCCACTTCCCCGGCCTGATCCTGTCTAGCGGCAGTTGCAGCGAGTGTCTACTGTCGAATACACCTTGTGTCCACCTTTACAGGCGCATTTCGTCGGAGCCGGTAGCAAGCCATAATGGAAACCTTGGAATATGTTTAAAGCAGATATTTGCTCCAGAGTCGTCACCGGAGTGATCCCAACTCATGGTGGTCGGAAAAGCTTACGTAACCTGGCTAAACCGAGCTAGACACGACAAAATCCTGCACGTGACCTATTCGTGCATGCGCAGGCGTTTTGAAAGTAGTTATGGAATATTTTATGCCTTGGCACAAGCAGTTTCGCGAGAAGGTAGCTCGATACTGCGTTCAGATCGTAAGGCCATAGGATACGGATAGATGGCTGTGATGACGGTCGGAGCCGGAGCTCGTGTCCCCGAGCCTGTCTTTTAGTTAGATATCCAAGTGAGTCCACACGCACGCGTCCCGCGCGTTCCGCTCTTTTCTTCTTGCGGTCCAAGCAATCAAAACGAACCCTACACGATGGAAGATGGTGACGACATGCATGTGTCGCTCGACGGGGTGACTTCCAAACGTGCCGTATGGTGACTCTTCCGGCCCAGAGCCCTGGAGCGGTCTGCTGATCATTCCAGTGCGATTTGTGCCGAAGCAGAAAGATCAAGTGTGACCGAGCAGTACCGTGTTCGAATTGCAAGGCCAGTAAACTAAGTATGCGTGTCGAGCGCGCAGCGGTACACGGCGTACATGCTGACAGGTCGTAAAGCATGCATTACAACTGCACCCACGCAAAAGGCGCAGCGACAACGAATTCATATTTCCGAAGAATAGTATGTCTGCATTTCCGTTTCTCTGAGAGGCAAGTACCTCTGTTCCATGTGCCCCTACTCTCCATCGATCGTCACGAGCAGTGCCCCTTCGGATGAGACTGATCACTAAATAGTGAAAGGAAGATCGATCGAATAGAGGATCGCCTAACGGGAATTGAGACTGTTCTATCGAGCCTGGCAACAAAACTGGGCAATTTTCCCATGCAAAAAGACGGCGCGAGCAGCCCATCACGGTCGACTCGGGTTGGTGCAAGCAAGAGGAGCACAGAAACAACGACAGGCACTACTACACCTGCGCCCTTTGAAGGGGAAACAACCATTAACAGTCAATCGGACTATGCTCGAGAGCTCCTTGCCCAGGCGATCGGGGAAATGCCTTCGATCGAACAGAACGCAGAGATCAGAACCGCCTTGGCTGCCCTGAAAGAGTTGGTCAATCAGCAAAGTCAAGTAACCACTTCTCTAAACCCCAGAATCAACAGGGAATTTGCAGACTATGATCCGGCAAAATTAGACCGTCCACCGTTGGATGTAGTTGAAAAAGTTTTCGATACGGCTTGCAGTCAGTACCTATTTTCCTAGCGAAAATGCATATCCGTCGCTAACTCCTGCAGAATTCCCTACCATGCCCTTTGCCATTATTTTCCCTGTTCTCAAATTGAAGAATTTGAAGGAGATTATACACGAAGCCTACTCTGATCCGGGCTCCTGTCCTGCTCCGCGACGCATTCTCGCATACGGGGTGCTGGGAAAAATCTTTACCGACTTCAGAGCTTTCCCTCTCCACGGCCAGAACATTGACAGATTCGGTGCGTATGGTATAATGTGTCAAAGACACATGGAAGTAGCCATGGGCCAGCTTGATATCTTCATGCCGGCGACTTATGAAAATATCATGGCTCTTCTGATTAGTGCCATGTGTTTGATTGAAATGTGCAAGCCCTCGACATGCTGGATCATGATTTCAGCAGCAGCCGGTCTTTCCCAAAATCTTGGCTACCATCGGATCAACACCATGACGAATGACAGCGTGGAGGATCGGGATGCCAAAATCCGCGTTTTCTGGACCATATACATGTTTGACAAAACCCTTTCGCTTCGTCTTGGCCGTGCTTCGATTATCCAAGACTGGGACATATCGTTGCCATTTATATCAGTCAAGGAGAAGCCCATGAGCAGTCTGAGTGGCAGTCAAATCCTATCTTATTGGGTCAAGGTTGCCAGGGTCCAGGGGTTGACTTATGAGAAGCTCTTCAGTCCAGCGGCTTTTCTGCAACCAGTCGAGGAGCGTGCGCGGATCGCCCAAGAGCTTGTCAATACCATGAATCAAGCTTGGTATGAAAGACCACAGGCCGTGTTCATGAAATTTACGAGTGACGGCGAAGAAATCTTGTTCATGCCGCAGCAGACGACCCCCACGATCCATAGCCCCGATACCACAGAAATACCTTCTAAACGCAAGGGCCTGGAGCCACCCAAGCTGATTACCGGATCTCTCAATGCCTCTGAGTACCTCGCGGGTTAGTTTCGATTTCTGAAGAAAAAATCCTAGTGCTGACAGTCAAGCAGGGTCTTTCGAGCGGTTGCAAGACATTTTCTTCCATTCGGATGTCGTGGGCCATTACTCCACGTGTGCCATGATTCAACGAGCCATTAGTACGGGCAATGCCACATTCAACCAAGAGTGCCTTGAATCATCTCGCGCCGCCCTTGCGGCGCACATGCGCGCTAGCTCTCAATTTAATACCGACGGTAATGAAGAGTTTTGGTTGGGCTATATCAACTGGTCCATTCTCAACGCGCCCTTCACGCCGTACGCTGAAGCCTTCCCTTGGACTTGAATGTTGCACTAACGCTTGCAAAGTTTCATCGTCATCTTTTGTCATGTGATACAACAGCACGAGCCTTCTGATCTGAACTCCCTCTTCGGCTTCGTTGCCAGTCTCGAATCCTGCCGCGCCCTCTCGGAAGGCGTTGACAAGCTTTACAAGATGTGCCACATGTTCTCGCAGATTGCCAACCTCTATATCCAAGCCAAAACACAGGCTATTCTTACCTCTCGAGCGCAAACGGCAAGCCAAAATAGCACGCCCAATGATTACACAGCAGCCGATGGAACCCGTCTTGACCTCCATACTGTGAACTCGTTCGACCCGTATCTGAGTGCTCTTGGCTTGGTGTCAAACTGGGCGTGGCCGATGGCGGGAGCACCAAACTACGAACAGGCACAAGCAACGGCCTGGCCGAATGCTTACGCATCAACGCAGGAGCAGGGGGCGGGAAGCCCGCCAGGCGGTTCGCAAAACTCGGTGCAAGATTGGTTCTCGGGGTCGAGGTATCTTATGAACTGCTTGGAGGGGGCGAACGATCTTCAGATGGTAGATTTGGACCTTGGCACCGATTTTGGAGAAAGATAAGGGTTGCCAGACGGGGGGAGGGCGTGGTTCTCATGGGCACGGGGCGAAGGATATACCCCTATTGCGCATGTTGCGTGCACAGCAGGACATGGACTGATTTGTATTCATCTCTGAAAACGTCCGAGATCTTGGACGCAAGGCCGCTCCAGACTCATCGCCCTTGCACATCGCCCCTAGTTAGCCCCCGACGTGTTGTGGCGAGCCGAGTTGCCGTGCCTAGTGGAGGTGCGACACAAGTCAGGGCCGCCACGAGGGATTCTCGTTGCACTTGGCTGTGGCGGCACGACGACATGCTGCGCTGCTCGCACACCAGAAACGGCTCGACTCGATTGCGAAATACAACGGGCTCGGATGGCTCGAAGGCGTTGCAGGATTTCCATTCTCAAGGTGGCGCGCAGTCGGCAATGACGGGGATTTTCTGAAAGCGGCGGACTGGACGACGATGCGAAAGTGCAAAGGGCACCGGCTTGTCATTCTAGCCGGACTTGGCGTCCTCGGCACTTGACTACACACGGGACAAAGGCCCGCCCAGGGCTGCCACTAGCAGATCCAGACGAATCCTACCTACTGCCCACTGCATAGTGCTCGCACTGGCATCTGCGTCGATCCTCCGGATTTCGAGTAAGATGGCTAGTGCTGCCCCTTCAACGGACGCTTATATACAGCGCCATGGGCCCTCAGATGGGCCGCCACTTCACGACCCCATCTCTTCAGCGTCACGATGCCTACTTGGGGAGTCGAGCCTACGCTGGACGTCATCTATAAATGGCCGAAACCGAACTATGTCAATCCCGTTACCCAAGGGCCCGCCGTTGATGCTTGTGTTTACATAACGACCATTGCCATGATTCTCTTCGTTGTCGCCAGGTTTTATGTCCGGATGAATTCCAAGGGAGGACTGCAGCTGGATGATTGGTTTCTTCTGGTCGGAGCGGTAGGTTTTTGGCTACCTGGCTTCCGTTGTCTACCGCTCTAACATGCTTTGGGGCAGGTATTCGGTCTTGCGCTCTCCGTGCTGCTCGTGACCATGACGAAACATATCATCGGGCGTCACCTCTACGACATCGAAGCGTGGAGGTTTCCCACGTTCAAAAAGGTCATTCTAGCCACCGGCACCCAACGCAAATGGGGCGCGCAGACTAACATTCTGCAGCTCAATCTTCTCGGCCTCGCGCTCTACAACGGCTGCTGTACATTCACCAAAATCTCCGTCTGCATGACATACCTGCATTTGTTTCCTTCCAAAACGAACAGGGTCTTCAGTTGGACCATGATCATCTACCAGACGCTGTGGGGCATCATTACCACCGTGCTCTACATGTTACAGTGCATGTACGTTGTCCAAGCGGAATCCTGCTCTCCTGGGAATGCAAACGCGCAACCCCTGCTAACATGGCCGTGTCAAGGCCGGTGAGAGCCATCTGGGACGCGACCATCTTCCACAAAAAATGCCTTGATGGCCACACCCTGCTCACCGCGATCGGCGCCCTGAACGTAGTATCCGACTTCTTGATCTTCCTCTGGCCCGTCAAACCCCTCTGGCAAATCAAGCTGCCACTGTCCCAGCGAATCCATCTGATCAGCGTGTTCTCTCTCGGGGTGTTGACCTGTATTGGCGGAATCCTCAAGCTCATATGGGGCCAGCAATACTTCCAATCGTGGGATATCCTCTGTACGTTTTCCACCGTGCGCCTGTCCATGGCGACTTCGCAAGAGCAACTACTAACACAGCTGGTCCACAGGGATTGCCGCCAGGTGCTCCATTGCTATCTGCATCGAGTACAACGTCGGCCTCATGGGTGCTTGCCTGCCGTGTCTGCCGCCGCTCATGGCAATGCTCCTGCCCAAGTACTTTGGCAAAGCCTCCCAAGCAAAAGGTAGCAGCTATGCCGCACATTCCGGCAACGCCTCCTGGCGCAAGTTCAAGTCGCCCTTCAACTCCAAGAACGTCAACTCGATCAAATTGGCCTCGGACCCGCCATCCGACTTTACTCACTCGTACGAATACGCGGAGAGGAAACCCGCCGGGGCGTTGCGTACCTGGACCGCAGCAGACCATGACCCCGAGGCTGCCATCAAGCCAGGCACCGGGCTCCAGGTGATCGAGCTAGCGGATGTAGAGCAGAGAGAATCGGCGTCCCTCGGAGCAGGGAATGACTCGAGTAGTGAAACATGGATCATGGATGAGAATAAGAGCACGCGCTGAGCTATTCTAGCACGCTCGGGAGCGAGTCCTGCAGTAGATACATTCCCCTGTGCACCTGATTCAACCCACTTTGCCCCTTCATCAAAACACCCTGTGCTCTCCCCTACCTGCCTTGGTGCGAAACCCACCTTTGCATCGAGGCGAAGCCCGGCCTCCCAAGCTTCGAGGGCGTCCATGCCGCACAACGGATCATTGCAGTCGATGCGGTCTTCTCGTGGGATGGAGCACTGTCAGTCATGGTTGGTAGTCTATGACTAAAGAAGAGGGCATGCATGTTGATAGTTGATAGAAGGGGGTTATACATTACCGGTTCGATCGCTTTTGCACTGTTCTGCGGCATATTCATCAGCGAGGCCGGCATGAAGCCAGTGTTGTTCCGTTGCGTAGAGTATCCAAGGGCCGATGGATGCGGTTCCCCAGTTCCTGTCTTCTGACCCAAGGGGGGGAAGAAGTAGCGGGGGGGGGCTGGGGGGTTGCCGTCCCAAGGACAAGGTTCTTGTTTATGCAGGGCCCATGTCGCGAACGTGTGGGGGTGGGTCATACACACATTACGTCAATCGGCCCTTACGGCACCTACGGAAGAGGGTCACGATTATGAGGCAACACAGAAGCACCACTTGCGTACAGACGGGAGTCAACCAAGACGCCCGATCCCGTCGCGGCGACTCAGCGCCGTTTATCCAAGGGGGAAGAATAACCAAACACAGCTTAACTAAGCAAAATTGTCCACGCCCAGACGCCCCCCTCCTCCTGTCCCTTTACCACCACTCAGCTTCACACATCGTTATACATGGTGTGGTATGCGAAGCCGGCTCACTTTTTCAAAGCAGCGTCATACAGGCTGACCAGGATGCCGACAGCAGCGCCTATTTGAAGGCCATAGTATCCACCAGGCACGTTGTTGCGCACTGTGCCGACACTCGATGCGGAGAACGGACCCCATCCATAGCTCTCTGGCACGGTAGGAATGCGCATTTGACCAACAGGAATCGCTGTCACATCCGTGGGCTGAAGATAGCGGTAGGCGCTGTACGACAGGATGGATTTGGCCAGATGGAACACGAATGGATCGGTGGTGTACTGGCGCTCCGCGGATTTGCGATTCGTATTCGCGCGAAGGGTAAGATTGATGAAGTACGAGAAGACCAGGGGTAGCACCCAGCTTGTCAAGGACCAGAGTGTCGCTGGCGCCCAGAATTCGGCTGTAAGAAGCTTGGTGAATTCAGGTATGGCAAGAAAGCTGTATCCAGTGGTCCGCACTGCTGCCTCGGAGAGTTGGACCACGTTGGTTGTCTCGAGCGTGTTCCATTGGAGGCCGACGGCCTCGATGACTAGAATGAGCATCTGGATTGTGGCGACAGAGCTTGCGTTCTCGCGCAGAAGCTCCTTCCACTCATCGATGCGTGACCGTTCCCACAACTGACTCGCCTTGGTCTGCATCGTCTGGATGGATTGGTCTGCCACCTCGGCAAGCTGGGACGGAGACGCCGGGATATCGACTTCGTTCAGCACCTGCGACACGCGGCGAGAGATGGCACGCGGCGTACGGGTTACCAGCGCGCTTTTTTCCATGGCCACTGGTTCCTCGCTGCAAAGCGATTGTGAGTATCAGGGCGGAGTGGATTGCGGAGGGGGCGGGCTTACGAAGGCTCTCTGACGAGCGTTCGTCGACGCGACCTGGTGAGCGTGGCAGCGTCAGACGGCGACGAGCGGTCGCGCTTCAAAGGCGAGCCAGCGCGGCTATAGTAGTCGCGGAACTCGGGGTTTTTCGCATAGGTTGTCTCGTGGGCATTGAGATGGGCGCTCAGGAGGTCGACGAGGTCATCTTTCAAAAGGCCATCGGCGCTGCAGTTGGGATTGGCGGATTAGCGATGCGTTCGGTGGCCGTGATGTGTCGACCTACTCGGCAAGCCTCGACTTCTGGGCGAGCTCGAGCAGCTCGCCTTTGCGCTTTCGCTGCAGCCACGAGTGGGACATTGTGGCTCGTAAGAATAGCGTCGCGTCGACGATGCGATGCCAGCGATATGCAAAATCAAGCGAGCGAAGCGTGTGGTGGCGGGGAGCTGGGGGGGGGGGGATGCGCGTGTTGATCCGATGGGCAGAGCCGACGCGCGAAGAGGTAAACACAAGCCTTGGACCGGCCCCACGTGAGACGAGACAGATGGGCGCTACCCTACGTAGCCGTCCCCAGAAACCGCCCGGTGGCAGGCTCGTCGACAGCCCGGCCGACCGGTGGCTGCTG
>Ga0182213_1000220_pt1 | contig 10450 bp, 19 predicted proteins | sample G5R1MG_22_FD_128399 | JGI IMG/M metagenome (GOLD analysis project Ga0182213, IMG submission 128399) | Switchgrass phyllosphere microbial communities from Michigan, USA - G5R4_MAIN_03OCT2016_LD1 MG | ecosystem: Host-associated > Plants > Phyllosphere > Phylloplane/Leaf | place: USA: Michigan... | reverse complement strand
TCCTGAAATGGGGATGTTTGACAGTGTTATGGTGCGCTGCCCTAACTGCGGCACCGAGAAAGAGTTTCAGAGCAAGGCTGGGCACTGCAACCTGGACAGCTTTGACCTAGATACCGCTGCGACCGAGATGCTGTGGGACATTCTCAATCAGCCCGAGTTCTGTCGTGGCTGTAGGCGCTGGTTCGCTGTTGTTGACCCGCGCTACCCAGATGGCGCTCCGCCGCGACCCGAGCCAATCGCTGCACTTCTGTCGCCTCAGCCTGAAACGCCGCAGCAGTTGAGCTGCGGGCAATACTATTGGCCCTACGATCGAGTGTTCACCTTTGCGGACCTCGCTCGCGATAGCGATGGCAGCGGCGAAGCCGGCGTGACCGGAACGGGCACGACCGAAGGCAACAGCGCGGGCCGTCAGGCATCGCCCGTAACCCATTCAGATCAGGAGCAGAAGGGATGACCACCTTTACCCAGCAAGCAGCAATAGGCGCAACACGCTTCCGCCGCATCAAACCGAACGATACGTACTCGGGTCTGACCGCACTCAAGCTCCCCTGCGGACGCGAATGGGTCACAATGAGCTACGGTGATGCAGCCGATGCCGCCCTACTCGCCAAGCTCGACGAGATACCCGCTACTGAGGTGAGGCAGTGACGGGGTACGCACACGAGCGGGCTAAGACGCCAGCGCAGTGGTGCGATGACTTCGCCACCCGGGGCGTTCCGCTATCCGAACGAGCTCTACGCGCGAAAGCCCGGGCTCTCGGCTCCTTCATCACGCTCGGTAAGGCGATGCTTATCACGCCCGAGCAAATCGACATCATTTTTGAGGACGGCTCGTGCCACTTGAACCATACCTCCGCGGCAAGACGTACTGGGCGAAGGGAACCATTGACCTCCACGGCGAGCCCGTCACCGAATACATTAGGAAAAGCACTGGCGCGCGCACAAGGGCTGGCGCTGACCGGTGGATCGCGGATCAGCAGAGGGCGGCGGAAAGGCGCGCGGTCCTAGGTCCGGAAGAAGCCGCCAAAGCCGGATTCACGTTCTCCGATGCTTACATGCTGTATCCGGTCGAGGATAAAGTAACCTCCCGCTATATGGTGCCCCTGCTTCGCGAGCTCGGTCAGATACCCGCCCGAGACATCACGCCGCAGATGGTCGTGGACCTTGGGCCGAAGCTGTATCCCGATAACGCGGTTGATACCTGGCGGCGCTGGGTAATCGCGCCGGTGCGAGCTGTCATCAATCGAGCTCACAAGCTCGGCAAGTGCCCGCCTATCCGCATCCCCGGGTTCAGCAAGGCCGAACAGGTCAAGCAGGATCGCAAGCGCGGCAAAAAGAGCCGGCAGGACAAGACGCCCGGGTCGTGGGATTGGCTGCTCGCGTTTCGAGCTCACGCCAGCCCGCGGCATGGAGCTCTGGCGTTCTTCATGTTCACGACTGGAGCTCGGGTTGGCCAGTCCGTTGCCATGCATCCCGATGCGTTCAATCTGGAGCTCGGCACGGCGACGATCCCGGGCGCGAAGGGCCATGACGATCGCGTTGTGCAGTTGATGCCCGAGCTCGTAGAAACGCTTAAGAAATTGCACCCGAAAGCGCCCCGAGGCTGGGACGTGAAGCGCCGTGAGAACCTGCGCATGTTCGGGTTCGCGGACAAGGACGGGCCGCGCAAGGGCTGGGCGACCGCGTGCAAGAAAGCGAGCATCGCATACCTCCCGCCGCACTCCGCTGGGCGGCATGGCTTCGCACAGGAATTGAAGGTGCGGCAGAAGGTTGACGGACAGGCAATCGCACAGGTTGGCGGCTGGTCCGACACTTCGCTGATCGAGCGCGTTTACACCCACGGAGAGGACAGCGACTCGAAGATTTTAGAGGCGCTTCGTACAGGGCTCGTACAAGCACAGAATAACGCTATGGCAAAAACCAAGGATGTGCTAGGTAAAAAGCTATGACCACACGCTGCCCTCCGAAGGCAGAGGCCACTGGTTCGAATCCAGTCGGGTGCACCAGTTTTCCTAGGGAAAACGTCCACCGAGCCTCTCCGCACCCTTGCAGAACCTTGCAGGAACATGCGCGAACAGATCGTGATTCTGCGTACAATGATCGTACAGCCGTACAAGACGGTTTTTGGCTGTCGCAGCGGCGCGACGGCGCATCCGACCGGTGGATGGTCACGTGGTATGACCCAGCAATGCGCTGTCAGCGCTATCGGTCGACACGCACCACAGATCGCGCCGTAGCGGAAGCGTACCTAGCTCGCTTCGCTGAGCGTACTGAGATTGTACCTGGAGCTCGTTACGACGCACCACGGCCGAGCCTGCTGGTGTACTTTGTTGGGGGTGACGTAGGCGGCGTCAAGATCGGTACCACCCGCGACATTCGCAAACGGCTTGTCGATCTCCAGTGTGGAAGCCCGATCCCATTGCGGCTGCTGGCGTCATGCGCTGGCGGCAACAGCGTGGAGCTCGCCTATCATCGCCGGTTTGCGGCGCATCGCCTGCATGGCGAATGGTTTGAGCGCCACGACGAGCTCGAAGCAGAGATTGCACGTCTGAAAGCGGAGGCTGAGGTATGACTGACTGTTGCCGCAAGCTATTGTCCGATGGTTTAGATTTGTGCGTCCGTGCGCGGAAGCTAGACGCGATGGTCCGCACGATCGCGGTGCAGGACAGTACGCCAGACCTTGAGCGAATGGCTGAACACCATAACGCCCAATTTCCCGATCAGCCCATCATGTCGCGGTCTGCCACAATCCCATTGTGGGTGCAGGATCAATACGAGCACGACCTTGCCGCTTGGGAGGCCGCAGCGCGCCGGCATTTGACAGAAGGATGCAGCCAATGAGCGTTGAATTGGATCGCCTGTTGGCGCGGGCGAAGGAATGGGAGGCGAATGCCACGCCCGAGCAGATCGCAGAGATGCGCCGGCAGCAGCGTGAGAGCTTCGTGCGCGCGTTCGAGCCATGTCCGCACGGTGTCGTGGACTTTGAGACGTGCGCTGGCTGCATCGCGGAAGCCGAAGCCTATCGTTCCACCCATTCGGAGGCTGAGGTATGAGTGAGGAACCCGAAACTGTCGTTCTCACCCGCTCTCAAGGCGCTCGATTAATGGCGATCTGCGCCTTGCTCAAGGACGGCGACCTTGATGTGCGCGGCCACGAGGATGAGGACGTGGACAACGCCAAGGAAGCGCTGTTCGACGTTGGCGAGGAGTGCGCGCTGCAACTCGGTGGATTGGGTGAGGTATGAGTGACGAACTACTGGAGCTTGCGGAGCGGTGTGAGGCAGCGAGCGGACCGAACTACGCTCTTGAGGTGGAAATCTTTAAAGCGATGCATCCGGAGTACGCGGGCTATGTCGAAGGACGCGGCGGACTGATCCACCCCCAAGATGGGAGCGATATGCGTGTGCTGTCTAACGTGCTTCCTCGCGCATACACCGCATCGCTGGACGCCGCCATGACGCTGGTGCCGGAAGGCGCGGACTGGATGCTCGACAACTTTGACGGGCCGGTCGGCAAGCGTTGCACGGCAGAAGTTTTTGCAAAAGCCGGGATCGGTAAGGATGGGTTCGGAACTTGCTTCGCCGCCAGCCCCGCCCTCGCTTTCACTGCCGCGTGCTTGCGTGCCCGTGCTTCCCATCTACGTATGGAGGTAGAGTAACGATGGCACCTAACAAGCTTCTACGTGTCTCGGGACCGCAAACACACCGGCTTATGGCTGTCGATCTGCGCGGTGAGCGGTTGATCGGCCAGACGGCGGGCGGGCTGTCGCTCAGAGACGACATCGCCGCGTATCGTAGCGACACCTGCAAGCCCCTGTACGCCGTGTTCGTGCGCCCGAAGCCACGTGTAGCCGAGATACAGCGTCTACGTAAGGAGGGGGAGTAGATGGACTGGCTCGCATGGATTGTCGCGCCCGTGATCGTTATCGCGATCTTGTCAAGGCTTACTAGCTGGCTGGGCTATTCTGGTATCGCGTGGGGCGGCGCAGACACCGATCACCCCGGCTGGTGGCTTATACGCTCCGAGACGGTGTATGTCCGCCCTATCCAAACCCGCGCGCACTCTCCGCTCTCCCCACCCTCTACTAAGGAGTAACTGAGATATGGACGTGCAGACGTTTCGTAAGCGGCCTGTCGAGGTTCAGGCACTCCACTACACCGGCGCAACAAAGATCGGCGCGCTGTTCGACTTCATCGAAGGTGCGGCATGGGAAACCGGCCCCGGTGCCTGCGTGAAGATCGAAACGCTGGAAGGCACGATGACCGCGCAGCCCGGCGACTGGATCATCCGCGGCGTAGCGGGCGAGTATTACCCCTGCAAGCCGGACATATTCGCTGCCACGTATGAGCCGGCCTCACAGGTGCAGTCATGACAGTAGAGGTGACAGAGGTTGAACAAAACCGTCGCTATGAGACAATCGTGCGGCGATGGATCAGCACGGCTGACGGATTCAAAAAGCAGCTAGAAGAAAGCGGCCTTGTTGTCGACAAGTACGAAGACGAGGGTCTTGCTTGTAGAGTGGCTGACGTGATTGCCCAGACCGGAGCGTTGATTGAGCGCGGAGTTGAAGCGCTAGAGGCAATCGAACGGCACTTAGCCATCCGTGCTGGTTCTACGGGAGATAAGGGGTGAGCCAGGGTGCGGGGTATCTGTGCCGGCTCCCGCTTCCAGACCGGATCAGAGGCGTGCTCAGGTCTAAGCCCTCGCGGGTGCGCGTGATCGGATCGCCTCCGCACCACTTACATCAACCGGCGCGCTTTCCGGTATCAGCGAGGCAGGTGCCGCCCACACATCCCTTCTACCACGTCCACCCTTGACCGCAACAACCGATATCTGCTAGCGGGGTGCCATCGCTGATGCTGAGCGCAGCATTGATGATACGCGATGGAGGCCGTTATGCACCCGCGCCCCTAAAGAGGGCTGGCAGCCGGAAAGACGGCTACTTTCTACTCCCCCACCCTTCGCATACACTCTCCCTATCGACTCGGGAGAGCAGCTATCCCTCTACGGTTGTCTTTTCCACCGTTGCAGGTGTGGGAGCGGACGAGCCAAGCTGCTGGCCCATGCGGTCTACACTTCGCTGCGTCCAGCGCTCCTTAATCGCGCCCACAATGAGTGTCAGCACGACGAGGTAGGCGGAAGGGTCAAACGGCTTGGCATCCGTTGCGTGAGCAAGCCCTAACCCACACAGTGCCATTACGCCGACTGCAACAGTGCCGAGCAACGCAATCTCGCTGCCGTGATCGGTGAGCTTAGGAAGCGCGGGCATCACCGCATCGCCTTCGCGAGCTTAGTATGGTAGTCGAAACGCGCATAGCCAGGGCCGTTGTACCCTTTCGCAAACGCTCGGCACGTCTCAGGATCGGTAGACAGCGCGCGAATGGCCTTCACCAGCCCGAACGTCTCGACATAGCGGCAGAGCGCTTCGTAGTGGCCGTACTCGCCCTCCCGCATAGCCCAAGGCATCGCCACCTCGTCTAGATAGCCGAGCGCCTTCCAGTGCGATCCCATGATCTGAAAGCGCCCCCAACTCGCAGATTGAAACGCAGCGTCGGGGTCTTTGCCGGCCGCATCCGCCAGCTTCTGCCAGCTACTCTCGCCATAGCCACCAGCGGTCCCGTTGCTGTAGGCGCACACCGACCATTTGCCTTGCGTGAGGCGATGGAAATAGTGCCGCTCGAACAGGATTTTGGGTCGCCCGAGGTCGTCGTAGGCGCTACCGCCGCTCTCCACCTTGGCTACAGCCATCACCTGCTTACGGGTGCAACCGAGGCGTTCCGCAATGCCGTCAATCTGGTCAGACGTAATCGCTGGTGCGGACAGGTTGCTGAAAGCCGCCAAGAGGGCGTTGCGGGTGGCGGGACCGTACTTGCCATCTACGCCGATGGTGATCGCGCCGTGCTCATTGAGCCAACGCTGTAGGTCAGCGACGGTCATTGTCCGGTCCCCTGTATGTTGTCGAGACTCCGCATTGCGCGTGCCATCTCGGGCGATTGCGGCAGCGCGTCCGCGACCACTCGCTGCGCCGAAATATGAGCGGTAAGCCCTTCACGACGCATCCCGTCGATCACACCATGCAGGCCGCGAACCTCATCACGCAGAGCATCGTTTTCGCGCCGTAGCGTGCGTATTTCTTCTCGAAGCCCGTCGTTGTCGCCACGCAGCGCGTTGAGCTGGTCTAAGATCTCTTTACGAACTTCACCGTTGACGCCGATCGACAGCTTGCGATTGGCAATCTGAAACCGCAGGATCATGCCAAGCAAGCCGATCGCAACAGTGAGGATGGCGGTGTTCAGCGGCGAGAACTGGCCCGAGGCAATCGCCCCCGCCCGCGCCGCTTCAATCGCTGCGTTGCTCATCATGCATCACCGCCAGTCTGGCGAGGCAGAATGCTATCAGCGTATGCGCCGCTTTGAGGATGGCGACGGCTGCGCCTAGCTTTATGAGCGTCAACACCTAGCCACCCCCCGACAGACGCGATTTGAAGCCACGCGAGGACGGTTAGGGCGTCGAAATACTCCCGCTCACTCAGGCCAACTTTCCAGATTTCATGCACGCTGTAGGCGACGTGCAGCACTAACATCCCGGCATAGAGCGCCACGATCAGAAACTGCGGACGCCGCGCGGACATCAGCGCCAGCACCACGGCTGTCACGTAGTCGACACCCGCCAACGCTATCCAATCGGACACGCTGCCACTAAGGTAGGATATCAGCGCGCACGCTCCCCAATTCGCTGTGAGCAGCGCTGCCGTCGTGACAATAGGCCATAGCCGCGCCCCCGCCGCGATGAGCGCGAGCACGATCAAAGCGGCAGGGACGGCAAACATCAGTTCTGATTGCCGACCGGAGGCCGCGGGCCGTGACCGCCGCTGTCCGTAGCACCACCACCGCAGCGCTGGTCGAAGTCGGCTTGCAACTCAGCCTTCTTCGCCGGGTCCGTCTCCGCTTCGATCTTCTCATGCAGGACAGAGCATTCGATAGGTGCGTCAGTCATGTCTACTCTCCGCCGGGATAGCGCCCGGTGCGCGTCACGAGAAATCAAGCGGGCGGGGGCGTCTCGCTTGGATGGAGCCCATCCCAGTCGTAGACAGCCCGCCAGTCGGTTCCGATCGTGTGTGCGCTGCCAGTGGTCACACGCCGCCAGCCCCGCAGCAGCCGTCCGGCTTCCACGGGAGGGTTGATCGCGTCCACGAACTGCCCTTGCACGTACAGTCCACTAGAAGGCATCGTCGTGGCGGCGCGAACAAAGGCGCTGTCGGGCGCGGTGCTGAACTTGTTGAACGCTGGATCAATCGGCGCACTGTATCGAAAATAATGATTGTTGCCGTAAATGGAGTCGACCGTGTAGCCGATGCCGCGTGATTGACCGGAGACGCTCCAATCCCAGAACAAATCGTTGTTGCAGAACGACACCGAGGCTTGTTCTGAACCTTGAAGCGGTTGGCGCAGATTAGACATGGTGTTACCCGTCATAATTACGCCGCGGTGGTTCATCACAAACAGCGCAGCCGCTAGAACACCGCTGAAATCAGTCCACTGCCCCGTGCTAAGCTGATGGCCTGGTAGCTCGCAATACGGGTCGAGATCAAAGCGATTGCCTTTGAATACGATCTCTCCGCTTAGCATTCCGCTGTTGTTGATCGAGGCTCCGCTACGGCATCGCGTGATCGTGTTTCCCTGCACCAGGATGCCGTCGAGGATGTTGTACGCACCCATGACGATTGCAGTGTCCAGCCCGTCAAAGGCGTTGCCCGAGATGAGAAAGTTACGGAAATCGCCGTCGAGCTGAATGCCGCGGCAGGCTCGGATCGTACCGGCGAACGGTGCCGGGTTGATGTCTCCTTGCGGGCTCCACAGCGTACCGAACCCGAGGTCTGCAAAGCTGGCAGCAGGTCCAAGGGTGGACTGAATAACATTGCCCTCAATAACGAAGGTGCGGTTAGCGGGTCGCGGCTTGACCGGATCGTTAAAGTTGAGGAACGTATATTCAGGCGTAACTACCAAGCCTTCGTTGGCGTATGATCCGTCATATCCTGCGAAAGCAGGGCTAGTCCCGAGAAACGCGACGCCGCCCACTTGGATCGCCGTCGCCAAGCCTTGCGATCCAATCTGAAAAGCGCCGATTGGATCAAGGATGCTGTTGTTGGCGATCACAACGCCAAACTTCGCGCCGATCCCTTCACCCGACACCGTGGACGGATCAGCATCTACCTCAATCGAGTAAGCCGCACAGAACCGAAGCGTGTTGAGCGCGATGACGGTGTTTCGCGCGCCCAGCGCCTTGATCCCGAGCGACCGTTCGCAGCGGTTGCCGATAATTCGGATTTCAGTGTCAATAACACCTGTCTGACCGCGCACGATGTGAACCGCAATCGCATCGTCTGCGAGCTTGAAGGTCGTGCAGCCCGTCACCTCGACGCGGCGTGACCCTGAGAAGTTGAAGCCGTCGCGGAAGCCGTGATGCAGATAGCAGTTGCGAGCGATGATAATCTCGCCCTGCGCGCCAATGCACATGCCACGCGAAAAGCCGATCTCGACATCATCGAATATCGCTTGCTCAACACCGTTTGGCCCGCTGGCGTCGTCGGTCCGACCGATGTTGATCGCCTTCTCGTCAAAGAAACTCGGCAGGTCGTTAGCTTGTCCACGGCCGATCACCGAGAAGCCCGAGAAGCCGACGACACCGCCGCCTACGCCCTCAAATCCGTGCCGGATCGTCTGCGGGCTTACGTTGGTCTGCTTAAGCACCGTCGTCTTGCTGCCTGAACCCAGCAGGGCAACGCCAGGCTTCCAGCGCACAAACCCATCAATCGGGAAGGCGCCAGAACCGATGCGCAGCACGCCGCCCCCACGGGCATATACCTCGTCAATGGCGCGTTGCAGGCTTGCTTGGTTCTGCGCGCCAGTGCGGTTAGGCGCGAAGCCGTACTGCTCCGCCCATACGAAACGGCGCACTTCGGTCTGCAAGTCGCTGCTGATCGGGTTGGCACCGGCCTGTGCAAACGCGATCCCCTGCCCAGTCTGCGGCACCCACCCGCCAAGCGTCTGCGTCGGGTTATTGTACGGCCCGTCAGGATGCGCAGGAACGTCCGTATCACCCACGAGCCGTGCTGACTTGCGGGTCGGGTCTGACGCCTGCATGGCTGCGTAGCTGGTGTAAGTGTTGTCGGCGGGTCCGGGAGGGCCAGCAAGCTCATCGGGCTCAATTGCCGTTGGAGCACCGGACTGCTGATCAAAGCCGAGCAGCATCCCCTTGCGGGCGTCCGCGCCGGGAAGCACGCCACTGTCCTCATTCACCGGCACAAGCAGCGCGCGTTGCTTGAGCTGGAACGAGTCCACCATCGTGATGTTGGTTCGACTGATTTCAACCGGGCCCGTCATCACGGAGATGTTGTACCTGCCGTCGCCAATGTAGAAGGCAAAGTACCCAGCTTGATCAGTCAGCAACGGCTGCGATAAAGGCGTGGTGCCAGCTTCATCGGCATACAACGAAGCTGCCGCACCGTTATTGCCGTTCGCATCGATCTCATAAACGCTGACCTGCGCACCATAGATCGGCTGCCCAGTCGCAGTACTACTGACCGTGTTGTCGTACTTAAGCAAGGACGCCTCCGTCACTGCCGAGAAGGATATTGATCGTGACAGAAACAGTCGCGCGAATGCCGTTGGCGTCGGTCACGGTGTCGGTGGCTTCAATGAAACCCTCGAAATTACGCGGGATCGTAAAAGCAGTCGTGCCGCTTGATGGTGCAGTAGGCGTCAGCGGGGATGCTGCCCAACTATGAGAGTACGGCTGCGTTCCGCCAGTGACGGACACGGAAACAGATGAGGTGTAGGTGACGCGGCGCGGGTTGCTGGTCGCGTCGAGCACATCCGGCGTGGGCGCTGGGCGAATGCCTCGCTGATAGAATTGCCGTAGGCCGTCATTGCCACGGAATGCGATCTTGTCGATTGAACGCAAGCCATCGGCCATCAGAACGCTAGCGGCGCTAGCCACACGTAACGCTCCAGTATCGCGAACAAGAAGCGTCACGAAAGTTGTATCCATACATCGCCAGGCTGACTCGTCGGATCAGCCGCGCCCGAGGCGGTTACGAACAGCCGTCCCGATGAGAAACTGGCGTTGGTATGGTAAAGATGAGGCCCCGCGCCTTGACGCACGAGGTTGGCAGTCATCTGATCCGAGCCCTCGGTTCCCACCGCCTTTAAGGCTGTGCGCGCGTCAGCAACGGTGTTGGACGCAAAGAAGCTGCCGAGCGCACGGCTAAATGCCGCACGGGCCTGCGCCATCACCTCGCGGATGCCGTTATTGAGGTTCCCCGGCGGGCAGTTCTCGCCAATGAACACCGAACCGACGTTCGTGTTCTCGCCTTGATTGGAACTCCAGTCGGAAAAGGCCACGGGCACCACCTGATACATGGGTCAGGTCGGTGAGGTCGTGCCTCCGACG
>Ga0182213_1000215_pt1 | contig 10535 bp, 9 predicted proteins | sample G5R1MG_22_FD_128399 | JGI IMG/M metagenome (GOLD analysis project Ga0182213, IMG submission 128399) | Switchgrass phyllosphere microbial communities from Michigan, USA - G5R4_MAIN_03OCT2016_LD1 MG | ecosystem: Host-associated > Plants > Phyllosphere > Phylloplane/Leaf | place: USA: Michigan... | reverse complement strand
TGACATCTCTAAGCTCCCGGAAAAGAGTCCCTACCGTATCACTAACCAACTCGGTCGGCTCTACCATGGCTCCTTAGGGTTCTCCCCGAAGAAGACGTAGGGCTGTGCCCTATACTCAAGCCCAAGTCCAGCATTGCCGTATCCTCATGATCTGTGTGGGTTCGCGACCTACGCTTCTTTGATGGAATTGCGTCCGCTGTAGAAGCCCTGTTTGTCGCAGGGCGCTTAAGCGAGCGAGGGGCTGTGAGCGTCGTGCTGACAACTTTGTCCTTTTTCAATTCTACCATATCTTTCATGCTGGTCATGTTCCCTTTTTCTGTCAAGACTTTTGCAGCCGTGTTGGTATCCAGTTCGGTTGCACCAGCAGCACGAGCCTTTTCCGTCTCCTGCCTTGGATGGCCAAGGCAATCCGTAAATACGGGTATTTTGCAAGGACTGCTGTGTCTCGGAGGTGGTGACCTATCAACTGTGGGTCTCATGTGAATGGGCTCCATGGGCGCCTGATGATTGATCGTTGCCGAGTGGCTGAGTCCTCGGCGTGCCGGTGTCTCTCCTGTATTTACGTAATTCTCAAGCTTCCCATGCTCAGCGCGCTGCCTCAGCGCTGCCAGCTGCCGGCGAATAAACGCATCTTCGCTAAGATGCGGTAGACTGTTGTGTACATTATCCACGTATTCTGCGACATCTTGATTGAGACCTTCAATGCGGTGAGAGGATGCGGTGAAGACATCACCAAGGCCGGCATACGAGTTTTGGACCGTAAGGGCAAGGTCGGACAGCGAGCGCTCCTGAAGGACGCATTGGGCATTATTCTGCTCCTGCATGCGGTGCACAACGCGTTCGAAGACTTGCGATTCCGTGTGTAGATGTTGAACATGCTGTTCAACTAACTGATTAGTCTCATCGTGAGCAGTAGCAGTTGCAGCCTTGAGGCTTTTCGCGTAAATGCCCGCCGTCTGTTTCGCATTGTGTTAGCTCAAAGCTTTCATCCAGAGGGAATGCACTCACCGAATAATTGGTCTCGAAGTGTGTCATCACAGTGTTGTGACATTGGTTCAATTTGTCGCCCAAGTTCCTTGATTGCTCCAAAAGATTTTCGCTGTCGTTGGCAAACGACTCTCCAACAGTAGAGTGTGTTTGTCTCGCAAACCTCAACTGTGCGGAGCTCTGCTCGACCACTGCAAGCCGCTGCTGTTGCTGCTGGACGTTGTTCTCAAGTAAATCTTGGACGCGTTGCATGAGCTTATCGTTCTCTTGTTCTCTGAGAGTCTTCTCCTTGACCACGAACTCTGACAAGACGCTGTCAGTTTGTGATTGACTCTGTTCAAGCTGTTTGTTCGCGTCTATCATTTGCACCCGTAGCCGCTGCATTTCGTTGTGTTGGTCGAGAATCTTCGTTGACATATCATCAAATATCGACTTAAATTCCACTCCGAGACTAGAATAAGATGCTCGCAGTTGCGCGTGGAAGGTTTCAGTTTCCTCAACTATTCCAGCCAGTGTACGCTCCACTGCTGTGCCTAGGCTGGTGAGGCCCATCCTGAACTTTGTCTTAAGCTCCTCGCTGATGGGTTTGACCTCGTTAAGCAACTGACTAAGCTCATCCTTTCCTTGTATCATCTGAGTTGTAATGCCTTGGTGGGATCGGGTGAAGGCTGTGCTTTGCTCCTCCAGGTTCGATCTTATTGTGTGAAGCTCACGTAGTTCTTGTTGAATGAATGCTTGCGTACGAGCTGAAAGGACACCCACGAGTCTTTCATGTTCAGTCTGAAACTCAGTGAGCCGGTGATCAACAAGCACTGCCGTATCCACCACATCAAGCTGTGTTGTGCTATATTGCTCTCGGTTCCGTGAATGGAGCTCGGATTGCCTTTGTATTTTCTGGTGTAGATGCATAATGGCTGTACTGGATCGATCGAGTAATGCCTTCAACTCACAATTGAGGCTTGTAAGCTGCTTCTCGGTATGTTCGTGCTGCCGGAGGGCTGCTTCTGCGTTGACGAGCACTTGCTTTGTATCCGATAATGTCACCCGTTCCTTCTCGAGTAATGTCTTCGTAGTTTCGCTGTCCCTCTTCAAGATGTCAAGATTTTCGGTGACTTCAAGCAGATCCTGACCTTTGCGGGTGAGTTTGCACTCGATCGTTTCCATCTTGTCGCGCTGTTCCTGGACTAGGATCGTGAGTGAGTCGGATTTATCTATTAGCTCCGCGTATGCCTCCGCAGTAAGATATACGCCGTTTCGCTGGCGCGTAGCGGTAAGCTCGGATTTGAGTTTCTCGATCTCAACAGTAAGCTCTTTAAGGAGCGTCTTTTTCGGAATTAACTGGTTAATTTGTGGCTTGTTCTTAATGTTCTTCGCCCGAAAAGCATAATCAAGGGACGAAATGGTCTCATCAAGGTTTGATCTTGCGGGAGAAAGTGTGGCGATAATACAAGTTTTAGTTCGACCGCCGAGGGAATCTTGTAGGAGACGTGTGAGTTTCGACTCACGATATGGTATGTGTGTAGATCGATCGACCAGCGCATTTATGACCCGGCCCAATGTAAGCAGACTTTTATTAATTAATCCAGCTTCCGCTGCTCTCTTGTTCTCAGCACCGGAGCGCCCGATGTTTTCTGATCCAGCAAGGTCAACAAGATTGAGTTTTCCAGCCGATAGAGTCTCTTCACCAGATTCCAGTGTTTGTTTGATGTACACTGTGACGGTGAAGATCGTGTGACTGCGGGAGCTAAGATCATTGCACTTGGTCGCTGCAACCTGTCGCTTGTGGCTTCCACTCCGTAACAGTTGAATGCCTTTCCTCGCACTGGATATGTATTGCTCTTCCATCCCTTGGACAATAGTTGCTGCACCTCGCCTGCCATCGTCCTCGAATATTTTCAAGTTGGCTTTATCGTCTGTGGAAAGAAGGTCACGAAGTTCTTCATTGTACAGCTCGATGAACGATACCTTCACGGAGTTGTCGGGGGTAGTGCTGCTGGTTGGTGAGTTGGGCGAAGAGTTGAGCTTCTGAAAGATGGAATGTAGAACGCGAGGGATGATCCCTGCATCGTCGGATAGCAGTGTGTGATCTGAGATGTCTCCGGACATGGTGTATGTTTTCCCAGTGCCGGTTTGTCCGTATGCAAATATCGTGCAGTTGAAACCCCTGAGCACCTGGACTAATATTAGCTTCAAGGCCTATACTCAAATGTTCTGTATCTCTGTATCGGTTCTTACCTCATCCAGCACGGGTGACGCGATTTCGTCGAATATCATTTGTTGGTCGGCTGCTGGTGAGAACACTCCGTCAAATGAGTACATCTTATTGCTGAGCGCATTAGGTCTCATGGATAGCTCGACCGTCTTGCTCTTGATCCCATTGGTGCGGACAACTACACTACTGTTCTCTTGTAACTCTCTCTCGTTCCTGCCGCGGCACCTCACAAAGACATCAATTTTCGTTTCATCGCTCGAGGCCTGATGTTTCGTTCTTGGCATTATTATGTTGTCCCGACTGTCATTCTTCCGCGTCGAAGGCTTCATCTCAGTACCGAGCTCTGATGGAATAACAGGGATAACAGAAGAAGTGGTTTTGTTCGGGTGTGTTATAGAGGCATCGCGATCTGAAGAGGTGGAGGCTACCGAAGGAGCTGTTGTTGGGGGTATTGCTTTGTAACGCGAGCGTAATTTGGTGATCGCGGGATTCTTCATCAAGGCGAAATTTACATATGATCGTGAGAATATCAGGGTGCACTTCGGGGTGGAGGGGGAAGCGCAAAAACAAGTTGGTATATGAAGGTGTAATTCTAGTAAACAACGCGTCCTCAGGGACCGGACGCCGCCGTACCCGACCTTGTCCTCGCGTGTACTATGTACTGTATATTAACAGCCAGGGGTCTGTGCACACAAGAACAAGAATACTTTACATCGCTCCCTAAAATAAGCAGTTTTAAACCCCAATTTGTACTATAGATATCCTTCATAGTGCTATCTAATCTTACAGATATAGAAGATTTCTAAGAGCGTCGTCTGAGAAAGTCGTTTTGATCCAGGTACAGTGCTAGCCCACTGAAATCTCGCTTTCGGCGACAGGTGAATGCGCGATGATAATCCTTGACGTGGTTTACGCGTAACATACATATAGGTCCAATGTTCTATGCACTCTTATATACCTCTAACGCGAGACCCTACTAAGGATCCGTTGTTTTACCTGCGCAGTTACAGGATGTAGCGATGGTTTATCACACCAGGATTATCTTGCATTGACCTAGGAACAACAACATGGTCATAATGATCATCATCGTGGTTAATTAAGAAGTAGAAATTATATGCCTAAAAAAGAAACTAAATCATAAAGATATTTCATAAAAGCCCCCCGATCAAACGCTCCAGGCCAACATGTACGCTCGTGTGCTGGGATTTTGTACAAGGACAAGGGAAAAGGGAAGAAAAAGGGGAAAAAGAAAACCCTCCCCACGCCCCGCGTCATTCTGACTTATCATGAGCAATGAGATTCGTCGAGTATAAGAAGCGTCATTATGGCATCATTTCTTCTCTTGTATAAAAAAACTTTTGATGCGCACCAGTCGTCAGAGAGAACCAGCTATGGATTGGATGCCAGGCACGTAACTCCCATCCTGCCTCCCTCACCGACCCATGCGAATAACGCCGGCATGAACGAGCTTTTGAATCTTAGAGCGGATACTAGGATTCTTGAGATGTTCCTGTAACGCGGCTGGGTCGTCCTTGGCTTGCTGGAGAATGCTCTGCATGACAGGATCTTGCAAGATGCCGACAATCTGTGAAGAAGGGTTAGTGAATTGGACAAGATACGTCAATGCTCAGTGGTACATACTTCTGGGTCTCGCTGGATGCGCTCCATGGTCTGCTCCTCTGTTTCGCCATCACGTGCCGAGTATTGCGCTTGTAGGGCCTTGGTCTCCTGTGCCTGGATCTCGCGCGCATTCTTGCCGTCTGTGTCGTGCTCCATGGCTTCGGCGCACACATTGATACATTTGTTGTACTCGCATTGTGAAGTAGGCTTGGGCCTTGCGCAGGTATGCACGGATAAAGCTGGGATCGCGCTTGATTGCTTCGTCGCAGTCTTGAATGGCAGATGGGAACTCAAGCAGCTTGATGAAGCAGGCGGCGCGATTTGAAAAACCGCGTGCGTCGTCTGGGGCACGTTTGATCATCTCCGAGTACGCCTCGACGGCAGCCGGCCAGTCTGACTCCTTGAATTTGGCATTGCCCAACTCACGCGCCTTCTCTGCCTCTTCCGGATTGATGTAGGAAGCCTTCTCCGCCGCAATCTTGGCCTTTTCGGCGGCTCGAAGCTTGGCAAGTACCTCCGGGGTACGGTGCTCCGTCTGTGCCTTTTGGTAGTAGATAATGGCGTTGCCAAGATCGCCCATCTTTTCGTACGAAGTACCGATGCGAGCAAATGCCCTGCTTACGTCAGCAATCTGTAGGTAGCTTGTGTTTTCTACACTTACTTGGCAATGATCTTGAAGTCGGCGAGAATCTCGCGGCCATACTCGACAGCCTCCTGACAAGCCTGGATGCAGCCCTCGTAGTCGCCCTTTTCAAACTTGGCAGCTCCCAGGTTCGTCTTGTAGGTGATGTCCTTGTGCGTCTCCCAGGCCTGCGTGTAGTTCTCGATAGCCTCGTCAAACTGGCGTTTCTTGTACAGTTCGGTGCCCTTCTTCTTGAGTTCGTCCGCCTTGGCCTTGGCCTCTTTCGCGGCCTTTTCCTCCTCGGTCTCCTCTACTTCGGGCTCGGGCTCGGGCGCAGGTTCGGGCGCCTTGGTTGGCTGAGCTGCCGGCGTTGGTCGGACATCAGGCATGGGCACGTCTTCGTCGACCTCGCGTGCGCGTGCGGCTTCGGGGCCGCCGGCACCGGGCGCACCGCCAAACGACATGTCGATGCCTAGGAGGACGCTCATGACGGACAGGAAGCGGGGATCCTGCATGAACTGGCCGGCCATGTTGGGGTTGCTCTTGACTTGCTGGAGCTTGCCCATGAACTCTGCATCGCCGAGGAGGGCCGCCGTCTTGGGGTTGGCGGCCAGCTTCTGTAGGATATTGGGGTCGTTGAACAAGCCTCCCAGGCCGGCCGAAGGGTCAGTGCCGAAGCCGTCGGCTCTCGCCTCTGCTTCGACTGCGCGCTGGACCGCGTCGAGACCTGCCTTGGCCTGGGCATTGCTCGGGTCGAGTTTGAGGGCTTGCTCAAAGGCATCGTTTGCGCCGAGCAGATCGCCTTGGCCGTGCAGCGCCGTGCCCTTGCGGCCCCAGCCCTTGGCCCAGTCGGGCTTGATATCGGTGACTTTGCTGGCATCGTCCAGGGCCTTTTGCCAGTCCTTGAGCGAGGCGTATGCGCCCGATCGGTTGGAATACAGCACGTGGTTGGCGGGGTCGAGCTCGATGGCCTGGGTGAATTTGTCGATGGATTCGGCGAACTTCTTCTCAGCGAAGAGCTTGTTGCCTTCGGCTTTGAGGGCGTCGGCCATGGTGCAGCGCGTGTGGGCGGGAGGACTCAGGAGCGAGGAAGCGATGGCAGGAAGCAATCCGGTGGCAGCGCAGGCGTTCCCGGCAGGTGCGGCTCAAATACTAGGCAGGTGGGGCATGCACTGAAGCCTCGTTGGTGAAGCGCTCTTGCACCTTCCAGCATCTTCTCCGCCCTTCCCACTCTCCCTGTATCCTTGTCCACCCACGTTACAAAACGGACGACGGCGGCAACCCCACCACAGCATGGCCCACGTCGTCCGGCACGCCCTTTGGGCGGCAGAAGTCGCTCGCAGCGGACACGACGACAAGATCGCGCTCGAGCATCTCGAGGTCGTGGTCCATGCCGGCCACGACGTCTGGGGCCGTCCCAAGCAGCAGCGCGCCCATGTCAGCGTCACGCTGACGCTGGGCAGCCCCTTTACGTCTGCCTCGTCTACCGACTCGGTCGATGCCAGCACAGTACACTATGGCACGCTGAGCAAAGCAATCCAGGCAGCGTTGCAGGCAGCGATCCCGGATGGTGGCACGGCGGAGCACCTGTCGACCGCTGGCCTTTGCTCGCGCATCTTGCAGTGCGTACGCAGCGTTGCAGGCCCGAGGTCGCTCTACGCCACCGAGATGGACGTTTGCTACCTAAAGGGGAGCATGTTTGGCGATGGGGCTGGCTACACCACAGCCACGCTGGGCAGTAACGACGGCCAACTGCAGTCCAAGGTGCTCTATCTGCGCAATGTCCGCATACCCTGCATCCTTGGCGTGAATCCAAACGAAAGGCTGCAGAAGCAGCCCGTGGTGCTGAGTATCTGGGTCGACGGCATCCCCGACACACGAGTAGACGACCATGTAGCGTTGGAGACGCTTTTATTCGAGGTAACCGTGGGATTCCATGACGAACGGGCAGCTACTAACCCACCAGCTCGTTTCTGCATCATCGTTCCAGACGATTGAAAGCCTGCTCGCATGGCTGATGGAGGAGCTCAAACGAGGCTTTTTTACGCGAGACGAGGACCAAGATGCATGGGTCAGGCTCAGGATTGCGAAACCCCTGGCCGTTCCGTTCGCGGATGCGGCTGCGGTTGAAATGGTGCGTCCCATGCGTGGTAGGTAGGTATCCTCTGCCATGTACCTAGCAGAGGTAGCGGGGGTGCAGAGAAGATCTGGTGCCTGACTCGGGTGGAGACAGCGGTGTACTCAGGCCAGCATAGGGTTATGGAGTACTGTGCATGTACTATGGACAGAGTGGCAAAGCCATGGCAGCACAGCGGAAAGGATTTTTTTTCTTTCGGCATTCGTTCAGCGCATAGGCTTGTCACAGCTGGGGGAAAAGTGGTTGAGCGGATGCCATGCTTCCCAAGGCGGCCTTGGCTTGGGCTAGACAAGAGCCTATAGCTACATAGTACATAGTAGATACCTAGCCTGGGGTTGTCCAGGAGGAAGAGATGGATTGCATTGTGCCGCTGGAGACACCATGCACAAGAGAGAATCATACTAGCTTGGATGGAGTCAATGGCTACCTACTACATTGTGTGTGTATACCATACATGTAGTACATAGTAGTTATGTATTCAACTCTCCATCCCAATGGGAAGCTGCTTCTCCCTGCCGCTGTCCCTGCCCCACCTCCTAGCATTTGAACTGCCAGCACGAGCACGGACGCCTTAAGTACCTAGACCGCTCCCCTCACACCTTCGCCCTCACCCACCCTCTTACACCCGCACAACCAATTCCCCTCCTACCCACATCCACAATGGCCTCACGCGCGATTCCATCCCACCTGAAGCCTGCCGCTGCCGATGGCGAGGGTGGCTTCTCCCCCCGCCACCACGGCAAGTCGCAATCCCATGTGGTATGTTTTGGGCCTGTGTTTGGCCTCGTCCGACCAAGGGACTGGCCTTGATCGAGGAAGCAGCTGCTGACTTCTAGCACAAGGCCTTTGAGAACACATCGACTAATGTTGCTGCTTCGCAAATGCGGAATGCTCTGAACAAGCTTGCCGACACCGTTACAGACCCCGCGGAGAAGAAGGTGAGCTGCATTTTCCCCTCCCCAGCCTGCTTGATGCCCCTCCTGCTCCTGCAGGCAAGCCGCGGAAAGCTGCACCACGGCAATGAGCTAACGTGAAAGCAGTACTTCGAGACAGAGATGGACAATTTCTTTGCCCTCTTCCGACGCTACCTCAACGACAAGGCCAAGGGCACTGCCATTGACTGGAACCGCATTGCGCCCCCCAAGGCCGAGCAGGTGGTCAACTACGATGATCTGGCCAACTCCGAGGCGGTTGAATACTTGAACAAGCTTGCCGTCATCAAGCTCAACGGTGGACTCGGTACCTCGATGGGCTGCGTCGGCCCCAAGTCGGTCATCGAGGTCCGTGATGGCATGTCCTTCTTGGACCTGTCGGTGCGCCAGATTGAGTACCTCAACCGCACATACAACGTCAACGTCCCCTTTGTGCTCATGAACTCATTCAACACCGACACCGACACTGCCAGCATCATCAAGAAGTACGAGGGACACAACATTGACATTCTCACATTCAACCAGTCACGGTACCCACGCATCCTCAAGGACTCGCTTCTGCCTGCACCCAAGGAGAACCAGTCCGACATTGCCAACTGGTACCCCCCTGGCCACGGCGACGTTTTTGAGTCCCTGTACAACACTGGCATGCTGGACAAGCTGCTCGAACGCGGCATTGAGTATATCTTCCTCTCCAACGCCGACAACCTGGGTGCTGTTGTCGATCTCCGCATTCTGCAGCACATGGTAGACTCCAAGGCCGAGTACATTATGGAGTTGACGGACAAGACGAAGGCTGACGTCAAGGGGGGTACTATTATCGATTACGAGGGCTCTGTCCGTCTCCTTGAGATTGCCCAGGTCCCCAAGGAGCATGTCAATGAGTTCAAGTCGATCAAGAAATTCAAGTACTTCAACACCAACAACATCTGGATGAACATCCGGGCTGTCAAGCGTGTTGTCGAGGCCAATGAGCTGGCCATGGAGATTATCCCGAACGGCAAATCCATTCCTGCTGACAAGAAGGGCGAGGCCGACATCTCTGTCCTCCAGCTCGAGACGGCGGTGGGCGCAGCCATCAAGCACTTCAAGGGCGCGCACGGTGTCAATGTCCCCAGGAGGCGTTTCTTGCCGGTCAAGACCTGCTCTGATCTCATGCTCGTCAAGTCGGACCTCTACACCCTCCAGCACGGTCAGCTGGTGATCGACCCGAACCGATTCGGCCCGGCGCCCTTGATCAAGCTTGGCAGCGACTTCAAGAAGGTCTCCAGCTTCCAGTCGCGCATTCCCTCCATCCCCAAGATTGTGGAGCTCGACCACTTGACCATCACCGGCCCCGTCAACCTCGGCCGGGGTGTCACGCTCAAGGGCACGGTCATCATTGTTGCAACAGAAGGCTCCACCATTGACATCCCACCTGGCTCCATTCTCGAGAACGTCGTGGTCCAGGGCTCGCTGAGGCTGCTTGAACACTAGATGGGTGCTTGGGGCTCGGCGACTTCATTCTGGATTCTCGCGGGTATACGCATTTCTTCTGGTAGCGGAAGGCGGGGATGGCTGACGGGCATTTTGCACATAGTTTGAGCAAGCGTGGATGGACCTTGGGGGTAAACTGAAAAGGGTAGTGGACATGCCCCCATGAACGGTTCCTTCACGAACCGCGGTAGAGATGACATAGTTGTCACCGCCAATATACGAATGACTTGTGTCGTTCCCAGGCGGTCTTCTTGGCAGACGCATGGGTGAGGCTGACGTGCGTGCTGGCGTTGGGTCAGGCACGCATCCATGCTAGGGACGGACTGCCCAATGAGCCGGCACGCCAGCCTAACCCAGCCATGCACTTCTCGTGGAAAGCCCACCTGGGCATCAATGATCCACCAGATGCTTGCGCCTGACGGGGGCCAGCCGCCTGCTGCCTGGCCCCCGTTGTTCTCCATGCTCACGACCAAGCAACACGCCCGTCCTCTGCGTCCCCAAGCCGTGAAAACCGTTCCAGCCTACCTACCCACCCATTTGTGCAGCATC
>Ga0182213_1000213_pt1 | contig 10569 bp, 10 predicted proteins | sample G5R1MG_22_FD_128399 | JGI IMG/M metagenome (GOLD analysis project Ga0182213, IMG submission 128399) | Switchgrass phyllosphere microbial communities from Michigan, USA - G5R4_MAIN_03OCT2016_LD1 MG | ecosystem: Host-associated > Plants > Phyllosphere > Phylloplane/Leaf | place: USA: Michigan... | reverse complement strand
TGAAGGCCGGCGTGCTCGCGAGAGTACGCCGGCTTTTTCGTGGCTGCTTGAAGCACAGTGACCTCGGTGATGAGGCGACCGCACCGACGAAGGCGGCAGACATGGGCCCCTGCCTCGCAGGGGCGACGGCTGATTGAGGCACCGTCGCCCCTGCGCAGGCACGGGCCCATGTCTGTCCCGTCCCGCGCGACGCCGCCCCACCCCTGACATGCATGTGTCAGGACAGACAAAAACCGCCGCCTTTCCAACGCTCCGCCCACCGCATCCCCATCGACAAGCCTGCCGCCGCCCGGCACTCTCCGCCGCCTTACGGAGAGGATCATGCCGCATTACGGCGACTACCAGAACGCGATCTATTTCGCGGGCCTGTCGGGGATCGTGCCCGAATGGCCGGTCGACCATGCCACGCTGCGTGCGCGCGCCGAGGCGCATTGGTCGCCCTCGGTGCGCGACTATGTGCAGGGCGGCTGCGGGGACGAGCGGACGCAGGACATCAATGCAACCGCCTTTGCGCATTGGGGAATGGTGCCGCGGATGATGGTCGACACCAGCACGCGCGACCTGTCGGCGACGCTGTTCGGGCACAGGCTGCCCTCGCCGCTGTTCATGGCGCCGATCGGGGTCAACGGCATCTGCACCGACGACGGGGACGGGGATCTCGCCGCGGCGCAGGCGTCGTCGGCGACCGGTGTGCCGTTCTGCGCCTCGACGCTCGCCAACGATCCGCTGGAGGCGGTGCGGGCGGCGTGCGGAGAGATTCCCACGCTGTTCCAGCTCTATACGTCGCGCAACCCCGATGTCGCCGCCAGCATCGTCGCGCGCGCCGAGGCGGCGGGCTATGCCGCGCTGGTGGTGACGCTCGACACCTGGGTGACAGGCTGGCGGCCGCGCGACCTCAACACCGGAAATTTCCCGCAGTTACGCGGACATGTGCTCGCCAATTACGTCGGCGATCCGGCGTTCCGCGCCTTGCTGACGCGCCCGCCCGAGGAGGATCCGCAGGCCGCGGTCGCGACCTGGGCGGCGACGTTCGGACGCGTCCTGACGTGGGACGACATGGCATGGCTGCGATCGCTGACCAGAATGCCGATCATTCTCAAGGGCATCTGCCATCCCGACGACGCGCACCGGGCGATCGATTGTGGCGCCGACGGCATCTACGTCTCCAACCATGGCGGCCGGCAGGCGAACGGCGGGATCGCCGCGATCGACCTGTTGCCCGCGGTCGCCGAGGCGGTGGCGGGGCGGGTGCCGGTGCTGTTCGACAGCGGGGTGCGATCGGGAACCGACCTGATCAAGGCGGTAGCGCTGGGTGCCGATCTCGTCGGCCTCGGTCGCCCCTATTGCTACGGATTAGCATTGGGTGGTGCGGCCGGGTGCGCGCATGTGCTCAAATGCGTGCTCGCCGAGGCCGATCTGTTGATGGCGGTGAACGGGTGGCCGACGTTGGCCGCGGTACGCGCGGCCGGGGCGCGGCGGGTCTAGGGGCTGATCCACCATCGCTGGATCGGCGGCGGCACCGGCCCGCTCCGCCGCAAGTGGATCGAACGCGAATCACGCTGTCCTACAACCTCCAACATCTGCGAGCCCGCGCGCATCGGCAGGCACGGAGCGCATGATGCAGGAACTGGTGGAGCAGACGATCGACGCACATGGGCGGCGCGGGACCGGCGGGGCGCGGCGCGTGACGGTCAACCGCCGCGAATCACCGTTGGCGTGGCTCGCGGCGCGCCAATTGGTCAGCCGGCGCCAGAACGAGGCCGGCGAACGGCTCCAGCAGGATTACGAACGCGCCGCGCTCGGTCCGGCGGTGACGATGCGCTGGACGCAACGCGTGGATGGCGGCGCGGGGGAGCGTGCGGACCCGGCCACCGCGCAGCTCGCCGCCAAGCGCCGCTTCGATGCCGCGATCGCCGCGGTCGGCCCGGGCCTGTCGGACGTGCTGTGGCGCGTGGTCTGCGCGGGCGAGAGCTTGCCCGACAGCGAGCGCGCATTGGGCTGGCCGACGCGCAGCGGGCGGCTGGTGCTGACGCTCGCGCTCGATCGGCTCGCCGACCATTATCGCCTGCCCTGACCTCTTGCCCCGCGCGCACCGCATCAGCAGATAGGGCCGATGGAGATAGGCTTCACCAAATGCCACGGCTCGGGCAACGACTTTCCGCTGGTCGACGGGCGCGCGCTGACGCTGTCGGAACCGGACTGGGCGCAGCTCGCGCGCGCGCTGGCCGACCGTAGCGGGCCGGTCGGCGGGGACGGCTTGCTGGTGCTGACCGAGGGCGATGCGCAGGCGGCGTTCGGGATGCGGATGTTCAACAGCGACGGGTCGGAGGCGGAAACCTGCCTCAACGGGCTGCGCTGCGTCGCGCGCGCCGGGTTCGAGGCGCTGGGGATCGGCGGCGCCACCGCGCGGCTCAAGACCAGCCATGCCGCGGTCGCACAGGCCGCGCCGCTCGCCGAATCGGTCTATACCGTCGAGGAGACCGCCGGCCCGGCGACGCTCGACCTTGCGCGTTGGCCGCTGACCGGCGCGGGGGCGCAGCTGATCGACGCGCCGCTCGCGACGTTGCCGGGCGGCCGGCGCTTCACCGCGGTGGCGATGCCCAACCCGCATCTGGTGACCTTCGTCGACACCGTCGACGAGGCCGAACTGGTGGCGATCGGCACGGTCTGCGAGGCCGCGCCGGCGTGGCTGCCCAATCGCGCCAACGTCTCGTTCGTGGAGGTCCGCGATGCCGACACGCTGTTCGTCCGCACCTTCGAGCGCGGCGTCGGGCTGACCGACAGCTGCGGCAGCGCCATGGCCGCCTCGACCTATGCCGCGTGCCTGACGGGGCGGGTCGCGTTCGATCATGACGTGACCGTGCTCAACCGCGGCGGGCTGGTCCGCGCGCGCGCGACCGCGGCGGCGATGGTGACGCTGCACGGCAATGCGACATGGGAATGGGAGGGCGTCGTCACGGTCGATCTGGCGCAGGCGCGCGCGGGCGCGCTGCGCGTGCTGCGCCATTATGATGCGGAGATCGCCGCCTGGGCGCGCGTCGCCGACGCGGCGCGCTGACCATCATCCCGACCCGACCGCGCGGCGGTCGGCGGGCGGCAGCCGATCGACCCGGTTCCGGCTCAGGGATCGGCGCGCGCGATCTGGTTCTTGCCGCGGTTCTTGGCGGCATAGAGCGCGTGGTCGGCGGCGGTCAGCGCGGTGTCGCCGGTCAGTCTGGCGACCCCGGCCGAGAAGGTGATGTGCCCGATCAGCTCGCCGCTGTCCTGATGCACCAGCGAGCGTTGCGAGAGCCGCTCGCGCACCTTGTCCAGCGCCGCCACCGCCTGATCCAGCTACATGCCCTTGAACAGTAGCGCGAACTCCTCCCCGCCATAGCGCGCGAGCAGCACGTCGCGCGGCAGTCCGGCGCGGACGAACGCCGCGAAGAACTTCAGCACGCGGTCGCCCGCCGGATGGCCGAAACGGTCATTGACCTGTTTGAAATCGTCGATGTCGACCAGCGCCACCACCCCGCCGGCGTTGGTCGCGCCGGCATGCTCGCGGAGCCGCTGCTCGAAGTTGCGGCGATTGGGGAGCCCGGTCAGGTGATCGTGCTCGGCGGCCTGCCGCGCGCGGTGCAGCTCGTTGCGCAGCGCGTCCGCCTCCTCACGCGCGTGATGGAGTTGTCCCTCGACCAGTCGCGCCGCCGCGACCGCCGCCTCGGTCAGCCCGATGATCCGCGCGATCGTGCCCTTGGGATCGCTGCTCAGCCGTCCCGCCTCGACATGCAAGGCGTTGCCGAACGTCTCGGCGGTGCCGCGCGATTCGCCGACCGCCGCCAGACAGTCGCCGATCCGCTCTTCCAGCGCGTCCGCGATGCGGCTCAACGCGCCGGCCTGCGCCTCGTCGTGGCGTGCCGCGATCCGCGCGAGGCCGGCGTCGGTCAGCCCCTGCCCGCTGCGCAATTGCTCGGCGACCGCCGCGCCCGTGCCCGGATCCTCGCCCGAGACATAAGCGTGGAGTACGCCATAAGCGCATGGCGACGGCGTCAGCGCGTGCGAGAAGATCAGCGTGCCGATATCGTCGAACAGCCGGCGCAGCATCGTGGCGCGCTGCTGCGCGGCGCTGCCGGCAGGGGGCGGAGAAGCAGGCGCCGGTGCCGGTGCCGGCGCATCGTCGCCGGCGAACCAGCCCAGCACGCGCCGGCGGCGCCGCGCCGCTACGGGGATCGAGGATGATGCGGTCACGACAGCACTCCCTTCGACATGACGTTGGCGATCGGGGTGAGCGGGGACGGTGGCCCCGCCAGAATCTCGGCCTCCAGCGCGTCCCAATCGTCGCCGAACCAGCGCTGCCCGCATTCCGCGCGATGGATCGGATCGAACGCGACCGTCGCGGTGGCGTCATAGGGCGTGATCCGGTGCCGGGTCGGGATATCGTAGAAGACGCGGACGCGCGGCTGGGTCGGCTCGCGGTCGTTGCCCTCGATCACCAGCGCCAGCCGGCTCGATTGCAGCCGCCCCAGCCCGCCAACCGGGTGGATGCCGATGCTCTCGATGAAGCGGTCGAGCAGCTCGACGTCGAAATGGCCGCTCCATGAGCGCATCCGCGACAGCGCCTCGCTCGGCGACCACGGCCGCTTGTACGGCCGCTGCGACGTGACTGCGTCATAGACGTCACAGATCGAGCTCATCCGCGCCGCCAGCGACAATTGATCGCCGCGCAGCCCCTCCGGATAGCCGCGCCCGTCGCACCGCTCGTGATGGTGGAGACAGACGTCGAGCACGACCGCGGGCAGCCCGCCCCCGGCGCTCAGCAGCGCATGGCCCTTTTCCGGATGGTGGCGCAGCACCGCCATTTCGGGCGGCTCCAGCTTGCCCGGCTTGTCGAGCAGCGCCTTGGGCACCGCCATCTTGCCGATATCGTGGAGCAGCCCGGCGAGGCCGAGCGCGCTCACCTCCTCGTCGGGCAGCTTGAGCGTCTGCGCGAAATGGATCAACAGCGCGGCAACGGCGATCGAATGGACATAGGTATATTCGTCCTTCGTCTTCAGGCGCGTGACGTTGAGCATCGCCGCGGCGTCGCGCGTCACCGATTCGACGATCCGCTCGGCGACCGGAGTCAGCGCCTGGACGTCGATCGCGCGGCCCAGCCGCACCTCGTCGAACATCGCCTGCACGATCACCTTTGAGGCGTCGACCACCGCCTGTGCGCGCTGTTCGGCCGAGATCGGCGCGCGGCGGCGACGCGATGGCGGGTGCGGCTCCGCGGCGTCGGCCGGCACCGCCGCCATCGTGGCGTCGGCGACGGGCGCGGGCAGAAATGGCGGGCGGTGCGGCGCGGCGGCGGGGCCGATCCCCTTCGACAGATCGATGACGATCTCCGCGATCCCGGCCGCGCTCAGTTTCCGGAGGTCGCCGGCGGTCTCGAGCACGAAGTGCCGCCGCCAGAACGGGCTGGCCATCCACCCGCCCGCAACGGCGTGAACGAACATGCCGAGCCGCGCATCCTCCGTCTTGATCGTTACCAGCACCGCTATTCCAGCCCCCCTGAACGGCATGGGTTTGCAGCACATGTGATTAAGGACCGGTGTGGAAGAGCAGAAATTCAGGTCGGTATCGCGCGGGCACGGGCGCTGACCAGGTCCGGGATCCGGTGGGGAGACGTTCCCCGCGCCGGTTACGGCAGGATCGGCGCACCCGGCCGATCGCCAGTCGCGCGTCGCTCGTCGCAACGACGTTGACGCCCTGACAAATAACGACAACTGGCTCGACTTCCCGCAGCCAGCGAAACGCTGGCATGATCGAAAGAGCCACGCCCGTGCAGTTATTCTCGATGCTCGGGCTCCGCTCGCAGGACGTCGCCATCGACCTCGGGACCGTCAACACCCTGGTCTACGTCGCCGGGCGGGGGATCGTCATCGATGAGCCGTCGGCGGTCGCGCTGGAGCTGCGCGACGGGGTTGCGCGCGTGTTCGCGGTCGGCGCGGACGCGAAGCTGATGATGGGCAAGACCCCCGAGAACATCAGCACCATCCGTCCGCTGCGCGACGGGGTCATCGCCGACCTCGACGTCGCCGAGCAGATGATCAAGCATTTCATCGACAAGGTCCACGGCGGCGCCAGCCGTCGGCAGCGCCGGCCGCGGATGGTCATCTCGGTACCCACCGGCTCGACCCAGGTCGAGCGTCGCGCCATCCGGCAGGCGGCGCTGAGCGCGGGCGCGTCGGAGGTGCGGTTGATCGAGGAAGCCCTGGCGGCCGCGCTCGGCGCCGGCCTCCCGATCACCGGCCCGACCGGGTCGATGGTCGTCGACATCGGCGGCGGCACGACGGAGGTCGCCGTGCTGTCGCTGAGCGGCCTCGCCTATAGCAGCTCCGTGCGGGTCGGCGGCGACAAGCTGGACGACGCGATCATCTCGCACATCCGACGCCGGCATAATCTCCTGGTCGGCGAGGCGACCGCCGAACGGATCAAGATCGCGCTCGGCGCCGCCAGCCGGCCGCACGAGCCGGAACGGCGGCTGCGGGTGAAGGGGCGCGATCTGGTCGACGGCATCCCCAAGGAGATCAGCATCGGAGAGGCGGAGATCGCGGATGCGCTGGCCGATCTGGTCGGCCAGATCGTCGAAGCCGTCCTGCGGACGCTCAGCGAGGTGAAGCCGGAACTCGCCGCCGACGTCGTCGATCAGGGGATCGTCCTGACCGGCGGCGGCGCGTTGCTGTCGCGCCTCGACGAGGTGCTCAGCATAGCGACCGGTCTTCCGGTGGTGGTCGCCGACGCCCCGCTGCTCTGTGTCGCGCTGGGCGCCGGCCTCGCGCTCGAGAACACCAGCCTGAGGGAAGCCCTGTCCGAAGGGTGAGCCGATCGTCCGCCGCGCGAGATCCTCGCCGGCCTGCGCCCCTGCGCTCGCCGCGCCGGCCGGGCGCCGTCCGCATCGACGGGGTGGCGGAAGCGCCTGCGAGCGCGGCCGCCCGCGGTGCCAGCAAAAGGTGAACATCCGCCGCCGCTGTGCTAACCGGCGGAATGAATTGGACATTTGTAATTTCTTATTTCAACGAGGCGGACTATCTCCCGGCCACGCTGGCCAGCCTCGCGGCGCAGACGCTCAAGCCCTTTCGCCTGATCCTCGTCGACAATGGTTCAACGGACGGCTCGGCGGCGCTGGCGCGTGACGCGGTCCTGCCGGGCGTCGAGGTGGTGCATCTCGCGGAGTCACGCCCGGGCAAAATCTTCGCGCTGGAAGCCGCGATGCCGCACCTCGCCACCCGCTATGTGGCGTTCGGCGATGCCGACACCTACTATCCTCCCGATTACCTCGCGATCGCCGACGCCGCTTATGCCGCCCCCGACATCGTCGCGGTGATGGCGACCGACGTGCCCGCCGATCCCGCCGCCGCCTTGCGCAAGCGCCGACACAATCGGATCGCGAGCAGGCTGTGGCCGAAGCAGACGCACACCGGCGGCTTCGGCCAGACCTTCCGGGTCGCGCCGCTGCTGGCGGCGGGCGGCTATGCCGAACGCTTCTGGCCCTATGTGCTGATGGATCACGAGATCATGCAGCGCGTCGTGCAGCAGGGTCGCGTGGTCTACCCGTTCGACCTCTGGTGCATCCCTTCCGATCGCCGGACCGACCGGTCCCGCGTGCGCTGGACGTTGGTCGAGCGGCTGCTCTACCATTTCACGCCTGCCGCAGCGAAGGACTGGTACTTCTACCGCTTCCTCGGCCCACGGCTAAAGGCGCGCAAGCTCTCGCACATCAACCTGCGTGAGAAGACATGGCAGTGATGACGGTGCTGTGGTGCCGAACCGTCGGTCGCCGGGCGTTCCGGCCCGTCAGCGCCCGGCCGCGGGAAGCAATGCCCGCTTGAGCGAGGGATCCGTCCGCCGCGCCGGCTAGATAAAGTCCTTCAGCTCCAGCGTAACCTGAAAGCTCAGCTGCTGCCCGTGCGGCATCTCCGCGACCTCACAGGTCGCGGTGCGCCGGTTTTCCTTCGTTCGAACCTTCAAGAGGAGCGACAGCGCCGCACGGATCGTGCGATCCTTTGCCTCCTCGATGGTAGAATGCTCCTCGAGCGAGGAAGCAGAAGCAGCGCCATCCACGATGGCTACGCGAAACGTTGGCATCGCGTGCGCCTTACGTAACGCGCCCGCTGCGCCCCTCAACATACATCAGCCCCAACACGCGTCCTGCGGCAAATCCGTTCCAAAACAGGACATTACGCCTAGCGCAAGGATTGATCCCGGATGCTCAGATATAGTCGATGATCGAGAGGGTGATCGAAAAGCTACGCTCCTGATCATCATCAACGCCAACGATCATGCAATTGGCCACCTGCGAACTCGCACCGGACGCGGCGTCGAGCATCCTGTCGATCGCCGTCCGGATCGTCGCATCACGCGCGACCTCGATGTTTTGATGCTCTTCGGTGGCCGAGACGGACCAGCCGCTGGCGATTGCGATTTCGAACTGGGCCACCGCCGCGGCGTACCAGCCGAACGGTCGATACGCTCCGATCCGCATAAGTGATGCAGGTTGGCACGCTCCGCCTGCGCTCGACGGTCGTCGCGAGATCGGGATGACCGAGGCGGAGGGAGTCTCCGCCTCGTGCTCACTCATCACGCCGGATGCGGCACCTCCGGAACGTCAATGGTCGCGCTGAAGCTTCGTGAGTTTACCCGTCCTCGGATCGGCATGGAATTCGTAGGTCACGCCCGCGCGGGTCGCCTCACCTTCCCAATGACCATCGTCGGCCTCGATCTTGGTGAGCTGATAACCCTTTTTGGCGAGGATCCTCCCGATCTGTTCGCGCTTGATCCACCCTTTGCCGGGTACGTCCGCCGCAGCCGGCACACTGAGAAGTCCAGTGGCGAGAGCCATCAGTACCAACCGCTGTTTCATGCTGCGTCTCCGTTTGCCAGCTGCGGGATCGATCCCGTCGCCGCACACCTACGGATCGAGCGCCGGCATGTTCCTGCAAGCCTCGATCGCCCGCTTTCATGCCGCCACGAGAGGCTCGCAACAGGCGCACGATGTGATCCACGAACCGCTCGTGCGGCCAGCACCCTCAGATCGAGGGGCGGCCTCATCAAACGGGCTCACCTCAGTCCTCGTCTCGATTTGACATGCCCGCTCGATCGGCCCATTTCCACCGCCGGCCGCACGCAACCGCATGCGGCCGTTCCAGGAAGCGAGAACATGTCCAGCGACAGTTCCAGTAGGGCCGCACGCCCCGGGGCCGAAGGCTAGCGCTCGCGCCTGCTTCTCGTCCGCCGGGTCGTGCGGGCGAGAGGTGATGCAATGAACGAACTGATTGCCGGCGTCGTCGCCGGTTTGCGCCACGGCCGCCCCGTGCGGCTGGCCGACGAGGTTCAGGCGCTTCGGGCGCTGCCTGCGGCCAACGTTGCCGGGCAGCTTGCCGCGATGCCGGCCGAGCGCGCGGTGACGCTGCTCGACCAACCCGAATTTGCGAATGCGCCGGAGGTGCTGGGCTTGCTGCCCGTCGACAAGGCGGCGCTCCTTGTGACCGAAATGGCGGCGGATCGGGCAGCGGACGTGCTGGCGACGATGGGCAATGGCGCCGCCGCCATTATCGATGCGCTTCCGCTCGACGTCCGCGATTCGCTCACCGCGCTCATCGCCTGGCCGATCGACAGCGCGGGCGGCATGATGACGACGGAATTCGTCACCGTGCCGGCCGGTGCGACCATTCGGGAGACGTTGGCACATATCCGCTCGGTCGAACGGTCCCGTGAGACCGTCTATTCGGTGTTCGTGCTCGACGCGGTCGGCCGGCTTGCGGCGACCGTGTCGCTCCGCCGCCTGATCGCCGCCGAACCAGACAGCCTTTTGGTTGAAACGGTCGCAGAGCAGTCTCCCATCACCATCGCGCCCGAGACCGATCGCGAGGCGGTGGCGGAGCTGATCCGGCGTCATGACCTGCTGGCGCTGCCCGTGGTGGATGCCGACGGTTTTCCGCTCGGCATCGTCACCGTCGACGACGTGCTCGACGCACTTGTTGCTGCCCATACCGAAGATGCGCAGAAATTCGGTGGCGTCGAGGCGCTCGACCGGCCCTATCTCGAGACCGGCTTTGCAGCGATGATCCGCAAACGCGCTGGATGGCTGAGCGTGCTGTTCCTGTCGGAGATGCTGACCGCCAGCGCCATGCAGCATTTCGAGACCGAGCTGGAGCGCGCGGTCGTGCTGACGCTGTTCATCCCGCTCATCATGAGCTCGGGAGGAAACAGCGGCAGCCAAGCCACGTCGCTCATCATCCGCGCGCTGGCGGTCGGTCAATTGCGGCTGCGCGACTGGTGGCGCGTGGCCCTGCGCGAGCTGCCGACCGGACTGACGCTCGGCACGATCCTGGGCCTGGTCGGCGCCGGCCGGATCGCCTTGTGGCAGCTGGCCGGCTTTTACGATTACGGCGTTCACTGGGCCTTGATCGCGCTGACGGTGTCGTTGGGCCTGATCGGCATCGTCACGTTCGGCTCGCTGGCAGGATCGATGCTGCCCTTCGCTCTTCAGCGGCTGCGCTTCGATCCGGCCAGCGCGTCGGCGCCCTTCGTCGCCACGCTCGTCGATGT
>Ga0182213_1000212_pt1 | contig 10572 bp, 9 predicted proteins | sample G5R1MG_22_FD_128399 | JGI IMG/M metagenome (GOLD analysis project Ga0182213, IMG submission 128399) | Switchgrass phyllosphere microbial communities from Michigan, USA - G5R4_MAIN_03OCT2016_LD1 MG | ecosystem: Host-associated > Plants > Phyllosphere > Phylloplane/Leaf | place: USA: Michigan... | reverse complement strand
TCCCGGCGATGCGGGTCAAAGGCTGGGGCCGGATCGTGCTGTTCTCGTCGGAGGACGCGGTGCAGCCCTACGTCGACGAACTCGCTTATTGCGCATCCAAGGCCGGGATCATGAGCTTGGCCAAGGGCTTGTCCAAGGCGTACGGCGCCGACAACGTGCTGGTCAACACCGTCTCCCCCGCGTTCATCGCGACGCCGATGACCGACAAGATGATGGAGAAGCGCGCCGCGGAGAAGGGCACCAGCTTCGACGAGGCGATCGACAGTTTCCTCAAGGAAGAACGCCCCGGCATGGTGCTCGGCCGCCGCGGCCGTCCCGAGGAAGTCGCGTCGGTCGCCGCCTTCCTGTGCTCCGAACGCGCCAGTTTCATCACCGGCGCAGGAATACGCGTCGACGCGGGCTCGGTGTTCACGATACCTGCGTGAGGCGCAACGACCTCACGTCGAGGTGTTGCAATAATGGCACAGACACGAACGGAAGCAAATCTTGGTCGCAACTTCTACACCATATTGTGGTTACGAGGCCTAAATCGTCCGCGAAAGGGAGAAATAATGATCAAGCTTCTATCCACCACTGCTGCGGCGGTGCTGGCTCTCGGCCTCGCGCCGAACGCGTTCGCACAGGACGGCATGGTCGGCGGTGACGCGGAGCCGTTCAACGGGCTCTACATCGCTGCTTCGGGTGGTTACGATATCCAGGGCAACGACGTCGGCTCGCGCATCCAGTTCGATCGCAACGGCGACGGTACCTTCGGCGATGGCATCACCGATCAGGTTTCAACCGCGGCAGGCGCGGACGCCTTCTCGCCGGGTTATTGCAACGGTCGCGCGCTGGGCGTTACCCCAGGCTCCGGTTGCGAGAACGATCGCAATCGTGCGTCCTATTATGGCCGTGTCGGCTTCGACATCCAGCGCGGGCACTTCGTGTTCGGTGCGCTGGGTGAGTTCGGCAAGACCGAGATCAAGGATTACGTCAGCGGCTTCAGCACCACGCCCGCCTTCTACACGATGGAGCGCGCGGTGAAGTGGGAAGCGTCGGCGCGTCTGCGCGCGGGCGTCGCGTTCGGCGAAGGTGCCAATGCCGGCATGTTCTACGCGACCGGCGGTGCGGGCTATGCCAACGTCAAGCATCGCTTCTACACCAACAATGCCGCCAATGCGTTCGCCGACAACGGCAACGACAAGAAGTGGGGCTACATCGTCGGTGGTGGCGTGGAGAAGTTCCTGACGCGCAAGATCTCGATCGGCGCGGAATATACCTACCACGATTACAAGGACGGCGATTATCTCGTCCAGGTGACGCGCGGTACCGCTCCGGCGACCAACCCGTTCGTGCTCGCGCCGAACACCGCCGGAACGACGATCCGTCGCGCCGACGACAACTTCCGCTGGCACAGCCTGCGCGGAACGGTCGGCTTCCACTTCTGATCGGACGGGCCGGGGTTCAGTCCCCGGTCCTTTCAAGAAAAACGGGCGGGGCAGCGATGCCCCGCCCGTTTTCCGTATAAGCGCCTGGGATGGTCGAAAAGGCCATGTCGCGCATGGCCCCGTCGCTACGTGCCGAGCGTCAGAAGTTGAGCCCGAAGAACTCTTCCAGCTTCTCGCCGATGTAATCGATGTGCTCCTGGCCCAATGCCGGAAAGACGCCGAGCCAGAAGCTGTTGTTCATCACCCGGTCGGTCTGCGTCAGCTCGCCGACGACGCGGTAGTTGACGTGCTGGAAGTAAGGCTGGCGCGTCAGATTGCCTGCGAACACCAAACGCGTGCCGATCTTGTTCTGATCAAGGAAGCGCGTCAGGTCGACCCGCTTGGCATCGACGCCTTCGCGCAGCATCAACGGATAGCCGAACCACGACGGGTCGGAATTGGGCGTCGCTTGCGGGAGAATGAAGATCTCCTCCATGCCCTTCAGCCGCTCGGTCATGAGCGCGAAATTGCGCCGGCGCGCGGCGACGAAATCGTCGACGCGGTCGAGCTGCGCCAGCCCGCAGGCGGCCTGCATGTCGGTGATCTTCAGATTGTAGCCGAGATGGCTGTAGACATACTTGTGGTCGTAACCGAACGGCAGGTCGCCGTGCTGCTGGTTGAACCGGCTGCCGCAGGTATTGTCGCATCCGGGCGCGCAATAACAGTCGCGGCCCCAGTCGCGGATGCTCTCGATGATCGGCTTGAGTTCCAGCGACCGGGTGAACACCGCGCCGCCTTCGCCCATCGTGATATGGTGTGCCGGGTAGAAGGACAGTGTCGCGACGTCACCCCACAGCCCGACCTTCTTGCCGTCATAGGTCGCGCCGAGTGCGTCGCAGCAATCCTCGACCAGCCACAGGTCGTGCTCGTCGCAGATGCGGCGCACCTCGGCCAGGTTGAACGGGTTACCCAGCGTGTGCGCGATCATGATCGCGCCGGTCTTGTCGGTGATCGCCGCTTCGATCAGGCTGGCGTCGATGTTGTAGGTCGGCACGTCGACGTCGACGAACACGGGGATCAGGCCGTGCTGGATCGACGGATTGACCGTGGTCGGGAAACCCGCCGCCACGGTGATCACCTCGTCGCCGGGCTTCAGGCGGCGATCGCCGAGCTTGTGGCTGGTGAGGCACGACAAGGCGAGCAGATTGGCCGACGAGCCCGAGGTGGTGGTGAGCACGAACGGCGCACCGGTGATCTTGGCGAGGCCTGCCTCGAATTCGGTGTTGAAGCGGCCCGTGGTCAACCAGCCGTCGAGCGATGCCTCGACCATCAACTCGATCTCGGGCGCGCCGATCACCTTGCCCGCGGGCGGGATCACGCTCTCGCCGGGCACGAACGGGCGGGGGGCGAACTGGGCCTCGGCGTACTGGTTCACCAGCGCGCGGATCTGCTTGCGAAGGTCGTCAGCGGTCATTTCGATCAATTCCTATGCGGCGTGAGCGAGCGCGGCGCTGGCGAAGCGCTCCAGCTCGGTGTTGCAATAATCGTGCATGTCGGCACCCGCCAGCCAGGCGCGGTGCCAGGCGACGATCCGTTCCAATGCTTCTCCCAAGGACCAGCGCGGCCCCCAGCCGAGCCCGGCGCGCGCTTTCGAGATGTCGAGTTTCAAGTAACGCGCCTCGTGCGGCTGGACGCTCTCGTCGCGGGTCCAGCCGGCGCCCTCGCCCCATGCCTCGCACATCCGCTCCACGATCCACTGCACCGGACGCGCATCCTCGTCGCGCGGGCCGAAGTTCCACGCCTCCGCCGCGGCCGCGGGGTTCGCCCACAACGCCTGGGCGAGGACAAGATAACCGCCGACCGGCTCCAGCACGTGCTGCCACGGGCGGATCGCCAGCGGGTTGCGGATCAATACCGGCTCGCCTTGCTCCACCGCGCGGAGGATGTCGGGCACCAGCCGGTCGACCGCCCAGTCGCCCCCGCCGATGACGTTGCCCGCCCGGCCCGAGGCGAGCGCCACGTCGCCGCCGGAGAAGAACGAACGCCGGTAAGCGGAGGTGACGAGCTCGGCGCAGCCCTTGGAGTTGGAATAAGGGTCATGGCCCCCCATCGCCTCGTCCTCGCGGTACCCCCACGCCCACTCGCGGTTCTCGTAGCATTTGTCGGTGGTGACGACGACGCAGGCGCGCACCGAGGGTGCCTTGCGCACCGCCTCGAGCAGGTGAACCGTGCCCATGACGTTGGTGGCGTAGGTGCCGACCGGGTCGTCGTAGGATGCGCGCACCAGCGGCTGCGCCGCCATGTGGATGACGATCTCGGGATCGGCCGCGACGAGCGCGGCCTCCAGCGCGCGCGCATCGCGAATGTCGCCGATGATCGAGGTCATGCCGTCGCCGACCCGCGCAACGTCGAACAATGCCGGTTCGGTGGGCGGGGCGAGCGCGAACCCCGTCACCCGGGCGCCCATCTTCTGCAGCCACAGCGCGGCCCACCCGCCCTTGAAGCCGGTATGGCCGGTCAGGAATACGCGCTTGTTCGCCCAGAAGGCAGGGGCGACGTCGCCGCGCCCGCCCTCGTGCCTCCTTTCGTGCCCCCCCTCGTACTCGGCGCGGTGATCCGGCGTCATCGCCACATGCACCAGGGTGCCTTGCCGCTTTCCCACAAGGTGTTGAGCATCTGCTTCTCACGCAGCGTGTCCATGGGCTGCCAGAAACCGTGATGTTCGTACGCCATCAACTGGCCGTCCTGCGCCAGCCCGCGCAGCGGCTCCTGTTCCCACAACGTGTCGTCGCCGGCGATCCGGTCGAGCACGCGCGGCGACAGCACGAAGAAGCCGCCGTTGATCATGCCGCCGTCGCCTTGCGGCTTTTCCAGGAACTCGGCCACCCGCCCATCCTCGATCTGCAGCGCGCCGAAGCGGCCGGGGGGATAGGTGGCGGTCAGCGTCGCTTCCTTGCCGTGCGACCGGTGGAAATCGCGCGACGCCGTGATGTCGACGTCGCCGACACCGTCGCCGTAGGTGAAGAAGAAGAATTCCTCATCGCGGACGTGGTCGGCCACGCGCCGCAACCGCCCGCCGGTCTGGGAATCGTCGCCGGTATCGACCAGCGTCACCTTCCACGGCTCGGCGCGCTTCTCGTGAACAATGGTTTCGCCGCGGCGCATGTCGATCGTCACGTCCGACATGTGCAGCTCGTAATTGGCGAAATACTCCTTGATCATGTATCCCTTGTAACCGCAGCAGATCACGAAGTCGTTCACCCCATGCGCCGAATACATCTTCATGATGTGCCACAGGATCGGGCGTCCGCCGACCTCGATCATCGGTTTTGGGCGCAGGCTGGTTTCTTCGGCAAAGCGCGTGCCGAGCCCGCCGGCGAGGATAACTGCCTTCATGATTGCTGGCCCTGGTTTGAAACAACGAATGCATCGGAGAAGAAACGTTTCGCCGGCACGCCGAGGGCGAGCAATGCCGCGCGCGCCGCGTCGATCATCGCGGACGATCCGCAGGCGTAGACCACGGTATCGGCTGGATCGATGCCGCGCGCGATCGCGGCGTCCTGCACGTAACCGCGCCGCCCGCTCCAATTCTCGTCGCGACCCGACAACAGGTGGTGAAAGCCGATGTCCAGCCCCAGGCTCACCGGATCCCAGCAGAAGCTCTCCGCCTCGCGATTGCCCCAGAATACGTCGATCCGGTGCCGCGCCGCGCGGGTCGGATCGCTCGCCAGCTCCTCCAGCAATGCCTTCACGGGTGCGATCCCGGTGCCGGTGGCCAGGAACAACAGGTTGGTCGGCGCTTCGTCGCGCAGGAAGAAGGTGCCGAACGGCCCTTCCAGGCGGACGAGATCGTTAACCTTGGCGCGCTCGAACCAGTAACCGCTCAGTGCGCCTCCCGGGTAGCGCTTGATGATCAGCGTCAGGTGGTGGTCCGCGCACGGCGCGTTCGCCAGGCTGTAGCTGCGGCGCACGCCTTCGGCGAGAACGTCGACGTACTGGCCGGCCACGAAGCGGAGCGGCGAGGCAGGCGGGGTGCGCAGCACCACTTCCACGATGTCGGGCGCGAGCCGGTCGATCGAGACGATCCGCGCCGGCATGGTCTTGATGTCGAAACCGGCGAGCCGGTCGAGTGGTTCGATGTCGAGCGCCACGTCGCCGGCTGCCGCGCGACAGCAGGTAAGGATCAAACCTTGCTGCATCTCGGCCGATGACAGGCTCTCGTCTTCCGGTCGCAACAACACGGTCTCGCCCGCTGCCACCGGCGCCTTGCAGATGCCGCATCGGCCGGTGCGGCAGCTGTACTCGAGCACGATGCCGGCCGCGCGCGCGGCGTCCAGGATGGACGTGGTGGTATCGGCGGAGAAGCTGCGGCCGGTATTGAGCGTAACGACAGACATGAATGCGCGCTGATACTTGGTTCGCGTCTACAGTCCAGCCTTACGATCGCTAAACGCACGTTATCAACATGCTACATCGGTGGAGCACGCCGCTGGCTTGTTGATGAGGCTGGAAAAACCCCACCGACCGCCTTATCGGCTTGGATCATTGCGGTGACGCAGCCGTGAAACAGAACAAGAGGGGACGCCGGCACGGAAGATTGTTTCGGCAGTGTATCAAGTGATCATTCGTACGATCTGCGTGCGTCTCAACCTGACCTAACTGACCGCATTCTTCTCCGCGCTGGCGAAAGTAAAGCTGGGAGAGCGTGTGGTACAAGGCAATCTGGGCCCTTTCACGTCGCTGAAGGGCGAGTTCGAGGCGGAAGGCCTCAGCCGCGAGGACATGGCCGCCGAGGTCGCTTGGGCAAATCGCCGGGGGATCGACTATTTGTGCAAGATCGGCGGATGCGAAGCCAAATCGGACCTGCTGTTTCTGGAACGCCTGGGCGTCACCAGCGTGGTCGCGCCGATGATCGAGAGCGCGTTCGCCATGTCGAAATACATGGATGCGCTGCCCGGCGACCATTTCCAACACATCGGCGTCACCATCGAGACGCAGGGCGCGGTTGAGCGGATCGAGGCGATCCTCGATGCCGGACATCGCCTGACTAATGTGACGCTCGGCCGCTCCGACCTGACTGCATCCTTTGGTGGCGACGGCGTCGACGGCGAGGACACAATGACGATGGTGCGAACCGTCGCCGCTGCCGCCCGCCGCCGCGGGTTGGAGGTGACGATGGGTGGCGGCGTCAACGCGCGCACCCGCGAGCTGCTGCGCGGCGATGCCGATCTCGCCGGTCTGGTTGCGTGCGTGGAAACGCGCAAGGTCGTGATCCCCGTTCCTGCCTTCCTCGAGGATGGTGTGCTGGAGCGCGCGATCGGCATCGAGCTCGACCTGCTCGACCTTCACTCGGGACCCGCGGGTCGCGGCCTCGACAAGGCGCAGGCGCGCGCGCAACAGATTCGCAGCAGGTTGTAAGCCATGGAATTGAAACTGGTTCTCGATTTCGACGGCGTGCTCTTCAACAGTGCGTTCGAGGCTTATTCGGTGTGCAACCGCACGGTCGCGGCCGCGCCGGGCTATCGTCAGGAAGTCAGCTTCGAGGAGTTTCTCGAATTTCGCGCGGTGGTCACCGATGCCTGGCAGTACAACCGGCTCTACGACGAGGCTCGCCTGGTTGAGCCCGCCGCGCTGCCCGGCGTCGCGCCCGACGAGGATGACTGGGCGTTCGCGACGCGTTTCTTCGCAGCGCGCGAGGAGATGATGGTTGATCCCGACTGGCCCAAGCTCATGGCGCCGTACGACTTCTTCTTTCTGCTGCGACCACTGCTTCTGGCGCACCCCGATCGCTTCGCGATCCTGTCGACCCGGAACGTCGCCTCCATCCGGCGCACGCTCGAATTCTACGACGCCGACGTGGTTCAGGTGTTCGGGCAGGAGCATATCCGCTCGATCGGTTCCAAGATCGCGGTGGCCGAGGCGCAGGGCTGGCTGGCGAAGGGCGATTACCTCGTCGTCTACGTCGATGACATGAACTCGCACCTCGAGCCGTTCGACGGGCGCGTTCACCTGCCGCTTCACGCCGACTGGGGCTACGACCATACCGACAACAACAGCATGACCCAGCATCAGGTGCTCACCATCCTGTCGTCGATGCTGAAACTGTCGCAGGGAAAGACCCAGTGAAATATTCCGATCAGATCGCCGCCTGGCTCCAGGCGGCCGGCTACACCCATTATTTCTACGTCGGCGGGGGCAACATCATGCACCTGACCGAGAGCCTCGATCGCTACCTGACCGGCGTTCCCGTCGTTCACGAGGTCGCAGCCGGCATCGCGGCGGAGTATTTCAACGAGATCGCGCATCCCGCGCGCGCGCTGGCGCTGGTGACGGCGGGGCCGGGGCTGACCAACATCGTGACCGCGATCTCGGGCGCCTATCTGGAGAGCCGCGAGCTGCTCGTCATCGGCGGGCAGGTCAAGACCGCCGACCTCGCGCGCGAACAGGTGCGGTCGCGCGGCATCCAGGAGGTCGACGGTGTCGCGCTGGTCCGCTCGACCACCAAGCTCGCCTACCGGTTCGAGGCGCCGCTCGCAGCCGACGCGTTTCTGGAAAAGCTCGCGGTCAGCTGGACGCCGCGCAAGGGGCCGGTGTTTCTGGAAATCCCGCTCGACGTCCAGGCCGCGACCGTTGAGGAAACCGCGTTGCCGGCGTTGGCCGCGCCCGCCCTGCCGGTGATCGACGACGCGTCGCTGGACCGCGTGGCTGAGCTGTACGCTCGTGCCGAACGCCCGGTGGTGCTGCTGGGCGGCGGGGTGTCCTACGCGGGGGCAGCCGGTTTGCGTGACGCGCTGGTCGCCAAAGGCGTGCCGACGATGACGACCTACAACGGTGCCGACCGGATGGACGGCGACGACCCGAATTATCTCGGCCGCCCGAACACCTGGGGGCAGCGTTCGTCCAACATCGTGATCCAGCGCGCCGACCTGATCGTCGCGATCGGCACGCGGCTCGGCCTGCAGCAGACCGGTTTCAACTGGCAGGAGTTCGGCCGCGACGCGACGATCGTCCAGGTCGAGATCGACGAAGGCGAACTCAACAAGGGTCATCCGCGCGTTGATCATGGCTTCGCGGTCGACGCCGACGATTTCGCGCGCCGATTGTTCGCGAAACCACTCGCCCGCCACGACGCGTGGCTGGCCGAGGCACGTCGCATCCGCGCCGCGGTGCCGCGCGTCGAGGACGTCAACAAGACGGGCGAGGGTTACCTCTCGCCCTACGACTTCATCGTGCGGCTCGAAGCGCTGACGCGCGACGACGACCTCGTCATTCCTTGTTCGAGCGGCAGCGCCTTCACCTTGTCGATGCAGCTCTACAAGCAGCGTTTCGGACAACGCATACTGACCGACAAGTCGCTCGCCTCGATGGGCTACGGCCTGTCGGGCGCGATCGGCGCGGCGATCGCCGCGCGTGACGCGAGCGGGGATACGGACGGGAACGGGGAAGGGCGCCCGCGTCGCACGATCCTGATCGAGGGCGACGGCGGTTTCGCGCAGAACCTGCAGGAACTCGGCACCGTCGCGGTGAACGACCTCGATCTGAAGATGTTCATCTTCCACGACCAGGGTCACGCGTCGATCAGGATGACGCAGCGTAACTACTTCAACGGCAAGTATCTGGGGTGCGATCGGCGTTCGGGCCTGGGGCTGCCCGATTGGGAGCGCGTGTTCGCGGCCTGGGACGTGCCGGTGATGCCGCTCGGGCTCGATTTCGACACCGATCCCGCGGTGCTCGAACGGCTCGCCGCACCAGGCCCCGCGGCCTTTATCGTGCCGATCGATCCCGAGCAGACCTACATGCCCAAGATCACCAGCCGGATCACCGCCAGCGGATCGATGGAATCGAACCCGATCGACCGCATGTCGCCCGAGATCGACTATCTGGCGCAGGACGCACCGGCCGCATGACATCTGCCGGTCGCTCGCTCGCGGTGATCGGGGGCACGGGGTTCTTCGGCAAGTCGGTGCTGGATGCGTTCCGACGCGGCTTGCTGGCGCCGTGGGGGATCGGGCGCGTCATCGCCGTGGCCCGCCACCCGGAGAAGCTGGCGCGCGATCATCCCGATCTCATGGGCGAGGGGGTGGAACTCGTCGCGCTCGATATCGCGGCCGAAGGCGCGGTGTTGCCGCGCGCCGATTACGTGATCCACGCGGCGAACACGACCGACGCGCGCGCCTACGCGGCCGATCCCGCGCGGGAGCGGGCGGCGATCCTCGCCGCGGCCGAACGCTTCGTCGCGCGTGCGGCGATCGACTGCCCCGACGCGCGGATCGTTTATACCAGCAGCGGCGCGGTGTACGGCCAGCAACCCGCCGACGTTGCGGGGCTGGACGAGGACGCGCCCTTTACCGCGGCCCAGGGCATGGTCAAATACAAGCGCGATTACGCCGAGGCGAAGCGAAGCGCCGAGCAGATGATCGCCGCTTACGGCCGCTCGCACGGCGCGCGCGTCGCCGTCGCGCGCTGCTTCGCCTTCGTCGGCACGTACCTGCCGCGCGATCAGCATTTCGCGGTCGGTAACTTCCTCGCGGACGGCATCGCCGGACGTCCGGTGCGCATCAATGCGCGTCACCCGGTCATCCGCTCCTACATGCACGCCGATGATCTGGTCCGCTGGCTGATGACGATCGCGCACGCGGCCAGCCCGGATTGCCCGGTCTACAACGTCGGCTCGGACCAGGGCGTCGACGTGGCCGATCTCGCCGCGCGCGTTGCCGCGCGCTACGGTGTGTCCGTGGACCTGCCCGAGCGGACGGACATGCCGGTCGACCGCTACGTGCCCTCGATCGGACGCGCAGCGCGCGAGCTCGGATTGGTGCTCGACCTGGATCTGGACGGGGCGCTCGACGCCGTTGTCGCACAAGTGTCTGGCAATACGCTTGTTCGTGCAGACGATTCTGCTACCTCCCATGACCGTTCAGCGGCGACGAGTTTTCCATGACATTATCCGTTACCCCGTCCGGCGGGCACGTCCGGTCGCGTGCAGCCTTGCGCCGCACGATCTGCCTGGCGGCGTTGATCGCCGTATCGAGTTCCGGTTCGGCACAGCAGTATGACACGACGGGGCGCAACCTGCCCTACGGTTCTCCGCTCGGCGCCGATGCGCAGGGGCAGCAGCAGACGGGGCAGACGCAGCAAACCCAGTCGTCCTCTTATCCGCTGCCGG
>Ga0182213_1000211_pt1 | contig 10574 bp, 8 predicted proteins | sample G5R1MG_22_FD_128399 | JGI IMG/M metagenome (GOLD analysis project Ga0182213, IMG submission 128399) | Switchgrass phyllosphere microbial communities from Michigan, USA - G5R4_MAIN_03OCT2016_LD1 MG | ecosystem: Host-associated > Plants > Phyllosphere > Phylloplane/Leaf | place: USA: Michigan... | reverse complement strand
TTCTAAAAATGCTCCTGGTTGTGGGTGTATGGTCGCAACCCGAGCATCCTGATTGGTTTCCTGATGTGAACGTTATCGCATTTGACCAAAATGGGCAAACTACTTACAGCCAAGGTGTAAATCTGTTTATTACATTTATGATGACAAGGTTTTTGGAGAAAAGAACTAAAAACAAGATGGTTCGCGAATTACATTTTGGGGCGTTAATCCGGACGTCGCCGCGCCTTTAACTACGACTATTCCTTACTATGGTGTGCTCTCTAGCGACGGAAAGATACTATATGTTGAGGATTATATTTTTTCGGGAGCCCGAATAACAACCTTGTTAAGTACTTTTTTATGGTACGGTCCAAGAGGGGCTACGCCTTAGTTAATCTGACAATAGGTAACCCACTGATATATGACTTAAATCTTAAAAGAATAAATGAATCAAGAGCTAAACTAGATAGAGCCGTAATGATAAAATAAACGGAGTAAAACAAAAAAGGCAAGCGACCAATTTCTTGTGCTCACCTTTTGGCTCCTGAGGCTGGGCTTGAACCAACGCCCCTCTGATTAACAGATAGAAGCATTTCCTGCCTTTGCAGCTCTCTATAAAAGATTTTTAAGCCTTGTATCGTATGTTGTACTAACTATGTACTAACACAGTTAGCCTTGTAAATAAATTAATGAACTGTAATGCTAATTTAAGCTTTTAGCTTCTAATTTCGAAATGTGTTTTAAGTTGTATCTACTATAAATTTTAAGATTAAGTGAATAAAAGAATTATGGTGCCCTACACGCTTATAGCAATCAAGAAAGGAAACGGAATAAATGTAGGGTAGTGGGAGGGACGGTATTTCTAATCAGCTGTACAAATTTGTACAAATGGGATAGTTTACTGTTATCAACTCATCGGCAATCATTAGCACACCGGATCTTTAATAAGCTACCAATACTGCATTTAGGATGAATTGGCTTGTATTGCTTAATGCTTTATAACATTAATATGAATGGCTTACCTATCAATATGCCGTATGCTACAGCCGTATTATTGCTTCAAACTAACCAATAGCTTATGTCATTTATTCCCGTTTTACTGGTAAGGTAAACCAAAATGTACTACCCTTGCCCAATACACTCTCAACGCCAATATTACCATCGTGGCGCTGAATAATCTCAGAAGATAGATACAAGCCTATACCAAAACCAGAGATAGTTCCCATATTTTCATTATCAACACGGTAGTACCGTTCAAACAGCCTGTTAACATCTTTGGTATCAATCCCTATGCCTTCATCTTTTACGCTTACCAAAGCATTGTTATTGAGAGTAACGCAAGCTACCTCAATAGTACTACCGGCTGGAGAATATTTTACTGCGTTACTTATCAGGTTGTTTATAACTTGTCCTATCTTGTCACGATCTGCTTTAACGAAAGTTTCAACAACTGGCGCAAAGATTATCTGATGGCTCGAAATGGTTGACCTAACTTCATCTTCCGCTTCCTTTACCAATTCAGCCATATCAAACTTTTGCCTGTTAATGTGTATTTTGCCTGATTCTAAACGAGAAACGTTTAAAAAACCATTGATCAGAACACTCATTTTGCTGACCTGATTCGCTGCTTTTTCGAGTACTTTAACGCTAAAGCCATCATCATATTTAACCGCCTTTCCTTGCAATATTTGTATATAACCTTTCATAGAGGTAAGTGGTGTCTTAAGTTCATGGCTTACCATTCCAATGAAATCATTCTTACGCTGATCATCCTGTTTTTGCTCGGTTATGTTTGCTACTATACCAACCATGCGGTCTGCCTTTCCGTTTCTGTCATACCTTGCCCTTCCTTGTGCACTGATCCAATGCAGAGTGCCATCGGGCCATAGAACTTCGTATTTAGCTTCAAAAAGACTATGTTCAGCTTGCGCCTCTTTCACTTGCTGCCTGACATCCTCTCTGTATTTAGGCAATATAGTATCGTATAAGTCACTATAAGTAAAATCTTCGTCTTTACTTCTACCATAGCAGCGTTTAAACGAATCGTTACAGATCAATGTTCCTGTAGCCAGTTCCACTTCGGTATAGCCCAGTTCTCCTGCATCAATAGCTATATTTAAACGTTCATTAATTTCTGCAACCTCTTTTCGTGCGTTGACCTGTTCGGTTACATCAATGGCAATTCCTAAGACACCAGTAATACAGTCATCCTCCCATAGAGCCCGGTAGCTTACATCATAATAACCTGTTTCAGCTTTACCATTCCTGTTTAAGGTGGTCTCGATAGCTTTTATCTCCATGCACTGACCAGTGTGGTACACCTGATATAGCAGGTCGACTATAGGTTGTCCTACTATTTCCGGAACACCATCGAATAGCGGTTTTCCGATGATGCTACGATCCTTACCTAAAAACTGTAACATTGTTTCGTTAACCAGTTCGAAAGTCATATCATCACCACGAAACACCTGTTGTGCTATTGGGGATTGTTCAATCAATGAGCGGTATTTGCTTTCACTAAGACGCAGGTCAGTTGTGCGGTTTATTATCTGTTCTTCTTGCTTTTCGCTAAGCTGTCGAAGGCTATGTTGACTCTGCCGCAACACATCGTTTATTGATGATAGTTCAACATTCAGGCATTCAACCTGTTTAATGGTTTCTTCTTGTTGCAGTTTACTTATTGCTAAAGCTTGCTCTGCAATTACCTTTTCAGTAACGTTGTTGGCAAGTTGAATGATGTAGCTAATATTACCATCAGAATCAAGTATAGGTGTGTGAGAAGGGTCCCAATAACGCTGTATAAATTTGCTTGGATTGTTACTATCGGGAACATCATAACGCTGAACCTGCATGTAATGAGGTTTTTTAGTTCTTAAAACCTCTTGAAGTGACGCATTAATGTTCGGCACTCCATCACCATCAGGAAAGTCTGGATTGTTAGGGAAAGCTTCAAAGATATGCTTGCCAACAATGACTTCCCTGGCCGTTTCCGTTGACTGCAAATAATAGTCGCTCGCTGTAAGAATGTAGAGATCGGGAGAAAGTACCAAGTAAATATTTGGCGCCGTTTCCAGTGCTCTTAAAGTGTCGGGTGACGGGCGTTGATATAGAGACATTTGTTGATGAGCTAAACACTCTTTCAATTAGGACAAAGAAGAAGTATATGTATGTAACAGCAGTTGTAAGTTTGTGTTTTTTTATTAAATAATGCAATTTAAAAGAGGCTGCCTTGTACGCCATTGAGAGGTTGCTTAGCACTTACAAGTTCAAAAGGTTTATCAAACTTGTGTGCAGCTTGCTTAATAAGTTTTAACCCTTTATAGCTTTGTTCAGGCTCTGTAAATTTGGGATCTTAGGGATAGTAATAACCATCAACAAATACCTTAAAAATTTGCACGCGGTATAAAATTCACTGCTGATGCTGTTCGTATGTGTTATCTCACTTTGTAAAGAATTAAGCAGTAAGTTAACCAACGCCACTTTACAACAAATTACGTCCAGGTCTGCGCCTTAAAACATGTAATTGCGGTTAAGCTTTAGCTACAGCAAGCGACGTCCTTCCACTACCACAAGCTGGGTCAATTACTGTCTTATACCATCATCTATATATTCACCAGCTTGCATAGCAGCCATTATATCAAAAACAGGTTCTGGTGTAAATACTGTCATTGTACTACCATCTATACTTTGGATTGTTGTTTTTGAGGTTCCTGCCGAAATCCCTTGGAAATAAAAAAGCCCTCAGCATATACTAAAAGGCTTTTCCTCTTGCTACCCAGACAGGACATACATCGGACCATTTACTAGAAAATTTAAAATTTTGACAGCATTGGAAAGTGTGATGCAATATGATTCGAGTATTTCTCAGGCTATCGAAAACAAGCTTAGCTTTTTATCGTCAAGTGTAACACCGATAGGAGTTTTTTGGACTTTCTCGGCCTGGGCCGAGAAAAGTACAGATTGCCCAACAATGAGCTTGTCGTACTTTGTACGGCAAGCTAAACGCAATAGTAAACAGAAAGCATTTCCATACTCAATCGGTTTATTTAATAGTAATTGGCAACGATGCAGAAGGTAAGCCATCGGCTGTTGCTGTTATTGTTACTGTACCTGGTTTATATTTAGCGCCAATAATTGCTAATGCCAAACCATTAAATGCTTTACGATGATTTGCTTTGAAGGATTCGTGGCTGGTTTGGCTTCCATTATCAACACCTGCCAGGAAGCTGTCAGCTCCTGATAATTTAAATTTGACATCATTATCAGCATCAGGCACCATGATGCCATTTTTATCTACAATTTTAACAGTAATAAAAGAAAGATCGTGATCGTTTGAACGTATGCTGCTCCTGTCGGCACTCAATACGATCCTGGCTGGCGCTCCTGCAGTTTTAACCTCGGTAGTTAACACAACCTTACCATTTTTGCGCGATACGGCCTTTAAAGTCCCCGGCTCATATTTTACTTTCCAAGCAATGTGCAGACTGTCTCCCTTTTTTGATTTTGTACCTAATGATTTGCCGTTCAAAAACAGTTCCACCTCATCGGCATTACTGTAATAGGCCCAAACATCAACTGTTTTCCCTGCTTTCCAGTTCCAATGCGGTAATATATGCAGTACGGTTTTGTTGGTCCATTCGCCCTGGTACAAATAATAAACATCTTTAGGGAAGCCAGCCAAATCTACTATACCGAAGTATGAACTGCGGGATGGCCATTGATAGGGCCATGGTTCGCCTATATAATCAAACCCAGTCCAAACGAACTGGCCTGATAAAAAAGCATGTTTTTTATATATTTTCAACGTTTCCTCGTGAGTAAATCCCCAGGGCGCCGAAATATTATCATAAGCGTTAACGGTATTATCGGCATTCATGTTCCATTTTACCTTTTTGCCATTAACTACTCCACCTCCCGGCCACCGTTTAATGGTGTCGGGCGAAGTCTTGTAAACACCGCGGCTTTCCAGCGCCGAAGCAGTTTCGGTACCGATGAATTTCTTACCAGGGTAGTCCTTTTGAAAATTGGCCAGTTTATCGTTATGATAGTTGTAGCCTAACAGGTCAACAGCACCCGATTCAACAATTTTGTTGCCGGGGCCGGGTTCGTTATTGCCTGTAGTGATTGGCCTTGTGGTATCCAGTTGGTGGATGATACCAGTAAGCTCGCGGGCTATCCGTGTTGCGCTGGTATCTCTTTGCTCGGGTATCTCATTTCCAATACTCCATATCATCACCGCAGGGTGGTTCCTGTCCCGCAGTATCTGATCTGTCAGGTCGCGCTTGTGCCATTCCTTAAAAAAAAGATGGGAGTCAAATTGGGGCCTTTTATGAACCTGCCATACGTCAAATGCTTCGTCCATAATAATGACGCCCATGCGGTCTGCAAGGTCTAAAAACTCTGGTGCGGGTGGATTGTGCGAAGTGCGTATTGCATTTACGCCCATTTTCTTTAATATTTTAAACTGCCTTTCCAGCGCGTGCACATTAAATGCTGTACCCAGCGCGCCCAGGTCATGGTGTTGGCAAACGCCGTTTATTTTCATGTAAACACCGTTCAGGCTGAAGCCTTTATCCGCATCAAAATTAAAATAACGGATACCCAACGGTGTATCATACTGATCAACCACCACATTATTTACCAATATTTTAGTTTGTACTTTATATAGGAACGGTTTGTTAACCGACCATAATACGGGGTTACTAACACCAAAATTTTGGCTTACGGTAGTAACCGTATCCTTCAAACTAACGCCTGTAAGGGTTTTGCTTGCTACTACTTTACCACCCGCATAAATGCTGCTGACAATAGTGGCAGGTTTAATGTTGCCTGCTGCGTTTTTTATACTGACACTTAGGTTAACATCGGCATGGCTGGCGCTTACATTTGGTGTGGTTACGAAAGTACCCCATTGGCTAACGGCAATTTTGTTGGTGCTTATGAGCCAAACATTGCGGTAAATGCCCGAACCGGAATACCAGCGTGTATTTGGCTGTAATGAATTATCCACCTTTACGGCTATCACATTTTTGCCACCATAATTTAAATACGGCGTAAGGTCATATCTGAAACTAATATAACCATTTGGCCTGTACCCTAAATGATGGCCGTTTATCCACACATCGCTTTTTTGATAAACACCGTCAAAAGCAATATAGATCATTTTGCCTTTATCTGTTTGCGGGATTGTAAAGTTTTTACGGTACCAGCCTATACCACCCGGTAAAGCCCCGCCTTCCACAGTGGTAGGGTTCTCTTTTTTAAATTCTCCCTCTATACCCCAGTCATGCGGTAAATTTAATTTTCGCCAGCCAGCGTCATTAAAACCAACATTTTTGCTGTTAGGTACGTCGCCCAGGTTAAACGTCCAGTTTTGATCAAAATCCAAAACCAACCGGCCACTTTGCGCATGCACAGCAGCTGATAAACTGATCAGGATAAACAGGTAAAATAATTTTTTCATTTTGGTTTATAGAGGATTATTAAATGTATTTATAACATTTAATACCGACAATAATTTAGCGTAAATTATGTGTTATATATATGTAGTTATACTTCTTCTTATCAAGAACCATTATTACCAGTAATGCAACTGTACGCAAATTCGTGCAGTTGGCCAAAAAGATGTGCGAAACTGGAAAGTTGATTGACTTGACCTCTGCTTGTTTTAGTAGGGCGCATTTCCATCAGAACGACGAAAATATACGTAATTGCATCCTAGAAGCCTTTTATATGGAAACAAAAAAGGCAAGCGACCAATTTCTTGTGCTTGCCTTTTGGCTCCCCACACTGGACATAATTCGAACGATTTACTGGAAACTTTAAAGATTTTGACAGCGTTGGAAAGTGTGCTGTAATATGATTCGAGTCTTTTCAGGCTATCGAGAACAAACTTATCTTTATTATCGCAAGTGTAACCCCAATGGGTTTTGTAGCCTTCCTAGGGCTTGCCATAATTTGTACGACAAGCCCTTTGCAATAATAAGCAACAAATATTTTCTTACCTGTTTTTTTATTATTTAATTGTAACTGGCAATGATGCAGCAGGTAAGCCATCGACTGTTGCTGTTATTATTACTGTGCCCGGTTTATTTTTAGCGCCAATAATTGCCAAGGCCAAACCATTAAATGCTTTACGATGGCCTACGGGACGAAGCCGAGGTAACAGGACCGCTTGGTGATGCTGTAGTCTTGGAAAGGTCTCATTATTGCTTCAGCCAATGTTTCCTCAGCCAGTCGCGTACCGGCTCGTCATAGAGCTTCAAACATGCCCATGCTACGCCCAAGCACATAATGAAAGTGGTGATACCGACGAAAACATGGGTGCTGACAGGCGAATCCATGTGATTCTCGGCCCAGCTCATGTGCATGTACATAATGGGATAATGGGTGATGTAGAGAGGGAAGGAGAGCTGTCCGACGACAGTGCAGATACGGGTGGCACGACGCCCCTGCAGGCGGCTGCCAGCGCCAATAGAGAGGATAAGGGGAAAGAGCAGCAGGATGGCACAGAGCTCGTAGATACCCTCGTAAAGTGGGCTGATGTCGGTGAGCATAGGAGTAGCAACCATCGTAATGACAAGGAGCGATGCGGCCCAGAAGCCACCTTTGATAGAGATAAAGTGATTGATGCGCGAGAGCAGCAGCCCCATGGTGAATGGGAACATAAGGCGCACCATGGCACGATAGACGTGCTCAGGATCGAAGATGAAGCCGCCATTGATGGTGTATCGGTAACCTTCGTCCACCAGATTGCCCCACAGATTGAGTTGCAAGCACAGATCGGCCGATAGTAGGGCACAGAAGGCCACGATGATACCAAGCTGGGCCTTACTTGCTCGACGCAAGAAGAAGGCATAGAGGACATTGGCTACATATTCGTAAATAAGGGTCCAAATAGGACCATTGATACTGGTGAGCTCGCCCCAACCACGGATGTCCATCGACTTGGGCAGCGGAATCATGCAGATGAGAAGCAATGCCTCGAGCATCAACATATACCAGGGGGCAGAATCAACTGCATTGAAGGTGGGACCACCCGAATAATAAAAGAAGCAGATGCCAATGAGCACACCCATGATGGCCATAGGCTGCAGACGGGTGAGGCGGCGCTTGAAGAAGCCCCAGGTGGTCATCTTGTCCCAACGGTCATCGTAGGCATAACCGAGCACAAGGCCACTGAGCGCAAAAAAGAAATCCACCGACATGAAGCCGTGGGGCATCACCCAACGAGAGATCCTAGAGGGATAACACTCCATCATGTGAAACATCACAACACCCAGAGCCGCAACGCCTCTGAGTCCGTCTAGAATCTCGTAACGTGGTTTGGATTCCTGATAGGTATTGGTTTGCTGATACATTTTGTAGAAATAATTAAGAAAGATGATCGTACTTTTTTTGGGTGGAAAAAAACGACATCTTTCTAAATTGGACAATAGTTATTTATAACCATTCAGAGCAGCCCCATGGCTCGAGCCACACGACAAGCCTCGATGGCATGATCCATGTTGAGTTTCTCCAGTATGTTCTGGCGATGACGATTCACAGTGTTGATGCTGATGGACAAGATGTCGGCAATCTCCTTCGAGAGCTTGCCCTGGTCGATGAGTCGGAGCACTTCGCGCTCACGGGTAGAGAGCACATGGGCGTAATCCTGATTCGTCAGCACACGTCTCTCACCTGTGCGGGTATTGATTATTTTGGCCTGATGCTGCTCCTCTCGGGCCAAAGTATAGACACATGCCATGAGGCGTAAACTTCCGTTCGACGAGGCTTCCATCGGGAAAATACGGTGTTCGACGACACGGTAGTTGCCCTCCTTGTCACGCAGTCGGATATAGTCGCTGAGGTAGAAATCGCGACGACGGGCGATGGGTATTGGCTTGAGCAGATGGACAAAAGCGAGTTCGTCGGCATGACGCTGAACTAAATCGTCGGCATCAGCTCGATTGAAAATGAAGTCTTCGTAGAGCGAAGGAATTATATCCTGGCGCTCTTCGACGGTCAAACCGAGTTCGTCGGCCAGCCCCCCGAAATAGCAGTAACTGCAATTGAGCTTGTTGTCACCCATCGAGACAATAGCATTCTCGGTGAACGCATACACGCGGGCCAGCGATCGGCACTCGGCTATCTGGCTGGCTTCGCCCTCATCCTCAGCGAAGGGCTGAGACATATACATATTGTTGATCTTTTTGAAATCATTGTCCATTATTCCTCCTTGGTCATGGGGATATTAGTATGAATCGTAATCTCTCATGCTGCAAAGATAAAGTATTCAAGTTTCGCAAGTAAAATTTAGGCCGCCTTTGCTAATTCTAGTCTATCAAAGTTGATATAATGTTTGAACGTCTCGCTTTTGTTAATCAATGCATCAAGAACGTGTTCGTCGTCTGTATCAAATGCCACACTTAGGGTATTTGGCAAACAATTGTTTAGGTTGGCGTTGATTTTTACTGTCGTTCCCAATTTTTGTTGTAAACCAAGTCCGGCAGGGACAACTATACAAAGTAATTGGGCCATCTTATCACCGATCTAATTATCACCCGGGCATATTTAAGCAAATGAGTGCGTAAAAAGGACCTATTATCAAACCAAGTAATTTCGGACGCGCTATACAAATAGTGAAAAAGTATGCAAATTTTAAGCAAATAAAAAAACCCCACTCGCCAGAGTGGGGTTAAATCATTGATTTTTTGGCTCCTGAGGCTGGGCTCGAACCAGCGACCCTCTGATTAACAGTCAGATGCTCTAACCGGCTGAGCTACTCAGGAATCTTTTCCGGTTTGGAGTGGTGCAAATGTAGAAACTCTGCGGATATTTCACAATATTTGCACAAAAAAAATTTAAAATATTTTTACATGAGTTTATTAGTCATTGGTACTGTGGCATTTGACGCTATTGAAACCCCTTTTGGAAAAACAGATAAAATTGTTGGCGGCGCTGCAACCTATGCAAGCTTAGCAGCTTCGTACTTTTATAACGATGTAAAGATTGTAGCTGTGGTAGGCGACGACTTTCCGGAAAACGAAATTGCCGATTTTAAAAATCATCATATAAACACCGAAGGTTTACAGATAAAACAAGGCGAAAAGTCGTTTTTTTGGAGCGGCCGTTACCATAATGATATGAACAGCCGCGACACACTAGCTACCGAGCTAAATGTGCTGGCTGACTTTGACCCAATCATCCCTGAATCATACCAGGACTGCGAATACCTGATGCTGGGCAACCTTACCCCGCAAGTACAGCAAACCGTTATCAACCGTTTAAAAAATCGCCCTAAGCTGATCGTAATGGACACCATGAACTTTTGGATGGACATTGCTATGGATGATTTGCTGGAAACTATTAAAATGGTAGATGTGTTAACCATTAACGATGCCGAAGCACGCCAGTTAAGCGGCGAGTACTCGTTGGTTAAGGCGGCACATAAAATACTAACCATGGGCCCTAAATATCTCATCATTAAAAAAGGTGAGCATGGTGCACTATTGTTTCATGAGGATAAAGTATTTTCGGCACCGGCTTTACCTTTGGCCGAAGTGTTTGACCCAACAGGTGCAGGCGATACTTTTGCCGGTGGTTTTATTGGTTAC
>Ga0182213_1000210_pt1 | contig 10601 bp, 9 predicted proteins | sample G5R1MG_22_FD_128399 | JGI IMG/M metagenome (GOLD analysis project Ga0182213, IMG submission 128399) | Switchgrass phyllosphere microbial communities from Michigan, USA - G5R4_MAIN_03OCT2016_LD1 MG | ecosystem: Host-associated > Plants > Phyllosphere > Phylloplane/Leaf | place: USA: Michigan... | reverse complement strand
CGGCTGCGGGATCTATCTGGGGCAGGGGTTGGGCGTGGCGATCGCGGTGGCGGTGTTCTACGCGATCACGCAGCCGGTCTATTCCTGGCTGTGCTTCCGTCGTGGCGGTGGCACGGTGCGCGACGTGGCATGGATCTATCTCGGCCCTACCCTGGGCGCCGCGCTGGCGACCGGCGCGGGACTGGCGGCCGCCAGCCTGCCCGCGATGGCCGGGATCCATTGGCTGCGGATCATCGTCATCGGCGCCGTCACGTCGCTCGTCTACCTGGCTTATACCGCCGTCGCCGCGCCCGACGTGATCGATCAGGTCAAGGGGCGGCTGCTGGGGATGGTGAAGCGATCGTCGCGTTGATCGTCGCACGTTACGTGCGCTTGCGCTTTACAATGGCCTCGTTCACCACGCCGCCTCCGCCGGCATCAATCCACGCACGCCACATCGAGTTAAAGAGGGTTTAAAGATGGTCGAGGCGATTACTCGCAGCAACTTGAAGGGCACGGTCGTGCTGACGTCGATCGCCGCACCCAATGCGGTGATGCAGCAGATCGCACGCGACTGCGCACGTCTCGATATGAAGTTCATCGTGATCGGCGACACTAAGAGCCCCGGCGACTTCACGCTCGACGGCTGCGATTTCCTGAGCGTCGACGCTCAGATCGAAACCGGCCTGCAATTCGCCCGGGCGTGCCCGACGCGGCACTACGCGCGCAAGAACATCGGCTATCTCCTCGCGATGCGCGACGAGATCGACTTCATCGTCGAAACCGATGACGACAATTTCCCCACCGACCCCTTCTACGAACCGCTCCCGCTCGACGTGGACGTGCCTGAGCTTCGCGACGCCGGCTGGGTCAACGTCTACCGTTACTACACCGATGCGCTGATCTGGCCGCGCGGTCTTCCGCTCGACGAGGTCAACGCGCCGCTCCCCGCACTTGAGGCAGCGCGTCGCGTGCGCGCACCTATCCAGCAAGGCCTGGCCGACGAAAATCCCGACGTTGATGCCATATATCGCCTGATCCTGCCGCTGCCGATCTCGTTCGAGCGGCGCGACCTGCGCCTGGCGCTGGGTGCGGGAGCCTATTGCCCCTTCAACAGCCAGAACACGATCTTCTACCGCGAAGCCTTTCCGCTGCTCTACCTGCCGGCTTATTGCAGCTTCCGCATGACCGACATCTGGCGCAGTTTCGTCGCGCAGCGGATCGCGGGCGCCAACGACTGGTCCATCCTGTTCCGTGAGGCAACGGTTCATCAAGAGCGCAACGACCACAGCCTGATGCGCGATTTCGAGGACGAGATCAGCGGCTACACCGGCAATCGCCGGATCATGGAACTGTTGTCGGGCGTCGAGGTGACGCCAGGGGCCGAGCATATCCCGGCCGCCCTGCGCGCCTGCTACCAGGTCTTGGTCGACAACGGGTTCGTCGGTGCGGAGGAAATGCCGCTCCTCGACGCCTTCCTGCACGATCTGGCGGCGGTGTCGTCGCGATGACGACCGAGAAGATTTCCGCGATCTTTCTGTTCAACCACAAGTTCGAGCCGAACGTCGCGAAACTGGAAGCCCTCTACCGCGACCGTTTCTCGCACCGCAAATATGTGATGCCGTTCGGCACGGCCTCTGACAAGGTCATCCCGGTCTACGAAACCAGCTATCGGTTCAGTGGCCACCTTGCACAAGCGCGCGACCGCATCCTCGAAGACGATGTTACCCATTACGTCGTCATCTCGGACGATCTGATCGTCAATCCGGCGCTGAACGAGCGGAACATCGTCTCGAAGCTGGGGCTCGGGGCGAACAGCGGGTACATTAAATCACTCGGGACGCTCGACGATCTGCGTTACCGCTGGTGGCGCGCGTTGATGATCGTGAACGATTTTGAACGCACCGAAGGGTATTTCGACTATCGTGCGGAACTGCCCCCCGCCGAGGTGGCACGGGCCCGATTTGAAGCAATGGGGCTGCGCTTCCCGCGTCCGGTACCCCGCTCGCGCAGCGAATGGCATTTCGCACTGCGCAAGCTGCACACACACCTGAAACGCACCGATTGGGGCACAATCTACACCAAGCACGGCAAGCCCGCGCCTTATCCGCTGTTATGCGGCTACGCCGACTTCTTCGTCGTGCCTGCCAAGGCCATGCGGACCTTTCTTTACTATTGCGGCGTCTTCGCGGCCCTGAACGTTTTTGCCGAGGCAGCGGTGCCGACCGCGCTGGCCCTGGCGGTGGACGAGCTGGTGACCGAGCTTAAGCCGGGCGAGCTGTTCGACGACCCGCACGCGGCACGTGCCCCGGACGCGCGTTTCAAGGGCGTTGAATTCTGGACCGGCGAAGAAGGTGAAGCGTTCGCGGCGCGTTACGGCAACGACATCAACCGCCTCGTCACCGAATTTCCGAAGGATTGGCTGTACGTGCACCCGGTGAAGCTCAGCCGATGGCGGTAGCGTAGTACAACGCGACGATGTGGCGACATACGGCCGCGCACCTGGATTCATGAGATGCGATGCCGCAACACGCCATTGGCGAAGGCATTGCGGAGTTGCCCATGCAGACTGCCAAGATCGACGTGCTGATCCCCGCTTATAATGCGGAGCGGACGCTGGTGTCGGCACTGCGGTCGATCCAGGACCAGACGGTCCGCGACATCCGTCTCATCGTCGTCAACGATGGCTCAACCGACCGCACCGGCGCGTTGCTGCGCGAGATCGCCGCGGCCGACCCGCGCGTCGTCGTCATCGACACGCCCAACCGTGGCATCGTCGGCGCGCTCAACCTCGCGCTCGACCATGCCACCGCACCGATCATCGCGCGCCACGACGCCGACGACCTCGCCGATCCCGACCGCTTCGCGCGTCAGCTCGCCTACCTGGATCAATATCCCGACTGTATCGCGGTTGGCGGCGACGCGCATCACATCGACGAGTTCGGCCGCAGAACGGGCTGGACCACGACCTTTGCCGGCGATACCAAGCCCAATGCCGACGCGATCCCCGCGGTCGAGCCCTATCTCATGCATCCGTTCCTGCTGTTGCCGCGCGCGGTGCTCGTCGCGGTTGGCGGCTATCGCTACGTGCTCCATTCGGAGGATTCGGACCTCTACTGGCGATTGGTCGAGCGTGGTCGTCTTCACACGCTGTCGGGACCGATGGGCGAATATCGCATCCACGCCGGCAGCGTTTCCGGCACGTCGATCCACAACGGCCGCATTGCCTCCGTTTATGCCGAACTGGGTGCCCTGTCGTATCGCCGACGCCGGGCGGGACAGGAGGATATTGCCTTTCCGCAGGAGGCGGTGGCAGACACGCGCGGCTGCCGCACCGTCGAGGACGTGCTGCGCTACGTCGACGACCGGCTGACACCGGATGAGCGCGCGCGGTTGCGCTTGTCGGTGGCCGCCAAGCTGCTGGGAAATGCGACCTACCGTCCTTACCTGCTCGACGCGGAGGATTGCGCGTTCATCGCAGCCGCCATGCCGGCGCTGCGAGCCCGGCTGAACGCGCGGGAGCGCCGCGAGATCGCGCGTGCCCGGGCGATCGTGATGTGGCGGTTGATGCGTGCGCGCCGCATCGACGCGCTACGCGCGCTGCGTCCGTCCGTGAATGATGGCGGAGCAATCGCCGGCGTTCTCGGCCGTCAACTCAGATCCCACGCAACACGGTTGGTGAAACGAGGCTCATGACCGCGAGCAAGCGCCGTGCCGTTCTGCCCCACGTCGGGGTCGGATCGATCGTTCCGCCGATCATCCATCAAATCTACCTGCGGGGGGATATCCGCGGATATCATGCCGGGGATCCGTTGGCGGCGTTGCCCGCGGTGTTGCGTCGCAACGTCGACGATCTGAAGGCGATGAACGCAGCCTGGGAACACCGGCTCTACGACGACGGGGCGGCCGAGCGCTTCATCCGCGACCATTACGGCTCGGTCATGCTGGACCTCTTCCGCAGCATCGACCCCGCTTACGGCGCGGCACGTGCCGATCTGCTGCGCTACCTGCTCGTATACCGGTTGGGCGGCGTGTATCTCGACCTGAAAAGCCGGTTCACCACGCCTATCGACCAGGTGATCGACCGATCAAACGATCGCTTCATCGTGTCGCAGTGGAGCAACGGCCCGGGTGAGCGATACCATCTCTACGGGCTCCACGACGACGTCGCGCAGGTGAACGGCGGTGAGTTGCAGCAATGGCACGTCATCGCCGCACCCGGCAGCCCGTTCCTGCGCGCGGTGATCGAGCGGGTATGCGACAATATCCGGCGTTATCGCATCTGGCACGATGGGGTCGGCGGAATAGCGGTGCTCCGGCTGACGGGACCGATCGCTTACACCTTTGCCATCACTCCTCTTCTCGCCAGCTACCCCCATCGGAGGGTGCGCCGTGAGGCAGAGCTCGGCCTCGATTACAGCGTTCTTCCCGAAGACCGCCACCATGACCTGTTCGGGCGGCATTACAGCCGTGGGCGTCTGCCGGTGGTGCGCCATCGCGGTCCGATCGGCTGGGCCACGAATGCCTATCATCACGGACGCGAATGGAAACATCGCTTGCGTCGATCGGATGTTTCCTGATGTCGCACCACAGGTCTGCGGCATCCGGCATCGTGTTTGAACGACGCTGATCACGCTGTTCCGCGGGAAAGCTGGTCGGTTCCGGGTGACCGCGCTCAACCTTTAGCGCGCGGCAATGCCTTCTTACGCACGGCCTGCACGAGCTTGGCGATGATTACCGGGAGCGGCACGCGCAACGCCGTCCGCACCGCAGTTGCAAATGCTCCGGCCTTGGCGGCCCGGGCAGCGGCGACATAATCGAGCTCGGCCTGGCGCCGGCGTATGATCGGCAGCGTTCCGGGTGCGCTGCGCCGGGCCACGGCGGCGACCAGACGATTCACCCGCGCGATTTCTCCGTGCACGGCCGGGGTGTCGGCCGACAGGGAGCCCGCGCGCCAGTACCGGATGTAGAGTGGATCGTTGGTCACGCCGAACGCTGCGCCTTTCAGGATCGCTTCGGCATAAAGGAGGAAGTCCTCGGCACACCATACATCGTCACGGTACCGCAGCCGCGCATCGTTCAGGAAACGTCGCCGCATGAGCGGTTTGATGTAACCGAACATCGGATGTTCGCTACCCGGTCGATCGCGCTCCAGCAGGTCGGCGAGCGTCAGATGTCGCGTATCCGTCATCCAATCGTTCGGATAGGCGACGTGCCCGGCCGCCGATGTGCCGAGTTCCCTGAACAGCATGTTGTCGGCCAGCAGATCGAGGTTTCGTTCTTCCGCCTGTTCGATCATCGTCGCGAGGCGGTCGAGGGCGAACGCGTCATCCGCGTCGAGCACTGCGATCCAGTCGCCCTTGGCGATGTCCAGCCCGCGATTTCGTGCGGCCGAGACACCGAGCGATTGTGGATTGTCGAGCAATATGACGCGCGAATCCGAGTGCTGGAAGCGACGCACCACCTCCGCCGTTGCGTCGCTGGAACCGTCATTGATGACGATTACCTCGAGATCGGTCATGGTCTGGTTGAGTGCGGATGCTAACGCAATATGGATAAAAGGCTCGGCGTTCTTGGCCGCGATGATGATGGACGCGTTCACGTGTCTGCTCCGATGCGGCGTTCCGTGGCCCCATATTTGGTGCGCGCATCGCGGAAAGCCGCTGCGCAATCAAGAATGTTTCCCTTCTCGAGGGTCCTGTGTCACAGGCTTTGGCGGTCGGAACGCGTCTTCTTGCACGACGCCCGCACGGGGATCAGCCATGTGCGTAGGGCTTGGCATGAACGATGATCGGGAACGAGTGACAATGAACGGGTCGGATGCAAGCGCGACGCATGCCCATCGGACCAGTGGCTTCGACCGACCCAGAGTGTCGGTCGTCATCGCCGCCAAGAATGCCGAATCCTTTATCGCCGACGCGCTCCGATCCGCGCTCGCGCAGACCATGCGTGACGTGGAAGTCATTGTCGTCGACGATGGCTCTACCGATGACACATCCAGCGTCGTCGAAGCGTGTTCGAACGGCGATCCACGCGTACTGCTGCTGCGCAATAGTCACTCGCAGGGTGTGTCGAGCGCACGCAACCGGGCGCTCGCGCACGCGCGTGGCGACTGGATCGCGGTTCTCGACGCCGATGACGAGTTCTTGCCGGATCGGCTCGAACGGATGGTCGTTGAAGCAACCGGGCGCGAGCTGGATATGCTCGCCGATAATCTGTGCTTACGCGACTTCGCGAGCAAGGCGTCGCTCGGCCGAGCTTATCCCGCCGAGTGGATGACACGGCCAGACCTGCTGACGCTCGCCGACTTGCTGGAGCGCGATAGGCTGGGCCTCCAACACAAAATGTTCGGTTGCATCAAACCCATCATGCGACGATCCTTCCTGGTGGACAACAACATCACTTATCGTGACGACGTGTGGTGCGCGGAAGACTTCCTGTTGTACGCACAGACTATCCTGAAGAATGCCCGCTTTGGCGTAATGAACGAACCGTTGTACGTCTACGCCGAGCGTAGTGACTCAGTATCGGCTTCCGGCATCGCCGCATATCGTGCGGCGGAAGTGGCACGGGTGAACCGTCTTCTGGCCCATATGGCGCATGGACGTTCCGTCAGCGACGATCGCCTGCTCACGCAGCGCCAGGCACAATATGATTATTTCGCCTTTGCTCAGTTTCTCAAAGCCAAGCGCTTCTACAATGCCGCATTGACGCTACCACGTCTGTCGATCAATCATCTCGCGAGGTCGGTTCTGGCTGCGGCCACACGGCGGCTGAAACGGGTTTGAGCTGAGGATGCCGCAGCGCGAACCCATCCGCTTCGCCGCGCCGTGTGATGCGCCCACGCTGTCGATCGTCGCGCCGGCGTATAACGAACGCGACAATGTCCGCCCGCTGGTTCACGCGATCGCACACGCGATGGGGGATATTACTTGGGAGCTGATCGTCGTCGACGACGACAGCCCCGACGGCACCGCGGCCGAGGTGGCGATCATGGCGGGTGAGGGCGCGCCGGTACGCTGTATCCGGCGTGTCGGACGGCGCGGGCTTGCCTCGGCGGTGGTCGAGGGCGTGCTCGCGGCCGGCAGCGAGCTGGTGGCGGTGATCGATGCCGATCTGCAGCACGACGAGACGCGGCTGCCCGTCATGCTTGAGCTGCTCCAGACCACCGACGTCGATCTGGTCGTCGGCAGCCGCCACGTCGAGGGCGGGGGCATGGGCGCGTGGGACATGCGCCGGCAGCGGATGAGCCGGTTCGCCACCTGGGTCGCGCATCGGCTGGCGGGTGTCGCGGTCAGCGATCCGATGAGCGGTTTTTTCGCGGTCAGGCGTGCGGTGGTCGAGGCGACGATCTACGACCTGTCGCAACAAGGCTACAAGATCCTGCTCGACATCCTGACCTCGTCGCCGCGACCGTTGAAGGTCGCCGAGGTGGGTTACGTGTTCCGCGATCGCCGAGCAGGCGAGAGCAAGCTCGATGTCGTGGTGTTGATCGAATACGCCTTTCTGCTGATCGACAAGCTGACGCGCGGGTTGATCCCGCCGCGCTTCGTGTTGTTCTGCCTGATCGGCGGGTTGGGGTTGGCGTGCCATTTCGTCGTGCTCGACGTCGCGATCGGGCGGGGTATCGCGTTCATCCGCGCACAGACGATCGCGACCTTGTGCGCGATGGCATTCAACTACGTGCTGAACAACGCGATCACCTACCGCTCGGCCCGGTTGAAGGGGCTACGATTCGTGCTCGGCTATCTGGTGTTCAGCGCGGTGTGCAGTCTGGGTGCGCTGGCCAATATCTCGGTCGCCAATCTGACGTTGCGCGAAATGGGAAGCTGGCCGCTCGCAGGGGTGGCGGGGGCGCTGATGAGTTCGGTGTTCAACTTCGGTGTCGCAACGCATTTCGTGTGGCGTCCGCGTCGGCCGCGGCGCCGTGCGAAGGTCGTGTTACGCACCGCTGCGTGATTGTTGCATCACCGAGGGAAAGATCTGCCCCACCGCGAACGATGGGGCAGTAGAACAGCTCAGTTGCTGTCCGAATCGTTGCCGTCGTCGTCGGCAATGATGATGATGCCGACGATCACCGCAGCCGCAGCCGCGATCGCGATGATGAAGCCGCTGCCGCCAAAGGCCAGGCCGTTCTTGCGCGTGGTCTGCGACGACGCACGAACCGACTTGGTCACGGCCTGCGAGAAGGCAGTGTTGGCCGGCGCCGCAGCGACGGGGGCGGCGACCAGCGCCGTTGCGGCAGCGGCCGCGAGATACTTGGCGAACATCAATTCAAACTCCCGGTAGATGAATGAGCCACTCTACGAGCAATATAGCCTGAAAGCGAGCGCATCCGTCGTCTTTCCCGTATGGGGTGACGTATCTGCAACAACGCATCGCGAGCAACATATCGTCTTGCATGTTCTTGCACCCGCCAAGCATCACTCGGCTACCGTCGACCGTGCCGGATCGCCGTCTGGTGGATGTCCGCGGTGTCGGTAGCGACCATTTCGTTACCGGCTGGGGCAAGATCCACGGGTATCAATGAACTGAGAAGTATTTCGTGGATCGCCGTGAGACTCGCGCTGCATCAGGGCATCGCGTGCGTCGATGCCTGCACCCAGCTTCGCCAGCATCCGACCGAGCGGCCCGCCGAGCGTTGCCAGCGCGAGTTCGCGGCAGGTGAGTGTGGCGCGCATCCGTGCCTGTTCGCGGTCATGCTCGGTCGCGTGCTGCGCCGCGTCGTCGGGAAGGGGGGCTGGACGCATCCAATGCGGCAGGTACGCCAGCACGCTACGCGGCAGCGTCATGCGGTAGACGTTCGACGTTTGCGCGATCTGCGGCCCCGCGCCTTGGGTGGTGCGTCGCGCGAAGCGGCGCTGGCGCAGCACGAAGCCGATGTCTTCCAAAATCCGCAAGCCGCGCGCGACCGTAGCGCGGCCGAGCCCGGTGACGCGCGCGAGATGGTCGTAGCTGGGATAAACGCGCCCGCGATTGGTGCGCGCGAGCGACAGCAATTCCTCCAGCACGCGCACCGCGCCCTCGCTCAGCGCGGCGACACTCCGCTCCGACGCGGTCAGCGCGCGCTCGCCGCGTCGTGCGACGCGGCGCAGATGCCGTCCGGCGTCGAGCGTCGCGCGGGCGACGCGCAGCAGCCGGTCGGTCTCGCCCTTGGCAGGCGCGGCGAAAAAGGCGTCCTCGAACGTACCCGCCTCGCGGCTGCCGCCCAATACCGGACGCCGCACCGGATGCGGCGTATGCGCGCCATCCAGCACGCCCGCGCGTCGTCCGATCCGTGCGAGCGCCAGCGCACCCGCCCCACCGAGCGTATAAGCCGTCATCGTCCATCCCCGTCGGGGCTGGGACCGAGGTCAAAAAAGAGCGTGGCGCGAGACGCGCATCCTTGAACCGGAGAGGTTTCGACGGTATCTGGAAGGGGCGTTGTTGACCCCGGTGCGACGTTTGGCGACGTCGTTCCATCTACCTTTGGGATGCCCGGCCTTCGTGCCGGGCTTTCCTTTATGTGGTCACAGCCGCTTTCCTACACATGCCGGCCGATGCGGCCGCGTTCGCCATCTATGTTGCAACAAAAATCCAACAATGAAAGCGGCTACGGTTCGTGCTTTCGAGTAGGAAATAGCAAAAACTTGCGCGAAATCGGACCCGATGCCCGCGCCTATTCGTGCTTTCGAGTAGAATAAGCCTGCACAGTTCGTGCTATCGAGTAGGAAATACCCGCGAAGTTCGTGCTTTCGGGTAGAATTGAACCCGGAATTACTGCTGCACCCGGTCAGGACGATTCGGGTGATTCGGGCTCGGCTGTTTCGCGCGCGGCCGATCCATGTCCGGTCGTGCTTTCGTGCCCGTGATCGCCTCCGTGATCGCCCCCATGATCAAGCGCCTCGACCTGCTCGGGTCGGTGGGTGATGACGACGCGCGCGGGCGCGGCGCGACGTCCGCGCCGGCCGGGCTCGGCATCGCTGGCGGCATTGGTGGCAATAGACGTGGCAGCTGACGGGGCAGGAACCTCGTCCTCGATCAGTTCGATCGCGTAATCGGGGATCGCGTCGGTGCCCGCGATGCCGCGGATCGCGGCGCGAAAGTTCGACAACGGGTTCTGATAGCCGATCTGGAGCCGAAAGGTTGCGAGGTCGATCTCCATCCGCCCGTCCTCGCATGCCGAGCGCGCGACCTCGTAGATGCGCCGCTCGATCGGTCCCAGCTGGAAATAGGTCGCGGCATAGTTGAGCACCTGCCGGTCGCGCAGGATCGCGCGGAACAGCCAGTCGCACAGGCGAACCTTGACCGCTTTCAGGCGGCGCTCGCCGGTCTTGGTCTTGGAATAATGCAGCCGCGCCTCGGACAGCCACGAGAAGAAGCCTTCCTCGCCCTCGCCGCCCGCCTCGATGTTGGTCTTGATCTGGGTGCCCTGCAACCGCTCCAGCGCCTCGGACAGACGCTGATAGGAGCGCGCCGAATGGTTGGAGCCGGTGACGGAGAACAGGTCGTGCGCGGTGAACACGAAATCCTGCGCGACGTCTTCGCCCGCCTCGAGCTTCGCCGCCATCAGGCTGGCGATGTAGAGCACGATCTCCTTGTCGTAGATCGTCGCGACGCCGTTGGCGGACGGGCGCACCTCG
>Ga0182213_1000209_pt1 | contig 10621 bp, 8 predicted proteins | sample G5R1MG_22_FD_128399 | JGI IMG/M metagenome (GOLD analysis project Ga0182213, IMG submission 128399) | Switchgrass phyllosphere microbial communities from Michigan, USA - G5R4_MAIN_03OCT2016_LD1 MG | ecosystem: Host-associated > Plants > Phyllosphere > Phylloplane/Leaf | place: USA: Michigan... | reverse complement strand
TCACGCTCTGGAACATATTAAGTCTAGTCCCGGGTATGAAGGATGGAGGCATAAATACCCTTAAGGACTAAAGCCCACACAAACTGCTGACATGCTCACCGAAGCAATTGAAATTACTCCATTGGTCACTGAACCCGAGATGATTCAATAATCGGTGGAAACGTGTGTGACCAGAAACATCGGTACGGTCATTTCAACGGGCAAATCCACCAGGGTCAAAGCCGGTACTCTCCTTGCTCAATTCATGGAAGCATTGGGAGACAGCGATCTCAATTTCCTCGACAGTATTCCAGCATTTCCAGAGGAATTTGAGAATCAAACTATATACTCAGACCATAATCCGTTTCGTCTTCATCTGGACTCTTGCTATTCAATTGCAATTCCTCCAGAACTCTTGATTGAGACCTATGTGTACTTCTCAGACGGGCGAAAATTTATAGCTGGTCATCACCAGAGCAGAAAAGTTTCCCATTGGAAATTCACGGAGCTTTATGACGTGGAATTTCGTGAGCTATTTGCTTCGATCGTGAGAACAGCAAAGCATACACATGGGAATGAAATACGAGTTCTTGTCAAGTACTCCTTGATGCTAGCTGGGAAATGCGAATTGCTTGATCCTCCCATATTGAATATAAGCGACAGCATGCTGAGGGACTTTCGGATGGCATGTTGTGACCTACAAGCTCGTCGCTTGATGACGGTAGGGTTGATTAGAGCATCGAGCAATTTCACATGGCTTCAAAATGGGGAGAATGAGTCCGTGATAGAGTCAACTCCAGCAGTCGTATACAATGAAAATGCGGGACCAAGTAAGTCGCTCATGGTGAACCTCTCGCTTAATAAAGCCAAAATAGCGGAAGAAGCTAGTCGCTGCCGTAGGAAAGCAAGTAGGTTTGGTTTGAATAGGAGGCACTTCCTCCGGAAAAGCCAACAAACGGCTGCAATGATGAACTTATCGTGGTCTCCTTACTATGGCAGCAGACCCAAAGGACGCAGAAACAAAGTGTAGCCATAGAAACGAGTGTATTGGATCGTGGTTTGACATGCTCCATCAGGGAGCGTGCAGGTAGGACACAGCACTCCTAAAGTAGCCTTTTTGAAGATAAACAAATTTCTCATGAATCCACTGAGATCCGTATCGCAGTACAAGCCATAAGTACTCATTCAAGTGAAAAGTGTTTTGCAGCGAGTCACAGCAAAATTTAGTGCGTAAAACAGCTCCTTGGAGCACCTCAGGAGACCATTCTAGGAGAAGCTAATTGAGATCAGTCGATTGCAATGTATGAAGCTTGTGAGATGTGCGTCACAGCCGAGTCAATGATATAAAAATCTGTTGTCGATAGCCTAATTTGGGACCTTCGTGCCAACATACTTGAACTCGCCATAATTCCAGGAGTTCTGTTCAACTATATACTAAAACAAACCAAATAACTTGACAGGTAGAAACCTCCACCGAACGATGACGGACATCCAAACGGCCACTAACGTCAAAATTACAAGGTCTATGTACTGATTATGCGAGTACGCACGCTGCGGCGCGGACGAGGGCAGCCTAAGAGTACGGTGATCAAGGTGAAAAAAGGTAAGTGTTGGGCACATATAGTAATTACCTAACTGGATTCATTGTTGCAAATGCGGCACGATAAAAATATTTTAGATCAACTTTATTCTCAATCCCGGAACTCAAAGATTTTATGAATTGTGACAGGCTACCAAAGCTGGCATGTAGGCTCCTTGATCATGCACTGGAAGCTCTCTCTAAATTCGCGACTGTTGGACATGGTGCCAAGGATTCGCGCCCACTTTGGGGCGTGTGGATCGGTGTAAATACGGTTGATCGCAGTATTTTTCCTTGTTTTTCCACACCACCAACTTGCATACGAAACAAAGTATAGTTGATCATGCGTGAAGTGCTCAAGGCCAGGAAGATCCATGTTGGGACGTTCATGGGCCCGACGCTTCCAAGCTTGGAACGAAGCCGACAGACCACCGGCGTCGGCAATATTCTCGCCGAGTGTGAGACGACCGTTCACATGCAGAGGCTTACTTTCTGGTCCCGGGACAGTGAAGTTGCTGTATTGTTTAACAAAACAATCCGTCTTTGCTTTGAATGCGCCTATAGTCGCATTAGTCCACCAATCTTCAAATTTTCCGGTTTGGTCGTAGTGGCGGCCTGTAGAGTCAAACGCGTGACTCAACTCATGACCTGCGACTGATCCGAATGCGCCGTAAGAAACGTAAGCAGGAACGTTGACATCAAAAACCGGAAACTGCATGATACCGGCTGGGAAAACGATCTCATTTCCAGGGGGATTGTAATACGCATTCACGGTCGGTACGCTCATGCCCCATTGATAACGGTCCACTGGTTTTCCCAGGGCTGACCACTCATCATCCACGCTAAAGCGGCGCATAGCCATGGAATTACTAAAGAAAGTGTTGGAGGACACATTGACCGACTCATAGAAGCGTTGGAGAGTGGGAGGGTCCATGATGTCAGGACTCCTGGTTGGATACCCGACTTTCTGCACAATGTTATGGACTTTCTCGATGGCCTTCCTGGTGGTACCCTTGTCCATCCATTCAGCGCCGTTGAGCTTCTTCACAAACTCAGTCTTGATATCCGTGATAATTGTGTTTCCAAAGTCTTTTGCGTCAGCGGAAAAGGCTTTTTCGACGAAGAAACGGCTGAGAATCCAACCTAGGCCATTATCAACATGTTCAACGCAGGTCCGCCATCGTTCAGGAGTGGATTCAGGGTCCTAGTAAGGGTTAGTGGTTTATATTGTAATCATATGCCTGAATTGGGGACTGGTTACCTTGCCAGCGAGGAAATTGACGAAACGCTTGTAAGGCTTAACGGCATCCGCTTCGATATACGAAGAAAATGACTGTACAGCTTTCCAGAGGAAATAGCTTTGCAGTACATTCCTGGGAGTAGAGGCAAGGATTACAGATAGCTTGCTTATGTAACTTGGTGTCATAACGATGACACGTTTGATCTTGCTGTTCTCGGGAGCTTGGCCCTCAATGAGTGCTTTGAGCTGAATCTCTGGAGCGATTGCTGCAGCCTCCTCGATCGGCATCGGGTTGTAGTATTTCTAAGGTACAATCAGCGAGTGTCCTAGGAAAGGTAACATCATGTAACCTGCCGTGACATCTTCACGATCTTCTTCACTTGGAGAAGCGGCGGCGAGTTTCTTTTCGAGATCGATGATTCTACTAAACGAAATTGTGTCCTGGTCCGGATACAACGCCTTTAGAACCTCAAGCGTTACACCCCTATACTTTTCAACGAGATTTTTGTCTTCGTATCGTTCCTTTGAAGGTAAGCCAAAGCTCCACGGAGCACCAACGGATACGACAACGGTATTAGGGTCTTTGTCATCGGCGCCAGCACCAGTAGTCACCAGGCCTGTCACCCCGTATCTGGCCAAGAGGAGTAAAACGTCTTTAGTAGTGTGGAGGGACCCCTTGCTGTCTATAGGGAACGTCTTTTTGATCTTCTCAAGAACGCGGAGAAGTGGCTCGACCCCGATGTTCTTGATCTCATCCTCGTCTAGGCAAGCATCGTAAGCCGATCTCATCTTATCAAAGTTCTCCTCATCTGCAGACTTCGACATTGTTTGCAGCCGCATGGGCGAAAAGTACGAATGCTACATATTCAAGTAAATATAAGCCATCTCAGAGGACTGGAAGCTTACGTCAGAGTCTCTGGGATATGGCTCTTCAAGAATATGGCGAAGCAGCATTTGTGATTTCTCGGACATGATAGTTCCAGTAAACGCATCGCCTTGGTCGGCGCGAAGATCATGTCGATCCCTCCATCCACCGCACACAAGCTCTTCAAAGTTATCGCATGCATCAAGCTGCTTGTATTGTGGGGAGAGATTATAGAGAATCTCAGATGCCGCGTGCACACAGGCTGGTGTTAAGCAGAGGTTGGTCTTGTTATTCTCGACCGTTTCGTCCCCAACTATTCTGCATGTCAGTCGCGATGCAGAACCCATTCTCATACAGGTCTTACATTGAAGAGCGCCATAACAAGCAAGAGCCGTTGCAGCAGCAATCACGAATATTCTTCCGGCAGCTAGGCCTTTGCTGTAGCGGTGCATATGCTGAAGCCTCTCTCCTCTTCCCGAGGCAGAGGAGGCGATGAGCGGTTCTTTCTCTGACATGGCGGCGGCTTGTGGGTGATTCGCCAGGCTGGATATGCCCGTGCGGATTTTGAGATGCAAGATTACAGCCAGCTGAACATCAAAATAGGTACAAATGTTGAGGAAGGCGGGTCAGGGAGGCAGATGTTGTTACCCGAGCGTGGAGATGTGGGGTGCAGCTGATGTTGGCACCGAGACGCGACACGACGGCATGACCCGGGCGCGGCGGAAGGGACGGCCCACCGCGTCCCGCACCACTTACCTTCTCTACTATTTACTAAAAAGGGCCACATGAGAAGTCCAATACAGCGGCCCTTAGCCTGTAATACTCGTATGAATGAATGCCCAGGTATATCTGCTGTAAAGTAGCAAGGCCGATTGGCTATTCTGGAGCTTGAAATCAGAAATAACTACACCATCTTTTAACACAAACGCTGCCACCAGATCAAACCCAAGCAATCTGCGAGCCACGAGGCTAATTCTCATTCAGATGGGGCTACGATCCAATGCGACGTTGGACTCGCGAGTATTGTGGGCCCATGATACCTACATGCAGAGCTGGATACTGTAAGAGACGATTCATTTCAAGAAGACAGTAATTTGAATCAAGTAGGTGTAACTATGAGTCTAAATCAAGGGCGCGGGACTAATCGGAATTCCGTGTATCCTCTTACCTTTACATCGTCGCATTTCTCCCTAAATCCTGGGCCCGACCCATTGTATCTGACAATACTTCTTTTCTGCTTGCCCGCAACATTCGTGTTCACGCCCGTCATCCAGCTATCAACTTCATTCCCTAATACCCCTACGGCACATTCCTGCACGTGCAATGTCCAAGCTTCTCTCCCTTCCTTGGTAGCTTCCACTACAACAATTTTATTGCTGACAGCGTACTCAATGAAGTCGGCAACCCATCCAACAGCGTACTCTATCGATCGGGGTATGTTACCAAACATCTGGTGTGGGCCCATGATCACTAGAAGGAGTCAGTGTAGTTACCAGATGCCATATGCTATCAATTTTGACCTACTAAACATGTTTGGAAAGCCATCCACTGTCAGTCCTAAGAACGTCTTTATGCCGTCCGCCCACTTCTCGGTAAGCTTTCTGCCTCCTATTCCACGAATATCGACTTTGCTGAACGATCCAGTGATAGCATCAAAGCCTGTGGCGTAGATGATGACATCAAACTCAAAATCTTTCTCATTTGTCTTGATACCCTTCTCATAGACAGACTCAATGGGGTTCTCATTCACGTCAACGAGAACTACATTGGACTGATTGAAGGCTTCATAATACCCACCTTCTAAAGGCACTCTCCTAGTCCCAAAGCCGTGGTTCTTTGGTACAAGTTTTTCCGCAATCTCAGGATCATGCACGCGCTCCCGAATCTTCGTTGCTATGAATTTTGAGAACAACTCATTGGAGGCTTTATTCGTGTTGATATCACGGAAGTTCGCTAGCCATTTTGAAAAGCCAGCTTGTGCGTAGAGATCCTCCCAGTAATTTTCCCGCTCTTCCTCACTAACATCAAATACAGATCTCTTATCAGCTTGATGAATGAAGCCAGAATATGACTCCCGGCACTTCTGGAATATGGCTGGGTAACTTCTTCTGATTTCATCCATGTCTTCCTGTGAGATTCTTTTGTTACGAAGTGGTGCCGTCCAGTTCGGAGTACGTTGAAATACTGTCAGAGATCCAACAAGTTGCTTAATCTCCTGGATTATCTGAATCGCGGTGGCCCCTGTACCGATAATTCCAACCCGCTTTCCCTTGATGACATCGTGACCGTTTTTTGGCCAACGAGAAGTATGGAATCCAGCACCTCGAAAGCTATTCAAACCCGGAATATTTGGAAGGGTCGGCTCATTCAGAACACCCATTGCTGTAATCATAAATCGTGAAGTATAGGTCTTCCCGGTCGCATCTGTGAGCTGCCACGAGCTTGATCCTTCACACCACCAAGCCGATGAAACACGTGTGTTGAATTGCATATCATCGTTGAGTTTGAACTTTTTCGCAAAGTACTGGCAGTATTCCAGGGTCTCTTTTTGTCCTGCAAAATGCTCCGTCCACTTCCATTCATCTAGGAGAGTCTTGTCAAACGAAAAGATATAGGAGTATGATTCAGAGTCAAATCGTGCCCCAGGATAGGTGTTCCTAGGAGATTTTAATTTACCATACACATCTAAAAGAATGGGCTTTTCTATGGCTTACCAGAACCATGTACCTCCTTCTCCTGATCCGGCCTCTAGCAAACGTGATTTCAAGCCAAGCTGCCGCATCTTGTATAGCGAGTACATCCCCGATAGACCACCACCAATAATGAGAACATCATAGTCAAGACATAAGTTCATTTTTGCCACCGTATCCATATCTTCTCTCCTCAATGGCTCATTTATGCCCATACTTGGCGAATGGCTTTTTGCAATATATGGTAGAAGCAAATTTTAGCATGAGAGTACTGAGCAGAAAAGGGTGTTTATGGTATACTCACTCCACATGCTCTATGCCGAGGCTAGGTACCAGGTAGAGAGCCTGAAGTTCATCCTATTTATACTACAGTTTGCCAAGAGACGTTCCCACTACTCGAGATCAATGGCATGACAACGCTATTCGACCTTGGCCTAGGTAAGGCCTGTAACAGTAGCCTTATTGAGGCCAAGACAATAAATGGACCTGTAATCTATGTAGGTAGTCATACTCTACTAGTGTTCAGCACAAAAATCTATGCTCTCTAATAGAGCGGAAGTCATGGCCAGCAGTGTAGCGAATTTCAACATACTGGTTGCTGTGATTGGCAGTATCACGGAAGTGGTACGTAATGCTGTGTTGTACCCATCTAAGTACCTAGGTATACTATCTACATATGTACATAGTACGAAGGTGTCGTCAATAACCAACTAGGATCAGCAGATTTGTGGGTATAGTCGGACCGGGCGTTAGAATCATTAGGTATACCGCGTCATGTTATCCACGATACATCTCGTCCAATGGGTGATTAATCCCCAAGTTTGCCTGCGTAAGTAATTCTTCTTATCTCATGACTCTCTAGTAGCTCAGGGCCTTTGGGAAGTGATCAACACTATCCTGCAACGTTAGACTGCGTGTGTGCGATAATCATAAGTAGGTATTCGTTCATTGGCATGAAGTCCGTGCAGCCAAGTTGCCGTCGCTTATACCGTATCTAGGTAAAGAGAAAACCTTCCTCTATGATAGATGCCGCACCCCCTGTCCAGCAACAACAGTATAATTGTCAGCGCAAAATGTTTCAGCGAAACCGTAGATACTTCCGAAAGGATTACCAGGGCTGTTGAGCAGATCGAACCTGCGATTTTTGAATTTCTATGCTTGTGATCGAACATGGGAAATTGCCCGGCCCTGAGGTCCGTTAAACGTACGATCTCGGGGAGAGTCCCCGGTAATAGTGCCGTGCATACGTAATCTGTTAGGCCCTTATCACATGGTATGACCTGTTGAGACTTGGCATATGTACATAGTATGTTAAAGGTAAGCTAACCGCTACGCTAGTGGTTTAATGTGGCGCTTGTCCTTTGAACGCAAATTCTAGAGTTCCATTTGATTACTTTTGATGTATAATCAATTATCTCACCGGATTAAATACCTACACAAGTAGTAATAACTGGCTATCAAGCGATAGATGCAAACGAGGTCAAGAAATATGGTCTAACTGTTGTAGGATGGAATCTACCATAATAGCTGTACCTATAAATGCCCTACAAGTTACGCAGAGGAAAGGAGTGTTTGTACTGGCATATTGTTGCTTGCGACACTTTCTTTTGTGATCCCTAGATAAAAGAATAGAAAAACATCTGATGGACACCATAATAAAGGCAGTAACTTCAAAGTTTTGAAACCTCATACCGACAAGGACGTGATTTAGGTAGTACCTAAAGGTATGTATGACTAAAGTCAGTGTAATTGAGTAAATGTCGTCTTCGAGGCAGGCAGATAGGATGCTTAGTTGACAGTGCAGTTATTAAGCTTATCCTGGTAATATTCGGTAGTTCTGTGCGGAGTAGACTGTCAGGCAGTGCCACGAATACCTACTAAGCTTCGGTCCGACTAAGACCGCGGCCTAGAAGACCCTGCCCGAGAAAAGCGCTCATTCAAGCAACGCTGTAGGTACCTTTAGGAATATTTTTCCAATTCGCGAACAGTGTATCAATTTACACTATTATTCCATTGCGGTATCAAACGCCTGTTCTAGAAACAATATATACTGTGTTCCTGATATACTATGTTTTTATACGTCGCATGTCATTGGCGCAAATAGGTGATTATTACGAGGGGTTTCTGATTTCTGCTGCTGGACTCAATTGATTTGTGGACGTACCTACTGCATAATGTGTAGGTATATTAATCACACACTAGATACGTACATACTAGGCACGTAATAACCATAGTACATACTATGTACGGTAGTAGTATATTATATAGGGATCTCCACAATATCGCCGGTGCACCGATGACGGGGGGTAGGCAGGTAATTAGTATTTGCAGAGGCCCTGACACCATTACCTGGAAGTCCTACCCAATTTCCCACTTATGTACAGGACTGTACGGATAGTTTGAAGCTAAACATACAAAGCAAAACGGACACTTGATAACTATTCATATTTACAAAAACTCGCCCTACTTTTATAACTTATCGAGAATTTTTCTGTCAGCAAGCCGGGCAACGAGATGACCCTGAAGATTAGTCAGGAGAAGGCGACACAAGCGAACAGCACTATTGAGGTCGACCTACAGCAGAAGTCATGGGATACTGTTCACGGCGACGAGGCTGTGAAGTAACTCCGCCTATTTCATGTATGCAAAGAGTTTGAAACTAACGTTGTTATATTATAGGGTTTTAGCTGGTTATTCTGGTGAAGAGACGTGGACTCCACAAGAAGAGATGCGGCTAAGACGTAAAATTGACTTCCGTTTAATGCCCATACTGTGTTTCAGCTATGCATTGGTATACTATGACAAGGCCATGATATCCCAGGCAGTGAGTAACCAGTGTCTCTATCGGTTTCCTGACGTAGCTAACTGATGTAGGCTATATTCGGATTGCGAGAAGATATGCATTTGACGAAGGGCGACCGCTACTCGATGTCTGCATCTATCTTCTACCTCGGTTTTATCGTCGGGGCATACCCTGCTATGTTCCTCGCTCAAAGATTCCCTATCGAACGTGTAGCTTCCGCCATTGTATCAATCTGGGGAATTTGCCTCATTTTGACAGTTGTGTGTCGCGACTACAAAGACTTGTATGCACAGCGGTTCATTCTGGGCCTCCTTGAGTCTGGAATTAGTCCCATGTTCATGATAATAGTTGGATCTTTCTATAAGAAGAATGAGCAAGCCTTCAGGATGGGGTACGCATTTATTGCCCAGAACTAGTCTCATGAAACGCTGACGGCCGATAGTATTTGGTACTCTTGCACAGGCTATGTCTCCATCTTCTCACCACTTATCAACTATGGGCTTGGCCAGGCTAAAGGCTCCCTTTCTCCATGGAAGTATATGTAAGAGTCCCTTTCCAGTTTTGGGAAAATTTGAACTCATATCTAGGACAGGTACCTCTTCGCTGGTTCAATCACTATTGTTTGGGGTATCGCACTCTGGTGGCTACTCCCTCCGGATCCAGTCCGGGCGAGTGGGTTCACCGAGAGACAGCGATATATCTCTGTCGCTCGACTTCGCACCAACAACTCGGGCGTCCGTAACACACACTTCAAGCTTGGCCAAGTCCTTGAACTTCTTATGGATGAGAAATTTTGGCTTTTGTTCGCTATAGCCTTTCTCTGCATGATTGCGAACGGCCCTATCTCCACATTTTCGCCAATTATCATTGCGAGCTTTGGATTTTCACGTCTCAATTCACTTTTGCTATTGATGCCAGCAGGCGCCATTGCCGGCACACTAACGCTTCTGGTGCCGTATATCTGCTATAGGTACTCTGGTCTGCGAACCTACGCAATATTCTTTTCGCAGATGGGCACATCACTTGCGGCACTTCTTCTTTGGAATCTACCAAGAAGCTCAAAAGGAGCACTGCTTTTCGCTGTTTACATCTTGCCATGTTTGGGGGGAGGCTACGCGGTCCTCATGGGCCTTGGACTTGCTAATACAGCTGGATATACGAAGCGGACTGTTATGTCCTCTGGCATATATATTGGTTACTGCCTTGGGAATTTTGTCGGTCCGTTGCTGTTTAAACCTCACGATGCTCCTGGTTACAAACCTGGTTTCATTGCCACATCAGTAACAGCTATAATTGCCGGTCTACTGGCCCTCGTATACCGTTTCTGGTGCATTGCTGTCAATAAGAAGAGGGATCGCACGGGTGTTCTTGAGGCTTTTGAACATGCTTACAATGACGATTTAACTGATCGAAAGAATCCTCAGTTTAGATATACCTTATAAAGCAGCGAAATGATTCTTGGTAG
>Ga0182213_1000208_pt1 | contig 10641 bp, 5 predicted proteins | sample G5R1MG_22_FD_128399 | JGI IMG/M metagenome (GOLD analysis project Ga0182213, IMG submission 128399) | Switchgrass phyllosphere microbial communities from Michigan, USA - G5R4_MAIN_03OCT2016_LD1 MG | ecosystem: Host-associated > Plants > Phyllosphere > Phylloplane/Leaf | place: USA: Michigan... | reverse complement strand
CGTGTGGCGACAATGCAACATCATTAATATGGGACGTTTCAACAGGAGAACCGAAGGTAACTTTAATGGGCCACGACAACAAAATCCAATGTTGTACATTCGCGCCACCGGCAAGTTACAAGTACCTGGCAGATCTGGCTGGACTGAAGAAAACACCTCCGGCAGACAGCTCAGCAGAATTTGTCGCTACAGGAGCTAGAGACAAAACCATAAAATTATGGGACGCTCGAGGAACACTGATCAGAACTCTCATTGGCCACGACAACTGGGTGAGCGGATTGGTGTTCCACCCTGGCGGGAAATATCTGATTAGTGTCGGGGATGATAAAACCATTCGTTGTTGGGATCTCTCTCAAGAAGCAAGATTGGTCAAAACAATAGAAGGGTCGCATGAACATTTCGTCAGCTGCATTCGTTGGGCCCCGGGAGCTATTGAGGACAGCCCTGGAGATGCAACAGAAGTGACAAGCGAGGCGTCCAAGAAGCAGAATCCTGGCAACAATAAAATCCGGTGTGCGATCGCAACTGGAAGTGTCGATACGTATGTTCGGGTCTTTCTGGGATGATTCATGAAGTCGCAAGGAGTTAGAAGCTAGGCCAGTCGCTTAGCCGGCGTTTTTGGGAAGGGAACGGCATGCTTCATGCATATGTGCTTGCAATCTATTAGCGAATCAAAGGTTAGCCCTCCAGCATAGCGCATGACCTGTATTTTGGATCACCGTGCTCGATAATATATAGATGAGGCAGTTTGCCTGCTTGTAGAGACCGAAATAATTACCTCTTCACACCAAGTAATCGATTGCGGGTATTTGCCGTGTTGTAACAATCTGCGACGGTGTCAGCCATCACAAGCCCACTCACTCCACTTAGCACTTCATGTTAGTTTTTAATAGAGCGACTTCGACAGCCAATCAATCAGAGGATGAAGGTTTGAGCAGAAAAATATTGGGGCACGTAGTATCTATCATCAGTTATAATAGAAGACTCGATAAGAAAGTAACAAATCAGATGCAGGGTTTGTCTATTCTATGATGTGGCTTCGTGCATCTAGCTAGCTAGACCAGTAGAAAAAAAAAACGAGCCTTGAATGCAAAACGTACCCATATCAAACGCCGCTTGCACTGCAAAACCAACCGCGCCTCATGCTAAATGCACTGTCTAGCTGTGCTAGAGGGTCTCATCCTACTCAACCCACCCATCTCCGAGCACTCTTAAACATTCTCGACCACGGGCCCAACTCACCCCACTCCTCAGCCACACCACGCGGAATATAACTGCCCACTTCGCGCAAAATTGTCCGCTCGGGATGTGGCATCATTGCCAAGACTCTTCCGTCCTGACTCCTAACTCCGGTGATACCCATAGGAGAACCATTGGGGTTATACGGGTACTGCTCTGTCTGCTGGCCATAATTATCTACATAGCGTAGTGAGACGAGATTCTCGCTGTATAATGTCTGCGGGCTTGATTTGGACGTGGCAAAATGTGCGCGACCCTCGCCGTGCGCAGTCACGATGGGGAATTTGGAGCCCGCCATGCCGTGAAGGAAGACAGAAGGGGGTGGTGTGGTAGGGCCTGGGGTGGTGTCAAGGACTTCCAGCATACAAACACGAGCTTCGTATTGCTCCGAGGCGTTGCGCTCAAAGCTTGGCCAAAGGTCAGCACCGGGTACCAGTTCTTTGAGTTTAGACAAAAACTGGCAGCCATTGCATACGCCGAGGGCAAATGTGTCGGGACGTTCAAAGAAGGCCTTAAATTCTTTGCGTGTGTTGGGATGCAGAAGCACAGATTTAGCCCAGCCTTGGCCGGCGCCAAGGACGTCACCATAGGAAAAGCCTCCACAAGCTGCAAGGCCGACGAAGCCGGCGAGAGAGACGCGCTCAGAGATAATGTCGGTCATGTGGACGTCGATGGCGGAGAAGCCGGCCATGTGGAAGGCAAAGGCCATTTCCGACTGACCGTTGACACCTTCTTCTCGAAGAATGGCAACGAGCGGTTTCGATGAGAAAGCAGAAGATATTGTGGTTTTAAAGGGAAGAATGTTTTCGGCGGGCTTAAAGCTGAGGTTGTATGAAAGACCGGGGTCTCTATCGTCGACTAGGTTGGCAAATTCCCTGTCAGCGCAGGAAGGATTATCCCGTAGCTTTTGCATGCGGTAGGAGGTTTCGGCCCAGCGTTGCTGAAGCATGGAGCGAGTACCGCGGTAAACTATCGTGGAGCCAAAAGCAAACGAGATCTCTTGCTTTGAGGCTGAAGGGACGCGGCCGATTTTTCTAACCATGCCCGGGGGTGGGCCACATGTTGCGAAGCAGCGGTTGAAGGCAACTTCGTCCTGCTTCCTGACCTGGAACACCGCGCCAAGCTCTTCATTGAAGAGAGTTTCGAGCACGTCCTTGGGTTCTGCAGAACGGGAAATGTTATCCAACATGACCTCGAGGCCGCATCGGCCGGCGAACATCATCTCCACGAGAGTGGTGAACAGACCACCGTCAGATCTGTCATGATAAGCAAGAACTATGCCAGACTCGTGCAGCTGTTCAATAGCGTCAAAGTAGTCTTTAATGATATCGGCATCATAGACATCGGGTGCCGTGTCGCCAACCTGTCCAAATGTTTGAGCCAGCGAAGATCCACCGAGGTGCTTTTTGCCTGCTGCCAAGTCAACAAACATCAAAACCGTCTCGCCAACGTCCTCTAGCCGCTCCAATGCAGGTGTCCATGTGCGGTCGATGCGGTCGACCGGCGCGAATGCAGTGATGATGAGCGACATTGGCGCAGTGACCTCTTTTGCACCACCATCGTCTGTCCACTTCATCTTCATGCTCATTGAGTCCTTTCCAACAGGAATAGAGATCCCAAGTTTTGGGCACAGGTCCATACCAATGGCCTCGACAGCCTCGTACAAGGCAGCCCCTTCGCCCGGGTGACTGCTTGCAGACATCCAGTTCGCTGACAACCGTACGCGGGAGAGTCTGTCTGGGGTGCTTGCTGCGGCGATGTTCATGAGGGACTCTGCAACGGCCATCCTGGCTGACGCAGCTGGTGAAATAAGCGCTAATGTAGGTTTCTCACCCATGGCCATGGCCTCTCCGGTCTTGATGCCTGCTAGCAATGAGGTAGCAGTGACTGACACATCGGAGACGGGAGTTTGCCACTTGCCGACCATCTGATCGCGCACGGTCAAGCCACCGACTGACCGGTCTCCAATCGTGATGAGGAAGGACTTGGAGCCTACCGATGGCAGCGTGAGAACACGGTCAACAGCCTCAGCAATCAACCCGTCCTTTGGTGTGTCTGGAATGTACATGGACAAGCTGCTATCAAAAGCAGGGAGTCTCAGCTTCCGCGACTCAACATTACGAGACATTTTCGGTGGCTTGCCAAAAAGCGTCGACATAGGCAGATCGATGGGGGTGGGGTTCACTTCCGAGTCTCTGTCTTTCAGAATAAGGCGCTGCTCATTTGTTGCCACACCTACAACCGAGTAGCCGCATCGCTCTCGCTGGCAGATACGCTTGAACAGGTCAAGCTGATCAGGGCCCACGGCGAGAACATAGCGCTCTTGCGCCTCGCAACACCAGATTTGAAGCGGGCTCATACTCTTGTCGGCGTTATCGATTTCGCGCAACTCAAAGATGGCGCCGAGTCCTGAGTCATGGACAAGTTCGGGCAGGGCGTTCGATAGGCCTCCTGCACCGACATCGTGAATGAAAAGAATGGGATTGTTGTCGCCCATAGAGCGACAGGTGTCAATGACTTCTTGCGCACGCCTCTGGACCTCGGGATTGCCTCTCTGGACGCTGGCAAAGTCAAGGTCGACTTTGCCCTGGCCGGACTGGATACTCGAGGCTGCTCCTCCACCAAGACCAATGAGCATCGCCGGGCCACCAATGACTAGCAAATGCGAGCCTGCAGGTACCATATCTGGGTTCTTGAGGGCATGCTGGGGCCGGACGGTTCCTACGCCGCCTGCCAGCATAATGGGCTTATGATAGCCACGGATCTCCGTCTTTTGCTCGTTTGTGGAGATGCGCATGAGCATGGTTCGGAAGTAGCCGATGGTGCAGGGGCGGCCAAACTCATTGTTGAACTGGGCGCTGCCAAGAGGCGCTTCGAGCATAATGTCCTGGCTACTAGCAATGTGCGACGGTTTTCCAACGTCGCGCAGCTCCCATGGCCGCTCGAAGCCCTCAATCAACAAATCGGAGACGGTGAAACCTGCCAAACCCGCCTTTGGCTTGGAGCCGCGTCCGACAGCGCCCTCGTCGCGGATCTCACCACCGGAGCCTGTGGCGGCGCCGGGAAAGGGCGAAACCGCCGTAGGGTGGTTGTGTGTCTCAACCTTGGCGAGAATGTGGACCGTCTCTTTAGTGCCGTCCCACTCGCCTGTAAGGTTGTTGGGCGCCCAGAAGCTGGCCTCGGGGCCGTTGAGGACTGCGGCATTATCGCTGTAGGCGCTGACCACGTGCTGAGGGTGCTTCTGGTGGGTATTGCGGATCATACCAAACAGCGAATGGGGCTTGGGCGTGCCGTCGATGGTGAAGGCTGCGTTGAACTGCTTGTGGCGGCAGTGCTCCGAGTTGACCTGGGCGAACATGAACAGCTCGACGTCGACAGGACCACGCCGGAGCTCCTGCGTGTATGCGTGAACGAGGTAGTCAATCTCAGAGGGGTCCATGGCCAGGCCTAGCTCGCGGTTGGCATGCTCGAGGGCGGCCTGGGCGGTACTGTGTTCATCGAAACGGAGGGTCGCAGCCGGAGCCGGCGCACTCTCGCCAAAGAGGGCTTCAAGACTGGGCGGACCACAGCTGAGCGTCTGCGTCATGCGGTCGTAAAGGCAATCGCGGTTCGGGACATTGTCGGCGGTGGGAGCGGGGGCGCTGTCGAAGGTGGCAGCAAGCACCATGCCGCGCTCGATGCGCTTGACGGCGCCCTCGAGGGTGCAGGTGCGCGCAATTAGCGAGGCCAGCGAGCTCCAGGGCGAGATGGTGCCGGCGCGGGGGCTGACGTAGAACAGCACCGTCTTAGCATCAGAGGGCTCGGTGCCGCGGTTGAGGGCGTCGAGGAGCACGTGCGAGAGGGCGTCGTCGGTACGAGGAGGCTCGCCATAGTGCAGGAGTTGCTGTAATGTCTGGAGCTCGTCGGCGGCCAGCGTCCGCTGCGGATGGACAAAATGCACCCACAGCGCGCGCACTTCTTTAGCGCCAATGTGGAGGGCCAAGCGCTGCAGACGGAAGTCGGAGTGGGCCGACGACCCGGGCAGCATTAGATAGGGGCCCTCGGTAGACGCCATGGCGGTGCAAGAGGCGGCAGACGGCGGCGTGGTGTAGCAGAAGCGATGGTGGTGCGGCATGTGGACGTCTGGTGGGGTGAAGGCCTGGCAAAATTAAAGTGGGGCATGCGGGTCGTTCTTTCCGCTTTACGTCGGTCCCGGAGCATGATGCAAAAGATCGCGGACTGCGAGTCTTATTATTGGCATGAGTGAATGTAGAACTACATGGCCAAAGTCCAAAGTAAGAAAAAGAATGCTTCACAAGTGCCATGCTGCTCCAAGGATAGAATCATAACTGACATTGTGTCTATATGGTATCTCCGCTACTGACATCGCAACGCCTCGAGATCGTCGGCCCATGTACGCTAAAATGCAAAATGCGGCGCTCCCTCCCCTCTTGCAGCCTTCCAGAATACGGTATGTATGGATCCCATCGTCTCTGGCTGTATGTTCTGGTGATAAATGAATATTGTATAAGAAGCCGCTCAATCCATGCCGACGTATTTAAACCACAACGGCCGGCAGTCCTCTCTGGTTAGCCACGCCTCGCCCTCTGCAAACCTGCCTGCCACGCATCCTGAGCACTTCGGGCTCGTGGGGCAGTTGAAAAATGGAATGTGCTGGTAGCCAATATCGCGGAACCAGTGGATCTTGGTCTTGTCTTCGAACAGACCCAATGCCACGCTATGCACTGGCGCGTCCCCCCAGCGCTCGTAGAAAAAGCCGCCAGCCCGATCGAGGTGGTCGAAAAAATCGCGATACGGCTTACTGCGCCAAAAGCTCAAGTCTGCAATTTCGAAATTCGACCAAAAATGGCATGTTGAGTAGCCGTGCGCCATGTGTGTATTTTCTGGCCGGCGCTTGTCGTCCTCGAGCCACTCGCGGGCGTTGTTGGGATGCACGTACCCAGGGTTGTCTTGGATAAATTTCTGGGTTTCGGGCCAGAGCGTGGCGACACTCTGAGGGCTGTCGAAAAGGTTAATGTTAAAGCCGTAGGTCTTGTTGTGATCCTGCATCCAGGCAAATACATCGTAGTCGACATCGCAGAAGAAATGCACCTTGGGCTCCACACGCCAATAGTACTGCATGTTGGCGAGAGCAGGGTGTTGGCTGAACATGCCGCTATTCCAGCGGCACATTTGGTGGTAGGACTTTAAGCCCATATATTGCACGTCCTTTTCCAGGAGCGCCACGGACTCTTTGAAGAGATCCATGTTGATCCATGAGGGTATGTCCCAGTGCTCGGCAGGGATGAGCTCGTAGCGCACTTCGGCTTTTGTGGCAGCACGCGTCTTGTCTTTGAATTCTTGGGTGAAGGGCTTGTCATTGAAGAAGGTCCAAGGATAGTTGAACTTGTGGTTCCAGGTCCGCTCGAGGTCGCGCATGCTCTGCAGCAGGTCGTTGAGTTCTTCATTTCGCACCAGACTCAGAATCGTGGCGTTGATGCGTGCGCTGTGAGGATTGTTGGGGGCGTAGTTGTCGCCGTCAACTCGTCGGAGGGGCCCGGGGGGTTCGCCGGACGCTGTGCACGCCTGTTAGCTCTTTCACTCGCCAGAACGAGTCGATGCCGAGCAAGCAGCTGCCTTACGGTCTTGCTGAGGATCATGGTCCCAGTCGCCCCAATGTTTGCTGTCAGTAGCAAGCCGGCTCTTATCCGGCACCTGCAGCGTACCCTCGGGGCCCGGTTTGCTTAGAATTTGCGCAAATAAATAGACGAAGATACACAGGGTGACAGCCGCCAGGTAGCGCATGGGCTTTGGGAGCGCCATGATGCAGTGAAGGAGTCGTGACGGTGGACGAGCCTCAACTCCCGTCCACGCAACGTCTCGCACTGCCGCAGCACCGAGTTTCATCAGCAGCAACGCGTGCGCGGAACGCTAGCTGCTTCAGGACAGGTGGGGCCGTTGACGACAGTGGGTCGGGTCTGACAGGGTCGGCTGAGGCGTCAACGTCAACGCCAACGCTTGTTACGCGCACCGCGACTTGGACATCGGCGGGCATCAGCACAGGGGGCGCGTTGACATGGCCCATACCGCCAAGGTCGGAGCCCTTACTGATGAGCTCATCCAGTCGATCGTCAACTTTGACCCCGCCTCCAACAGACATGCCTACAGACACGCCAAAGACATTGCGTCACGTGAGCTACGTGGTCACCAGTACGCTCGAACGAACCCGTTCGATGTCACCGCTCGCTTAGCTGGACTGGACGAGAAGTTCCGAATCAAGAGCCGTGATGATCTGGCTGACGCCTTGCAGACACGACTGCAGAAGCTCGAGGGGGTGACGAGCAAGTTCAAGCCTGACTACCTATCCTTGCTGCTCCTGTTAGCTGATCGGCCGCTTGAAAACACCCATGTCGACGCGCTGGAACTACTGAAACCACCCAGTCCTTCGCCAAACCTGACATGGGCGGAGATCTTGGCAGACGACCCCTATAGCGACGAGGAATTGTGGAAAGATATTGACTATGCAAACGATTCTTCTGGGGACGAGAAGGCTCCCAAGAAGCGTCGAGACACTCGTTCTACACCAGCGACCAGTGTCGATGAGGATTACACGTACAATCCGGAAGCTCATGTCCTAGAGAATGAAGATGGTGTGGTCAAGGAATTGACAGAGCTACAATTCTGGAATGTCATCCCCAACGAGGATGGTAGCAAGAACAACATCACTGAACTGCACATCATAAGAGAGACACTGTACATGCTTGCAGGACTTCGGACGAGTCTCTACCATATCGATGGGCACCAATACAACATCCGCATCAATCCCACTTACACCCTTAGTCATGCTATGCCCGCTACGGTGGATCATCTCCTGTCGCAGTTTACGAATATTGGTAAAGAAGTGAATCGGTTGCGGCAATGGGCCGAAAAGTCATCGTCTACACCCCTGACCCAGACATTCAAGGCGGCCGTTCGCAAGCGACTCCTCGAATACGACAGAGCGCTTTCACAACTACAACAACGCTATCTCCTCCCGGACGCACCCATCTCTGTCAGTCTACTTGAACTTCACAGTAACTGTCAGTCCATGTCGGTTCCAATTCTCCGTCTTGCACAACTCGTATCAGATGTGGAGCCACGATTATTGGTGAACCCATTCAGTCACCTCGAAGCTTTATTTGACCACATCACACTAGCGCAAGTGACTCTTGAAAAGGATGTATTTAACTACACGTCTAGGATATTCTTTGAATGCTTAAAAACATATCTGAAGCCAATCAAACGCTGGATGGAAAACGGCGAGCTTGGGACTGACGACGAAACATTCTTCGTTTTCGCGAATGACAGGAGCAGTGACGCTGCGTCCCTCTGGCATGATAGGTATGTCCTCCGTCATGATGCTCAGGATACCCTTCGATCGCCCAAGTTCCTGCAACCCACAGTGAAGAAAATATTCAACACTGGAAAGAGCGTCATTTTCCTGCAGATGCTCGGTATACGAGACACAGGCTTGCACAATTTTAATCAGGAACCGCGTCTCGACCACGAGACTGTCTGTGGCACGTCGGACGCGATACCGCTCTCTCCCTTCCCTGAGCTCTTCCACGCCGCCTTCGAAGTCTGGATACGCAGCAAGTACTCCGTCGCGTCCAACATTCTTCGTCAACACATCTTTGAACCCGGTGGTCTTATGCGAATTCTTGTCAACTTTGAATTTTTGTACTTTGGCAGAAACGGATCAGTATTTGAGGATTTTGCCAACGCAGTTTTTCATCGTATGGACGCAGGGCGAAGAGGATGGAACGATCGCTACGTCTTGACTGATTTGGCGAGAGGTACCTTTGGTACAATTTTGCCTCGATCGGATATCGAGCGTCTAGTAGTCAGGTCGTCCAGAACCAAGAGTCAAAGCAAGTCAGTCAAAGCATTAAGTGCGATATCAATCGACTTTGCAGTATGAATCTCGGTGCAATCTTGACATGCAGACACTGACCACCACTCCAGCTTCCATGGCCCATTCAAAATATCATCCAACGCTCCGCCCTCCCCATATACCAACAGCTCTTTACCTTTCTATTACAAATCTACCGAGTACAACACCTCCTCCGCCGCGTACGGCCCACTCGCCTTGAAACACTCAGACGCATCAGATGTGCACACGCAATCAGACTCCAGCACCGCTTAACCTGGTTCACCATTGTCCTACGCTCCTACCTGACCGAAACCGTCATCTTCTTCACAACGCATGATATGACCACCGCCATGGAGAAAGCTCAGGATATCGACGAAATGTCCCAAATCCATGTCAAATATGTGGCAAAACTGCAGGAGCGAGCCCTCCTGTCAAAAGCCATAACGCCAATCTGCAACGCCATCGTCGCCATGCTGGATCTAGGTATATCCTTCGCGCAAGCCATCGAAGCAGTAAGCAACGCGACGAGCAAGACTGATATGAGCCCTACCATCACCAATCAGAGACACCAGAACCTAGCGCACGCAATTCCAATACGACTCGTGCAGAACGCGGACTCAGATGCTGCTGGCGAAGACGACGATGCTGCAGCCGGGCGCGATACCGCGACAAATCAAAGGATACTCGGCCACAACAGCACATTGCCGTTGGACAAGACGCTGGAGACGATTGACGCAGATTTTGCACGTCTACTGCCATTTATCACAGCGGGGTTGCGGAGTGTGGGAAGAGTAGGCGCAGAGCCCATGTGGGAACAGTTGGCAGAGCGGTTGGAGATGGAGACAGTGAAAAGTGGGTTGGACTAAGTGAGTTGTTGCGGTCCAACAGTTCGGCGGACAAACCCCCTGCCCATCTTGTACACGGAAAGATAGTAACGTAGTAGTTTGCAAAGCAAGTAACTTTGTCATCAGTCTCGTATTGATCTGTGGATTTTACTCGTACATGCGTACCACAAGAACTCCTCGCTATGCTACATTCCTCTCCCCCCTATCCTTGCTACTGCCTACTATGCAAGGAGAAAAATGTTACTATCAAAACGCCATGATAGGTGGGTATGCTTTTAAAGTATCCAAAAGGCCAAAAAAACATATCTGCTCCAAGCGGAGGGGACATTGCAAAAAGCAAGAAGGGAGAGAAAAAAATAAGACCAGGAAAAACAAAAAATTGCCGCCACATGCGAGCCGTGCAAGAATGCTTATCCCCGTGCGCATACTGCATCTCTATGCGTCCTCGCTATCGACAATCATGCTCTCGCCGTACTGGCTTATTGTGTCCTCACCCAAGCCATGGGCATGTCTTCTCCTCCGGCCTCTGCGGCCCGCAACGCGATTCATTTCGATTTCCTTGAGGCGGCCGTGCATTCTGCGCTGTAGCTCTTCAAACTCATCATCGTCTTGGCCATGGTCCAGCATCTTGACCTCGTGCTCGTCTTCAAAGGGTCCGCCAATGTG
>Ga0182213_1000207_pt1 | contig 10660 bp, 17 predicted proteins | sample G5R1MG_22_FD_128399 | JGI IMG/M metagenome (GOLD analysis project Ga0182213, IMG submission 128399) | Switchgrass phyllosphere microbial communities from Michigan, USA - G5R4_MAIN_03OCT2016_LD1 MG | ecosystem: Host-associated > Plants > Phyllosphere > Phylloplane/Leaf | place: USA: Michigan... | reverse complement strand
TTCAAGACGCGGCCGAAGCTATGGGCGGCGATGACGCCGAGCGAGCGCAACGGCGTCGTGCGGCATATCGAGGGCGTGGCGCGGCAAGTGCTGCACAAGGTCGTTCTCATCATCGCGCAGGACGGCGACGACACGATCTCGGGCACGCTCGACAAAAAGTGGTCCGTCAACGGCGAGACGTTGGAGGCAAAGGTCAAAATCGACAACGCCGACAACGAGACGCTCGCCGACCTGTTCAAGGTTGCCGGGCACCGCGTCGTGATCGTCTCGGCCGATGCGGTGCGGTTCATGCAGGCCCGCCGGTCGCAGGATCAGGGCGAGGATCAGGGCGAAATCCCGTTCGCCGACCCGCCCGCGCAACGCGCGAACGAAGCTCCGCCCGCCCCGTCACACCCGGCGGACGATAGCGATCTCGCGGGCGGCGCCGACGACGACGCAGACACCGGCGACGCCCAGGCGAGCGCCGATGATCCGGCGCGCAACGATTGGGGCGTGTTCGACAACACGGACAACGAGTGGCTCGCGAAGGTTGCGGACGGCAACGATCAGGATGAGTGGTCCGGCAACTCGGCCGAGGCGGTTCGCTTGCCCGAGGAGGACGCACACAAGCTGGCGGGCGAGTATGGCGAAGGGTTCGTCGCGCGCTTGCTCGGCGACGACGACGCCGCGCAGGACTGATCCATTACCGGACCCCGCTGGCGCGAGCTGGCGGGGCGAGGATAACGGACCGAGGAGGGGGCAATGCTCCACACGACGCACTATCAGCGCCCGAACGGCGACGACGAGGATATCGAGATCACGGTCGAGTTTACGCTCACCGGCGGGTCGGAGCCGAGCGGGCTTTCGGGGCCGCCCGAGAATTACGATCCGGGCGAGGCGCCCGAGTTCCTGATCGACGGCGCATATCTGCCCGATGGCAGCAAGACCGAGCTAACCGACGCCGAGGCGGAGAAGGTCGAGGCCGAGGTTATGGATCGGCTCGGCGATTTCGATGACGGCGGCGAGTATTTCGAGGATTACGAGTGACCACGACGCAGAACCACCGCGCGCCGTTCGCGCTCGGCCGCCTCAAGTCGGGCAAGATGGGAAAGGACGAGGAGCGCTATGCCGCGTTCCTCGCCGATCGCCAGCACGCGGGCGAGGTGCGTTGGTTCAAGTTCGAGGCAATCAAGCTCCGGCTCGCCGATGGCTCGTGGTACATTCCCGATTTCCTCGTCATGCTCGCCGACGCGACGCTTGAGGTTCACGAGGTCAAGGGGCACTGGCAAGACGACGCGCGGGTCAAGATCAAGGTCGCGCAGGACTTGTTCCCGTTCCGGTTCATCGCGGTCAAGACGGTCCCGGCGTCACGCGGCGGCGGTTGGGAGGTCGAGGATTTCGAGAAAGCCGACGCCCCCCTCTTGCCTGGGATGCGGACCAAGGCCGAGGTTCCGCCGCCCAAGAAGCGTCTGAAACCCGACGACACGCCCCTCGCCTCGCCCGCCCCGCTACGCCGCAAGACACGACGCGCCCCCCCGCCGGACACCCTGCTATGACGACCGACCCGCCCCTCACAACGCCCGATTGCGACCTCCGCGATTTCCGATTCATGCCGCTCGACGTGGTGCGCCTGTCTCAATCCGATATGGTGGCGACCGCGTCGAGCTCCGCGATCGTCGCCGACCTCCTCCTATGGTGCGCCGCGTGGCATCAGGTGCCCGCCGCCTCGCTCCCGAACGACGACCGGGTCCTGTCGAACCTTGCCGGGTTCGGCCGCGTCGTGAGCGCGTGGCACGAGGTCAAGGACGAGGTCCTCTCGCGCTGGACCCTTTGCAGCGATGGGCGATGGTATCACGCCGTTGTCGCCGAGAAGGCTCGCGAGGCTTTCCGCGCCAAGCTGGCGCAGCGTCACCGCGCGTTTCTGGCGGCGGTCCGCAAGCACAACGAGCGCAACGCCGAGGACAAGCGCGAGGGCTTGAGTTTCGAGGATTGGGACGCGATCGGACGCCCGAAAGAGGTCGGACGGGTCGCGCCACCAGCTCCGCCGCCCGAACAGGCCGAATTGCCGGAAATGGAGCCGAAAGTCGCCGAACGCGTGACAACACCCAATGTCACGCGTGACACACCCCCCAAGTCACATGCGACGGACCGTAATAAACCGCGTGACAAGGCATCCAAGGGAGAGGGAGAGGGAGAGGGACAGGGAGAGGGACAGGGACAGGGAGAATTGAATCATATCAATCAACCGACGCGGACCGATCCCGTCGATCGCTCGGTTGAGGAATTGGGGAACCTTGGGAGGGATGATTTCCTCCGCATCCTCAACCGTCTCGCCAAGGTCGGCGGCGTGGCGTTGCGCCCCGATCGGATCGCGCCGTTCAACCGCGAGCTTGAGATCGTGAAGGGATGGCTCGCGGCAGGGATCGACGTTGACAAGACGATCGTCCCGACGATCGCGGCCCGCCTCGCCGCGACCGACGAGGATACGATCGGCTCGCTCCGGTTCTACGATCGCGACGTGGTCAAGGCTCACGCCAAGACGTTGACCCAGGCGGCGGACAAGGCGCGGTCGAAGCCGGTCGCACCAGCCGCGCAGCTCGCCAGCGCAGATGACGCGGACGAACGGATTGCGACGGTCCGAACCCGCCTCAACGGGAACCTCGACCATGCACCGGACCGCATCGCGCTCTCGGTCGGCGACGATGGGGGCGACGCGATCCTCGTCGTCACGGCTCGATCACCGTTCGCCGCGAGCAAGGTCGACCGCGCCGTCCTGGCGCAGATCGCGGGCGACGTGTTCGGTTCGGCCGTCGTGACGATCCGCGTGCAATGACAACCGTCGCGAAGCTCCTCGGCGCGGAACACGCCGCAACGCTGTCCCGCATCGCCGGGGGCACCGCGATCGTCGTGCCGGTCGACCTCCACGCATCGGCGCACAACTCCGGCGCACTGCGCGACCGGGTCGGCGACGAGCTGTTCGCCCTCCTCGTGTTTCATTTCGGCGGAACCCGCATCTACGTGCCCCAGGCGCACGATCGCCGCACGCTCAAGCGTCCTGCCGTCGCGCTGACACAGGTCCGCGATCTCACCGACGCCGGGCACTCCGCTCGCGAGATCGCACTCCGTCTCGGAACCACCGAGCGCACCGTTTTCCGCCTCCGCGACAAGGCTCGCCTGCGCGACGGCAAATCCACCTCCACAACGAGCAATGGGGAATGAGCATGAACGAGACGAATGGGGCGCACACCTCGGCCGATCCGCGCGACGGGGCAGGACAAAGTGAATTTCCGGCAGGGAAGCCCGTGGAGCGCGATTTAGGGGCGGACCCTTCCCGGACTACCTCGGACGCCGAGATCGCGCCTGACGGGGCTAAAATCCCGAGTCGAGCGCCTGTTCTGGCGCTATCGACCAGCGATCCGGCGTTCTCTCCCGCCAACCCGATCACGGTGAACGGGTACTTGTTCGAGCCCGCATCGCGTCAAGCCGACCTCGTGTTCAAGCTCTCGGTCACAGAGGCCGAGGTTAGCGCGGTGAAGCTGGTGAACGCGCACCTCGAACGGCGGGCGCAAGCGTTTGACGAGGAGGTCGACGTGACGAAGCCGCGCGACGTGCGGCAAGACGCGCTTCTCGCGATGAACGTTCTCGACCGCTTCGCCGACGATCAGGGGCCGCTCACGCGGCAGGACGCGGGCCGGATGGTCGGGACGGTGCGCCGCCTCCTCGCCGATCGTGACGGGATCGCCGTTCTCCGCAAGATCGAGTTCGATCAAGCGCTCCCGGTCGAGGCGGCGCAGGACGTGATTATCGCGGTCAACGTGTTGTCCAGGTTCGCGAACGGGGATCACGCGCTCACTCCCGAAGACGCCCGCCGCGCGATCTCGTCTATTCGCGGATTGCGCGACGACGCGATCGTTGACGAGGAGCGGATCGGCGAGCTTGAGGCAAAGCTCACGGCGGCGGAGGGCAAGATCGAGGACCTCACCGTCGAGCGCGACGCGGCGGCCGAGAACGCGCGCCGGGAGCGGGGCAGGCGCGGCACGTACAACGACGACGATTTGCAGACCGGAGCCGAGCGGATGCGGCGGGATATCCTGACACTCGGCGGCGACGACCTGCACTCGATAGGACCGGACGGGCAGCGCAAGCGCGTCGCAGTTGTTGAGGCAACCTTGCGGTCAATCGGCCTCCGAACCGAGCGCGAGGAACGGCCCCGGTGCCGCGTCGTCACCTCGCCCAGGTTCTACAGCAACGAACAGCGTGAGGAGGCAATCTCCGCGATCAGCCGCGTCCCTATGAGCTGGCCCGGTGGAGCCGGAACCGTCCGATCCTATCTCGGGCGGATCGTCGTCGGGCAAATGCTCGACGCTGGAGCTCAAGCCCTCGGGATGCGGAGGGCGGCGGCATGATCGCCGGCATGACGTGCGCGGGGTGCGTTTTCTACGCGCCCCCGTTCCACCAGCAACGGGGGCGGGTCGTGTTCGGACAATGCCGTCGTCACGCGCCCGTTCACGACCTCACCGGCGACCGGCCGCGAACGATTTGGCCGATGGTCGCCGACGACGCATGGTGTGGAGAACACTCGACCCTTGAGGAGCAAGCATGACGAAACCGACCGGCAACCCCTGCCCCGTGGCGGGATGCACCGCGCACGCCAAGCCGCAGCAGCTCATGTGTTGGGCGCACTGGCGGCGCGTACCCAAGGCGCTCAATCGCGCCGTGTTTGACACCTTCGCCGATATGCGTAGCGACAAGAGCGCGGACACGATGCGCGCATATCGACAGGCGCGCGACGCCGCGATCGACGCCGTCAACACGAAGGAAGCGGCCGAGCGGGAGGTGCAGGCATGAAGGCGATAACCGAGGCGCAACGCCGGATGCTCAATCAGATCAGGCACGGCGATCCCGTGCGAACGGGCGAACCGCGACAGGTTGGCAACACGAACCTCACGGCGCTTGCACTGGAACGGCTCGGCTTGATCGAGCGTGCGCCCGATCAGACGCGCGCCCGTCGATCGCTTGAGCACGCTTGGGTGTTGACCCCGGCGGGACGGGAGCGGTTGGCATGAACGCCCTCGTCATCATCGCCCTCGCCGTCCTCGGCGCGATCATGCTCGGCGCCGCGATCCTCGGCGCGTGCCTCGTGCTGGTGAGGCTCGCGTTCTGGCGCGAGTATCGCCGCCGCCAGCGCGACGACAGTCCGCTTGCACGAGCCCGGCGCGAGATATGGGCGGACCGTCCCGTCACCCGCACCCCGCCGGGCCGAGCGTTCGACGCCGCACCGCGCGAGTTCTGGCGAGCCCCGCCCTTCACCTCGCGCCCCAAGCGTTGAGCCCAACCTTGCGCCGCCTGCAACGTTCGTGCAATGGCGGCGCAACAGGATCACAAGGAGGATTGACCATGCCCGACGACCGTTTCCAGCCCGACGCCGCAGTCCGCCGCGTTGTGGATTGCTCGCCCCGAATGTCCGTCGCCGATCGTCAAAAGCTCGGCGAGTTCATCGGCAAGGAATTGGGCGAGGAGCCCGCGATTGTGCGCCCGCCGAATGATCCGCGCGACGCACTGTTCGAGGATCGCGGTCCGATCGGACACGTCGGGCGCAACTCGATCCCGCGCTCGCACCGGGGGGAGGGGTTCAACTATGTCGATTGACCTTCACGCCCTCCGCCGCCGGGAGGTCCAAGCGATCGGCGCGGCTATCTCGTGCCGCGATTGGCACGGTGTAGAGCAGGCTTACAACCGCATCCGCGACGCCCTCGACAATGCCGGGTTCACCGTGTCGAGCAGCGGATCGAGCGTGTCCGCATCCACTATCCCCACCTCTGTAAGCGGGGCGGGGGAGCGGGAGGACGCGCGGAAAGCCGCCTATGATCGGCTAGAGCGTCACCTTGACGAGCACTATTACGCTGGCGCTCGCGACGACCTCCGCGACGTTGCCGCCCTCTCACCCGCACTCGATAATACAGCGGCAGTCGAAGCGCGGAAGCGGTGCAGCGCGTCACCCGATCATGCCGACATCCTAGAGACGATCGGGAACGCCGACGACGCTTGGCAGGCAAAGGGCTACACGTCGGCGCTGGCAGAGGTGCGCGACATGGCGAACGTCGGTCGCGCGCTCATGGAAGCGCTGCCCGAGGGTTACAGCTACATGAATTGCCCGTCCGAGATTGTGTCGGACTTGCAGAACGAAATCGCGGACCTCTCGCCCGCACTCGATAATACAGCGGTGGAGGGGCAGGACGACGGCGCAGGCTGGATCGTCGGCAACAACGCCGGCCAGTGGCGCACGTTTGATAGCTTCGGGTGGGCGTGGACTGACCGCCGCGACCTTGCCGTCCGGTACGCTCGTCGCGCTGACGCCGAGCTTGTTCACGGTGAGGACGAGGACTCGTGGCGTGTCGAACGCTATTCCGCCGCCCTCACCGCAGAGACGGAGGAGGGGCAGTCGTGGCGCGATGACGATTGCCGAGCACGAAGCGATTTGCACGACGACCCCGTCGAGCAACTGGCATTTGAGCTGGCCTATGAGCTTGAGGAAGCCGCGCTTGATGCAACCGATTATGTGACCGTCAACCGCGCTAAGCTGCGCACGATTGCCGAACGGATTGTCGCCCGCGCCGCCCTCACCGCAGAGACGGAGAACGCGCGTGACTAAGCGGGACGCTCTCCGCGAGCAATGGGCGGCGGGGTCAAGCGCGTCGGCGATTGCAACGGCTCTCGGCGTCACACGGAATGAAGTCATTGCGGAGGCTCACCGCATCACACCCTTGCCGGACGGGTCACTCCCCGTTTACGCCGCGCCCAGCCCCGCGACGTGGGCGGGCGAGGTCGACAAGGATCGCGCGGGCGACGATGCGAGGGCGGCGTCGTGACGCGCAAGGAGGCGGCGGCCGAAATCCTACGCAAGGGCCTCGACGCGATTATCGCCGATCTTGATGCAATCGGGATGCGTGCAGCCGGGAACGCGCCGGGCAAGCTCAAAGCCACGATCGTCTTGCGTCACACCGCAGACGATCAAGCGACGATCCTGTTCGGGCATGACGACGAGGCGACGTTGATCGTCGCGCTTCAAACGCTCGGCGCGTCGCGCGGTCGCGAGCATTATCGAGCAACGGCCGAGGGCCTCACGAAGGACAGCGGATAATGGCGAGCGTTGAATGGGTCGGCGACGGCGATCAGCACGCGCAGGACGAAACCTACACGGAGCCCGCGTTCTACGTGGTGGACCCGAACGGCATTGTCGCCGGGCCGTTCGATGACGAGGGGGAGGCGTGCTGGTGGCTCGACAAGAGCAAGCGGGTATGAACCGTGACCCCTCGCCCCAGGCTCGCGCGATCATGGCGCGGGCGCTCCTCGACCTCTCCCCCGGTTGGCGCAACGTCGCCGATTCGATCCGCGATGGCGGACGTGTTAACGCCTGGGTCGACGCCGCACTCGCGGCGATCGACAAGGCACTCGACACGGATCGCGACGAATGACGGAGAAACGCAAGCCCCGCCCCCCAAGCGCCGAAGCGACGGCACGGGCAAACGCGACCCGCGCCGCCAACAAGGCGAAGCGCGACAAGGTTCTAACCGAGGGCGAGCGCGCGTTTTGTCTGCACTACGTCGGGGCGGCGCTCGGTAACGGGGCCGAGGCGGTTCGGCTGGCGGGCTTCACGCACACAAAGCCGGATCAGCCCAAGCGGTACGCGCACGAGCTGCTACAGCGGCCCCGCGTGATCGCCGAGATCGAGCGGCTCCGATCCGAGCGCGCGTCGCGCCTCACCGTCACGGCGGATCAGGTCCTCTCCGATCTCGTGCGCGTGCGTGACGAGGCGCGGCTCCTCCCGCGCGGATCAGCAAACCTCAAGGTCCAGCTCGCCGCGATCGAGAAGATCGGCGAACACATTGGTGTCGGCGCGTTCCGCAAGAACGTCGGATTGTCGAGCCCGACCGGCGGGCCTATCGAGACGATCGACCTAGCTGCAATGGCGCAGCTATCAGACGAGGACCTCGATAAGCTCGATGCAGCTCGCGACATCATTGACCGGCTCGCCGGGCGGGTTGAACCGGATACCGACGAAGGCGGAGATTAAGGCGGAGCGCGAGCGGAGGCATAAGCAACTCGCGGCGCTTGATCTCGCTCGCAACGCCGACGCGATCCGCGCTCGTTGCTCTACCCTCGCCGGGTTCGTTCGCGAAGCGTGGCACGTCCTCGAACCCGACAACCCGTTCGTGCATGGCTGGCACATTGATGCGATATGCCGCCACCTTGAGGCCGTGACAGAAGGCCGAATCACGCGCCTCCTTATCAACGTCCCGCCCGGCTCCTCTAAGTCCATGATCGTTTCCGTTCTATGGCCCGCTTGGGAATGGGGCCCAAAGGGGCGGCGCTCGTTGCGCTACCTCACGACTTCTTACAACGACGCGGCGGTTGTACGCGACACCACCAAGAGTCGCGACCTAATGCTGTCCGATTGGTTTCGCGGGCTATGGCCGGACGTTGTTCTAACCCGCACGGGGGAAAAGAAGCTGGCGAACAGCGACACCGGCACCCGTGTTTCTGTGTCGTTCGGCTCCTTGACCGGACAGCGCGGCGACCGCTTCATCGTGGACGACCCGCACTCAACCGAGGGCGCAGAGAGCGAGGCTGATCGTCTGCGCGCGGCTCGCCGGTTCATTGAGGGCGGCACGAACCGACTTAACGATCAGACCAAATCCGCCCTCGTTGTCATCATGCAACGCCTTCACTCCGACGATATCAGCGGGCAAATCCTCAAGCGCCGAATGGACTACGTCCATTTGATGATCCCGATGGAATTCGAGGAGGATCGCCGATGCAAAACGCGGATCGGCTGGATCGACCCCCGCACCCGTGACGGTGAAATCCTCGATCCCAAGCGGTTTCCGGCAAGCGCAATTTCCGAGCTTAAAGGCATGGGGAATTTCGCTTGGGCGGGGCAATATCAGCAACGACCCACCGCACGCGAGGGCGGTATGTTCAAACGAGCATGGTTCGCCGGTAAAATCATTGGTCCTGCCGACGTGCCTCGCGGGCACCTAACCTACGTCCGCGCCTGGGACTTTGCCGCGACGAAGGAGAAGCCGGGCAAATCGCCGGATTGGTCGGTCGGCGCATTGATGGCACGACAGGGGCGCGATTATTACGTGTTCAACGTGGATCGCCGTCGCGACACGCCCGGCAAGGTGCAATCGAACGTGCGCGCATTGGCGGAGATCGACCCGCGAGGAACCGTGATTCGCATCCCGCAGGACCCGTCCCAAGCGGGCGTCGCCCAGGTCGAGAGCTATGTCGGCGCCCTCGCCGGTTTCGCGCTCAAACCGCAACTCACGTCCGGCCGAGGCGACAAGGCGGCTCGCGCGCTTCCGCTCGCGATTCAAGCGGAGTTCGGACATATTTATCTCGTGAACAGCGGTCCGCCTGACGAATATGTTGACGAGTGGATAATCACGCTCCTTGACGAGCTTTGCACCTTCCCTGCCGGAGCCTTTGACGATCAGGTTGACGCAGTCGGGGACGCGTTCAATGAGCTGGCGCACGCCGAACACATGCCATTTGAAAGCGCCAGCGCGGGACAGCGCGAGACGATCACCGTTGTCGAGCGTGACAGCCGTTACCAGTTCCGCGATAAGCCGGAGCAAGACGGCGCCGGGTTCGGTTCCGTGTCATCATTCACGCAAGGACTCGCGTTCTGATGCCTAGCCCGACCGATTACCTCGCCGCCTCGAAACGCCGCGCCGGAACCTCCCTCGCCGAGGATGCGGTCAAGCTCGCGCCGCAACGCCTCGCGTCGCCGCAATCGGACGAGGCGGACGCACCGCTTGACGAGATGACCTCGCGCAAGGGGCTCGGCTCGTGGCTCCCGACCGCGTGGCTTGACGCGGTCCAGGCGAACGACGATCCGATCCTCGACAAGGGTGGCGAGGGGCTCGACCTTTTCGTCAAGCTCTTGTCCGACCCGACCGCCGCCTCGACGCTGCAACAACGCCGCCTCGCGATCACGTCGAAGGAATACGAGGTCGTTCCGGGTGACGACAAGGACCCGCGCTCGGTCAAGGCCGCCGACGATTTCCGCGCCATGATCGACGGGCTCGGGTTCGATCGCGTCACGGGGTTGCTGCACTACGGCGTGTGGTTCGGGTACGCGGTCGGCGAGGCGCTCTACACGATCAAGGAATACGATGGCCGGTTGATCGTGTGGCTTGAGGATATCGTCGTTCCCGATCGCGGATGGTTCGGCTTCAACGGCGAGGGCAAGCTCCGCTTCACCGCGACGCCGACCGGGAGCCTCGGCGGCGAGGTCGTGCCGGACAACAAGTTCGTCACGATCCGCACCGGCGGAACGCACGATTTCGCGTTCTACGGCGTCGGGCTCGCGCACTGGTGCTATTGGCCGATCTTCTTCAAGCGGGCCGGGCTCAAGTTTTGGGCGCTCTACCTCGAAAAGCTCGGCCGCCCGACCGTTGGCGTCGGGTTCCAGGAAACCGAGAAAGACGACAAGGTTCGCAAGGCCGATCTACTGCGCGCCGGTATGTCGATCGGGCAAGACAGTGCGGTTCTCCTCCCCGCCGACACGATCACGAACGACCTCGTCAAGATTTACGAGAGCAGCCGGAGCGGCAATCACTCGCAAGGTTACAAGGATTTCCTCGCCGAGCAGAACGAGGAGATCATGCGCGTC
>Ga0182213_1000205_pt1 | contig 10727 bp, 8 predicted proteins | sample G5R1MG_22_FD_128399 | JGI IMG/M metagenome (GOLD analysis project Ga0182213, IMG submission 128399) | Switchgrass phyllosphere microbial communities from Michigan, USA - G5R4_MAIN_03OCT2016_LD1 MG | ecosystem: Host-associated > Plants > Phyllosphere > Phylloplane/Leaf | place: USA: Michigan... | reverse complement strand
GGGCCGCAATTGCTATCAGTGGCGGCTATCACGGAGACAGGGACGGAGGGTGCACATCCAAGTCGGAAGAGCAAAGCACGAGGGGGGGTTGTGGCTAGGCCAGCAGTCCAGTGTGAAACAGTAGAGGGTGCTAGCCTCAGCGTTCAGGGATGCCATGCGGTTGCAGATCAAGTGGGTTGCGGCACAGGCGAGTGGCGCACTCCCGCGTTGCCGCAAACAGTTCAATGCTTGAGTCGTATCAATTTGTATGCGAACATGGTGTGAATTGATGTGCCCGTGTTTTCAATTTTGGGAGTACAAATTAGGGCAGTATAGCCTTTTTGCAGAAGAGACTCATGTAGACCCGAGAGAGAACCCAGTCAAAGTTGATTGCGCATCTAGGCTGAGTTGAGTATACGGGTTCCAACTCCTCCTTATCTATGCGCCGACTTGGTTCAAAATACCCTGAAGGTTGATCGACTTGGGACGCTCGATCGGCAGCCCCAGTGCTCTGTCCCAGATGAGCTGTGCTAAGGGGCCGAGACCGCGGCTGACACCAAAGGTGGCAGTGTAGTAGAGCGTCTCCTTGAAGCCATAGTGGTGGAAGAGGACACCAGAAGACGAGTCGACGTTAGGAAAGGGGTTCTTGGTCTATGCCCTCTGTTAGCAACCATGATAGTTTCCACGTTGACATTAGCTCACCTTTCCGTGTTCAGTGAGCACACCAGGTGCAACCTCTGAGTTCTTCTTCACCAGCTGGTATATAGGGTTGGCCGCAATGTCAGGTCGGGCATCCGCAAAGTCCATGAGCGCCTCGAACCGAGGATCGGGTTTCCTGAGCACAGCATGCCCGTAACCAGGAATTACACGACCGGACTTGAGGACGCTCCACAGGTAGTTGGTGACGTCGCTCTCGCTAAATTTCTGACCAACAGCCTTTTGCATGTCGATGATGAATCGCAGCACCTCCTGAGCCGCGAGACCGTGCAGTGGTCCAGCGAGACCCTGGAGACCAGCACTGTAACTCAAGAAAGGATCGCTGAGCGCGGATCCCACCAAGTGCGTTGCATGTGCAGAGACGTTTCCGCCTTCGTGGTCGCCATGCAGCGCGAGATACAGGCGTAGGAGGTCCTGGAAACCCTCGTTCTCCTTACCCGACTTGCCCAGCATAGCAGCGAAGTTGTATGCCCAATCTTGCTCGACATCGGCCTCGGCTGGGAGGGCACCACCACCACGGTATGCGTTTTGGTAGATTTTGGCGGCGATGGTGGGCAGCTTTGCGAGTAGGCTGATGCTGTCATCGAAAGTTGGCTCCCAATAGTCGGCCTTGCTGATCCCCTTTTCGTACGCCTTGGCGAACTTGGACTCGTAGCTAAGCGCAGAGACGGCGCAGGCAAACTGTGTCATGGGGTGGAGGTCTTTTGGGAAGTCATCCAGCATCTTGGACACAAATTTGGGAATGGAAGCCTTCTCGGCAAGCTCTCGCGAAAGAGCACGAGTCTGTGCAACGGAGGGAACCTCGCCCGTGAGCAGAAGCCAGAACATGGCCTCGGGCAACATTTCTGTGCCTGATGTGCCCTTGGGCAGCTCTTTCTGGCAGTCCTTGATAGTCTTGCCATGGAAACGGATTCCCTCGTTGGCGTCAAGTACTGACCCTTCCCATACCATGGCCTTGAGGCCTCTTGAAGAGCATCAGAGAGAGGTTCACCGGTCGGTCGGTCAGTCATGCGTACCTCATTCCGCCCAACGCATTCTCCACCTTGACATCGCCGAGCTTCTTGTCGCCATGGGCCTTGACTTTCTTGAGGAGCTCGCGCTTGGCGGGAAGCACCCTCTTGAACGTCTCCTTGAGGTCGGGCTCGGAGGACGACGAGTAGCTGCATGCTTGCACTGGCGCCAACAACCCGTTAGTGCAACGAGGTCGGAGTGGGTGGACTTGATGGCATACCAGAAGCAAAAGGACGCGCCTGGAAATCGACCGTCAGCCGACGCTTGCTTCGCTATGCCGCATGGGCCGTGTACAACGTACCTTTGCTGCTCGCAGGGCTTTGGAGGCTGCTCGTGCACTCAACGCCATGGCGGCAGCTTGGACGAGGGCAAGTGAATTGTGGGGTAAGCTGACCCAGCAATGGCACCGGGAATGGTGTGGATGGCAGCGTAGCACAGGTGAAAAGACGACGGCGATTCCCGGCAGCTGGAATTCACGAGTCCCGCGTCCACGCAATGCGATGCGCCTGTCGTCCAGGAACCGAGGGGCAGCGCTCCAACGCGGTTAGTGATGCTGCTTACCCTCGGTTCTTCGGAGCTGTGGAGAGGGTCAGGCATTGCCACGAAACCATGTGGCCAAACATGCGGCGCAATTGTGGCCAACCCACGCACAGAAAGACGGTCTTCATGGGACGATAGATTTTGCCTATGGGCAGGCCACCACCGGAGTCGCTGGAAACTTTTCCGTCGCTAACCGCTGCTGCTGACCAACACGCACCCTGCGCAACAACACGCTTGTCCTTGTACAGAACAGAGCGTTGGAACGAGGTCAGGCTCTGCTGGATAGGGCCTGCCTTGCCATACAATGGCAATACTTCGCACACTACCACGCTCTGTCGTGTGTCACAGCCGACGGCTGCGCATATCAGCCCGCAATACGCAATCGCTCCGCCCACTCATCACGACCGCATACCGCATGACGAGCTCGAGTCTCCCGGCCGTATCTCCTCCCATAGCAGGAATACTGCCTGGCGAATCTTTCCAGCTGCTTCCCGAGGCCTCCAAAGCGGGGTCGGCAGAAGATGCCCTCTTTGAAGAGCAGGTGCAGGCCGTGAAGGACTGGTGGGCGTCGCCACGGTACCAGGGCATCAAGCGACCATATTCTGCCGAAGATGTCGTGAGCAAGCGAGGAGCCCTGCAGCAGTCATACCCCAGCTCGTTGATGGCGCGCAAGCTGTTCAACTTGCTAGAAGAGAGGGCGGCAAAGGGCGAACCAGTGCATACCAGTACGTGTCCCGTATCTCCTGTGTAGGAAATGGAAGCTAATCTTCTACTTGCCTATGCCAGTGGGTGCAATTGACCCTGTGCAAATGACACAGCAAGCTGCCAACCAAGAAGTCCTTTACATCTCCGGCTGGGCATGCTCATCCGTCCTGAGCTCGACCAACGAGGTCTCTGCCGACTTTGGAGACTATCCATACAACACTGTACCCAACCAGGTGCAACGCATGTTCAAGGCGCAGCAGCTGCATGACCGTAAAAACTGGGACAGCAGAAGGAAAATGAGTGCTGAGGAGCGGGCAAAGACACCATATCTGGACTACATGCGACCCATTATTGCGGATGGTGATACTGGGTGCGCCAAAAGCCCCTCCTCCCAAATGCGCACTGACGTTTCTGCAGTCATGGCGGTCTGTCGGCAGTCATCAAACTTGCAAAGCTCTTCGCTGAGAACGGAGCTGCGGGCGTTCACTTTGAAGACCAACTGCACGGCGGTAAGAAATGCGGACACTTGGCTGGAAAGGTCCTCGTTCCAGTCGGCGAACACATCAACCGCCTCGTAGCAGCACGCTTCCAATGGGACACCATGGGTTGCGAAAACCTCGTCATCGCACGAACCGATTCGGAAAGCGGCAAGCTCATCTCCAGCGCCGTCGATGTGCGCGACCACGAATTCATCAAGGGCGTCACAGTAGACACTGAGCCTCTAGCAGAGACGCTGCAGAACATGGAAGCAGCTGGCGTATCAGGCAAGGAAATTGACCAATACGAAGCTGCCTGGGTCAAGAAACACAATCTCGTCACCTTTGACGAAGCTGTTGTCCAGCATCTAGAAAGGGAGGGGGCTTCGCAATCCACGATCGATGCCTACCTCAAGGAAGTCAAATCCAACCCAAACTACTCCCTTCTAAAGCGCCGCAATGTCGCACAGCAACACACCAAAACCCCCGTCTACTTCAATTGGGACATTCCCCGCACACGCGAGGGCTTTTACCACTACGCTGCCGGCGTCGCGGCCGCCACCAAGCGCGGCAAAGCATACGCACCCTACGCCGACCTCCTGTGGGTCGAAACGGGTGACCCCAACGTCTCGGTCGCCGCCAAATTCGCTGGCGAGATCCGCGCAGAGCACCCAGGCAAGAAGTTTGTCTACAACCTCTCTCCCAGCTTCAACTGGATGGGCCACGGCTTCTCTGAAGAAGCACTCAAGACGTTTGTCTGGGACCTGGCTAAGCATGGATTCGTGTTTCAGCTGATTAGTCTCGCGGGCATCCATTCCACTGCGACAATCACGTGTGAGTTGAGTCGCGCGTTCAGGGACGAGGGTATGTTGGCGTATGTCAGGCTTGTGCAGAGTCGTGAGAAGGAGTTGGGATGTGATGTTCTGACACATCAGAAGTGGAGTGGAGCGGGGTATATCGATGGGATCCTGGGAGTGGTTCAAAGTGGGAGTTCGGGGAGCAAAAGCATGGGTGAGGGAAATACCGAGATGGGGTTTTAGAGAGGGACTGTCTGTATTCTACGTGGAATTCTGACTATGTTGTAGTGTGGGTGTTTGAATATCTCTTGGGAATTTTCTAGGCAGAGGTAATGGTGAGCTTATAGCTCACTCTTTTCATCATCGTTGAGAGGTCTTTTTCCCTTTCCGAAGAAAACAGTACGCCAAAGTTTCTTCCCAGCAAACTCAATATACACCCTCTCCTCCATCGTTTTGACATCTACATCCACAAATCCTGCCTCCGTCAAGAAGTTCCTTACGCTGTTGAGCGAAAAGTGCGGTACCACAATCGAGTCAGTCATCTTCTTTAGAAATTCAGGGTTCGTCTCGCCAATGTCGTGTTTCTTCTCATCCGTGTGGGCATGCTGATCATGATGCTCATGATCATGCTTATGCACAGCATGGTTGCCCCTGCTCTCCTCGATCAACTTTCCTTCCTCATCAGCCAGCCAATCGCCCCCATCCACAAAATCGTTGATAACCAACACGCCTCCTGGCCTAAGCCGCTTCTTTAACTGGCTCGCAGCAAACACTACATCTTCAAAATGGTGGAAGCCGAAGCCTACAGTTACAATGTCAAAATTGTGCCACTCTGGTACAGAGAATGCCGCGGGTGATGGATCCGTCTTGTTGAACAAGTCTCCTACGACGGCGTGCACGGTTTCAGGAGAGAAATTGGCAGAAGCTCCGCGCGCATTGAAGCTGCTGACCATGTTGGGCGAGATGTCGATGCCACGGGTCTGTGTGACAAAGGGTTCAAATACCTATACGGAGCAAATTAGTGCTGAACTTGTAGGCATATTGGAAGCGAATATTGAAGAAAAGAAAGCCTACACGTGTCATCAAACCGGTTCCACACGCATAGTCGAGTAAGCGCACATGCTGGACGTTCGCGTTGCCAGTGTTGGCAAAAGGGATGCCGAGCCATGGCAGGTCTGAGCGCAGGGTGTCGGATATTTGATTGTTTACGGTGGTCCACCAGGGTTTTGCATCGTAGGAGTCGGATACAGCGCTGGTTCAGAGGAGTTAGACCAAAGCAGTTCAATCAGAAGCTGGGGGGAGGCGGAAGCATTACTCGAAGTATTTGCGGTTCAGCTCTGCGGTACTCATATCGACGCTTGGAAAAGGTATATTTGGAGTTGATTTTTGATGTCTCTTGTAACTCTAGATGCGTGTTGATTTTATGACAGTCCTGAGAGAAATTTGTCTTTGGCGAGTGGGCTGGCTTGTGTTTATATAGTAGCAAGTGCAGACTATTAGGATGCGGCTGAAAGTCGCCGATGGGCAGTCGGAGACTTTCGTGCGCCTAACGTTCCTACTGGTCACATAGTCGGACTCTTTTGCAGATTATGTAACAAAAGGACTACTTTTCGGAGACATGCGCTTGCAAGTAACACTGACAGGGGCTCGAAGCGATGACGTTATGGTTGTCGCTCAGACGGCTTCAGCAGGAGTTTTTTTGCCTTGGAAACTCTCCGGCGTGAGTTACCGCGCAGTTTCCCGGGTTAATCACATCATAATTTTGATACGAGACGTCGAGATATAGACATTGGGGGAGCAATGTGATAATGAGGGCGGGATGCCATCCAGGCTACACCTAAACGAGTTGGCGCCGTCTGGGGTTCTTGCCTCGGTCCAGCCGAACATGCGCGAGTTCGATAACGCGACGCCTGCTCTCCACATCCTCCACCCCTTCTCCAAAGGACTGTCACACCATCTAGTATGTCCAAAACCCCTAAGATACCCGAATGGCAACGCGCCACCACCGAAAGTACCGCGCCGTTACCATCGCCAACAGTAAATGCGCCAGAGTCCAAGGTTGAGCAATTGGTACAGGCGCCAACGCCGACGGAAGACGACCTGTCCAGCACAGAAGGTGAAGAATCGACCGAAGAGACTGCGGATGAGCGGGGGAAAGAAAGTTTGGATTTGTTGGGACAGGCGCGACGATTCCTAGAAGACCCAGTCATACGCGATGCGCCCAGGGAGAGAAAGATAGCCTTTCTCGAGTCAAAGGGGGTCAGATCCGAGGATTTCGAGGCACTATTGGACGTGGCAACCCACCAGGACGAGCCTGTGGACTTGCGGGATGCGGGAGCACGTGCTTATTCCACAGTAAGTTGCTTGTGTTCGATGCAGATACCAGCATTCTGGCTCTCGACCACGCTTCACGCTTGTATGACGATATACTGAAATCGCTAGATCACTCATCGGCCAGTAGAAGTACCTCAGGTACCACCACAACTGGGTGTACTACCTCCCATTATCACATATCCCGAGTTCCTCACAACCAACGAGAAGCCGCCGCCTTTGATGACTACGAAACGACTAGTAGCTACAGCATATGTGACTGGAGGTCTCATGGCAAGCATATACGGACTTTCCAGGTTCATCATTGCCCCTATGACACAACATCTGGCCGAATCACGGCATGAATTTTCGCAGCATACACAAGAATATCTGAAGCAGCTCAACGATCGGTTAAGGAAAGCAGTGTTGGTCGATCCTGCAAGCAAGGGAAAAATCATCAAGGATATTGCAGACGACGTCTCAGAAGCTGACTCGGATCCTACCGAACTCTACCACCGCGACTGCGGCACGCAGACAACACCCACATTGTCACGCAGACCTTCCGTTTCCTCCACAGACCCGCAGCCCCTCGTGACAGCACATGAGAATCGGTTGAACATCATAAGATCACATCTTCAAGAGCTTAATTCCAACCGAACAGGTAGCAGCACATCACAGGACTCGCTAAGAACGAGAATGTCAGAGCTCACTACCTATCTCAGCGAGATGAGTTATCAGAACCACTACTATTCAAACATGGGCTTGTATGGAACGCCAAGTTATGGCGTATCTGGTGCCGTGGACGGAAAGAATGATCAGATCGAGGCTGTCAAGGGCGATATCAGGGCTATTAAGGGCGTGTTTTTGAGTGCGAGAAACTTTCCAGCTGGTGGAAATAATATGCAGATACCTACGGGCAATGCTTAAGCGCTTGTTATCACGAGCCATAGATTGTAAGGTCAAGAAACAGAATAACGCCATAATTTCGAAAGCTCTTGCCGTAAGAATAGTAGCATGTTCTTTTTCGTGAAGAATGTGGTAAATCAGCGGTGCGTAGTGGTCAAGTACCTTGTATCGCGTTACTTGCAAGCTGTCGCTATCCATCCCTAGTCCCCTGAATTTCCTGAAGGGGATGTTTGGAGACTCGTATCGATCACTAGATGGATAGTACTCCTGGCATAAATCGCACATAATGCACTCTGATACCCCACTAGTCCTGTTGACGTCATTCCTAAAACAGTAGCCTGTACTTGCCCCCTCAATTCTATCCACAACTAAGGTAACATGCGATCGGCCCAACGTTGAACATTTACTATGGCAAGCTGGGCATCAAATCTGCCCTCTTTTGTGCGGAATAAGCATGAAGAGCATGATGACACGTCACTTACAACGATCCTGACGGTCGAGCAATGCACCGATCTTACATTCTTGGTCGCAACCATCACGGCAAGCATGCGGCAGTCTCTACTGGATACATTCACGGCCGAGGAAACAACACATGATCTCAAGAATACCATGTCGGGAAATGAGACGCTGATTAATACTACATCCAAACTCGATGAGGTTGACGTAGTAAAAGAAGACAGAATCAAGAAAGAGCGAGCGGAGCGGGAAGCAGATGCACGGAAAGAGTTGGCACAGCCTGAGGTGTGTGAGCTTAAGGAAGAGATGTTGAAGCACTTTGATGGTTGGCGTGGTAAGGTCATCTCCAGGGTGGGTGAGATTGTCAATTCACGGGAAGAAGCCAAGGAGCAGACGCGACATGTTCAGACTAGGGAGGTTGATAACATCGCCAAGAAGACTGCTTCAAAAACCACTGCAATTAAAAGTCTGGATACGAAGGTCGGAAATGAAGCCACAGTGTTTAGAGAGTGGTATCCACCCGTGAGCAGCGCCCTAATGCAGCTGGATGAGAGCAAGAGAGCTCTCACACTGCATTCTCTGGTTCTCATTCTTCTCAGTTTGGAGAATTACTCAGCCCACTCACGTATTCTATTGCTCTATCTTACCAGCTCATTTGGACTGGACCTCTCTGTGCTGAAGAAGGATGAAGAGACTGTCGCCCAAGGCCTCCTTGAAGCAGCGTCGCAACAACTCAACACCAATGCAGAAACAAAGAAGGCGGCTGAGGCATCTCAAACTGCTCGCAGGTGGAAAGTTGGTCTTGCAGGCGTTGCCGGTGCAGCACTGATCGGAGTCACCGGCGGACTTGCTGCTCCTCTCCTTGCAGCCGGAGTTGGTAGTGTCCTGGGTGGACTTGGCCTTGGAGCGACAGCTGCAGCAGGCTATCTAGGGACTCTTGCTGGCTCATCAGTCCTCGTGGGCGGACTATTCGGTGCATATGGTGCAAAAATGACAGGGCGAGCAATGGATAAATACGCCCGTGAAGTCGAGGATTTTGCATTCTTTCCTATCCATCACTCCCAGGACCCTACACAACAGGACAACAAATCCCGCCGTCTCCGTGTCGCAATTGCTGCATCAGGGTGGCTACGCGAACCCGAGGAAGTCGTTAAGCCTTGGCGGTACATCGGTAAAGGCACAGAAGGCTTCGCTCTTCAATGGGAGCTTGAAGCTCTTCTCAGTCTCGGTTATAGTCTGGAAACCTTCGTCACCAGTGCAGCATGGGGATTCGCAAAGAAGAAGATCCTCGAACGAACCATCTTCGCCACGCTTTCCGCAGCTCTATGGCCTCTTGGTATTCTCAAAGTCGCAAGCGTCCTTGACAATCCGTTCAGTGTAGCCAAATTCCGCGCTGATAGAGCTGGTGAAGTACTTGCAGACGCACTCATCAACAAAGTTCAAGGCGAACGTCCTGTCACACTCGTTGGCTACTCCCTTGGCGCCCGTTTGATATACTCCTGTCTCCAAAAACTCGCAGACCGCAAAGCTTTCGGGCTAGTCGAGAATGCCGTCTTTCTCGGAGGACCCTGTCCCTCTGATGCACCAGACTGGCGCCGCGTCCGTTCCATAGTTAGCGGCCGCGTTGTCAACGTCTTCTCAAAACAAGATTACATTCTCGCCTTCCTCTACCGCACATCTTCCGTACAATTCGGAGTTGCGGGCCTCCAGCCCATCTTAGGCATCCACGGCGTGCAAAACGTTGACGTCAGCGAGCTCGTCGACGGTCATCTGCAATATCGCTATCTGACCGGCTCCATCCTTCGTAAAATTGGCTTCGAAGACGTGGATATCCGGGAAGTCGAACATGCGGAAGCGGAAATGGCGAAGCAGAACGAGAAAGAGGATAAAGAACGGCGTGACAATGAGGGAAGTCGGATGGAAGGAGACGAAGAATTGGAGAAGGAGAAGTTGGAGACGCAGGTTCAGCAGAAGAAGGAAAAGACGTTTATGCAGATGATGCACGATAAGACCAAGAGTTTGGATATAGGGGGGTTTGTGGGCGGTTTAGGGAGCCAAGGAGGGGATGCAGATGTGAAAAAGGGTCAGGAGGGATCAGCGGATAAGCCGCTGAAGCAGGCTTAGGATTCCTTGGAAAATTGGCAGATGTTTGGCTGTAGTGTCAATCCCCAATAGGGTAGTATTATCAAAGGGTTTGTAGTAATGCATCGATTGATAGATTTCTTGATTGAATAGTATATGCCCGGTTTTACAAGATATATAGCAGATCTTGGAATGATTCTAAAGTCCCGTGCTAGGAGCAAGTTAACATAGTAAGTGTAAGATATCTCTTATACTGAGTGTACGTGAAGCAGAGTGATATAGGATCACGTGATTATATTTTGACTATTATGCTCCCAGCATCGCCAGTAAGGTTATTCACAGTTCACCGCTAGTCCTATAATTACATCAGGCATACACATAATTTCAAAGGATCGATTGTCATCGAACAGAAATCATGTGAGAATATATCTTGGCTATCGAGCGGAATCGATTACTTGGCGGAGACCTATCCAAGATCTATGGATATCAGTGGGCCTAATCGGTCTGTGTGACTTCCACGGCCCAAGGCAGACGATAAGTAAGTGCTCCTAAGAGCATAAAGGGTTTCCACATAGTCATTCGGTAATCATTACGGAAACAATTGCTTGAGCATCTGACTTCTGGGGGGGGGGGGGGCACCCGTGACAACACTACCCCCACCTCATAAGAAATTTTACTCCAACCGGGAGGGGTTCAAGTTATTCAATCTCCTTATATTCAGAAAAGGGCTTTAAATTCTTCAGAGGGG
>Ga0182213_1000204_pt1 | contig 10753 bp, 8 predicted proteins | sample G5R1MG_22_FD_128399 | JGI IMG/M metagenome (GOLD analysis project Ga0182213, IMG submission 128399) | Switchgrass phyllosphere microbial communities from Michigan, USA - G5R4_MAIN_03OCT2016_LD1 MG | ecosystem: Host-associated > Plants > Phyllosphere > Phylloplane/Leaf | place: USA: Michigan... | reverse complement strand
TACCTCCGAAAGTGGCTTGGCAGGTGACTCTTTGCCGTATATCTCCCGGTGAACCTGATTCAGCCTCCGCTGTATAAAGATCTGCGCAGAGTAGTATATGAGGAGGATATCGTCCTGTCCGTCGGAATCTTCCCCTGAGTAGGTATCGTCTTCGTAGATCCTATTCGGCATAAGTAGGAGGTGCTCGATACCTCGGATGCCACTGGCGGGTAATCGAAGTTCTGCAAGGATTTCACTCTCCAGCTGCAGACACGTCCAGGAAGCAATCACGATCAAATTCATCCGTTTGTCCTTGATTTGCTTCTGCGACCTCTCAAACTGCATCCGGGTGTTGTACTCCTCCCAGTAGTTCTCATTGTACAGCTTGTATCTATCGAGTAGAATAAGGATGGCGCGACCAGCCATTGTGATCCAGCTCATGCTCTCCTTCACACGAGTAAGCTGTCCTTTGTATAGAGCTGCTAATAGAAACATCTGGGCGTGGACAAGGTCGTTACCATCGACTTCATCGCCAAGGATCTCAACGGCCTTTGCGTAGTAGGCGATACCAGGAACAACGTCTATGTTCCTTAACGCGCCACTTCGAGGCCTAGGAGAAGAACTTCGGCTTTTCGACTCGTTCTGTCGCAGTGTAGGCTTGGAAGATGGCTTCGGATGTGTCGTTGGCGTTTGATTTGGCGTAATTAGGAACCCCTTTATCGTGGTAGATGTCAGCGAGCTTGCTGATAAATATCTGTTTATCAAAATCTGATGCATAGTAGTAGCGTTTACCTTGACTTTGCTATCGGGTACACTAGTGGGTACACTAGCCGGGAATGAAGCTCTATGTAGGCATATCTTGCCAATAGCAAGAACAAGAAAGATAATAGCATTCCCGGGCGATCGTTTTATTTGCAACGGCACTTCTTTATCAGATCCAATAACTGCGTTCGTAGTAGGTCCATTCAGCCGTTGCTTTTTAAGAGGCCGTCGGCTGTCCTCCTTTCCAACTCTAAAGGCAGCTCTATAGCTGTCCGTGTGATATCGCTCGATAAAGTTGTCAAGCATCATTCGGAGTCTTGACTTATCCAGGAAAGGATGCATAACGTGGATATTCTTCAGGTAACTTTCGTATAACGTGTTAACGGTGTCGACGTCGAGGTCAATTTCCCCATTTGCTTTCAGACCACCGGCGCCGCGAGGTTGCGAGCGTCCAGCATTGCTGCCTTCATCTTGACCCCAGAGCTGCAGTATTTTGCGTTCCTCAACCTCTATAACGTAGTCATTTTTGTATTCCACTTGCGCCTGCTCCAAAAGCGGACGAATGCTGGGCCAGAGTAAGAGCAAGTGTTGCGGTGCAGTTCGATGATCGCTCCAGTCAGGGTTTCGTGTGCGTAATGCTACATCTTCAACTGTCCATGATGCCAGTCCAGCGGCAGCGCCTACAGGGGCACGTTTTGTGAAGGTTATGTCAGATACAGGGAGCGATTTCCTAGTGTTTCTCTCGACGCGTCGCAAATCATCTTCGAAGCTGTCAATTCTCGCAATAAGTGCCTCAAGACCTTGCGAGTGTGTTTTCATGTAGTCAAGTAGTTTTTCCGTTATCTTATCAGTCCTGGCTTCTGGTGTTAGTTGAAATGAAATATAACGTTTGAAGCACAATCGTACTTGGTAGGCGGCGTCTCACGGTATTGACACAAAAGGCTGTTCTCGCTGCAGAAAGAGCACGGAGAGCCTTCGTCACATCTCTGCTTCCTCTGCCGGCACTGCTCACAAGCCTGCAATACATTAGCGATTGGAGATAGATATTAGGAATATAACAAACCTGGACTGCACGCATCTGCTTCCGCCTAGGCCTATAAGCATTAATATTATGCGGTCCATATTGTAGCTGTGCGCAGTCTACAGGCTGCCCAGGCTGCGGTGGCGGATACAGATGTTGTTGATTTACCATAGAGTTTGGCATATATTGAGAGTGCTGCTCTTGCGGTGCGTTCTCCTGTCCATGGCTTGGTAGGCGATGATATTGATCTGTCGAACCTATGAATGCTTGTAGAGAAACCGTAGAAACTGTACTTTGCGAGTGGGACCAATTGACTTCCGCTGGACCGGCATAGTCAGAGAAAAGGTGGTCTGCAGGCATTCTGGAGACTATAGTTCCTCCGATATTTGGGCTGGAGCCATGCGGTGAAGAGAATGAAATATTACTGCGTCCAGGCGACCGTATGGAGTTCTGTGATTGTCTTCAAATAAGACAGCCAAATTGCGAGCGGCTATCGATCGAGCCGCTGTGCTCGTCCCGAACACACCCATGTTTGGAGTTCAATATGGGGCCTGTCAAATCGGCTGGATCAATCAAACGACATGAAACGGCTATCCAGAGAGAGCGCCATAAGTTGCAGGGAACTTGGTTGCTCACGGCTGACCCAAACGCGGGGATGTCCGACGACACCATGTACGACAAGTGCACGGACGATCTGGCGAATCAATTCACCAGATCGTCCGTGCGTTCCACTTCCATTGCTGCATGCATGGCTCACTGCGAATTTATGGCTCACTGCGAATTTATGGCTCACTGCAACTTTATGGCTCACTGTTCTGTAACGAATAATGGCAGTATGCGATTTTACAGCCTGTGTTGCGAAGGGCGAAGAGCTCTACTCCATGCTCAAGCAACTGAGCGATGATGATATCCATACGCGCCTTGTCCAGGACCTTCTCGCCCGTCTGCACACCTTTACCGAGTCGCCAAAAAGGCGAAAGCGATCCAGCGAAACCTCTGAACTACTGCAAAAGATAAACGCCGGTATCGAAACGTCCTATGTTGGACTGTCGAAAAGCGCAAAGAAGAAGATGCTCGTAGTCGTCAGCAGCCTCGCGCAAAAACACTGGGAACACAAGCTAGAAACTCCCTTCGTCTCCTCTCTTCGTGTTCCCACGCACGAAAGCCCCGTGATTACCATACTGTCCACATATCTTAACCACGGTGCTCGTACATCCTGCGAGCAAAAGATACTGGCTCTTCTAGTGGCGTATAGCATCGACTGCAACATCAACCCCGAAAAGACACAACGCTACACTGATCAGATCCAGACTTGGGCAGAATACTTACAAGTCAATTGCAACTTCATTAAGGGTGTGGAGCGGCTGGGGCGATTCTGTATGGGTTTGCTAGGGATCGACGACCCGTATGACTGCGAACACCTCGAACCTGTCGGCCTCGGCGCGTTAGCAATGATGGATTCGCACACGGAGGGATTGATGATCCTTTCGAACCACGGCAGGCAACTATTGAAGGCATGCAAGACTGTTCCCGGTTTCGAAGCTGAGGCCATGAAGCGGTCGCCTGCGGTATGTGCTGGTATTCGCAGGGTTTGTAAACTCAGCTGCTTTGATCTTGACGAACAGAGTGCTCTGGGTAGGTTACTGGCTATGGAACAGACAGACGGCGATTCGACACCATACCTCGACCAAGGCCTTCTGAACCTCTTGTGCCATCTAGATGCAGCTGGTATTTCAGTCAAGAACTTGCGACGGGCGTTTGTTGCTCAGCAGCGCTGGAACAACAATGGGGAGCGGGAGGCTCACCACGCAGAATATATGCGCAATGGTCACACTCTTGCCCACTTTGCATCCGACGAGACACTCCAACGAACCATCACTTCTCTGAGGCAGTCGGCTCAGATATCTGACGAACAGCAAGGTATTCTCGTTGTACGAAAAACAGTTCGTGAACGCGTACTAAATAAGCTTTCCGATGACCAGAAGCAGGAGTGGGAATCCCTGGCCGTAGCACTGGTATGTCACGCATTCCCTCGTGGAAAAACACTGGATGCAGAGTAAGTGGATGGCCTAGAGTGTTGCATCAGCGCCTGACAATTATTATAAAGGTACAGATCAGTCGGGGGCGCCCTACTGCCGCACTTCCGGTATGTTCGTACTTTTCGGCAGCACAGCGATCACGGCCAGGGCTTTTTGGCAACAATGTTAGCAGCGGCTCCGCTTGATAACTCCTCGGAGCTGGATAAGGATATCGCAAATATATCCAACACACTTGATTTTAGCCCCGTGGTCGTGCACGCCGTCCGCCGACAAATTCGGACGCATCGGGATCTTGGATTAGATGAGCTGGGCAGCCTCTATCAGGAAACCATTCAAAATACGCAGAACTACCGCGGCTCGGATACATTAAAAATGAACGCTCATGTAGGGAGCTTGCGCGCAGCTTATGCTAGCTCTATTTCCTGCCGCGAAGGCCTCAAAGAGGCAGTTACTGCAGTTGCATCATGGACAGCGATGAATGTACACCGTCCTTCCGAGCTGGAGAAAATTGCCGGTGAGCGTGTTTTGCTTGCGCAAGCCAAAAATGACTACTTTTCTGCCAATTATGATGCAGCTCTATCGAAGACCACGTCGCTGTACGCGAAAAGCACTTTGCAGGACGAGGGCTTCCTGACCGAAGTCGTGAGCTTGCATTCACTCCTATGCTCGGAGTTTGACTACGATCGAAAGATGCCTCAACATGTACTGCCTTTATCACAACATCAGATTTTGCGCGGTCTGCACAGTGCCGACATTGCGTTCACGCAAGGGGACCACCAACGAGCCTTGGAAATTTACAGTCAAAATTGTGAGATGCCTTGTACACATACGCAGAAGATTCGAGGGATGATTGGGACCGCGAAGGCGAAACATCGCCTTGGGCATGAGGATGCTTTGGAGAGCTGGCAGAAGATCAATAAGTCTATGCAAGATCTTAAGTGGAGCAAGGGTTTTGCTTGGGGCTTGGTCAACTTGTCACTGGGGGTTATGATTAGCGACCAGGGTGATAAGGAGGCAAATCAAGCTCCCGCCTTGATTGCGACCGCTCTACAAGTTCTGAGAGAGGAACACCGTCCCAAGTGGCTGCCCGGCGGTCTCGAATGGGTCGTGTGGGTTAGTAGGAAGAGTGTTGGGTCTTGAGCGCGATCCCTTTGGGAGCGACAGGAAGGTCAAACGGACTTGCTTTGAGTTCCTCTACCGCAGCTTCAGCTTTGATCAAAGTTACTGTGCTAGTTTAGCTGTTCTCTTGGTCGAGTCTTCTTGCAAAACCTATTCGAAATATTGTGTCTAATAATCTCTAACTCCCGGCAAATCAAGAGGCCTAAGTGCCGGTCTTCCGCGCCGGAAGTGGGGTTGATAAACATTGCAGTCACGTGACCATTTCCAATGCCTGATAATCCCTTTGATCACCCCGCTCACGATGGACTCGCCTTGGATTTTAACATGCCTAACCAGCGTCTCTCGCACAGTTTTCGAGACGCTATTTATACGTTGAACACCCTGCAGAAGGGACAGAGCGGCATAGCGTCTCCTCACCGGCCAGCGCTCAAACCGCGCGACAGAATAGCTGCCTGGATTCAATACCTGGGGCTGGACGTATGTGATCTCTCCGTGAGTATAACACCGCTGACTGCTTTGTCAGATCGAAAAAATACGCTACATCCACGTCGCTGGCACAAAGGGGAAAGGAACCACTTGCCTATACACCGAGAATATCATACGCAACTACAACCAGGCAAATAAGATCAAGGCCACAGTTGGATGCCTTACGTCCCCTCACATCACCTGCGTCCGGGAACGAATACGTCTTGATGGTCAGCCTATATCGGAAGAATGTTTCACAACCCGTTTTTGGTCGCTGTGGTCGCAAATGCAGCCTCAAGTCGACGGCACACGGCCTATCTCTCTGTCACTCCCCGGCTATCCCAGTTTCATGACCTTACTGGCATTCTATATCTTCACGCTTGAGAAAGTCGACGTCGCAATTCTGGAGACAGGAATGGGAGGAGAGACCGACTCCACGAATGTGGTGAACGCACCCATTGCCACTGGTATTACAGAGCTTGGTTTCGATCATGTGAAAGCTCTTGGTAACACGATCGAGAGCATTGCTTGGCACAAGGCCGGAATATTCAAATTGAGGACACCTGCTTTTAGCGTTCCTCAGGCAAATGCCGCAGCTGCGGTTCTGGAGCAGAGAGCATGCGAAAAATCGACGCGTGTTCAATTTGTGACAGACGACTTCCTTACGGCCAATGACATTCACGTGGAACCTGACGAGCCATTTCAACGCAGCAACGCGGCTCTCGCCATAGCTCTTGCAGGAGCTTACATGGAACAGGCCAAACCATGCGGACAAATTGACCCTATAGTCGCCAAATCCGTTGAGCGCACAGAGCTGCCAGCAAAGTTCGAAATCGTTCAACGAGGCATAGTCAGCTGGGTACTGACGTCCGCGCACAACGAGATGAGTATAAAGACAGCAAGCCAGTCCTTTCTCAAATATGTTGGCCAGTAGGTAATTTTTTGAAATTCCAAGGCTACGCACTGATAGCGATTTAGGGTGGAAGGCGGCCACCGACTGCTTCTCTTCAGCCACGATTCGGAGAGAGATTCCGGAGCTATGCTTCGCCTAATACATGCATTAGTCTGTCAAGAGGGGCAACGTCCCTTCGCATCGGCGATATTTTGCTCCGATGTGCTCGGGAGTGATAGCCAGGATGGACAAGGTAAGTTGTAGCTCGGGCCGCCAACCCCTTGCTAACAGAGCTTAGATTTAGATGACCTCCGTGTATCAGCCGATCGTAGATCAGAGTTTCGTCAGCAGCAAAAGAATATTTGGCAAACCATGGACAGCCAAACTACCGCGTGGGATGTATCTACGGTTCGAGCCGCTGTCGACCAAGTGCACATCAGCGCGCCGCCGGACACCATTGTTCTCGTAATCGGATCTACGTACCTTGCAGGCATGGTACGAAAAATCCTATTATCAAGCTTCTGAGCCTGCTGTCTTATCAATAGCGTACGGTGCCGACGTAGATTATCGCCGCTGTACTCCTGGAATGCAACTCCTGTTCTTACACCTCTCCCTCGCGGCAAAGCATATCCTGCAGGATCTTGTGCTGTTACACCTTAAAGCAGGGCCTGAAGTCTAGTCGTGGCATTATAAACGCAGGACCGCAGCGCGCTGTACAATATTATAGCAAGATAAATGGACTGTGGGGACGTCGCTCACGTACGCTCTATAACCTGCAAATTCTGGAAGGACTTATTACAGATATATAGTGTAGGATTTGTAGTAATAATATCCCCCCGATATAATGTAATAACCGAAGACAGTCACATCCGTGGCGTTAGTTGTTCCTTTCGTGGCTTACTCTCAATCTAATAATCCCAAAATTTGAATATCAAAAACACTACTTTCTATTGGAATCTGATCCCGATGTCTTTACCGTTACTATCAATTGCCTCGGTGTCAGTTAAAATTATAAGTTCCAAGATATCCTTTCCCTGGACGAATTCCTGGATAATTACACCTTCCGGCCTGCAACAACACTTTTTATAATTATAGTTCTTCTAAGATCAAGTATCTTTAAGATATATAAAGGAGCAGTATATGCGAATATTTTGGAACAGAGAGTCTGGGTATTAGAACAGACCGGATAACGAGGTTAAGATAGATTATCAACTATGCTTGCGTTTTATATACTATTATACGAGCACTTTGCAATAGCCAAGTATCTAATATTGGTTAGATATATCTTAATCTAGCCGAAGGGATATATAATAAGCCTGTTATAGGCAGTAAGAACTTATATTATAGAACTAATAGCGTGCGAGTAACTCCTTGATTATCAATCTACTTTAGTATTTATAACTTATAATATATAAAATAGGCTATTTTATTCTAAGAAAGGCTTGTATCTAGATACTAGATAGGCAACGCAATTTTGGCCAAATACCGCGCTTGTCTATTAATATGCATTATTGTAATACCGCAGGAAATACAAATAATAGTTCGTTGAAAGAAACAAGGCGTGGGTAAATCCAAAGGTTGCGCTTTGATACAGTATATGGGATGGCTAATTTTGGGATAGTAGAATAAGGTCCCAGAGTTAACATCCTTGGATGCTACAGTACCGCCGACGTATTGTATATACGAATAAACAATGCTAATAGAACACCTTTATCGTCGAGTCCCTCTTTCTATACGCCAATATCGACCAACTTTCCATCGTCCGGCTGGCTATCGCCCGACTTAATATCGTCCAAATCGGTCCCCATTTTATCACGATCTTTGAAGATCATCCTGTGCATGTACCGCTGCAACGACTCACTTGACAGCAACATTGTTTATATGCCTCATCTGCATCCATTCCCATCCCCACCCTAGATGATGCTGTCGAAAGGTGTTCTCGGGATGGTTCACCAAGGCGTCTTTACGCTTCTTGATTGCAGTGTAGCTTCGGTTCGAAAATATGCTATTGAAGATCTTTACTATTTCAGCATCGGTCTTCAGATCTTTGTACAGAGCCCAAACCAGCATATCCTCAGATTCCGTCCACACCCTGAAAGACAGATTGCGCAACCTTCCGCAGTAGGAGGAGTCATCTTCCGCAGCTTTATCTCGGAAGAGAAAGGCTTGACGGAACTGCACTGTGACCAGGGACAGACCAAGTGATGACGCGATAGCAGAGATAGGCTTGGGCTCCAAATGACCGAATATGATTGCTGCGTCCATCTCGATTGTCCATTCGAAGTCTTCTATTGCAGGGTTAAGAAGTTGGTGGTTGCGTTTGTGAATGAGCCGCACGCGTGCCTGGAGCGAACTGATTGTGCGGCCATGCAAAGAGGATATTTTGGAGAAGGGCACATGCTCAATACAACGGAGGCGCATAAGTACTTTTTCTTCCTCTGGCGTCCAGCGTCGATGGTTTTTGTCTAATATAGACGCTTGACTGTTCGCGAAAGTCATGATTGGATAGGATGTGTGTTGAGTGTGCATGAGAATGAGTGGGTGGTATTATGAACTGCACCTCCCTTGGGGGATGGGATGATACCCTTTATAGTGACCCGAGTACGGATTCTAGGATCTCTATACGAGGCTGTGGACGTAAAGAACGTTAGTTTTCTGGGTGGCGTGTGCGCCGTGACCAGACACAGGCACTGAGAGACGTCATACCCAATGAAGAGTGAATCAAAGTGAACAGAATGATAGGTCCATAACAATCTTTCACTCTGCGTATGTAAACAGGGCGGACGTATCAGGAGCTGTTGTCCTAGTGGGTGCGTGCGCGCCGGTGTCCCCCGTGACGTGATGCCGATGCACTTTCACTTCCGTGGACGCATGACAGAGTGTTGAAACCAGAAAATTCCTTCGTATCATTGTGCTGGAGCACGGGAGCCCTTGGCCCCCAAAGACACGTGAATTTATGTTGCGCGTAAACTTCTTTGCTAATACCGCCCGTTTAATATCTAGTCGTCTAGACAGTCTCATGGTTATACACACCTTTTATTGGTTGCATCTTATCATTCTAAAGACTAATTAAGGGGTGTTTTTTTTGCTTAAACTCGCTGGATATCCAGAGCCTAGTTATTTTGGATTGGGTAGTCTGTTATCGGTACTTAATAATGAAGCACCCTACCAGCTATTGCCAATATAGATGAATGCGAGAAAGTCACTAAGCAAACATTCCATGCCATTCAAATAAGTTCTGCGTGAATTGTGCACTCAATTTCGACCAACAATCCTACGGCTTTTGGCTCAAGCTCACTCTTATTACATGACTACCTACTCCATCGTGCCCGCGATTCCACCAGCATATTTAACCGCATGATATGTTCTTATACCCGAAGCAATCACCCGTGAGCAGGACCCTACCACTTACCTCGTGTCCTGACTTTCTATCTCCGCAGGCGTCATACGCGACGAGCCGAAGACAGTCTCCAAAGTCGATCTCTAAGCTCACTTCCCAGACATCATCAAAGCATAAGAAACGAAGCAAGCTACCTTCCGTGCCCAGGCCGAAAAGATAGAGTCTTGCGCTATGCCAATCGCCAGATTTCTTAGCAACAGAACGTCGGTATTTGGGAGATCCCCGGAGAATTTAGTCGTGATAGATAACAACTGCGGCTAACCTCTTGAAGGAGACAATCACTGGTTCGTATGTGTGATGGCCATCCACGGGACCAGCTTCATGGCAGGATCTGCAAAGGTTGTTGTTTTTCCTATTGGTATCAAATATACTATGGACTTAAGGGAAAAGCCGCGCGCGTGGGTGCTTATGGGGCGTGTGTGGAGCGACAGTGAAACGATGACGAAGACTGCAGGCGGAAATGTGCGTGTGAATTGGAGTGCAAGTGTTGGGAGTGTCGGGTACAGGCGTTGCAGGATTTCTTAAGGGCGAGGAAGCCATAGGAGAAGAGAGAGGAATGAGACTAAATTATATGAAAGTGTGGCACGAAAGAAGAGCTCGTCGACCATGTGGGATTGCGCGTAGCTTGCCAAGGCCTTATAGTGTATCTGGCTAGTGTTATAAATGCCGCCGATGAGCATAATGTAGTGTTAGAAGCTATCGAGATATCATTTTTATGAAATCTCAAGTCGGTTGCCTTTTGCGACGCGGACGTTGAGGTGGGTGAAGGACAGAACGCGTGACTTAGTGTTGTGAACGCGTCGTAAACGCCGTGTTAGCTCCGTGCGAATGTTGCCACAACCACCCCGTTTCCACTACTTTTCAAACTCTCCTACTCAGAATCTATCCTCTTTCCTCGTCCCTAAATCTGATCGTCGCACGGAGATGCCACTACAATGCCCCTTGGTTTCGAGCGCCTCAATGAGCGTACGCAGCGCCCAAACGCCCACATCAACTTCGTCCGCACGCTTCCCGGCTCTTCTTCTGCAACAGCCGAGCGAATCCTTAGCCGTGTGGCCGCCATATGCTATCCCTTC
>Ga0182213_1000203_pt1 | contig 10799 bp, 12 predicted proteins | sample G5R1MG_22_FD_128399 | JGI IMG/M metagenome (GOLD analysis project Ga0182213, IMG submission 128399) | Switchgrass phyllosphere microbial communities from Michigan, USA - G5R4_MAIN_03OCT2016_LD1 MG | ecosystem: Host-associated > Plants > Phyllosphere > Phylloplane/Leaf | place: USA: Michigan... | reverse complement strand
GAGGTGTGTTTGTTGTGGATACATGTGGATGCGCTTGGTCCGGTAGGGAACCGAATAACGGGCTGGGGGCAGCTGGTGTGATGGATGGGGTGAGGATGACTGCTGGTGAAAAGGAGTTCAACTGATGTTGCCCAACTAGCGTACTTATCTAGGTTACTCCTTGTACATAATGTACCATTCCTATTCTCTTTTGTTCGTTTCCCCATGGCGTATATTTTTTTTTGGTTCTTCTTTTCTTTCTGACTCCTTTCTTATTCCCTTTGTTTCCTCGGCCTCTGCTTCCCTCCGCCTATCCTCCTTCTGTATTGTGCGGTGAGGAGGTATTGCAGCTGCCAAACAGGATTCCGTACCTAGCATTTCAACAAAAGGCAAGTCGCACGTCTTCGGTAAAAATGGCAAGGGACGGGAGAGGAGGGAACGGGGTAGTATACCTACATACCTACCTTCTCTCAACGAGGCAAACGGTCCGTCCACTCCTTGTACAGTATTGCACTGTACTATACGGCCCCCTTGTCTACCCTACCTGGCGAGACATGAGGGGTCGAAAATTGAGGTTTGTTTTCTGGATAGTTTGCGATGGGCTGGGCTATGCTTTGCTGTGCTTACCTAAGGAGCCAAAGAAGCTGGGCGTCATTGCACTCTACTCCACTCCACTCCACTCCACTTCCATATGATAAATGAGATGAGGTATCTTTCCTTCGTTCATCCTTTCTAATTTTTGTATTTTTTTTTTCAAAAAGACAATATCCGTGACAAGACTACCTACACAGGCGCTAGTCGCGGGGCCAATACGTCCAGGGCAACCACCACCTAGTCTTCCTGCCGTTGTCGGCGCGGGCATCGGGGCCGCTGTCTTGTGCACGCGGAGGGTGCTTCTGCTGCTGCTGCTGCTGCTGTTGCTGGCGCAGGTCGTCGAAGAAGACGACCATGACGGTGGTGTCGTCGACGGCATTGCGTCGCCAAGGCGCGTGTACGCTGAGCAGGCCGAGAAACAAGCCGCGCCGAGTGCCGCCCATGGCGTTGCGCGCGAGACAAACAGCAGCGTTTTCGTCCTCGATGGCAAAGTACTCGGGGGTGGCTTGCCACGAGAGGGCTCCATCTACCATGTCCACGCCAGGATCTGGGGTGTTGGGCGGCGGGAAATGGAACGGGCGGTTGAGGAAGTGTGGATCGCGGAGAGCGGAGCCTTGGCCGTGGGCGGTGGAGTCGAGCCAGCGCGCGACGCATTCGACGGCGTGCTCGGAGCTCATGCGGTCCCAGAGGCCGTCGGATGCCAGGATTAAAAAGTCGCTTTTGCGACCCTGGCGGGCGCTGTTTTCGTCGTATGGATCCACGCGCACGATTTGCGTCTCGGTAACTTCGGGCTCGGCCGTCATGTACGGTGGCGTCTGGCTTTGGGGCCGTGGTCCGGTGGCCCAGAATTTGGCCTGTACGGTTTTGACAAAGTCATTGTCCCATTTCCAGCGGTGGTCGCCAAAGGCGCGGGTGATTGCTATACCGTGTAGACGTCCGGTCTTGGGGTCGATCATGTCGGGCTCGTCGGGGTGAGCGGCAGCGAGACGAGCCACTTCTTTGGGATTGAAGCCCGTTTGGTCTTCGGAGAGGGGAATGCTCGTGTAGGTGTTGGAGGCGGCGTCCCAGCGGCCAAGCACTGCGCGTGAGTCACCCGTACAGGCCACACGCAGTGTGTTCTTCTCCGGGTCAAAGGCAGCGAGCAGGGCACAAGATCCGGATAACGCAGCTTCTAGAGCAAAAATGGCCGATGGGCTTGCAGCAGGGAACCAGCCTGCGGCTGTGCGTGCCTTTTCCATGATTTGCTTGTCCAGGCGGAGGAACGCGTCCTTGATAGTGTGTTCAATCTGCATGGGGCCAGAATTGGGCGACAGAGTCGACAGTGCAATGGAAACACGAGGGATGAGTACTTGCTGAAGATATACCGCTGTGTCGAATCCTGCATGTCCGTCCATGATGCTCCAGTAATTCCACGCCTTCCCGCCCACTCCAGGACTGGTGCCCAGCGCAAAGTAATCCTCACATGGATCATTGCTTTGGAAGCGACATCCATGCGTAACGGGCAGATTGGCATCCATAGACTCCTTTTCCGTTAGCATCCATCCTTGTACTAGCCGGCTGAAGTTTGCGCTGAGGGTCAGTCCAACGTCAGGGTCCTTGAATGTGTTGCTGGGGTCTGGGACGTGGAATCGTAGCCAGTGATCCAGTTCGTCTTTGTTGGCATAGAAGTGCAGTGGCGCCGTAGGGTTCGAATCAGCGGCAAAGGAGGCGAGGACTTCGTCGGCCCAAGTTACCTCGTGGATTTCAACGAACAAGTACACGAGGCCGCTGACGACGACGAGGAAGATGACGGTTTTGGTAGGAAATGCAGATCGGAGAGTTGTGCTGCGCAACGCAACTTGGTTGGGGGGCGTGTGTGAAGTGCATGTCCGGACATGGCTGAGGACACGTGACGAGGGATTCTCAACGCGCTTCGGCAAGGCGCGAGTCGCCGGCGCCAACGAGCGTCGGAGCGCAGGAGCTGTTGCGAGCAAGCGTCTGGTCTGCACTGTGCTCCTCCACCGCAGAGGGATCATTCTGGTTAGTGTTGCGAACAAGGCGACTGCAAAAGCAACGGAGTGGAGAGGTAACGATCAAGGGTGGGTCGGAAGGCCCGATCCGTGCACACGCTAAGCAATCACTTTTCTCTGGGCGAGGATTGCTTGTTTGCCTGCATATCGACGACATACAGACCTGCTCCACACACCTGCTCCACACACCAGGTCATCTCCGCTGTCCGCTCGTCTCTTTTCCCCCTTGCCCAGGCCCTACCTCCTCCATGTACGCAGCAAGGCTCTCCTGCACCTGCCACCCGAAACAACCCTTGTCCCCGCGTTTACCTGTGGCCAGGCCAATCCTGGCCCATTCTTCACATGCATGTGTATGCATACGCTTGGCGCTTCGAGCGACGAGCTAATAGGAATCAAAAGCATCTCGCGAGACGCTGGCGATGGGCCGAAGAACTCCCTTGCTCTCTCAATAAGGAAGGCGTTATTGGGTACCAAGTCCACCTGGATGTTGACGATCGACATTGCATCCTCAGATCCATGCCGTTTCTCCAACAAAGAAGCTTGTTGTGAGTATGCCCCTCACAAGGAGGATTGTTCACATTGCAGGGCACTGCAGCCTGCAAGAGGTCAAGTGAAGAGGTGCTTCCAAAGCGCTTAATCGTTGTTGGCTCATTTCATTCGAAGGGACGCGGCCCCGAGCTCATGGGCGGAATGGATGGCCTTCAAGGGTTCACCAAATGGTATGGAAGGGGACGAGGGGAATCATCTTCACCGTATTTGGCTGTCGACGTTCCCCTTGCTACACCCACATGGTAAGCTGCATCGAATGTGACGCCTCAGTAGGATATGCCCTGGCTTTTTGAATCCTGTTGAGAAAGCTTCTACGGTTACACTAGGGCTGTTTTTGAGTTTTTTTTTCTGAATTGGTGGAGACAGAGCTTCTCACCATGGCTATCATGAGTAGCTCATCCTGGGTCAAGTGGGAGGATTCACGCCAGCAAGTTTTGCTCAAGACAACGGTATGGGACACGGTGTGCGAAGAGGGGACGGTACAAGAGGCTGTTCCTGCGCAACCGGGTATACGAAACAACCTCCTGCACTCCATATTATTCTTCCACCCCGAGAGTCAAAAGAGAGAGTGTGTGTGTGAGAGAGAGAGAGAGACCCTGTAAATCGATGGCACTAACTAGCAACATGGGGATTCCCGTGACATGCGGATAGTCTGGAGACCATGACTGCGAGATGAGTACGAACATCTGTACATGGCTATACAGAATGTGCATATGACGAAGTGGCATGTGTCTGAATGAACAACTGTCAAGGGAAAGCGATTAACCAGGCCACAGGGCATGTGGAATCCTCTTGTCATCTTCCTTGGTTCATGGCAATGAGTCGGTGTTGGCGGTCGTGGTAACACCATGTCTCCAGCATAGGCACAGCAGATTACATCTCTGTCCAATGAACGTCCTCTAGGCGATCAACATCTTCCCACGCTTTTTTCTTCTTATTTTTTTTCTCCTTCTTCTCGTCCGTGTTTTTATTTCGAAGCATCAATTTCATCTTCGATGCCAACTTCCCGAATGGTGCGATGCCGGGACTGAGACTCCCGGGTTGTTTGGACTTTTGCTTCTCATGCTCAATGTTTGTGACCATTGGGGATTCGTCATCTCTTTGATTCAGGTTGACCACATGAATGTTTCCTGGGCGTTTGATTGCTTGTGGTTGCATTGGCGGCATACGGGCTAATGACGAGGGGACGGGCGGGATTTTCTTGGGGCTAATTGTCGATGACTTTGAGCGAGGCATCATAGTGGGGTATTGCGGTGGGACTTTGGCGGGTGCCACCATGTCCCATGATGGTTCCGTAGGGGTAGAGGGCTCCGACGATGAGGACATGGGCCGCATGAGAACCACGGTCGAATTCTCCCAGCCTTGCTCTATCCGTGGTGAGTATGCTGGTGTCGATGGCTCTGAATCAATAAAGGTGCCGAATGACTTTGCGGACATTGGAGTTGACACTGGTGCCGGAGATCTTGGACTTATAGGAGATTCTTTTGAAGCAAACCCCAGCGCTGAGAAATGTTGAGGGAGCGGAGGCGATATGGCACGAGGCGGCTTGGGCCTTCCATGGGTGGAGAGAGGTCGGCGCACAACTGACCTTCCCGATGGCGCTGACGCCGACAAGGAGTCCTGGGACGGCACGGAGAGGGTAGTCATGATCCCAAGGAATTCGGCCCTTTGCGTGTTTGAGAGGTGGGTGAGGGCTGCAGTTCTTCGCTGGGCCGGCGCTTCCAGAATCAAGATGACAGGGCCAGTGGTCAGCCAGAACGATGGGCGGTAGATATATGGGACAGGACGAGAGGGGAGAAATCGATTGCGGCCGCCCCAAGCAGAGGGTGCGATAATAAAAGGCTGGCAGCAGTGCTACCTGAAGCCTGCAGGCTACGAGTCCATTATATGAATGCACCACACACGCGTCATCCGCGCCGCAAAGGTGCGTAACAGACCGGTGACAGCCCCGCCTGGATCCATCCTGTCATGGTGGCAACGTGGTTCCATGCTGCTGGTATACACGCGGTTGAACAGGTACTCGAGGCGCTTGTTTTTGGTGTCGCGACATGGTGCAGTTATCCCGAGAATGTCGGAGGGGCAGGGGCGTTGGCCTGCGGTTTGTGGAGCGGATTTGCAACCCTCGTCCAGTGAGGCGCTAAAAAGGCCTGTTCATTGGTCGGCTCTACAGCAGCAGCTCGCAGTCAACCGCGCCGCACCAATCTGAACCACTGCAGTTTGGTCAACCCCCTCCGCTCTGCGTGCCAGGGTATAGGGCCAACATGCAAAATATCACCCCACAGGCGGATCTGCATACCTGGTGGCTGCCGTCGCTCAAGTGTTGGGTATCCGCCTGGCCCATTGTGACTGGACTCACGGTTGATCCAATGAGCTGCGAGGCCGGCGGCTGGCCTCGGACGATCGAGGTGTTCGTTCAGCTTAGACTGGCCATGGCCATGGCCTGGCCGAGTGCTGGGTACTCTAGCTGGCGCGGTCGGAACAAGATTCCACCCACTGAGCCAGCGTGCTGATGGGCAGCCGTTCGCTCGCGTGCCCCGAGTGGGCGCCCACGATGCCTTTCCGCTGGGGACAGGAGACAGGCGTTCGCCGGATGCAGTGTGGACACTGGCGAGTGGCCGACCGACAAGGCTCCGTCGACTCGTCGAGCAGCCAGTGTCCTTGCTTCGAGAATCGTGTTGGCCCGTCGCGGTCGGCGTCCATGATCCATCATCGCTTGGACTTCGAGCCGTGCCGCAGCCGACCTGCATTGACCCTAGTAGCGTATGAAGAGCGCATAATGTAGGTATCTCGCCCCGTTTCTGTGGCTAAGTCAACTCCCTCGTGAGCGGCACGACCGTGAGAAGCGCCGTACAAAGACCGTGGATGCAGCACCGAGATGCGCCGTGCTGGAGCGTGGTTGGCTGTGAGGAGGTTCACGCGGCCGTCACGGCAACGTCTCCGACTCTCCACAATCGGAAGCGAATGGTGGCAGCGCCTGTCAGCCAGAGGCAATACGACTTGCATGGCGCACGAACGAGCGGGCGCTGCTCTGCTGGCCCTCACCGGCAGGGGCTCCTTACCGGTTCTCGTCTAACCCGAACCGTGTTAGCTTCCGCTGCCACGACCGGTGGGATTCCGTGGGAGGAGCCTCAGCCCTCAGCGTCACCACCAAGCAAGCTTCCGTCACATTTTTCTTCGAGAAGACCCATCTCAGCATGTCCATCACCCAGGAGACCATCTGCTTCCTTGCTCTCCGTGGCCACAGGGAGCTTCACGCGTGACTCACGCTGGAATGAGCGTGAAGCGCGTCATTCCTTCGATCAAGTGTACCATAGTAAGAGTATGTCAGTAGATTCGCCCAACGGCAACCCCTTGCTGTCGAGACCGCGGCAGAGACTCCGCAGCATGTCCTCCGGCTGTATTTATGAGAAGCCGTCGTCATCAACGGAAGCATGGACTCCGAGCTACTAGCGATAGTTCCTGTGAAGTACTTGGCTCCCCACCTTGACCAGTCATCGGACATGGTAGCCGCAAGTCCCGTGAGGAAAGGGGGTTTCATTCCTCATGTTACCTTGGTGGGTTGTATGCAAATGCCGCGCCAAGTCTGTATTCAGGGCATGATGTGGTACAGTCCATTCCTCTCTCTGGTCGCCTCTTCGTCGTCAACAAGGTCATTGGAGACGCACACCATAAATTGGATACACCCCGGTCTACAGACCTTCAAATCGCAAGCCATTCAGTGCCCTTAATACGCTCGTTACTGCACTGTCCTTTCTGACACTACACCTCCACTCCTTCAATATGAGAACCGACCTCGTCCTTTGCGTCATGGCTGCTGGCATGGTCAGCGCATCTGCAATTCTTCCCCGTGACGACTCACCCCAGCCCTCCGTTTCGGTCACGGAACTGAAGGAGAAGTACGCAACCCCTGCGAAGCAGAAGGGCTACTCAACCGAGCCTTACTCGCAAAAGTCGGGGAAAGCATGGCGTCCCAAAACAAGCCACCCGGAGTTTTTCAGCCTCCGCGTCGATGAGGCTTGCGCTGCAGGAGACAATCCGGTGACGGATTGCCCATTCAACAACTATGCTATCAGGCTCGAACAGGGCATTGTCATTGCCACGCCATACAACAGGTTTTTTGACCCCAGGCTTCCCATCTTCTTTGTCGACGATGACACTGAGCTTTACACCGTGAGTATTACCCAGGCTGATCGAAGTTGTTGCGTCCGCTCACATGTTCATAGGTCAGCAAGAAGCCTCTTCAGCTGTATGTTGACACTGTAACGGGTGCGCTCCGCTACTCTCCTCTCGGGTTTCTCCCACCCAACTCGATTGCTTTCAGCTTCTTCAAGACTGGCAACAACCCTCTCGGTGTCTTAAGCCCCAGCCCTGCTCAATTGAGCTGGCCTTCTACCCAGGGAAGAACCTTTCCCGGAAACGGCCCTTGGTCCCTCTGCCCTCTTGGCAACACACAGCAGTACCAGGTCTTTGTGAACAGGGAGAACTACGAGTCAGGTCTTCCCTCTGGCGTTATCAAGGACGAACAGGAGTGTCAGGTCAGGTCGCTCGCCGCCGTGAACGCCAACCCTTGGAAGGCCGCTACTAGCCAAATCCCAGCCCCTAACTAGACTTTTTGGACTTGCACACATGTCGACAGAGACCACATCTCTTCATGGTCTCTCGCTCATACTTCTGGTTCTTCCCTCATAATTGTGTACTCTGCCCCCAATTTGTTCTTCGCCCCATTGTACCTCATGTGCCGATGATATGTAGCACCGTTTTCGATAGATTCGGTAGTCTTTCTCTTAATGCTATTGGGCTAATGCAACCGTTATTTCTCTTCATGCTCACATTGGTAAGTATCTCAGTCTAACGTGGTGCTGATGTTGATAGTAAATATGCGAATTAGTGTAGAGTATAAGCTGGGTTTATTAGTTAATCTACTGTCCGCTTCCGTGCGATATACAGTAGGAATATAATATATTACATGTTACTATACTATTCTATATTCATAATATCAATGATTCCTGCAGTCTATAGAGGTAATAGTACCAAGAACCATGTCAAGTATATCATTCAAGTGAGATAATAAGTAACCTGTTACCTCAAGTAAGCGCAGTTATGGCACAGAAGTAAAACAATGGTAGGCAGCTTCTTACGTCACACCAAGTAAAAGTAGCTAATTTACTATCACTGCCACCGTCACCGCGCATGGGGCGGTGAGTGTGAATTACAAACGCGCCTCACTACAAGCAGTCCTTCGTCAACCTAGATTCCCTGTAACCTAAATACTAACTACATGACACTCCAAGCCTCACATAACCTGTCTTTATCCTTGAAGAAGACTGCATTCGCAACTAGCACTATGGCAGAAAGCTACCAACATTATCGAAACTCTTTCCACGTAGCTTGGACGGCAACTGATATTCCCCGCCTTGCAACAGAACTATATGAACAGACAATTCCTGATGTTCACTTATCGCTTCTAGGATACTGGATTCTCGAGAGAGATGAGCACTATAACTATGCCAAAAGGTACATAAGGGAACTAGGGCTGGACCAAGTAAGTTTATCGACCTATGTGAAGCACTCGGTGCTTAGGCTTACTATAACTGCTAGGGCTATAAAGTTGATCGGATTAGAAATCTCAAGCTGCGTAAGCTACTTCAGGATACATACGAGTCGCGCCCAGAGTGGGTAGCTGGCGTTGACGAAGATAAAGACGAAGACGAAGCTGGATCTACACGATTGAAACGATCCAAGTCACAGTGGTTGAAAGATACTCTTCAACAACTAGATGATTCATTGAAACAAAGGGCTCTAAAAGCGGTTTTACATGATGACAGAATTAAAAGGGCATTGCCAAATACGCCTTCTCATAGTACTAAGAGCACACCTTTACGTGGTACTCAGAGCACACCTTCACAGGGTACTATAGGCATCAATATCAACAAGACTCGATCGGTATCATCACCACTTATAGCAAGAATTGATAGGCTACCTGAATCACTTCGAATTCAGCGACAACGCTTGATGGAAAAGGCAGCGCGATCTGCTTCTTTGGAATGCCCAGAATCTCCTACGACTGTCTTCCCGCCAAATAGTAAGTTCGATAAGAAACGTATAGGACTTTGTCTGAATACTATGCTAATTGAAACAGCGCCAGATCGTCCTGCACCACTGGCTCTTAGGTCTACAAACTCTTTCTATAGTAGTGGAACACTAACTAGAGGCATGCGCAACCCAATTGCCAATTCTGCTCTTGAATTACATGCATCACCCAAATCGGATCAAACGAGCACACGCTACCTGACGCCGGGGGAAGAATACCTGTCTACACCTACGTCACCACGAGCGAGATACATATTCACACCTACACAATCGCGTTCACCTCTACTCCCATCTTTAGATGCATTGTTTCACACAATTGAGGAGACTGTGGAAGATGATGTGTTTGGGATTCCTGAAACTCTGACTAGAAACAAGAGAAGTACTTCACACTCGAGAATTGAGCACCGTTCAAGCAGTGTCTACAGCCAGCATGGTTCTAACCGCCTCTCTGATCTGGACTGGCAAACAACTTCCAGCGAGGAGGAAGACAATGACCTCGAAAAATCTCTTCAAATCTCATCCAACCGATCCAGCATAGGCAGAGCAAGCCAGATCTACCGAGAATATGAAAATCTCATCCCAGCTACACGAGAATTTCATAATAGCAACTCTGCATTTGATGAAGAGGAAGCATTCAAGGCCAACAACCGCCACGCACATTGCAATTCACAGTGCTATGCACTCTACGAGCTGGATCCTGAAGATGAGCCCGAAGAGGACCCAGAATACCGTGAAAAGCTCCAAGCACTCCTGGAAAGCCTCTCAACACACGAAGACTCAAGTGAAGAGGAATCAATCCTCGAATCAGCATCGGAATCAAGTGGTCAAGGTCCCCGCACCAGATATACATATACCAATGTCCTTTCACCCTCCACCCCCGCTTTCACATCCCGGCGGGAACGGGCTATTGCAGAAACGCTGGCCCAGCTAAATGGAACGCCTATGTGAATCCCTCCCAGCTTGCAGAAACACTTGTGTAAATAGATAGGAAAAGGTGCCGGAGGTTACTTTGGGGGTATACAAGGAGATAGAGATATGCATATCGGTTACACAGGGAAGGCTTCAAGGAGTTATCATACTCCTTTTTTGTTCATAATATGGCAGTATGGAGGTAGTCCCGATTTCTTTTGGAACACACATTATATTCTACATCTACTCTTTGCCTAATTCACTCCTACCCCTACCCATGAACACCCTAGCTCCCCACCCCCACCACCCCTCCCTTTCACCTAAAACACGCTCCATCTCCCTAACTCGTCCCTCTACAAAGTCAACCTGTCTTTCAAACTCGCTCAAAACATCCTCTACATCCTCAACCTTACTCCTTAGAGCACCAATCTCATATTCAAGCTTGTCTCCTTCATTGCCAAGCTCCCTCAATGATGCGGTAAGTTGGTCGCGGTTATTTGTAATGCTTGTGTGCGTGTCTTCGCGTAGTACATGGTAGGTGTCAAGGTGAGGGTGGTATGCCGCATTAAGAGTTTCTATGTCGCTGTCAACCAAGGATTTGAGATCGGTAATTTGGGCTAGACAAGATGTGACCCATGCTGCATCTGTGGCGGAGAACAAGGCAAGGTG
>Ga0182213_1000202_pt1 | contig 10820 bp, 5 predicted proteins | sample G5R1MG_22_FD_128399 | JGI IMG/M metagenome (GOLD analysis project Ga0182213, IMG submission 128399) | Switchgrass phyllosphere microbial communities from Michigan, USA - G5R4_MAIN_03OCT2016_LD1 MG | ecosystem: Host-associated > Plants > Phyllosphere > Phylloplane/Leaf | place: USA: Michigan... | reverse complement strand
TTTTCGCCCGCTCGGCTGCGAAATCGAGGGCAGGGCGTAACTACTCTCACCCGCAGCTAGAAAGCAGCTCGGCATTGGTCTGCATGAATCTGCAAGATCCAGCGTAATAAGCAGACCGCTGTTGGCATCAAAGGAAGTGACTAGCGTCTAGCACCAGGCAGCATGCCAGAACACCAGGTGATAGCATGCCCTAGTCGGTGAAGGTAGTCTATGAGTGAGTGCGTTGGACGACGATGCAATCGGACAGTCTGGTTCCAATACTCCAGCTACGTGTCCTAAAGCTCTACGTGTGCGGTTAATACATGTTTATGTTCTATCGAAGAACAGTAAAATATGCTCGTGTCGACGTACACTTGGTAGATTCACCGTCGAATGTAAGCACGTTGGCTACTTCCCTGTGACTCCTTTCCTCTGCCCAGTGGCGTGGCGTGTGCTGTTTGCCATCCAATTTCAGAGGATCAGCACCCACGGATAATAAGTACCCGACAACTTCTACGTTCCCAGACTCGGCAGCTCGATGGAGTGGTGTCCCTAGGCCGACTAGTTGACGCTTTGCATACGACTTCGGATCGTTCTCGTATTTGACATGGTTGATGGGTGCCCCTAACCCTAGAAGCCAGCGGACGAGTTCTAACGCATCGGGTTTCTTCGTCAGAACGGCATGAGGGAGTAGTTGTCCATTGTGTTGCGCTCCTCGCAAGAAGACCATCTTACTTATCTCCTGTGAGGCCTCGTACATGGCGTAGGATGTAGGGGTTGAATCTAAATCGCAGCGGCTGTTAGGATCCGAACCGTGATCGAGCAACCAATTGGTCATCTCCGTATCAGATGTAGACGAGGGAATGCGAACTATAGGTTACGGCGAATACACAGCTCTAGTATGTCGAACGCTCGCGCGCGCACCGCTTCTGCAGCCGGAAAACATCCGTTTGCCACGTTCTGTTCAAGCAGATGCTGGACTATCTCGACGTTGTTCTGCCCGATTGCCTCCGACAACGAGTCATACAGCCATGCTGGATGGGGTTTCTCGCCAGGCGACGGCACGCGGTGATTGTGAAGAAGCTGGTGGACTTGTATGGTGACACCTTGGAGATCCCGTCCAAGCACGGATCGGTGAGATAGAGGAACTTCTGTGGGCCTTGCAAAGGTGGAGTTGGTTTCTATGAGCGAAGGACAAGGCGCTGCGAGTGGCCTGCGAGCACAGTGGCGAGTTGGTTGAGGGCGAAGAGAGTTAGGTAAGCGGGATCAGCGTAGGCGCTAACTCGGTTCGGTGCTGACTAAGGCATCTTGATAGCCATCCCATCTTCATTTACGAGAATGTGGGAGCGGCAGAGAAGTTCTTATAGATGGGCCAGACCCGCAGAGTTCCCCCGTCAAATTGTCTCCAAACCGGCCTGAGGAGGACGAAAAACGCATTGTCAGTTACTATCCAGTACGGTGTACCGGACTTCTCCTGTGCCCGAGGGCGGAACGCCACTTGACCTCCTGAGCGCTATTCCCACGCCTTCGCCTTCCCACATGACTCTTCCACCATCTCACCGCCCTTGGGAGATCCGCAGGGAGTAGCTTTGAAAAATGCAACACGTTTTCGCAGAGCACGAGACTACGGCACCGGAATCCTACCGCTAGGGAACCAGGTAGGCATTCTCTAGGCACATTCGGAGCCACGGCTCACGGCGATCCGAGTTTCCGCGCCTGCTCCCCCACCGTCGAGCAATTGGGTCCAGGCAAAATGCCAGTCGAGTAGGAAAACATGCAAAGAATGCAACGTCTGCCCGGAACCCACGACGTCGTTCCCGTGTGTCTACCGTTGGCCGAGTAGGGCTTCTACCCAAGGCCACAAAGCGACTCTTTTGCGCGCCAGTAGAAGCATCACGGCCTCCAACGCCCCATGTTTTGCAGCGTGCCGACCACGCGATGCCAAACCATGCGCCTCCATGGCTCCCGGCTACAACTTGCGCCGAAGCAGCGGCCGTCCAGTTCGTCCGAAAGCGCGATCCAGCGCACAGCGCCTCCCCTGCATTCCGATTTGCCGGAGCCCGCGAGCACTCGGGCTCCGCGCGGCCAATTAACGAGCACTATAACAAGTCGCACTGCCCGCCGCGACAGAAATGCAGAAAAATGTCCTTGTCGTAGTCATTATCCTACTTGGCTTGTTCTTCGTCGTTGCAGCCATGGTACTGGTGCGTCTACTGGTGCAGAAGCACCTGAAGAGCAGCCCAAGCGACGACCTCCACATTGCAGATGGCAGTCTTGGGCGACAGAGCCAGATGCCGAGTATATCCAGTTCCTGGAACCGGTTGTTTGGCGCCAGAAGAGAACAAAAGGGCCCATGGGTACCTTCGTTGTCAGGCATTCTCAAAGCCGGAGAGGAGGGCTTCTGTTCCTCAACCATGTTCACGAGCCTCCCAGGACACGCCGGGAGACTGCCGATGGATGCCTTGTATGAGGCGTTTGCGAATGAATTGCGAGCCCGCCCGCTGACGGAACGGTCGTCGTATTCGGGAGAGGTTGCCAGGTTCCTGTCGGAAAGCAAGCGGGGCACGTCCAGTGGCCTGGGACGGACAAGATCAGTGTCGCACAAGGCTGCGAGTATGGAACGAAGAGATACGGCCTCCAAGGCCTTTAGAAAGAGCCTGGACTTTTCCACCGTCGAGATGGGATTGGTACGGGGCATTTCTGTCAAGCGACCGAGAAGCGTTCTTGTGTCTATGAACCACGGGTTGAAAGAAGAGGGCGAGCCGAAGAAAAGTCCAGGGGCATGGATGAAGGATGGGCAAACCGCGACGCTCCACGAAGGCCGGAGAAGCGTCAAGGTGACTTCTGCCGAACTGGCAGCGCTTTCCATCGTGCTCGGAAGCCCATTGACTCGCAGTACCGACACGTCGTTCGAGAAAGGCGCGTATGGGATATCAATACAGTCCACACCGCTGATCGATGGAAAGCGCCAAGTCAGCCTCCGGCCGAACGCGCCAAGCGTATCACAACAGCATGCTCAAGGAAAAGGCGTGTCTCTCCTCTTCGCAAAGCACCTTGCGGCCGGCTCTCTGCCCTATGCACAGGACAAGAAAGCGGTCAAGTGTATCCTGGTCACGACCGAATCCATGGCAGCCATTCGTGCAGGCGCGTCCCTCTACACGCACTCGACGACGGTACGGACGCCGCAATCTCGCTTCTTGTCCTCGCTGCCGAGTTCACGCGGCGTGAGCTTCCACGTCCTGGCCTCGTCAACGGAAATCCACTATTCCAAAACCCTGACCAACGCCATCAGCGCTCTTCCCTTTGTAGGCGGGCTCCCCCCTCTCGCCACCAGGCCCATGGCCGATGCAATCGGCTTCATTGCGTCCGGCGGCCTGTCGCCAGGTCGCCTCCTCTCCCGTCTCGAGGCCCTCGTGGAGAAAGTACACCGCCAGGCGCCCCACTTGACCATCTTCGGCCCCATGTACGAGCCGCAGCACGCCGGCATTCTGTACCGTGAGCATCAGCGTCTGCGCAAGGTGCGCACCGATGCCACCGTCACCGACAGCCTGGCCGACAAGACGGCGCGCATGTCACGCTATGTCACGCTGCTCGAACGGCTCATGGCCCTCGTGCCGGGTAGGAAACCGCAGGAAATCCTCGCAGCCGTACAGGAAGCCACCAAGCTGGCGTTGCAGCGATCGTACGCCGACGCGGTGGCTGCCCATGCCGGCCACAACGCCCCCAAGGATGGCGGCGGCGGCGTCGTCGTCGTCGTCGCAACCAACGGCACGCCCACACCGGAGGCCAAGAGCCAGCGCCAGTCGGTCGCCTCGCGCACCAGTGCCCGGCATTCCAAGCGCGCGAGCATCATGTCGTCCGACTCGGATGACCACGCCGCATCGCAGACTCGCTCGGACTCGTTTGCGGATGCGTCGCATCGCACCCTGGGCAAGCAGCTGGAGCAGGTGCTCAAGGCCGACCTGCCGCTGAGCGTGGAGATGATTGCGCAGGTTGCGCGCATGGTCCTGGTGGCGTGGACACTCAGCGTGGGCTTCGTTGCCTGGGAGTATGGAGAGAGTGGCTTTCGCGTCCCCGATGTGGCCGGCTTGGGCGATAGGATTGAAATGCGCTGAGGCCAAGCAAGCCTCTCGGCGGGAGGATGGAAATTCCCCCGGGCGCAGCAGGGACAAGGAGGGGGGATAGGATGGGATCTTTTGAATTTTGGGCGCGGGCTGCGATGATACCAATGTACCATAGTATTGTATTCGGGCTTTTTTTTCTCCATGTTTTTTTTATGTCTCCCACAACATCCTTGATTCTACCATGTATGTACAACCCCAACACCCCCACCCGCCGAGACTTTTGTCCCATCTACAACGACAACGTAGCCAAAACACAAGACAAGTCCTTCAGCCTCGTTTGCAGAAATCCCATTACGGGCGTGCCCTCGCCAACCGCTTCAAACGAGCCTACCTAGGCTAGGCTACAACATCCCGCCTTGTTCTGCCCTTGTTTCCCCAAGTCCCCATTCCTCTCCTCCCTGGAGACACACCATCGCCACCATGGCCCCAATACGTCATGCGTCACGCGCCCAAACCCTCGCAACGCTCCGTGTGGTTCCCACTCGGCAGCGCAAGCCTCCGAGGCACCGAGCTGTCGATCTCGGCGCGAGCGGAGGGGCGGGGAGAACGTCCGAGAATCTCGGAATCTCGCGACGCAGACCATCCAAGTGGCCTAGCCAGGAGAAAAAGAACAAACAAAAAACAAAAATGTGTACCTTTGTTTTTGGAAAATGCATACAAAGCGAAAAAAAAAATCAACGATTTTTTAAAAAAAAGAAAGAAAAATCTCACAAGACGTTTCCAACAAAGAGGGATAGACGGATAGCTAGAACCCACCCACCAGCGAATTACTCGGACATGTCCACCAGGGTCCGCTTCTTCCCGCGCGTGCGCTTGCCCGCAGGCCACGCAGCGCCGACAAGATAGTCGTCCAGGCCGGGAGGAAGCGTCAGCAACAGCAGCTCGGCGGGCGGGGCGCGGGCGTGGGCGGCGGCGCAGCCGGCGTCGACGCGGCTCTTCAGCGCCTCGAGCGGCACGCGGTCGGCCATGTCCCAGGCCAAGCAGGCGCGCACCAGGTCCTTGAGCTCGTCGCTGTAGCGCAACGTGACGGGCGCGGCGCCGGCGCCGGTGAGGAAGTGGGCGCGCAGGTCGGCGGCGGTGTAGGGCAGGCAGTCGCTGACGTGCACGCGGTCGTCCATGTGCGCGGGGATTTCCCACTTGGGCCGGAAGTCCTGGCCAAAGGTCAGGTTGGTCAGCAGGCACCAGATGATCTGGCCGAGTTGCCAGATGTCGGTTGCGGAGCTGTACTTGTTGTGCGCGCCGGCAAAGGGGTCGTGGCGGTCGATGGGCGTCGTCGTCGTCGTCGACGACGCGGTGGCGGCGCGCTGCTGGTAGTAGATGCGGGATCGTTCGGGCGAGCAGCGGCCTCGTGCGCCGTCTTCGTCGCGGTCGTCGTCGATGGGCCATGGAAAGGTGTAGTGCACGGGGTTGTCTTGGTAGGGGTCGTGCTCGTCCTGGAGGTCGAACAGGGACGTGTCGAAGTCGGTCATGACGAAGCGGGGCCAGGCGCTGCGGTCGCGGACGCGGCAGGTTTTGCCGTGGGCGGTGACGCTGGCTTCGGCGGCGGAGGGGAGGATGGGCTTGCCGTCCTCGCCGGTGGGCGGGCTGGCGAGGAGGTTGGAGAGGCAGAGGTCCAGGTGCACGATCGGTCTCCAGCGGGCATCGCGACGGGTTCCGTGGCGGAGGACGACCAGCATGTCGACGAGCGACCTGAATACGTACCAGATAAACGACTCGGGGAGGCAGTCGGGCTCCGGGAGCGAGGGGTTCGAGAGGCGCTGTTTCTTCTTGACATGCGCCGCGGGGCTGCCGTGCTGGTAGTAATACGCCATGAGCACGTCCATGGCCGACCCGTAGTCGGCGTAGTCGAGATACAGACGAGACCGCCGATCGGCCATGTTGAGACGGTGGCCGCGGAAGCCCACGATGCCTGCATCGTCCTGCGCCGCGAGCCGCTGGCTGAGGGCAATCTCGCGGGGCAGCTGGTCTCGCCATCGCATGGGGTCGATCCATTCCGTCGGCTCGGCGGCTTTGGCATCCTTGACGGCCATGCGGTCGGTGATGACGTTGTTCGCGTCTGTCTTGAGCCATAGATAGACGTGGCCTGCCGCTCCTTCACCGAGGAGCGCGGCCCCGTGCCACGTCTCGCCGGACTCGTGCGTGGGCGAGAGGAGGGTGCCGGCTGCCAGTACTCTGCCGATTTCCTTTTTGCTTTCCTTGACGATCGAGGCGGGGATGGGAGCCGCCGGGTCGGCTGTAGGCCAGAAAGGGAACCTTGTGGTGTTGACCGTCGGGGAGGGCGTAGCAGGCGTTGGCGTGGTGCCAGCACCAACACCAACACCATCCTCGCTTCGCTGTCTTTTTCTTCCCTCTCCCCCCCCTCCACTCCTGTCCAATGCTACCCCCCCTCCCCCTCCACTCCTGTCCAATGCTACCCACCCCTTCCCAACACTCGAATCCATCACCAGCCCAGCATCCACGACCGGCAACGTCAACGCCCCCGCGGCTACAAGCGCTTCACACGCATCCACTTCGGCCTGCGTGCGGCTCGCCCACAGAAACGCCAGATTGAGCCGCATCACGGACTCGTTCCAACGGGGGTGGCGGGCGCGCAGGAGCACCCGGAAGGCGCGTTTGTAGTAGCCTTCGGCGGTCTTGAGGGGCGCGGTCAAGGCAGCGGACATGGTGGTCGATTGGTGTGAGGAGCGCGTGGTGGTGGTGTCGATGGGTAGAAGATCCGACGGATTCTGCTCTTGTGTTTTGCTTTTGCTTGCTCCGATGGATTCGCTACGGAGTTTCTTCTTGCAGAGAGGAAAGGCTTGGGGGAGGATGGATGGATGGATGGCCCAGTCTTTAAGGAGTGCGACGGTGCCAAACATGGCATGGACCAGAAGCCTGTTGCTTGAATGCAAAGAACAATACCCTACAAAGCACAATAAGCTCGAAGTTTGTTCGCCTGGAACAATGACATTGGGACATTGTGAACCGCTCAAGACAAGGAAAGAGGAATGGCTTGGCGGTGAACGTGATGGCTCGGCGGTGAACGTGAGTAAGCAATGTTGTCGTTGGATCGTGCAAAGGAACGTGGGCCGTGCATGTACATCACCACCTTGAAAGTGAACGCGGTAGGGAAAAGCCAACGGGCTTGCGATGCCGTGGTCTGGGCGCTCGCCGGTCAATAAGCCGTGAAAGTCGTAGTACAGCACACATACTTCTCGCGCCTACCATCACGAGGCCATGCCATCTCTCTAGTCAGGACCCATGACTTCCAACCCTCGGCAAACGCCCACCCACCCGTCTCGCATTCCCTCCCAAACTCGCACCATGCTTTCCTCCTCTTCACCCTCCCTCTTCCTCTCGCTTTGATCCAGGCTCTCCCCCGTCCCATCGGCCATCATGCCAGAAACTTGGTCGCCCTTGACCTCCCATCCCTTACGCACAGGCCCGCGCACCGTGCCAGGGGTGAGGAGGGTAGAATCAAGAAGCGAGTTCCAGCGGCTGAGGTACATGCCTGGACCATGGGTAGAAGCGTCGTGGGCAGTCGTGGGGGTCATGATGGATTCGAGTCGTGACTGGGATGTGCCCTGGAGCAGGCGCAGATGACGCTCATGTTTGTCTAGCAGCCACTTCAGTTCGTCCTGTTGGTCTTGTGGCAGGCTGGAGAAGAGGGCATGCAAGGGTGCCGTCATGTTGCCTGCGCCTCCTTCGCCGCGCCCTTCGGCCGCTTTCACGGCAGGATCAACTCTGTATTCCGAGAAGATGCGCTGAGCGTACCCAAGGTAGTCGTTTGCAAGACCCGGCGCATTCTTGAGGACCTGATGCAGGAACTTGTGCAGCGAGGGCACGTGTTTGCGGAGTAGCTGAACGTAGTCTTGGACGGTAGGTACTTGGCTAGCGCCCTGCTCCGTGATGCTGGCCGGGCCAGGGGAGCTGGGGCGCGAGCGTGAAGTCTCTCTGCTCTTGCGGCCAGTGGTCTTTTGTGGTTTGGAGGTTTTGATGAGGTCGCTCATGAAGGCCTCGGCATCTGTGACCGTACCAGACAGATCAACGGCGTTGTGTATGGCGCGAATAACGGGGTCCATGGCCGATACGGCTTCGCGTATGGCGGAAGTGAGCATGTCTGGACTGGACTTGCACAGTACTTTGCTGAGCTCTTCTCGATCCCGTATAGAGAGGCACGTGCTGAAGTATTCCATGGCGACCTGGTGCTGCTGCTCGCTTAGGCATTCGGGATTGACGTCATGGGGAGGATCGGAGGTTTCGAGGATGATGGCGACAATCGACTTGGCCTCAGCGATGGACTGACTCCGGACAGCCTCGTGCCGGTCTCGCGAAGCATACACAAATGCCTTGATGGCCCTGAAGACGGTGCTGTCTGGTGCATCATACGATGACTCGAGCTTCGAGGCCCTCTTTTGGAATTCTGACGTGTCCCAGGCCAAGATGGTGGACATGATCTGCTGGAGAAGGTTCATGCCATCATTCGCGTTGTTGGTCAGGCCGATCCAATTGGTCACGGCAGTGACGGACAGCTTGGCAAGAAGTAATCGGACCATGCCGTTGATCATGGTCGCAGCGTTGCCGACGCGCAGGGTCTGCTTGATGACCATGTACGGGATGAGACGGTGCAGGTTCTCGAGGAGGCGGACGAGGTACTGGCCATCGGGAGACTTGATGAATACATGGTGGAGGAAAGAAGCGACACTGGATACGTTAGTCGCTTGGCTGCTCGAGGTGCAGGGTAGAGAGAGAGAGAGAGAGAGAGAGAGAGAGAGAGAGCGTCAAGTCAAGTTTCTCACTGGAGTAGAATGTATTCATGCGCCGCTTGCACCACGCTGGTATGGTCCTCCAGCCTGTCCGTTGCCCTGACCTGGTCGAACATGACGTCTAGGAGGTCGCCGTAGATGACGCCGTGCATCAGGTCGTCGAATGCCTGCACCACGTCCGCTGGCTTGGTGGTATCATAGCTCTGCTTTGCCTCCTGGCCCGCGGTCACGGGATACCCGCCCAGCATGCCGCGCGCGACATACTCGGCGATGCTGCTCGCCGCCGTAGCCAGCGCTTTCCGGCTCCCGATGGCGCCCTTGTCGTAGCTCTCGCTCAGTTCAGCCGCGGCCAGGCGCGCCATCAACGGGCCGACCTTGTCCCAGAAGCCGTCCTGGAAGCCGCGCAGTGCCGGATTCGTCAGTGCGAACTTGTTCAGCATCACCTGCAGCAGCGGGCTGGTCGTCTGCACGCCGTCGGCCTTGCGGAACGGGTAGCCATAGTGGTCGATGGTGGCGGGGTACTTGAAGGCCTCAATCTCGGCGTAGAGCTGGTGGTGGACCACAATGTCAAAGAGGGCGTGGGTCTGCGCTGCCGTGAGGGGCGTGGCCGTGGCCGTGGCAGCGGGGGCGGCCATGGTCCAGGGAGGCGAGGAGTGTGCATGGCGGGGTGGTTAGGAGCCGTGTGCGATAGGGCGGCAGTGGCTCGTCTATCTAGTGGTGAAGGAGGTGACGTGATGCGGCGTCGCAGCCGTGGCCGACGCTGCTTGGCACGGCACGTCCCATTCGGAGCGCGGACGACACTGGGTTCAATTTGTCTGTCTACTACTATGTCTGTAGGTAGTGGGCACGGCATGACTACGCCCTACGCCCTACGCCCTCCCATCGCCAAGGCCCTGTAGAGGAGGCTGCCTAGACGCCGACGGCCTCCATAGCCTGCAACCCTCGCTTCGCCGCCTCCCCCACGCGTCCGCCCTCGCCTTGCAGCGTTCGTAGGCGTTCCTGCCATGTCTCCCAGCGCTTCCCATTCATCACTCCGTCCGACCTGGCCTCCCAGAGATCCCGCGACGGCGTGCACGAGGCGTTGGAGATGCGCGGCTCCAGTGCCCACGACTTCTCGCCCTTCGCGGCGCCTTGGCGAAGTCGCTGGCCGCAGTGCTGGAGCCACTGCGCTGCCGCTGGAATCTCCATGTCCAGCAGCGCGTTGCTGCTCTCCAAAGCATCGGCCACCGCTTCGTAAGCCCAGTCAATCTCAATACCTGCCAGGCCGGCTGCAATCAGTCGTGCCTCGGCCTGCGCTTTCTGGATGTGCTCGTCGCCGTAGGCTTTGCGCTCCTCGCCCACCAAGTTGCTTGCAAACGCTCTCCAGCTGCCCGATTGGTACGAGTCGGCCCACAAATGGCCAAATCCCGCGAGCCCTTTCCACAGCTTCTCCTGGGGCTGCTTGTCGGCGTCGACGGCGCGGAAGTCCGGCTCGGGGAGCGCTTCGATGGCGGCGACCAGGGCAATCAGCCGCTCCATGTGTTCGGACGGGAGTTCAACGAACGCGTCCATGAGAAGGGCCCAAAGGCGGACGAGGTCTTCTCGTGGATCGTCGCACGTCACCAGGGGCCGCGTGATGGCTCTGGCAGCATCGGGCGCTGTTGTCTTGCGGCGAAGATAGTCCTTGAGCGCCTGGGCCTCGTCGGGGTGGCAGCCGTCTTCGACATCGCCGTCTGGGGCGAGCTTGTAGGCGAACCAGTCGTCGGCCATGACGTCCTGGGGTGGCTCTGGCTTCTGCATCGTGTGGGCACTGGCGGGGTTGAGGGTGGCCGAGGACCGTCGTGAAGAAAGGAAGGGGTGGTGGCAGCGTGTGCAGTCGAGGGTGAAGCGTGTGCGGTCGAGGGTGAAGCGTGTGCCGTCGACGGTGAAGCGGGAAGAGAAGATGGGGTTGAAGAGGGGAGTGAAGATGGGGGTGAAGAGGTGAGAGAAGATG
>Ga0182213_1000201_pt1 | contig 10854 bp, 6 predicted proteins | sample G5R1MG_22_FD_128399 | JGI IMG/M metagenome (GOLD analysis project Ga0182213, IMG submission 128399) | Switchgrass phyllosphere microbial communities from Michigan, USA - G5R4_MAIN_03OCT2016_LD1 MG | ecosystem: Host-associated > Plants > Phyllosphere > Phylloplane/Leaf | place: USA: Michigan... | reverse complement strand
ATTTAGTAATCAAAAAAGGGTGGTGAGATACTTACCTTATTAGTCGTCAGGCATATACCTTGACGTCGCATCCAATATAATCGATACATGACGATTGCAAAGGTTATAGACCATTAATTACGAAGATTAATCTCGGCTCAAAAAGCACCTGCTGAAGTTCTTATTTTATTACTTATTCATCAGCTTATATTCTCCGGTATTCACGTCTATTGACCAAGGTTGAGGCTTTGGTAACCAAAGTTTTCCGTTACCTATTTGAAGCGGCATCCATAGGTAGCGTGAATCCCATTGCATTGAAGGATGCCACTGATCACCCATAAATATCACCGTTGTTGATTTTTTACCCGTAACCTTAATCATCATTGTTGATTGGGATTGATAGGTGTTAGTTTCGGGTGGTGCCATATCTTTAAATTCCGTCCAAGGTCCTTTCAGTGACTTTGCGGTTGCATATTTATTGGGATTTGGACTCCAACCGGTCAGCCCCGAACCGATGGCATAATAAAGCCCCTGATAATGAACTACTGCTCCGCCTTCCAAAGGAGCTCTTACCAAGCTCATCTCCTCTTCAACGCTCATCAAGTCGGTAGCCAGCTTAGCTATATGAAAGCCTAATTCTCTATCTTCAAAAATTAAATAAGCAGAGCCGTCGTCATCAATAAACTGTCCGATATCTCTGCTTGGCCTACCCAGCGGGCGAAAGCTTTTAACAAATTTAAAGTTACCGGTTGCGCTGTTGCTAACTGCAATGCCAACCCTTGCATAAGAATAGTTTTTATTATCCAAATGAAAGTACATAACAAACTTTTTCATTGCTGCCTGGTAGTAAACCTTCGGCCGTTCAAGAATCCAGCCTTCCTGCAAGTTCTCTGGATCGGCCATTTGTACCACATCTTTCTCAAATTTCCAGTTCATCAAATCTTTAGAGGAATAACAGCTAACATATCTTAAATTAGAATCAAGGCCTTGTCTGCGTTCTTCGCCATACCAATAGTATGTTTTGTTAATTTTTAAAATGCCGCCGCCATGCGCCTGAATGTGATTACCGTGTTGATCCGGCCATAAATTCCCAGGGTTAATCATCCTATTTTGCGCATTAGCAAAAGAGACCGTTAAGATCAGAACAATGAACGTTAATGCATGCTTCATAATGTCGAAATACTTTTTAGGATTACCTTTAAAAGGTAATTTGTTGAGATCAAATAGTTATTTGGTAAAACTATTCTGATGATTAATCTAAAGCAAATCATCAGAATAGCTGGTTATCACTTATTCTGTTTTACGAAGTTTAATTCCTCTAAACTCGAGGTAGGTACCCCGATCAACAAAAGCTACCCAACCCACTGCAACCGTGGTAGATTGAGTTAACGTAAATGATAAAGTATGTGTGCCACCTATGGTGTTTTGATTTCCCTGAAAAAGAGCAAGCGGGGTACCTATCTTATCAATATCAGGCAAAGTTGTGCCGCTAACAACCATTTCGTTCACCCGTGTGTTGCCGCCCACTGGTCCTGTCTCAATTTCTACTTGATATTTACCTGCAGGCAATTGGAAGCTTTGCCATATTTTACCATTGATGATGGGATTGTTACCGTTATCACTAGATTCCATGTGGATGTTTCCACCATCATCGGTAGAAAAGCCTCCGGCAGTATTACCGTTTTTGTTAATCACGTCGGTATTGTAAGACCAATCTTTCAGTAATCCCCACTTTCCGGTACCTCCGTCTTTACGTTGAAATGGATAGCCTGCGTTTTTGATAAAAAGTTTTGTAATATCTCCGATCAGCTTTATATCCGGAAAGTTTTCTTTATCAAGCTTGAAGGTATCGATAGCCCCTTTCACAGGAATATATCCGGATTGATAACTTACAGTTTTACCAAAATCAAAGTTGGGTAAATTAATATCATTTTGATTTGGACGTAGTGTGTAGGTATTTACCACACCAGCTTTGTCAGTGTAAGTAATATTAGTGTAAACATTGCCAGAATCTGCATTAAGAAAATGCAGATCAACTGATCCGTCAGCATTAAAATTGTAGGAATTGGTTGCATCATACAATCTATTTGATAACGTAGCTTTGTAAATTGGCCCATATATTTTAACGTTATTTAAGTCTTGACCTATCGACAAATTACCTTTTACGTCACGGGCGTAAATTCTGAAACTATAAACATACTCGTTTAATCCCGGAATAGACAGTTGAATGGAGTCTGCAGGGTTATGACTTTTTGCATCAACAAGCATTGAATCTTTACCATTATTCCACTGTACCAAATAACTCTTGATACTCGGATCAGGACTTGGATGCCACACCAATACAGTGCGAAGATAGCCGGGGCGGTAGGTAATGCCGGTTGCTAATCCTGGGTATACTTTTTCCTGATTATTTAGAAAATCTTTATAATCTGTTGCATACTTTTTACATCCAGCTACAGCAATGCCTATGAAAAGCACAAATAAGAAAAATATATTTATTTTCATTGTAGTTAAATTAAATGATGGGTAATAATTGGTTACTGTAGTTTGCCATAAAATGACAGTTCCATTAAATGTGCAAAATTACCTCCCGACCAAGTTGATGTTACCGAAACCCGCATAAACTTAACAGGCGGCGTATTTAATGGAACGCTGAAATTGACACCTGCAAGAACAAATTGATTATCAGCCTCATTGTGTGCCAACGGAGGAAGGCCAGATGGCGGATTAGGAAATGTATAATTACCTATATTAAACCAATCGCCAACAACGGCACCTACGGGCGCAGTAATCGGAAGGACTGCATCTTGCGGTGATGCTTTGTTAGAGCCCCAAAGCGAAAACTCTCTGGGGTTGCCGTGAGCAAAAGCAAATTTATTATTATCTGTATCAGGCCGTTCCCATACTACAAAGCGGCTGCGTTTATATAAATTTCCTACGTTGAATGTACATACAAACGGCGGCACATGACCGGGCTGGGTGTGCCAACCCAGACTGGAACCGTTTGTTTGATTATCCCATAAGTTTTGAACAGGCCATCCATTTCCGCTGAGCAATTCAGTATCCGAATTTAACCTATAAACACTAAAATTACTTTTGTTAAATAATTGCTCAAATAATGGAGTTATTGCTGATTGAAGTGTGTCGGAAATATTTCCAAAACGATCGGTAACGTAAACTCCAAATTGGCGCTGATCGGTATTATAACCGCGAACCGAATAATTAATTACCGCATCCGTAGTATAATGCTGATCTTGGATTTCCATCTTATTCGTAGCTTTATCAAACGCAACCAATACTACACCAATTTCTTTTTTTAGTGGATTTTGCGCTATTACATTCACTCCACCAAAATCTGACGCAAGTGAGGCACTTCCTTTTATGGAGATATAAGGTGGTATTTTAGGATGCACTATCACTTTCACTGGATCTGACTGGACGTTTGACCGGGTAACGGTTGTTAGCGTTACTTCATAATCTGCTTCTTTACTAAATCCCTCAACATTTAGCGTGTCGCTGTAATAAGACGATTTTGTTTCTCTTGCTACGCCATTGCGTATCTGATATTTTGCCTGGACATATAAGATATTTTTTGAATCTGGTAGTGTATAAGTAATGTACGATCCGCCATTATAATTATCTACTTTGATGTTGGTGACAACTCCGGGTTTTGCTTGATCGTCAGAAACAGGGACACGGTTGCCATCACTTTTTTTACATGAAAATAAACTGGTAATAAGTGCGCCAACAAATAGTACTGCCAGTAAAAGTTTATATTTTTTCATCTCAATAATATTATTAGGGTTACCAATTTAAATTTTGAACCAGGTTTGGATTAACTATTAAATCGTTATCCTGTATGGGCCACAAATAATCTTTTACGTTAAATACCGGTATTGCAAGGGTTTTAACGCGGTAATAATTTGATGCAGCAGGCTCATATATATTCCAGCCTTTAATCGGCTCACTCAGTACAGCCTGTAACTCTTTCCATCTGCGTAGATCCCAACCAGGCTGGCATTCGAAAGCAAGTTCGATGCGCGACTCCTGATGTATAATTTGCCGTAAGCCTGATTGATTTGCAAATTTTGACGGATTTGAGGAATAATTAGACCACGCACTTACAACACCCGGAACCCCCGCTCTTGCCCTTACTTTGTCTAACCATGGAACAACTTCATTATAACTTTTACCTTGTTCGTTCAAAGCTTCTGCATAAAGCAGGTACAGGCCGGCAAGTCTGATAACAGGTAACCTAAATGGCTCCAGGGTGTAGCCATCATCATATACTGTTAAATAATTTACAAGCTTTTTTGGCCAGCAGCCGGTAACGTTAATTCGAATATTATCTGTTGGCCCTGCAAAAGAGGAACTGCCACGCGCCTGAACACTATATAAGGCTTCTTGATTAACCAACCCGTTTCCGAACCAAATACTTCCATCAAACGCCAAATCGGCATAAAATCTCGGTTCTCTGTTAAAATGTGCTTTTACGGTCTGGTAGCCGTTTTGCAGATAAAAACGATTAGCATAATCTCCTGTTCTTAATTCATAGCGTTTATTAAAATCCCAGGTTTTATCTTCATTAATAGGAACACCATGATGAGTATAAAATAATTCTTGCTCTGCAAGCGGCACAGCAAACGTGCCTTGAAATGCAGGGTTGGCGGCGGCCTTAGCCGTAAGCCGCGGGCCACTGTTTGTCTGAGCTCCGAAATAAGGGTTCAATGCCCAGATTATCTCTGTGTTTAGCTCCCACTTTTCAGTTATAGCAGTCTGAATGTCAAGCTCAGTTCTGAGCGAATCACTTAACTTACTGATGTTGGCTGGCGCTATAAATTTGTGCAACCTGTTACCATTAGCCTCACAAACGTCAATAGCTTCTTTTATGGCCGTAGCAGCACGATCCCACTTACCGGGTTCGAATTTATTAGGGAATAATCGTTGTCCATCTTTGTTTTGAATGTCGGTATAGTCTGGATTTCCATTGAAAAGAGGGCTGGCCGCAGTTGCCAATATTTGCGCTTTAACCGATAAAGCAATTGGCTTGGTAATTCGGCCTAAGTCTTTAACCTGATTTGATACGGTAAGCGGCAGGTCCGGAGCAGCCTGATTTAACAGGTTAACCATATAATTAACCACAGTGTCCACCGGTTGTCTTTTAACCCTAACCTCTTCGATTGAACTGTTTATTGGCAAATTTTTATCGGTGACCGGAATGGGTCCGTAAAGTCTGAATAAAACAAAGTGGTAATAAGCTTTCAGAAATTTCACTTCAGCAATCCAGCGCTTTTTTTCTTCCGGGCTGATATCAACCGGCTTGTCCATATTTTCCAGCATAGTGTTACACCGCCTGATGGCCACAAACATGGGCTGACCTTGATTGGCGCCATCCCAAAAGTTAAGCCCTGGGTTACTACTGGTTTGATTTCCTCTGATGAGATTAAATCCTACCGGATCTATGTATTGGTTGTCGGTGAGATTGTTAGGAAAATAAATTTCTGCTGACGTGCAGAAAGCCGGATCATATTGTACCTGAAATAAGCGCTGCAAAGTGGCATAACAGGTAAACAGATAATTTTCAGCTTCATTACGGTTACGGAAAGCGTAATCTATGGTACCGACGTTGGCAGGGGTAACATCTAAATATTTTTTACATGATACGCCCAATACAAGTGTAAGCGCCGTAAATGTATATATATATAATAATTTCATATTATTAGTATTAATGATTAAATATTTATATTAAGACCAATGTTAAACACCTTTTGAATTGGGTAAGAAAAGCCATTGCCCCCAAGTTCAGGATCCCACAGTTTGAAAGGGCTCCAGGTGTATAAATTCAGGCCGTTGAAATAAAGCCTTGCATTGCGCACAAGTATGCGTTTAGCCCATTGCTTAGGCAGAGTATACCCAAACTCGAGTGATTTTAACCTTAAAAAGCTACCATCGCGCAACCACCATGTACTATTTTGACGGTTATTTTCGATAATTGCACCATTGGTACCCAACCGAGGGTATAAGGCGTATAGGTTCTGATTGTCTTCAGACCAATGATCATCGGCATATGCTTTAAGGAGCTGTGTATTACCGGTATACTGAGACTCAGGGCTTTTGATAAAAGGAGCAGTTGTTGCCGGGTTTATAAAAAACGACACCCCACCCTGCCCTTGAAAAAATCCGGATAAATCGAAGTTATTGTAGGTTGCCGATATGCCAAAGCCATAAACAACCTGAGGAATGGTTGGATTGCCAATATAAGTCTGATCGGCAGCATCAATTTTACCGTCGTTATTTAAATCGCGATATTTTATATCTCCACCTTTCGGCGCAAAGCCATTATTACTAAAAATCTGTGTTGGCGAATTTGCAGCCTCTTTATCATCAACAAAAAGGCGTTCAGCTATGTAACCATACTGTCTGTTTAACGGCTGGCCAACCTGTTGGCGATAGCCTTCTTTGTAATTGGGTTCTTCGTATTGAATATATTTATTAGTTGAATAAGTCAGGTTACCACGCAGTCCGATAAAAAGATCATTACCTATATTTTCTCTACCATCAACCGACAGATCAATTCCCTTGGAAGTTACCTTTCCTAGGTTTGCTGCTATATCCGACTCTAAGCCCGAGGTTGTTGGGATAGATGCCCTTTTTTGTAAAATATTGTATTTATTATTCTGATAAACCTCGGCAATTACATTAATTTTCTTTAAAAATGTAAACTCCAAACCTAAGTTAGTTTGCTTGGATGTTTCCCAAGTAACATCATTATTTTCGTAATTATTGATAAATACACCATTTCTGGTATAGCCATTAGAAGTACCAAAAGATGCAGGGTTTCCGCCGTTTAAATTAACATCCGATAGATAAAAGAAACGGCGATCGCTGATGGCGTCGTTACCTACTAAGCCATAGCTTGCACGCAGTTTAAAACGATTAAACACATCATACAAATCACCCCAAAACTTTTCTCCGGAAAGGATCCAAGAACCACCGATCGTAGGAAAAAATCCTAAGCGGTGCTGTTCAGAAAAGCGTTCTGATCCATTGTAACCGAAGTTAAATTCAAGGTAGTATTTGCTCTTATAAGAGTAAGTTGCTCTACCGGCAAGGGTTTGATTACGGTATGGAAGCGACGTAAACAAAGTAGTATTGTTATTGCCATTTACACTTGAGTTAAGCGTTTGTTGCCTTGTTCCAATGAGTGCGGCACTAACACCGTGATTAACGCCAAAAGTATGGTTATAATCCAACACACCCTGAAGGTATAAAAAGGTACTGTTGTTACTGTCTTGAGGATAGTATTGAAGGTATTCGCGGGCAACATTATTTCCGGTTGGAAGATTGTTTATCCACTGTAACTGATAGGTGTTAGTTGTTTGATTATAATTAGTAGCTGTATAATAAAATGGCGAATAACTTTGGTAAGACTTAAAAAACGAATATCTGTTGGTACTCATGATGCCATGGAAGTTTAATCCGGGCGCTATAAACTTCAGATTTTGATTGAGCTCCAATTGCGCCAGCATGCGGGATTCTGAATATTGCTGATGCCCTTTAAGTAATTCTGCATATGGATTAACATATTGGCTCGCTCCGTCATTGCTACCTGCGGATGCTGGAGAGTTACCAAAAAGGATATGTTGTGTATGAATATTTGCAGAATCAGCAGGATAATAAGCAGGAAAATCTACCGGGCTGGTATGTGTAGCTAAATTGTAAAGCTGTGTTTGCAAACTGCCATCACTTGTAAGCGGACCGTTATAATCATTAAAAGTTCCGGAAAGCCTGACCACAAGTTCGGTTTTATCGGTGAGGTTAATATTGACATTTGAACGCAACTGATAATTTCTAAAATTAACATTGTTGTTGTTATTATTACGAATGTCCGTTCTAAGAATCCCATTATCATTACTGTATGATCCTGCAACATAATAACGCGCCACACCACCGCCGCCTTGTATACTTAAATTTCCACGTTGTGTGTTTGTGCGCTTTTTAAACAACATATCCATCCAGTTTACAGCCGGATAAACATATTCGTTACTGCCTGGGGCATGTGCAAGCGTCTGTTCTGTATTAATGATTTTATTTTGGCTATATGGCAATGGATTTAACGGGTAACGTGTTCTAGTTGCCTCATTAAAAAGTTTCATGTACGTAATTGGGTCTGCGATTTCAAGCGTTTTAACCGACTGGGAAACAGAGTTTTCGATCCTGAAATTAATTTGTGCGGCTCCGGCCTTGCCTTCTTTTGTTTTTACTAAAATTACACCGTTACCTCCACGTGCACCATAAAGTGCTGTTGCACTCGCATCTTTCAAAACTGAAAAGCTTTCGATATCATCTACGTTCAATCTGGCAAGGTCTGAGGCCGTCAACTCCACGTTGTCAATTAAAATCAATGGATCTTGTTTGTAACCAAATGTGGTAACACCACGAATAAAAAACTTCGCATTATCCTGACCTGGTTGTCCGCTCGGTGTATAAGCTATAACTCCGGCAACCTGACCGGCTAAAGCATTGGTTAAATTGCTGGCGGGGATCTTTAGAGCGCCGGGCTTCACGGTAGTTACCGATCCTACTATCGCTTCTTTGCGCTCCTTTTTCCCATAGGCAGTGATAACAATGTCATCAACTTGCTTAACATCTTCAAGCAAGGTTACTTGCAGTGCGCTATTTTTAGCGGTAACCTTTACAGTCTGACTAACGTATCCAACAATTGATATTTTTAAAGCAGCTCCATCTTTAACAGTTAAAGCGAAGTTACCGCGGCTGTCAGTTACGGTTCCTTGCTTTGCATTGCCTACAACCGAAACATTGACCGCAGGGAGTGCATTTCCCTTCGAATCTTTTACCGTTCCGGTTACTTTTATATCATCTGCAGGCGCTTCAACGGTGGGTGTTGTTGCTGTAGTGTTCGGCTTTCTAGTGATAATTACCGAATTATTGCCTATGGTGAATGTTAAAGGAGAATTAACAAGAGCCTGTTTTAACACTTCCTTTAAAGGAGTGTTGTTAAATTTTGCATCAATCTTGGGCGAGTTTTTAACCATGCCCGGGGACCATACTATACTATAGCCTGTTTGCTTATATATCTCTGTAAAAAGATTTTCAAGCGATACATTCTTTTTTTGATAGGTAATTTGTTGAGAGTAAACTGATGCACTTGCCTGCATCAGCGTTACGAAGAACAGTAGTGCTGTGATCTTCATGGAAAATAGAAATTTCTTGGTGTACCCCGAAGGCGTACAGGTCATTGCTGTAAAAAATTTATACATTTGATAAGCTGAGTTAAATAAATAATGTGTAGACTACATTGAGATTTAGTAAGGCCATTATCAGGGGCATCGCAAGTGCTCCTGATTGCTTTATATATCTCAGATCCAGAATTAAGACGGCTAGTTTGTTTCTCTCATATATTTTAGGTTAAGTAATAATTGGCTATAATTTATTTTTTTTTGCTAATCATAACCGTATTACCGATGATTTTAAATTCGGCATTACCTGTTTTCTCCATCAGATTGAGCAACGGTGTTATGTTTGCAAACCTATCTGTCACAGCAGCATAAGTTTCGTTTTTTAGGCTTTTGTCTTGAAAAATATACTTGATGTTATACCATCGGGCAAGGCTTTTCATGATGTTCTCCAGGTTTTCATCACTGAAACGGAAGTAACCATTTTTCCAGGCAATCTCATCTTCAAAATTGACACTAGATACTGTTAAATCTTTGTTATACATGGCTTGTTTACCTGGCTTTAAAACAGCATACCCACCTCCAGCTGTAATGCTGGCAGCGCCTGTAATTAAGGTTAGTTTTAAATCAGGATCGTCCTTATAAGCCTTTATATTGAATGTTGTACCTATATCCTCTGTCAAGGTATTGCATGCTGACACCCTGAACGGTTGCTTTTCGTTATGGACAACTTCAAAATAACCCTCACCTGTTAATTCTACCCGCCTTTCCTTCAAGTTCTTAAAACTCACCGGAAATTTTAATTGTGATAATGAATTTAGCCAAACCTTGGAATGATCCGGGAGTATAACCTGGTACTGGCCGCCAGCTGGAATTTCAATGGTGTTATAGGCAATCTCTTCTCCTTTTGATGCACTGCTCTCTCTTTTAAGGTCTGAACTTTGCGACGAATAGATTAGCTGACTACTTACAGATTTGGTAACTTCCACACCTCCCTGAATGGCAATCCGTCCGTTTGCGGTATTGACCAAAGAAATCTTTTTCCCATTAGCAAGCGTTAATATTGCACGATTACCGCCCGGCTGAATTTTGTTTTGTACTCTAGCTTCTTTAGGCGTTTCTGATTTGATGCCGGCCTTATAAATTGCTACTCCAAATCCTGTAATCATAACTACAGACGCTGCTACCGCCCAGGTTTTGTAATTAAACCTATGCTTGGTTTTCATCGCATCATTAATTTTCTCACGCATGGCTCCGTAAACTTCCTGCTTATCCATCGGAAATTTACTATCCTTATAGGCTTTGGCCCGATACCATTCTAAAAGCTCATCCTCTTCTGATTTTGAGGCGCTATTATTAATGTACTTTTTTATCAGCTCATTAATTCTGTCTGTACTCATTATTGCGGTAAGTAAACTATTACGGGCAGGTCATGAATTGCCTTAACATTAACAAAGTAAATGCTGCAGCAAATTGAAGCCTGAGGGTTATTAACTGGTTTTAAATATAGTACCCGCGGACGCGGTGTTACACCCTATTAAAAATGAAATATTTTATCTTTAATATTTAGCGTAAGATATGCAAGAAGACTTTAAGTATAATTAAGAACGGAATACACAGATTTTTTAGTTCAGCACGGATTATCTTTAATGCTCTGTTCAATGTATTCTCTACGCTT
>Ga0182213_1000199_pt1 | contig 10890 bp, 6 predicted proteins | sample G5R1MG_22_FD_128399 | JGI IMG/M metagenome (GOLD analysis project Ga0182213, IMG submission 128399) | Switchgrass phyllosphere microbial communities from Michigan, USA - G5R4_MAIN_03OCT2016_LD1 MG | ecosystem: Host-associated > Plants > Phyllosphere > Phylloplane/Leaf | place: USA: Michigan... | reverse complement strand
TCAGCCCAGCATGAAGCGCCAGCGACGGCGGAGGCTTCGTGCTCGGCCTGGGGACAGCTTCCACAGGCGCAGGTGTGGCCGGCGTGGCGGGCCCCGACGCCGCAAACACGCTCTGTCGCCGCGCCGCGCCTCTGCTCCCCGCAGCCGCGGCCGCGGCCACACCCCGTGAAGTTGTGCCGGAGGAAATGGCCTGGCCCAGCTGCGCCTCTTCGTCGTCGAGCCAGTGCTTGATCTGGCGCTGGTACTGCATGATGCGGCGAGCATTCTGCGTCTTGGGCACGTCGTGCCTGCCCGGTACCGCAATGGTTTGCCTAGGGTCGTTGTCGCGCTCGAGCTCGGCAATGCGGCGCGCCATGGCCGTCTGCTGGCGGGCCGAGAGGTCGTTCTCGCCGCGAGCGCCTGAGGGGGCGGCCGCGGCGCGCTTCTTGTTCCGCGGGTTGATGGCCACTTTCGAGGGGTCGTAGCCCGTGTCGACGACATAGGTCCAGCCGGGCGCCACCGCGGCCGTCGAGTTGGCCAGCACTTCGACGTGTGGCATGCTGGCGAGTGACGTGGTCGTGTGGTGATGCCGCTTGCGTCGAGTGGGCGTGGGTGCCGTGTCACGTGATGGCGCGTAGCTGTGTCTAGAGTCTATGAGGGCTAAGTCTTGATCAGATTCACTCTGTAACGTCAAAGTGAACCTTACATGTGACCTGTTACCTTCTCCAATATCTATTTGCCCTCCCATCCTCACCAAGCCCATGGACGCCTCCGCCCTCATCTTCCCTTCGCGACACAGCATGCGGCGTCCACAACATCGCCTACCAATTCTAACCAGCCCAAAAAACTTACCACACATGATATGGAGAGAAAGGAAACTTCCGGAACCTAGCCAAAACGCATGGCTCCAGCAAAAACGTCTCACACCCTCGCACTCAAAACTCACAACCCAGAAGACGAAATCCGTCTCCTGGCCTGGGTGGTCTACCTTGGCACGCTCATCGACGACCTCGTAGCACAGGGTATCTCCACCAAGCGCATCGTCCTCGGCGGTTCCTGTCAGGGCTACGCCGTGGCGCTGGCGATGAGGCTGGTGTCGTTGAGGGGGAAGGAGGGATTGGAGGTCATGAATTGCTTTTCGACGAGAGGCTCGGGGAATCAGGTGGTTTCGAGGCGGTATCAGCGGTTGTTTTGGGCCTGGAGTAGACGGAGCGATGCGGATGGGGGAATGAGAAGGTAATCTTCTTTGTCTCTTTGCGAGACGAGTACTAAGGTTTTCCAACGGCTTTCGATTTTATCTTTGCATCGCCTTTCTGCTTGCTCTTCGCCCCTGGCTTAGGGATACTAAAGGGATGCGCCTTGGTGTTGAATACCCAGTCGTCCAGACTGATGAGGTCTGGCTCACTAAATATGAGGTAAAAGTACTTGAGCGACTCGCCCACCCAGTAGCTCTGCATGACAATGAGTTCAAGGCTGCGAGACAGTCATGGATGACGTGACGGAACTTACCTCCATACTGTCCAATCTTGGCGGCGACTCCTCGGAGACGTCGCGCAGCGCCGAATTCCCAATATCAGTGTCTGTGCTCTTCTGAATTGCCGTCCACATATCCCATGCCGCAGCCTGCCACCGTTGCTCTCCGGTAAGACGATACATGATGAAGACACTTTCAATGGCCTCAGGCCTGAGAACATATCGTCTATCATCAATTGTCGTGAAGCCTTTGGGCAACCGTAAACTCGCAATGTTCTTCCATGGATCCTGTTCCTTGACGTCGTTGGCCTTGGCAATAACTTCCTCGTGCCATGCCTTGTCGCTCCACGAGCATGATGTCGTGTTTTCGCATTTGAGCAGGTGCGCGACTTCGGGCATGATGCCTGCGGGCGAGGCTCGGTACGCCCATATGCATGTTTCTGTCAGTTTCCGGCCAATGGTAACGTGGTCATCCTTTTGGAAGAGTTTGCCGCCGAGCGCGTACATGCCCCCGGTATGGCAGCCTAGTTGCTGGATCTGTGTGTCGAGCCACTCGGTTGAGTCGTCGACGCGCACAAAGCCAGACACGAGCATGTCAGGATTCCCGGGGAGGGACGGACGAAAGAGAATCTTTTTAGCGGCGGTTTCCAAGGACTCTTCGTACAGTTTGCGGTAGATAGCGTCCCGCCCGCCAAGGAGGGCGTACATCTTGCCCAGGTATTCGTAGGTCGAGTCGGCCATGGCGGAGAGAGTGAAGCCGGTGTCTTGCGTGAAGTCGGCTTCCCTGCCGCTGACAACGATTGGCCACATTCCGGGCAACTTCGTCTTGCTCTGTTGATCTTCCAGTAGCCGTGTGATTCGCGTCACTGCATCGTACCACTTGGGATTGCCAGTAAGTTGGGATAAGCGCGTGAATTCCATGGTAAAGGATCCAATCTCCGCGAGCAGCACTTGGTCGTGCGCAGACTGAGGCTTGCCTTCGCCAGCAGCCCGAAAGTCCCATCGCGTAATGGGCATGTGGTTTGGCGTGTCGAAGGCGCGGTATAGCATCTCGCCTACTTCCTTCGCCTTGTTCAGCAGCCTTTTATCGGAGCTCAGCTCATAGGCGGACAACAGCCCGCCAAGATGTCTGACGTTCGTCTCAAAGACATTGATCTTGTCCAAATGCGTGTACCCAAAGTCGATCCTCTCCACGTCCGCAATTGCCGACGAGAACTCCTCGTCGAAGCCCAGGATGTACGCCGTATCCAGCGAATCGATCAGAGTCGTCGCCCACCCGCCAAACTGATCGGCCACCTCTCCACTGATTGGACGAAGCTCATCGTGCATCCAGCCATAGGACCGGTAATTGCTCCAGCACTTCCAGAACTGCTTCCGTACTTCCTCCTTGCGCTTCTCGCGGATCTCCCTAGCAGCGCTGTCTTCCTGATCCCTCGAGAAGTCGTGTTGTACCCGCGGGAGCTCACTGGGCACCGAAGTTGGCAACGGGATATACGACGATATGCGATTTTTGATCGGCACTTTTGCCCAATTGAACGACTTGTAGCGCTGTGGCCGTTGCCGCTGGCCGGACACATTCTTTGGCGGGCCATCGGGCTGGTACGGAAAGGTCAGGGAGTAGTAGAAGTATAGAAAGGCGACTGTTGCCAAGGCGTACATGCCGTATCGCCGTAGGAGGGGCATGATGACTCAAGGAGCGTTATTGAAGCGACGAAGCGGACCGAAGTGAAGGAGCAGATCGGGCGAGATAGAGATGAAGAAGACAAAGCAGACAGAGCAGGTTCCTGCCCGCCGCGCCTCAGGCCATCTACTAGTCCAGGCTGAAGCTCAAGGGAGACGTCAGGCGGGCGGGCTGCCCTGCGCGGGAGTCCCTGCCAAGGTGCTAGTCCCGCCGATATGGTCTTGGAGCCGAGTTCCTCATGGCCGTCGTCGAATCATGTGCTTGGTTGTTGAATGATGGCATTCCTGAAGAAACGCGTCCCATCGCGGTGTGGTGGGCGAGCGAGAATGTTGTCAAGACACACGTTGCAGCCGCAATGGACGCACCAATGACGTCGCGCGCGGCTCTGTGGTTATCCTCTCTTCTCCCCCGCCTAGTCCAGAAAAGCAACACTCTATAGCTGGTATAGAATAACTTTTATGCATGTATAGACTCGCCGCCCGAGCAGCCCCGATTCAACTCAAAGAGAGCAACAGGCCAACCCAAGGAGCTTTGCAATAAGTGGGGATATTCCAAAAAAAAAATAATAAAAAAAAAAGAAAAATCGTAGCCTACACGTAACGTCATGTCTCTCGCCCCGAGCCGTGCAAGACTATTTCCCCAATCAACACCAGGTAGCTTTGATCAAAAGAGAAAAAGAGGGCGTACGCGCTGGAGAGAACCAACCAGTCAACCAACCAACTGTTCATTCCACAGCTCAAATCAAACGCCTGAAAATGCATGTACATACACCATGGCACTATCAGCCAAACAAACTTGGCGGCTAACCACACACACAGCTCAGCTCAATAGGCCAACATCTTCTGCCCGCTCTTTCCATCCATGCCCTCCCCAGGCCGGGCAAAACTGCACCACCTATCCTTGATACTAACAACCTCATACGTGCCTTCTTCTTGCACCGGAATCTTCATCGTGTGCTCGTGGCTCGTCTCGGTCCTGATATCCAGCACCTTGCTCTTCTTCCCCTTTGCCGCATTGGTGCTCCGCGTGTAGGTAAACTCAAACGGCGGCGTGCCCCAGAATTGAAAGTCGAGGTCTGAATTGCCGCCCTCGTGGATATCAATTTCGGAGATCTGGCCGCCGGAGAGGCGGACAGAGGGGATGGGGTGGATGATTTTGGTCAGCGCGAGCGGGGCGAGACACTCCGAAGCCGAGTCGCGCAGGCCGTTGATGGTGAAGGTGCCGGGGAGTTCGGCGAGGCGGCGGAAGGTGGTGCCTGGGTTGGACGCTTTGCGCTCCTGGCCCTCGAACGTGTAGTATACGGTAAAAGGCATTTGCCCACCGAGAGCAAAGGACAGGCGCTCGCCGACGCAAAAGTCTCTACGGTCTTCGAGTGCATTGGCGGTCGGCGCATCATGTACGCTGATTTGTACACGAGGACCGCCTGGCGCGGGCTTGAGCGTGCAGCCGCGCGAGTCGCGGACTTTTCGAATCGAGATGGAGGAGTGCCCGAGATGGAGCTTGCGATGCTCAATCTTGAGGTCGTACTTGTTCGTGGGAATGCCCTTATGGACACTAATCTCAGGTTTGGGCGTGCCTTGATGCTTGATCTCTACCTCGAGATAGAAAGGGGGTACGCCTTCGAGAGTGATGGGGATCACTTCCTCACCCTCGGACTCCTTGGAGCAGTAGCTGTAGGTTTTTCCTGGCTTATCGAACCGGGCGCCAGGACGCGGATGGACCGTTTGCGAAAGGGTGAGAGGCACAAAGTGCTTTTGGGAGTGATCGTACCGGGCGTCTCCAAGCTTGGAGAAGATATATTCATACGTACCCGCCTTGTACGTGTCTGCCCGTAGAGATGCAGATCCGCTGACGGGATGCAAGTCCTCCTCTTTAACGGCAACTAACCTGCCTTTCTTGTCCTTGTACTCCTGTCGGTAGCTGATCTCAAAGGGGGCGTGTCCTACATGATAGGTTAGTGTGTGCAGCCACGAGCGATACTGAATGAACTTACCGTGCAGCAAGATGTCAAACGAGTCTTCATCACCCTCGCATACAGCCTCCTTCACGTACTTGCCGCCTACAAGAGGAGCCGTAGATTCAGGGATGATCAAGGTAGGACGCGCGACCCAGGAAACATCAAACTGATCAGCCTTGTCGTCAACCAGACCTGGACAAACCGAGTCCATGACGGAGAGCAGCTGATATGTGCCGTCTGTCTGGACGATCAAGTCGGAATTTGCTTTCTGGAACATCTCCATCTTCACTTCCCTAGTCTTCAGGTTCTCATATTCCAGCCTCCAAGGTCCGCTACCGGTAAAGCGGAGAGGCAGACCAACGCGCCGGCCTTCCAGAGCCATGACAGCCTGCTTGCCCTCAATGTGACCAAAGTAAGCCTTGGGCCGCTCGTGCCGTACGTTGACTCTAGCTTCTTCCTTTAGGTACTCTTTGCACTTGGCGTAGTCGGTGACACTCGTAAGGGCCACAACATATTCTCCGCCACTGCTGAGCTTGCCTGTCTTGATGGTGTAGTGCTCATCGCTTGTCTCGATGCTGTACTTGGTGCGCTTGCCATTGTGCAGTACCTCATAGTCCAGTTGCCAGGGCGCCGCCCCGACAAATCGAACGTCGAATTCAACCGAGTCGTCAATGCAGGCTTGCTTGGGCCTATCGCTCTCCACGAAGCGCGCCTGTGCCGAAGGTCGCACGTTTTGCTGGAGCTCAAGATTCTTGATGGACCGCTCAACGTACACCGAGTCGCTAATACTTTCAAACGTGTACTTGTAATGGCCTGCATCAATGGGCGTAAGATCCAGGGTACTGCGAAGGCTGGCAATCTGTAGCGGTGGCTTTCGAATTTTGCGGCCGTCTTTGTGTTCGAAGTAGTTAATAGTAAAAGGCGGACTCCCTATCAAGTCTAGACCAACGCGGAGACCGATTGGGTTCCCGGCACACTTGTCAACGATATCTTCGCTGCTTATGACTAACTCGGGCTCTGGAGGGTTTTGTAGCAAACACGACGTGGGTTCAAAGACTTCGCCTTCGCAGAACTCCGTAGAAACGGTTTTGATGGTATACAGGCCTGCCTCTCTGATGATGGGCTGCTCACCTTTCTCCATACTTTGCCTCTTCATCACAGCGTTGGGGCTGTGATAGCCATCTGCCACAATTTCCGCTTGCGGAGTAAAAAGATACTCGATGGCATGCACTGAATCGAGGGCTTGCTTGCCGGTGGAGCTGTAGTAGACGGGAAGGCGATCGGGATTGCCTTTTGCCACCCGGAGCGGGCTTTGCGGGTTGCAGCCTTTGAGGTATGCTGTTGGGCGTTCGTGGACCTGGAAAGACTGGCGAATGCTGGCAAGCTTTGCCCTTGGGCGCTCTTCGTCATCGACGTTGACGTAGCTTATAAAGTTGCCGAGACCATCCTGGACTTGTTCGATCTCAAACTCCCAGACTCCGCTGGTGGTGAGACTCTCATTGAGGGGTACGGTCATGATCTGTGGACGCGCCCAAGACATGTCTGTTGGGCCAAGTTTGACCAAGGCCTGTGAGGTATGCCTTGTCAAGGGCGAAACGGCATCTTCTGGCTGCAAGTTTTGGAACTCTGACCCGCCGCGCGGCTTTCCATTCACCGTGAGCCGGTACTTGACATTGAGTGGCGGCGTCCCTTCGACTTCCAGCACGACATTGGACAGATCGCTGCGACAGCGATTGGCGCCGGTAGGTCGGACGCGAGCTTGCGGACAGGTGGCGACAACCAGACTGGACTGGCGCGGACGAACCAGGAGTTTAGACTGGTCCTGGACCTTTCGTAGCAGGTAGACGCCTGGCTTCTTGATGGTATAGCCCAGTGTCAGGGCCTCGTTGGGGTCCGAGGACCTTGCGGCCTTGCGTGCTCTCTTCAGCATGCTAGCCAGCTCCTTCTTCTTCACGATAATGGTTTCGTTGAGGTTGGTCTCGATGTCGATGCGCAGGATCTCCATCTCCATGGGCTCGGTCTGGTTGATGACGATGGGGATTTCGAGCTGGGAAACGGTTGCGTTGAGGCAGAAAGCTTGTTTGTCGGGGTTGAGGACGGCAGAACCCTCGGGCAGGATGTTGATGATCTGCTTGCCTAGGATCAGCGAAGCGTTGTGGAGGATGGCACCGGGCTTGACGCTGCGCTCGCTAATGGCCAACTCGCTGTCCCACAGGAAGCCAACCAGAGCCGTGGCCCAGGCCTGTATGGGCAGTCCAATACGGAACATGAGCATGACGTCGAGGGCGGCGTGTAACACAAATAGTAGGAACGCAGCGCCGTTGCTCCATTCGAGCCAGGGAATCTCGAGCAGAGGCACACCAAAGGTGAAGAGCACGTCGAAGCAGCACCACTTGAGGCACAACCACAGCGACTCATCATCTTCAGCGGCCAGCGTGTAGAAGTCGTAGGAGCGGTAAGCCCACAGCGCGGCGTAGACGGCGAAGACGTAGAAGCGCTGCTGAGCGGCATCAAGGATGTCGGCAGGAATCAGCGGCCCAGCGGCCGGCGCTGCAGACGCTGCAGGAAGGTCGGGAAGCGGCGCGCGGTTGACGTTGGGGCGGGGAGTGCCGTTGGGGCTGCCGACGCCGGCCGAGCCCAGGCCGTGGCTGCGGTGCTGCGGTGTTGCGGGAAAGGCGCCCACGCCGCGGCGGACCTGCGGTGTGCTATTCATCGCACTCGGCGCTTTATTGGGTCATGGATGAGAGCGAAAGGGAGGGAAGGGGGGAAAGAAGAGGGAAGGCGGGCGGGCGCAGGCTAATCCGTGTGGGCGTGGTGGTGAGAGTCTCCACCAAAACAATTCAATGCGCCGCGACGCGACACCGTCAGGGTCTGGTCGCAGCATCACGTGATGGCGTATTTCCCCCAGGAACGCATCCATGCTTCCACGCAATCACGCGTACCGCTGCCCTTACGTGCCCGCCGCGGCAAGCGGGCCAACAAGAGGCACAGGCAACATCGGCTGCGATAACATACAAGCCCTGGTACACTACGACACGGCACCGTAACACCTGCTGCCTGCACACATGGCCGCCCCGTCATCGCCTCCTACGAGCAGTGACGCCACCGACAAGTCTCGGGCGTCCGGAAGAAACTCCAGGCCCACCATGGGAAGACAGTCAGCGTCGTATCTGCGGGGCCCGAAAGGCAAAAAGGCGGAAGACGGACCAGTAGAAGCGTTGGCCAGCGAAGACACCCCCCCGTTAGCCCCATCTCCCAGCCCACTCATCATCGACAAGAGCAACTGGCAAGGCTTCTGCGACATCGAATCCGACCCAGCTTACTTCTCCGTCATCCTCCGCGATATGGGCGTCAAAGGCGTTGCCGTTCGCGAAGTCTTCACCCTAGACCCGGAGGACTTGCAAGCCTCCCTCCCGCAACCAATTCACGGGCTCATCCTGCTCTTCCACTACCGCGAGTTCGGCAACGCTGACCAGCCCTCCGAATGCCCGGCAAACGTGTGGTTTGCAAACCAACTCCCTGCGCAAAACAGCTGTGCAACCCTAGCCATGATCAACATCCTCATGAACACGCCCGACGTCTCCACGGGCGAGCACCTCGACCAATTCAAGGCCTTCACCCGCGACTTGACGCCCTTTCAGCGGGGAGAAGCCCTCGCCAGCTTCGACTTTGTCAAGCGCATCCACAACTCCTTTGCCAAGAAAATGGACATTCTCGAGAGCGACAAGCACCTCGCGTACAAAGTCGCCAAAGCGCAGCGCCTCAAGGCGCAATCATCGCCGCCGCTCACCAAAAAGCGCACAAAATCCCGCCGCGCCTCAGCAGACTCAAGCCACACCAACGATAGCGCCGAATTCTACGAGCAAACTGGCCACCACTTCATTGCCTTCGTCCCCATCGGCAACCAAGTCTGGAAGCTCGACGGCCTCGACGCCCAACCCACCAGCGTCGGCACCTTCACTCCCTCCCCCGAAGCCCATCCCGCTACGTTCCCCGATCCTCCCCCTCCCTCTCCCTCCTCCTGGCTCTCCGTCGCATCGGCCACCATCGCCACTCTCATGTCCAGGAGCAACGGCGACGACGACTACGGCATCATTGCCCTGACGCCCTCGCCGCTCGTCGACCTCCGCAAACGCTTCTGTACCACCTACAACGCCCTCACCCTCCTCGACACCCACATACGCAATGTAGACCACGACTGGAATCTCTCCAGACTCCCCAGCGTCCACCATGCCCCCGAGCCCCACGCCTTGGGTATCAGCCCCGCCGACCTCCTACGCTATCCCGCACCCCCGGACGCCGCTCCACCAGCCCCCCAGGAGTACTCCGCAACCGCAACTACCGACACTGTAGCCCAGCGCTACCAACACATGGTGCACCAGCTGCACGACCTGGGCGCGCAAATCGCGGCCGAGGTCCAGGCCGAGGCGGACGACGAAGCCAAGGCGCTACAGCGCAGGTTTGATGGCGGGCCCGCGATCCAGACGTGGCTGGCCATGTTGGCGGAAAATGGGCATTTGGAGCGCCATTTGCATCGGTTTATGCCGTTGGGTGGGAGGGCGAGAAAGAAGTAGTTATGAAAAGGGGTAGGTGGAGGCGAGGGGGTGGAAGAGTTGTACTGGATATGGATGATACCCGATTCACGCACGTGGCACGATGAGTTTGGGGATACCGAGAAACCCCCCATGCTGCCGTGTCATTCATCCGTTATGCATTGCAAACCGCGTGGAGATGGAAATACCATCCCCTCGATCCTCTCTCTCAGTCATCCGGATACTCGTCCCGGACATTACTCACAAAAACGGAGCGGAGCCGATCCCAACGCTTGAAATGGCGGCCCGCCAATCGCATCATGGCGTCCGAGGGCTGCACGTGGCACGCAACGAGCCTAATGTTTTCCTCGGCTACGTAGCGGACGGATTTGTCGCTCACGCTGGTTTGGGGGGATTAGTTCTCAAGGGAAGACAGTTTCACCAGGAAACACTCACAGTACATGGTAAAAGGCCTGATTTCGGCCTTGGGGCAAGCCATCGACGTCCATGGTCAAGATCCACTCCTCGTCCTCTTCACAGGCTACATTCCAGCCCGTGATGACGCCCTCATAGCCGTAGCGCTTGTGGCGGAACAGCTGGCCGACATGGAACCGGACGTGTTGGGTGCGGGCGGTGCGGCGCAAGACGGGTTTGCGCGTGGCGTCGAGTTGGTTCATTCGCTGGGCGAATTGTACAAGACGGTGGCGCTCGGGGAGGTTGGCGAACAGGGGCAGGGCGTAGCGTGAGAGGAGCGAGACGTCCCATGGGAAATGTGTCTGGAAGTGTTCAAGGAGGTAGGGCAGATATTGGCGGCGGCGTGAGGTAGAGGTCAGAGGGAGGTGGGATGAGTCGTCCGAGGATTCGAGGAGGAGCATGACCCAGATCGTGGCGTAGAAGGCGTTGTCCATATCCGGCTGGGTGGTGGACCAGGAGGGCTGGAGGCCAGTCATGGCGGCTTCTGTTTGACGGATGGTTTGTACCGAGTTCATGATGTTACGGGCGGTACGGAGGACCATTTCACGGGTAGTGGTGTCGGCAAGGAAGCTAGCGTGCTCGGCCGGGGGCACGCTGGTGTCGCGGAGCAGGCGTCGGAGGTCGCCTTGTCGGACTTCGTCGGAGGAGCGGAAGGGGTCGAGGTACATGGAGTCGAGGCTGGAGGAGCTAGTGGGCTTGTACTCGCCGTCAAGGTTGTAGTTTTTGGGCGCGTAGACGAGCGTGTAGACGTGGAAGAGGAAGCCGCACGGGCGGGCGTCGAGGCCGAGGCGGCG
>Ga0182213_1000197_pt1 | contig 10906 bp, 11 predicted proteins | sample G5R1MG_22_FD_128399 | JGI IMG/M metagenome (GOLD analysis project Ga0182213, IMG submission 128399) | Switchgrass phyllosphere microbial communities from Michigan, USA - G5R4_MAIN_03OCT2016_LD1 MG | ecosystem: Host-associated > Plants > Phyllosphere > Phylloplane/Leaf | place: USA: Michigan... | reverse complement strand
CTTTGCCGCGTGAGAGCAGCATCCAGCCCGTCAGCCCCCGCGACCCGCCGAAATAATGCGGATAGTCACCCAGATAGGTGTCGGTGACGAGTTCGCCTGACGCCGTGAACCGCGTAGGAAACAGGCCAAGGCGGCGTTCGAAATTGTGACGGACAGAGATCGTCATCGTGCCGACATGCCACCAGTCCCCGCGCGACCCGCGAAACGTACTGCCATGACCGGCGCCGGCAATGAATCCGGTCGGTTTGAAGGCGAACGGGCTATAAGGCTGGTAGGTAAACGGCCCCATGGGGTTGTCGGCCGTCAGAAGGCCATTGGCATAGGTCTTGAACTCAGTTCCTGGCGCCGAATATTCAAGGTAATAGCGGTTGGCATGCTTGATCATCCATGTCCCTTCCACAAAGGACAAGTTTTTGATCAGTTGGTTGAAGTCGCCGGGCACCTCCCAACCGCGATGCTGCTTATCCCGCGATTGCGGAATGTCCGCCCTTCGCAAGGGAAGGAACGTCTTCCGGTCGAGCTCGGCGACATGCAGCGGCCCGGACGGCGCGAGCCCGTCGTACATGTAGAGGCGGCCATCAGTGTCGAGGAACAGGCAAGGATCCTGGTAACCCTCCGGGATGTCCGCAGCGACGCTCCACTTGCCCGACGCCGGATCGTCGGAAACCCAGATCTTTCGAACGCCCTCGCTCACGGCCAGGTAGAGCTTGCCATCCATCTCAACTGCCGTCGGGGCGAACTTTTCAACCGCATAGCCGCTCGGCTTGACGAACTGCCAGTTATCGAGCGTCTTGGAATGCCAATAGCCAAGCGAGTGTGAGGCGAAGAGCCAGTATTCGCCCTTGAAGAACACTACCGTGGGGTCAGCTGCCTCGCGAAAGGGTACCCGAGGCCTCTTGAACGGCATGGAGGGCGCTTGGAAACGATAGGGCAAGTCGATCGGGTTGACGTAAGTGCGAAGGCGATCCTGCGCTTTGACTCCCGCGTGTGCAGCCAGCGACATCGCAATCATCGCGAGGCAGCCGCCAATACGTGTGCCACATCTCGTCAAATCCATGCTCCCGTCAGCAGGTTGATCGTTATCTACTAAGGATATATCGATTTTGTTCAAACCGCCAAGAGAACGATGACTTAGCAAGCTTCTGCTAAAAGATCAGGAAGGGAGCGCCCGCAGAACGCGCACGGCTGTCGCAGCTAGTTAGAAACCACTCATCATAAGGCATGCCCGCACAGAAGCCTAAACGGACGGCCTACAAGCGCCGACGATGTTACCTTCCATGAGCGGCAGTTATGACATCGACCACGACGTCTACGCCTACCCGGCGGGAGAGCAGCTGCGGCGCTACTCGCAAGAGCGCCGTGCCGCCAAGGAGCAACCTCCGGTTGACGGCCTTTACAGATATCGTGCCCGCGAGACGGCATGCAACGGCTGCGACCTACGTCCACGATGCTGGCTTGCTTCCAATCCGGAAGTCCGATCCCCACGCGGCCAAAGGGATATCCGAGAATAAAATTTGCATCCCGATCCGCTGTACGAGTGCCACGCTGCCGATCACATTCATTGGCGTCACCGACTCTTCGCCGGGGGAGTGGGCGGCAGGTCCACGTCCAATGCAGCAATGTCGATGGCCCGCCCGTGCTCGGGATGCTCAACCCAAAGCGGCTCGCCATCCGCGTTCACGGTCGCGACCTTGACGACCGTGGGAGGGTGATCGCGATCATTCAAAGGGACGTAGACACGAAGGTGGTCTGGTATGCCTCCCTGCTTATGCGTGACTTCGTTGGTCTCGTTGTTCCGCCCCGGGACGACGTGCCAGTTCGTCACTAGCGACAGGCGTCCATCGAAGCGCAGCCATGGGAAGGCCGTTGCGCCACCGAGAAGCTGGCCGCCAAAGAAAGCTTCGACCTACAGTGGCACAAGTGAACAGGTGTCGATGGCTGGTGCGGTCATTTCAATCTCTCCATTAAGCGGCCCACGGCGCCGGCTTCGGCCGCCAGATTTCGGTTGTAAGTGAGCGGCATGCGGGGGCTCTTCCAGCGCAGGGCGTCCATGATCCCGGCAAGGTCCTCGCCGCTGGCAAAGAGGTCCTGGTTGAGACCGACCCGCGTCGAATGGGCGCTGACCCCCTTGAGCAGGCGGGCCACATCGTCCTTCGTCAGGTCCGCCAGCGCACCGCGATTGAACGCCCGCTGGATGATCGCCCGCCAGATTGCGCCGATCGATCCCGGATGCAGCGCCGCAGTACCGACATCGTACTCCACCCTCGCCGGCACGGCCGGCTTTGGCAGCGTCTTGCGAAGATCCCATTTCTCACGACTGGAGATGCTGTCGGTCCGCCGCCCCTTCACAGCGGGCCGCGCTTTGTAGCGCCGTACCTGCACCCGCCGGAAGAGCGGCCCGTCCGCGATCCCGGCGGCCTCGGTCCAAGCCGCGATCGCCCGCACCGAGCGGGGCGAAAGGTAGGCGGTCGCACCCTCCCCTTTGGGATCACCCTTGGAGCGATGAATAGCGAGCAGTCGCGCCTCCGGATCCGGTGCATCAAGCACATGGTCGACCTCGACGGCCACGAGTTCAGACGCGCGCAGCCCTGTGTCATAGGCTACCGAGAGCAAGGCCCGGTCCCGCAAACCCGGCAATTCGTCCGTACAGGCCTCCAGAAGCGCCCTGACGTTGATCCCGCGGGGGTTGTCACGCTCAACGTCCTTTACCGGCCCCTTGAAGCGCAGAGGGCGCGCCCGGGCCTGCGCGGTACCCCTCTCGCAGCGGATCGCGCGAAGCCGAAGTTTCACCAGCTCGGCTTGCGTCGGATCTTTCAGGTCGAGCAGCTGGTGAATCTTGGCGATTGACGCCTTGTAGCGGCCGAGCGAAGCGGGCTTAGCCCCCTGCCCCGCCCGAGCGTCGAGGTAGTCGGCGACGATCTCTGGGGTCGCCGGCAGCGCTATCCGCTTTGTGCGTCGGCACCAGAGATCGAACGCCTCGAGGTCGGATTTCAGCGCGCGGATCGAGTGCGGCGAGCTGGCAGCTTGATAGGCTGCAATTAGAACCGCGTTCACGGCAATCGTCTGCCGAGCGCTCAGCTTGGTCACCTCCCAAGCGAGATCAACCCCGGAGCCAGGAGGAGATGAGGCTTCGGGCGAAGGCCCGGGCAAAATGTCCACGTTCAGAGCCTCGATTCCTTGACAATCCGCTCGTAAGTAAACGGCTCAACGCCATAGGCAGCGGCAAGGCCGTCAAACGCTTCTACCGCTATGCGCTGAAGCTCTTCTGGCGCGATCGAGGTCAGCGTGGCGTCGTACTCGTAGGAATCTTCGACCGCGGCATAGCCATCTGGATCACCAGCAAAATGCGGCCGGCAATGAACCACCTCGGGAAGCGGAGCAGGCAGCTGGGCCGGCGCCAAACCAAGATACTCTGCCAAGCGCGTCGCAAGATCCCCTCGAACGCGGCGCAGCTCTTCACGATCAGCACCGATAGGCAGGTGCAAAAGCGATCGGTCCGCGGCGCCCGCGCATGTCGAACGGCAGCTTGTCGAGGGTTGCCCCATCGAACGCCGTGTTCCAGACCTGCAGCACTCCATTTTCGCCGAGCGTGCGGTGGGCGTAGCCCAATTCGATCAGCACGTTCGGATTGGCGCATGCCTTACCGTCGGCCGAGACGGCGATTGGGGTGACATCGCCCACGAAAACCGCCGCCTCGTCGATCTTGCGCAGGATGGTGGCGACAATGTCCGGCGAACCGGCGACGCCTTGCGTGTCGGATGTGAGACTCGGACGATCCGCTTCGTCGAGGTCGGCCGAGATCATCCCAATAGCCTGATCGAGCGCGGAGCTTACCAGCTCGCGGGTGACGCGGCCGTCGAGATCGCTCTGCCAAGACCAGAAAACCGTCTCTCCCACCCGCGATCGCCCCTTCCCGCCTTCAGCGTGCTGTAGCCCTCCTTAAAAGGAGGCGTCAACTAGGCTTAATCGATAACTGCAATTATCGCATGTCCATTTCATTGGCGCCGCGCCTTCATAGACAGGAGGCAAAGTTGGCGGATATATCTTAAACGCTGCGTGCGGGCCGTCACTAGCCTCGATACGAAGGTTTCCGTCAGGTCTATGGCAAACGCCTCGCGCGATCGGGCAAGCTGGACTGGTTACGTCGCCGCTCCCCAAGGCTAAGGCACCAAGCTCGACGAAATCGACATTCTTGCTCGCAGCTGTGGGATCGGCGAGCCGGGCCGAACGATCCGGCCATCTACTACGATGATCCCGAGGATGTGCAGCGCTGGCTAGCGCAGTTGCGCCATCCTGTGGCTTGGCAATGGCGAGACAGCACCGCCTTCGCCAGCGCTACATCCAACACCTGGGACAAGCGCCCTGCCCTGCTCCGCACGCTTGAGATCCTGCCGCGACACGCGCACGCAGACGGGTCGAGCGAACCGAGGCTAACCTTTCCCAAGCTGTTGCGATGGATGGACATTACGTCCATTTGCCTGGCGCCCGTTGGCCGGGGTCTGCGCATGCTTGTGTGCGAACCCATGGTTCTAGCCGCGGTATCTTCGCGACCTGACCCGCACGGCCGAAGCCGGGCTACAGCGTCTGACCGCAACGGAGGTGCACCGCTTGCAATAGGCGGCGGTGCTGCAAGCCGCGCCTACCCGGGCATCCTGTGACACTTATAGGGCTGGTTCAGCGTCGGCTGGTGACCAGCCCAATGCCGTTGGCTTTGCAATCGGGCATCACCATCTCGGGCGCCGGGAACCTAATGGCCCGGGCGGCAGAGGCGAGGCTGGTGGAGTTCACCGGTCGGCAGGCCTGGCAAACCGACATCATCAGCGATCTTGCCCGCGCGTTCGGGTTCCAAAAGCGATCGCGTGGACGGCCAAAGGCGCCGGCGCAGCCCGTTGTAGCACTCGATCCAGCCCATGACGCGATCCGTGCTGAGATGAGGCAGCTAGGAGACATCTCCTCACGCAACAACGTTCCAGTGCCTCTATCGCCAGCAGCAGCTAGGGCAACAGGCTCTCGATGGCCTTCAGCAGCTCGGCGCGCCCTGCGCCTGCCTTGCCCGGCAACTTAATTGTGAGCGCTCCGCCCCGGCCCTTCGTGTAACGTAGAAGAACTTCTCCGCTCTTGCTTCTCAGCTCGTTCTCAAATGTGCTCTTGATGGTTGGTGCGAGAGTAGCCGTTACGAGGCGCTTGGCAACTTCGGGGCCACTCAACTTGAGCCCCTCCTTCTGCCGCGCTTCAATGAGACGCTTTGCCTCCTCTTTCATCTTGGCCAATCCATCTGGATCACCAACTAGTGGCTTAATGTCCCGCGCCACTCGCACGGTAATGTCATGCGTGTCCGAGAAGGCTGCCACAAGCTCATCAGGCAGCCGAGCGACATCTAGCAAGCGGCTTAGCCATGACTTGGACAGATTCAGGTGAAATGCCATCTGAGTTTGAGAACTATCGTAGAACTCTGCAAGGGCGATGGCGTACTCCTTGGCACGCTCCCAATCCGAAATGTCCTTCCGGGATCGGTTCTCGACATCAGAAATGCGAAAAGCTTCCTCATCGGTTACACTTTGGATCGTGACAAGGTAGTCAAACTCAGGGTGATGGTGCGTCCGGAGCCATTTCACCGTCCACCAACGCCTTACCCCGGCGACTATTTCGAACTCGAACTCGGGGTCGCCCTTCAATCTGCGCACAATGGCAGGGATGCGCTGCTTTTTCGCGGACAAGAAAGAGTCAATGAGGTCTCGGCATGAGTCTTCATTTAGATGATCGAGATCTCGATTATGCATTCGCCAAGGTCGGCACTTGGCAGGATCGACCCACTCGGTCCGATCAGCAACAGCCTTGCCCGTCGCGAGGCGCGCCAGGGTCTGACTTCGGCTAGCAATAATGCCGTCAGCCGGTGTCGCACGATCCAGGTTGATCTCATCGTCGAGACCTTCTGTAAATTGCGACCCAAAGCCCTTGTTGCCCTTGCTCATAGGCTCCATTCCTTTTCAGCCTCTACTTGGCTGTCTCATGGTTGTGTGGAGTTGCCACGTGGCAACTCATAGTGTGCTAGTCAGGTTTAATCGGCCTACTCGATTAGGAAGGCAAGCCGACCTCAATCATAAGCCCTTACAATATCGGGATCTTTCGAGGTGTTGCCACGTGGCAACTTCATGTCAGAGGCCTTGCCTCGCCCGGCTCGCCCAGGTTCGTAGAACGTCCTGCTCGATATCTCGACAGACCTCATTGAGGTGCCTCATACACCTGTTGTAGACTTCGTGCGACGTCACAGGCTTCTCAAGCTCGAACACCGTCTTCATTCGAGAGCTAGCATTATCGATTTCCGCGCTGGTCACCATCACCGACTGCGTCATGGATCCGCCGAAGACCTGCCGCATCATCGACAATATCTCCCGGTGCATCGATTTACTCTCGTCGACCCGGCTTCCAACCAAGCGAATGAAATTGTACGCTGGCCGTCCCCGACCAGCGAGCTGTTCCAGCTGTTTCATCGTCGTGCGGGTCATGTCGATGAAGGATACAGTCGACGCGAAGTCCACGAGGCTTGGCGGCACCGGTATTACCATGCAGTTGGCTGCTTGCAATACGGCCATCGAGACCATGCCGAGAGCCGGAGGAGGATCCATGATCACGACATCATAATCGTCCACCACGCTATCAATGGCCTCGGCGATAAGGTCGATGATCTCCATGTTCTGGTTCTTAGCCATGTACCCGGCAATCTCGTACTCAAGGTTGTAAAGTCGGAGATTGGAAGGGATTAGATCTAGGTTGTGGAAATGCGTTCTGCGGATGATCTTGCGGACGCCCAGAAGCTCCGGATTATGAAAATGGCCATAAAGGGTATCCTCTTCCTCCAGATCGACGTCCGGTCTGTAGCCAAACATCATCGTGGAAGAAGCCTGGCTATCGCAATCGATGAACAGCACGCGATAACCTTTGATCGCGAAGTGCTGTGCAAGGTGCAATGCGATCGTTGACTTCCCCACACCACCCTTGAAGTTACAAACCGAAATAATAGCCGGCGTGTCTGTCGGCTCTCGCCAAGGCCGGGTGCCAAACACCCCACGCATGTGGTCAAGCTCCTCGAGCGAGTACTGCACGCGATGACCAGAACCCGTTCGATCCCGTTCCGGCAAACGACCGTCCCGCTCTGCCTCACGAACAGCGGATGCGGTTCGGCCAACCAGCGCCGCGGCTTTCGAAATCGGGAAGGTAGGTCCCTTTTTTTGTCCAGTATCTGGGTCGAGCGCACTGTCCCGGATCCGCTTCAAGATCGTAAGAGCCTTTCGATGAAGAACATCCAAGCCACTTTCCAACAGCTCGTCTCCCGATACTATCGTCGCCACATCCACCATTTTCATCGCTTTTGTTAGTCTCAGCTAAACCTTTAGCTATGTTGGCACTTTCAGGCAACAATTGACCGTCGAACCTTCCAAACCGACCGATGATCTCCGAGCCAATGTCCAATCGGGCGGATCTAAACCAGGCAAACACCGTTAGGCTACCGATGATCTCCGAGCCGAACTGGATGATTGCCCTTGGCGCTGCAGATCCCTTTCCCTCGACGAGGCCGATTGTGGATAGACGGCGATGATCTCGGTGCGGACGGATGATCTAGGTGCAGATCTCAGATGATCTCGGTGCCACGATGACCGATGATCACGGAGCCCATACCTATAGCTAGAATCTTCCTGTAGATTCCCGATACCGGCCAATCGGTATTTGAAAGCTAAAAAGCGGGAAGGTGGAGGGCGACAGCAGAACGGCGGGGTGGTGTGAGATCACCGAGATCATCGGTCGTTTGCTGTGAGGACACCGAGATCATCGGTCATTTTGCAGGTCTGAATGGCAATGTCGCTGATGGAACTTCCAACAGGGTTGATTTTGGGGCCCAAACCTGTTGAGAAATGCTCTGAGAACCTTCGGCAGATTCGGAGGGAAGGGCAGGGCATGACCGGAGATCAGCATAAGCCAATCGGGCACCAGTATGCACTTGCCTTGCTAGATGGAGGGCAGGAGAAAGTTCGCAAAGTTGCGCAGTCGGCCGGGTCGCAGCTCACGCTTGAAGCTTTCTTACGGGTACAGGACGAGGAACCCGTCCCCGCATTTCTACATTCGGCACTCTGTGCGATGTCACTTCCGACGAAGCGGCCGAAGGACGAAACTTTGCCGATTGTCCGGGAGGATGGGAAGTACGCGCTTGCGATAAACCCGCGACCCGTACTCCAGAACATCGACGGAAAGCCGGTAATGCGGAGCCTTGGCGTTCCGTATGGCGCATATCCGCGTGTCGCACTGATCTACCTATTGTCGCAAGCCGTTATGAAGCGTTCGCGCGACGTTTACCTCGGCCGCAACTTCACCGAGTGGATGCGGCGCCTAGGTTACCAGACCGTGTCTTATGGCCCTCGTGGAACGGCAAATTTAATGCGGGAGCAGGTCGATCGGCTTTTAGCCTGCGAATGGCAAATTCGCTGGGACGGGACAGAGGCCGACGACAGCGCGTTCGCGGTCAGAGATGTTAAGATATCGAATGAGTATGCGGGGTCACTCAATAAGAACGGCTCGTTTGCCCGCGAAATCAGGATGTCTGAGGTTTTCTATACCCACCTCATCGAGCATGCAGTACCCCTTAACGAAGTCGCGATCCGAGAGCTCAAGGGTACGCCGACTGCCCTCGACTTGTATACTTACCTTGCTTATCGACTCCCGCGAATCGGTTCTAGCAAAGGGCAGATAATCTCGTGGGATCAGCTTGCTAAGCACTTAGGCAACGATGCGGATAGCAAGCGTTTTCGCCAGACTGTACGCGAGACAATGCAACTCGTTTCCGCTGTTTATCCAAACGCCAATGTAGACCTGACCGGACGCAAGGTGGTCCTTCATCCGTCACCGGCGCCGATGGAACGCAAGTTGGTGGGCCCACACCTAAGGCTAGTCGGCACCGAGCCCAAAAAGGCACCGAGATCATCGGTTCGTTTAGGGGGACAAGATCAGGTTACCGTGGTTGGCGTTGCAGAGCCACTACTCGCCTTTCCCGAAGGATCACTAAGCTACGGCTCGCGCGAAGCAGCCTTTCGCAGGATAGGCCTACATCGAGGGTCACCTTGGTCGGTTGACGACATGGCAGACGCGTTTCGCAAGGGCTGCCCCGATTTTAGCCGCCTGCGCCCGGAAGCGGAGTGGCTTAGGGTCTGGGAAGCATTCGTGATCAAGTATGCGGAGCGACGCGTGAAGCAGGGACCCGGCTGACCGATGATCTTCGAGCCGTTTTGCACTTGAGGCACCGAAGCGCGCCCCAGCCACGCCTGGGTGTCCACGCCGAACCTTTGCCGAAAATGCAGTTCTGCTGGTTCTGCAGATGGAATTGCACAGTCGAGTTTTGTTTGGAGTGGAGGGGGAGAGCTTGGTCGGAAAGGAACGACCATGACGCTCAAGGCCAACAGACCATCCCGGGAACTCGTCGACATTGTAGCCGGTCTGCGCGGCAGATGGCACGGCAGTTACGCAATATGCCTCTGTGCGCCATACGCAGATGGAGAACCCAGCCTTTCGCTCCGACAAGGTGATCGGGAGATCATCGTTCACCGCTTCGCCGGTTGCCAACCCGTCGACATCCTGCGCAAGCTTTGACGTGCTAAACCTTCGCGTGGTGAGCCGATGCCGGAGTACCGTCAGTCGGTCGGCACCAGCAATGTGACCCGGATTGGGGAGCAGTGCGATCAAGATCGCCGAAACCCTGGCGGCGCGATATCTCCGCCTCCGCAAGCTTCCGATTGATCTGGAGGATTTGCGGTTTCACCCGCGTTGCCCGCATAAGCTTAAGCCGCATACCGAGCTCAAGCCGGCGCTGCTGGCCGCCGCGCGAGTTCGAATGCAGCTGACGGCGATCCAGCGGATCTTCCTCGACCCTGAGACGGGTTATCGCACCGAGAAGGTAATGCTTGGCAGGCCAGGGCAGGGGGCCTGGAGGATGCTGCCGCGTTCACCGCCATGCACGAATTCGTGTGCTGGGCGTCACTCGGTATCAAGCGACTTTCGCTTGTCGCGCTGCCCGGTGACATCACCGAGCTCATCATCGCCGAGGAGGACAACGCCGCGGGCAGGGCGGGAGCGCGGAGAGCCTGAGCCACATATCGACGCGATGGGCTGAAGCTGACACGCAGGACACCGCGACCCTTCGAGGATTGGACCGAGGCGAACCTGAAGCAATAAAGAGGAGGGGGAGACCTAGTGCTGCAATGGTCAGCATCAGGAGCTCACAGTGACGGACCTCTTCACCCACCAGGATAACGCGCGCAACGTCGCGATCGATAGCATTGCCACACAGATCGCCGCCGGCACCATCAACCGCGAGTCGCCTAATGTCGCAGCTTCCATCCTTTCCGGCGGATCGAACCCCGATGGCCGGTGGACTCAGCACGACAGCTTCGAGCTGCTCGAGCAAGGTCTTACGCGGCACGCACTCGCGCTGCCCCGCATCATAGACACGACCACGATCCCACCGCTTTCCCGCGATCGTGAATGCCCTCCCGACGCAGACCGTGCGTAGCGAGGACCAGATCCGCTATCAGCAGTTCTCGACGCCGCTCGATCTCGCCGGGCTTGTCGTGCTGCTAGCCCAGGTCAAGCCGACCGACGTCGTGCTCGACGCAGCGCCGGCAACGGTAGCTTGGTCGCGCTGCTTCCAACATTAAACCAATTCACCTCGCTGAGCTTGATCCCACGCTGTAAGTGTTCTTCCCGGCAGCCGCGATCAGCGCCCACGATGGTCGTGTCCGTGCATGTGGTGTAAAATCGGGTGTGGCCACTGGGCTGCATTTTCAGGCGGCCTTGGGTGTAATCTGTAGCGGCTGTGCCTCCTCGATCATTGGTGTGGCAAGGGCGGCCATGCCCTCGATCT
>Ga0182213_1000196_pt1 | contig 10914 bp, 14 predicted proteins | sample G5R1MG_22_FD_128399 | JGI IMG/M metagenome (GOLD analysis project Ga0182213, IMG submission 128399) | Switchgrass phyllosphere microbial communities from Michigan, USA - G5R4_MAIN_03OCT2016_LD1 MG | ecosystem: Host-associated > Plants > Phyllosphere > Phylloplane/Leaf | place: USA: Michigan... | reverse complement strand
TGCCTTGACGCCGTCGAGATGGGCGGCCCGGGGCACGTCGACGGGCTGAGGCGCCACCTTCTCTGGCGGGGGCGGGGCCGTTGGCAGAAGCAGCCTGGGCGCGCGTGGAACGGGCACGAGACGGAAGTTCGGCGGCAGCCTTCCGACGCTCGCCTCGCTTGGCCGGAGGCTGATGGTGGGCCTCGTCGGTGACGGCGCGCCACTCGGGCAGGTTGTAGGAGCGCTGCTTCTCAATATTGGCCTGGGTGTAGATGCCGTGCTGGCCGGCAAACTCCTGGGTGATGGGGTTCTTGACTCGGATGGCCTTGACGGCTTCGCTCAGATCGGGCAGCGAGTCGCGCCTACGTAGGTGGTTAGCCAACATGGCTTGGTCATGACAGCGTCGCCGTACCATTCGGCCGGCGGAATGACCTTGACAATGCCCGACTTCATGCCGTGCTTGTCAATCTTGTCGATGAAGCGCTGGAAGTTGCGGAATTGATCCATGGTCTGCGATTGTGCAGGTCAGCCCACGTGCTTGCCGTCGCATCATGCACACGGCAGGCGTTCCACCTACCGGCTTGAAGACGGGCACCTTGCCGCCTTCAAAGTAGTGGTCGGGTTCAATTTCCTCGCCATCGTCGCTGTCGATATCCGTCAGCTCCGACGACATCCTCTCCTCCCGCTTGTCGTTCTCTTCGCTCGTCGGTGGCGTCAGGGCGGCGGCGGCGGCGCCAGGCACGGGCGGGAGTGGTGCCGGCGGCGCCTCGACCGAGGGCACAATCTGGGTGGATTCGTCCATTGCGGCTACTCGAGGCTGGCGGATCGGTTGCCAGTGTCGGCGCTGGTGCGCCGTGCGGCAGGTACGGAAGTGGCAGTGGTGGAGGTGGAAGTGGAGATGCAAGTGGAGGTGGAGGTGCAGGTGGAGGTGGTAGCGTGGGCCACCATGCGCCGGCAGGCTCAGTCGCCACCACTATGGGCAGCCGTCGCAGCCGCCACGCCGTAGCAATGATTTTCCTGGAAGCGCACACAAGCGAGCGGGCTGATGGCGCGGTCGACGGGCAGGCACAGCGGGCGATGCGGGCGGGTGTGGATGGCGGGCGACAACGGCGGCCAAAGGGCAAGGTGAGGGAGGTTCGGGCCTGCCAAGGCTGCTAGCGCGGGACTTAGCGGCTCATCCTTGCTTGCCTGGCCTGATGATCAGTTCAGTCAGTTCAGGGCAAGGAAGGTGGTGATTAGTCATGGGCGGAAGGTGGTGATTAGTCATGGGCGGAAGGTGGTGATTAGTCATGGGCGGAAGGTGGTGATTAGTCATGGGCGGAAGGTCGTGATTAGTCATGGGCATCTGAGGCCTTGTCGTACACAATCGTCGATAAGCGGTAGTCGGTACCGAGTGATCGTGGCAAGAGTACGTGGTAGGGCATGTACCGGAGCGACATCACGTGCGCGGCCGCCGTGCAGCCGGTGTGGCGGTGCAAGCCCACTTTCGCGTGGCTGAAGATCGTGGCTGACGAAAGAGGCCTGCAATGCGCGTCATCGCCCCCTTGTCAAGACCACATGGCGCGCCATCTTATCAGATCCGCCCCCTCTCGATCCTTGGATGCATGCGAACATGTTCATTGAATGTCGTGACATGTCACCACCCTTCCTGTCCGTGTAGATGCGATCGCCGCCCCCTCCCCGAGAAGCCCTTGGGTACCCTACCGCTGTTGGACCCACTCCATCCGGTGCCATGCTAGGAGAAAAACACAGGCTAGGAGCTGCACGCTGTGGCGCTGCCATCCCTTGTAGCTTCTCTGCTACGGCGCTGGCAAGGCTCATGCGCTCCAATGCTGGCTGCTCAAAAGAAGAAAGAAAAAAAAAACCCCCCTCCATCAACATGGCCGTCGAGCGGCATGAGGACAACAGAGACACAAGGGTCTACGACGAGGGCTCCCCACGAGGCGGTCCCCGAAATCCACCCCGGCCTCGGACCTCACCACCACCACCACGGCCCCGTCCGCCGCCACGCCCTCCACGGAAGTCGCCACGCGGGCCACCTCGTCCTCTGCCTCGGTATCCGCCACGCTCACCGCCAGCGTGTATCCCGCGTCCTCGGCCACCACGGCTGTGTTGAACCTCGGAAAAGCCATCGTGGCCAGCTACGGGAGCCGGCGCAGCAGTGCCATCAGGTGCGTCGTCCGCCCAGCTCTGCGTGCTGGTGACGGGAGCCACAACGTGGGGCTTCTCCGTCTCGGCGGGATCGCGGGGGATGATCTCATACGACTCGCTCAGAGGGTCGTCGCTGCCACTGGCCTGCTTGTCCCACTGCGCTGTAGCTGCAGCATTGGCGGCCTTGGGCTCAATGCTGGAGGCGGCGGGTGCAGCCGACGCTTCCTGCTGTGCGGGTTCGGCGGCGGCGGCGGCGTCGGCGGCGGCGTCGGCGGCACCTGTGCTGATCTCGTCGAGGGTCGCATGGGTGACGGTGGGATCAGACACAGGCTCGTCGTGCTTCTCCGTCTCAGGCGGTGCGGCCTGTGACTGCGCGACATCATCGACCCAGGCTTCCTCGGCGGCAAACGGGGCTTCTTCGAGAACGGCCTGCTTGACCTGGCCATCTACGGACACGTTAGTCGACCAGGTAGCACCGGGGCCAGCATGGGGGAGGGGGGGCGTGCGGGTCAACTCACAAGTGACATCGAGCTCGACGCTCTCGACCGAAGGAATCCTGTCTTCGGTGCCCTCAATCAACTTCTCCGCCGCCACGACGGCCGCCGCATCGCCGCCATAGACTTGCAGTAGTGCGCCCTCGAAGCCTTTGCTGAGCTCCGAATCGTCCTCGACCAATGCACGCCGCGCTGCGGCAGCTCGCAGGAAGCGCGAAAAGGCTAGCAACTTGTCCTTGACCACCTTCTGCTGCACTCGCGCCGTCTCAGCCTGGAGCGTGTCCCGTAGCGCGTCCAGCTCGCGCGCGTGCGATGCAGCCAGCTGCTCCTTCTCCTTGGCAAACTTGGCCTCGAGCTCCTCGCCATACCGGCGGTAGTGGCCGTACTGCTCCTCGAGCTGGGCCAGCTGCGCCTGCAGCCCGGGCTTCTTCTCGGCCTGGGCCTTTTGGTCGCTGTTGATCTTGCGTGCGGCAACGAGGGCATCGAGGGAAACGCCAGGGTTCGCGGCGAGGATGGCGTCGACCTTTTGCGTGGCATTCTGCAACACACTTTGTCAGCCACGGACGGCGCCGAGCGGGCCCAGCGGCGTGTCGGTGCGTACCAGCTTCTTGTTGATGTTGCGGATGTTCCTGGGCGCGGCCGCAGTCAGTTCTGGTGCTCTTCTTGCCTTGGCTGCAAGCTGGGACCCCGCCGACGACTTACTTCTGCAGCTCGCGAAGGTACGAGTGGTCGCTGTCGGTGCCATTGGCAGCTGCACCGGCCTCGGACGCCGTCGGCTCGGCCGCAGCGGGCACGGCAACGCCCGCCTCGCTCTTGCCCTTCTTCTTGCGGGCGCTCTTGGAATCACCCGTGACCGACGCCTGCAGCTTGGACACGGCTTCGGAAGCCATTGTGGAGGTGGGTGTGGTTCGTTGGTAGGGTGGGAATGGTCGTGTCCACGGGCGGGTGCGCGTCTATGGCGCGTCGGCGTGCAGAAGACGAGCGTGCTTCACGTGGTGCGATGGAGAGACGGCGGGGTCGTGTACTGGGAAGCGTGGGTGTGTAGATGCTATCTACCTACAGACCCTGGTGGTGGCCTCAAAAGTTGCCGCCAAGATACGTCAAGGGTGCACAACGAAATTAGCGTGGGCGCTCGGGCGTACCGAAGCTACTAGACCCCGTCTTCTTCTCCCCCGTCTTCTTCTCCAACGTCTTCTTCTCCAACGTCATCAACACCATCCTCGCCGCCGTCGCACGATGCCGCAATCAATTCCTCCAGCAGTCCACGAACCACCGTGTTGCGGGCCCGTCGTTGTCTTGTAGCGTTGCGCCGCGTGTACTCTGGCTCCGAAAGCATCCGCCGGAAAGACGGGCTGAGCATCTTTCCTGCCCTCGCAGGCTCGCGCCGTCGGTTCTGCATCTGGCCCAGGCGACAATTGAGGAATTCAATGCGGCTGGCGTCATCTAAGTGCAATCGTCAATAGGAGAGAGATGCTGGCCACCTCACACATACATGCGAGGGATGGGATACGGAAGAAGAGAAGCCAGGGTATGTCGGTGTGTGTGTGTGTGTGTGTATGGGGGCGGTCAGGGCGTGGTATATTGGTCACCAACCCTCAGCCTGAAGATCCTGCCACCCGTGGTCCAGGTCACCATCGGCCGGGACGTCATCGCCCCAGTCCATCTTTTCGAGTTCGTTTCGGAAGAAGTCCTGTTCTTCTTCGAGCACGCCGGGCTTCGCACCCAGGCTTTCGGGATATCGTTTCAGGTTATGCCAGTGCGTAAGAGACCGCAACGCCTGTTCAAGAGGCACGCTCTCGTCCACCTCGGCATCGACATCACTCCCTGCGAGCCAGTCGTCTCGAAGCTCCGGTCGGCAGTGCAGATACACGGCGGTGATGACGCGCATGTTAGACTGTCGCCACTTGCGGCCGCAATACGGAACTTGGTTCTTGAACAGCTTAAGCGTATACAGGCGAAGCTCTGGCTGAGGGACCTTGAGACTCTTGCGGAGGAATTGTGATGATTTGTAGGACACCAGCATCAGGTTGCGGTGTGCTTTATTCTTGCAAACCTTTTGCATAATGCGCAAGTAATTGATAGACGTGAAGAATGCGCGCCAGGAGAAGTTTGTAATCGGCTCCTTGGGTAGCTCGTTGGTCGGAAATCCCAACTCATCTACCTCGGGTGGCTGTAGTAGGGGAGTCGGTGGGAGCGACGAATCGACGCCCGAGTCATTGCTGTCAACTCGTGACAGCCGTATTGGAGGCGGAACTGCATCGTCGTCGTCGTCGTCATCATCATCATCCGAATCGCCCTTTGCCCGGTCGCCTTGTTTTTCGCCAATCTCCTCGTCGGCAAGCGCGTTCCTCGAATGCGCTTTGCAGTAATTAAAAAAGCTGGCGACAGGTCAGCCAAACACGACCCATGGCAGTCGTTAGCAACCTACTTGAGCTCTTCTTGCTCGCTCTTGACGTTGACGAGCTTTTCAATCTCCTGCAGCTGCAACAACTTGAGAATCAGTGGCACATAGCTTGAATCGACCAGCAGCTGCGTAACGTATTCGAACTTGAGAATGTCTGTCGTCACAGTCAGTCCAATCAGAGCTGGGTCATCGGCTGCGCTGGCTCTGGTTCAACCACGTACGGGAAACCTTGAACCACTTCAAAAGTAAAATGAGGGTGCCCGTCACGGCCTTGTCCATGATTTCCTGGGTCCGCATCGCGTCGAGGTCTTCGTTGGTAGCGACGGGGGAGTTGATGTGGCCATTGCTCCCATTCATGTCAGGCCGACTCGCTGTGCCATTTGCGTTCTCTTGGAACTGGAAACCGCTTTGAAGGCCGTTGGCACCGCTAGATTGTGTGACAAGAGCCGTGACGTGCGCGAGGATCGCCTTGATGAGGACGATGATCAGGGACTGGAGGTTATGCAACGAGTCGCGGTAGAAGGCTTCCACTAACGCCATTCGCTCCTCGGCACTGCCGGGTGGGAATGATGGCTTCTGAACATCGTCGGATTTCGGATCGAGAGAAAGAGGGTCGATATCCGAATGATCGTCCGGCCCTGTCCAGCCTCTCTCGTACTTCATAAACGCGACCCTCTCCTGCCATAGCTGCTTCATAGCCCGCGTAGCCTTCATGCGTTTAGCAAACAGCTCCGCCGCCTCGAGGATCGATGCTGGTATATCGGCGCCCTCCCACTTTCTGCCAACCAGCACGTCCTGCAAATCGGTCGAGCCTTTTCCGCCCAGCTTGTTGCTTGACTCGTCGAGCGGGGGGTACAGAAAGGGAAACATTTGGTTCGTCTGGTAGTTTTGCTTCTTGCCACCTTTGCCGCCGGGACCTGCAGGCGAAGGTGGAGGCGAGGGCGCCGGGGTGGCGATGTGCACCGGCTGGTGCAGAATGGATGTGCTGCTGCCACTCGAATCACCGAGGCCCGAGCCGAATACGTGGTTACCAGCAACCTTATTGGGGTGGTTCTTGAGCGGCGGTAGAATCGAATTGTTCTCTGGCTCGAGGGGGAAAAGCGGCGGGGGAGGATTGTACGCTGGGTATTTGGAGCTGATTTCCTGCCGGAAGAGGTGGTAGTCCAGTGGCGAGGCGGTGATGAGCGGATATCCCTTTTCGTCGGCCGTCTCGAAGCTGCTGCTGCTGCTGCTGCTGCTGCCGCCGCCGCCGCCGTCTTTGACAAAGTTCTTGGCCCTTGCCACGTCAGAAAGCCCACCCAGCGTGACCAGCAGTGTCTTCCACAGCAGCAATATGACTTTGCAGAGCGGTAGATGGATGGATTCGTCCCAACGGAGCTTCGCTACTAGGTCCACCAAGACCATGAGCAGCCCCGGCTTCTCAAGTCCCAGGATAGCAGTACGGAGGGTGAGGTCCCCCTCGTTGTGTTCGTCGTAGCGCGCCACCTCGAGTACGACGTAAACAGCCGTCATAGCACACCAGATCTCACGCCCATCCGCTTCGCTGGTGTCCCGGGCGGCATCCGGGGCAGCGTCGGCATCGACGTCGCAGGCCCTGGCTAGCAGAGAGCGCAGTGCGTCGAAGATGGTCTGCACGCCATTGTTCGCATGCAGCAGGTGCACGTTGCGCCTGATAAGCGATGCCTGCCGACCAGCCGTGTGGTATGGAGCGCCCTCGTCGGCGGGCTGGCCCGGGCTCGGGTTCGCATGGGGCAGACCGGCGGTCTCATGCCAGCACCCCAGAAGAATATAGAGCAGGGCCTCGAGCATGGGCCGTCGCACTGCCGGCACATTGTGGGTGCAGGCAGCGAGCAGGTGGCGCAGAAAGGCCGTCTGTTGGGCATCGGTGGCAGCGTCCCAGTCCGGGGCGGCGGAGGGCGCGTAAAAGGCAGGCCAGGCGCGGCTAAAGGCGGCGTGCGTGTGCAGTAGCATGGCCTGCTCCTCGGTGGCGTAGGAGAACCACTCGTCCAGCTCCTCTTCGAAGCGGGCGGCGTCATCGTAGGCAAAGGCGTAGGGCGTGGGCTCGACGCGGGCCTGACCGCCGCGCACCAGGTTGTGCAGCTGGGCCAGCGACAGCGAGTCGCCAGGCGGGGGGGCCTCGGGCGGCGGCACTGGCGGAGCGGGGGGCGGCAGGTGCTGTGGTGCGGGCGTGGACACGGTGACGCCTCGCTGCAGGCCCGGTCGCGCGGGCAGCGTGAGTGGCGGCGGGCCGGGGGGCGGCGACGGGCCGTCGTGCTGGCGGAAGAGCAGCGCCTCCTCGGGCTCGGCCTCAAGCACGGCCAGGTCGGCGCGCGCGTTGCCCATGAGCTCGGCGCGGTCGAGCACCGGCGGCACCAGCGGCTCGGCGGCCAGGTTGGGGGGCTCCATGGCAGCGTGGGCGGCGTGGGCGGTTGGGTCGTGTTACGTGCGGGTCATGGCAGGGGGAGGAGGAGGAGGAGGAGGAGGAGGAGGAGGGCGCGGGGTATGCGGGCCAAGTGGGGGGTTGGATGTGGATGGGTGTAGGCAGTAGGCACGTTGTAGGTATGGATGTATATACCTATGCTACGCTTCCAGTGCCTAGCGTGGCCTGGTGTCTTGTTCGCATGCTCGCCAACGGGGCTATGGTTGACGCAGAGAGAGAGAGAGAGGGAGGGAGGGGAGAGAGAGAGAGAGAGAGAGAAAGAGAGAAAAAGAGACAGAGAGATGTTGACAGGGAATATCTCATTTGGTGACGGGGAAGAAGAGAAACTGCTCCTCCTCCTCCTCCTCCTCCCTTTTATTCGCTCGTCCATACTACGGCACCCTGCCCAGGGAATCATGGAGACAGGACTGTCTCAATATACATCATTCCCACACGCACTCGCCATGGACACATCCAACCAACGCCCTCTCCCCTTCCCTATGCGCCGGTTTGAGAACAGCCAGTGCAGGTCACATGACCCGTGGGCGGCTGGCAATGCACCGCTCCTGTACAGCCATGGCCCGGTGAGGGCAACAGGGACACAGAACACGATTCGTCGTGTAGAAACAACGAGACATGGAGAGCCACGAAAACAAGCATAGCAAACAAGTAGTGATAGGAGAGAGAAGAAGGGAAAAAAAAACCAAAAAAAAAACCGGAGGCCACACTCGGCCCACTCACTACAGCTGCCCCTGGCCCGTCTGCTCGCCATTTTCTTGCCGCTCTTTGATCTCCTCGGGCACAATGCCGTTGTTTTCGCAGGCGCGTTTATAGATCTGGCACTCGTCCCACGCTCGCTGGCACTCGGACTTGAATTTGTCGCAACTCGTGCTGAGCTCGGTAATGGCTTGCTCCGTGAGCAGCTTTTCCAGCGTCCATTTCTCGATGTTTTGCTGCTCGTTCTCCTTCAGCTGCGTAATGAACTGCACCGCTCGTTGGAGGATGGAGCCCTTGTTCTTCTCGCAGCCAGGAACAATCTTGGCCAATTCATTGATTCCCTCATTAATCGTCTCGCGACGGCGACGCTCCACTGTCGTCGGGTTAGCGAGCATGCTACGCTGCAGCTGCAGCCGCAGGCTGGATGCCTACCTTCTTTGTGGTTGTCCCTTCGAACCTTGTGCCACTCCTCGGACCCTACGGGAGGCTTGTGAGATGCGCTTTGTGGTGGCGAGTCGCTTGCAGAGGGCTGGCCTGGACGACCCGTCTGTGTGGCGGCTTTCAAGGCTTCGAGGCTAAAGTCTACGGTCTGTTGCTGATGATGATCCCCCATACTAAAGGATCCGTCTCCCGTGCTTTGTGCCTGGAACTGCAGCTCCGTAGGCTGTGGCACCGTCATTTGGTGGTAGGCAAGCGCAGCCGCAGCCGTGTCGCCCACGCTCGCCGTGTTGGTACCGCCATTCGAATGCACATCGAATTGCTGCTGCATGTCGTCGTCGGCAGCGTTGTGGGCAGCAAGAAACGAGGCGGCGGTTTGGTCGTCCAGGCCGTTGTGGGGCGCGGGCCGGCTGAGGCCCTGGTCGCGCACGTCGCGCTTGCGCTTGTTGTTGGTATTGTTGGTGTTATTCGTGTTGCTGTTGTTGTGAAGCATATGCGAGTCCAACTTGGCGTCGGGTGGATAGCTAGCGGTATCTGCCATGGTGTTTTGCGTGTCAAGAGCCGTGGAGGGGTGGGAGGGGGGTTGGGTGGACTGGGGGTCGCCTGGGCTGGCGGGGAGCAGAGGAGGGATCAGTGGCAATCACGCGAGCGGCAGACGGCGAATTGGACAGCAGCCAGGGATGAGCAGGCGTGGCAGGGAGGCGGGGCGGAGCGGTGGGTGGATGGGTGGGTGGATGGAGGAGCAGGAGGCCGGCTGCGCTCGAGGGCGTGGCAACGGAGGCGCAGGCGCGGTGGGGCAGCCAGGGCAGCGAGGGCAGCGAAGCAGTCAGGGCGCTTTGCCCACCGGTTCACGCGCAGACCAGAAGCAGACGTGGGCCGGGAATGAGGCGCGTGGGATGCGCATCGATCGCCTGCACAGAGAGGCCTGGGGGTGACAAACGTTAGCACGGGCGCGGGCAGCAGCTGAGGAGGTGGAGGCGGTGCGACGGCGGCCCAGCAGCCGATGCAACCAGGGCAGCGATTGCCTCTGGCTGTGGCACCAAACTGTCACTGCTCAAAGGAGGGCGGGCGTATCGCAGACCCGGTGGAGTCGGCGGGCAGCGCACAAAGCCGCCGTGCGCCGTTTCGTCGTGGATGCGCGTCGCGCCCGAACACCAGTCCAGGCCGGCGGCGGACGCGGCCACCAGGCCCGGACGGCGGGCGGCGCGGCAGCGCGACGGGGGCGTGCAGGGCGGCGTGGGGTGGTGTTGTTGCTTACCTGGAGGCTGGCGGTGCGATTAGCTTGACGCTCGAGCGTGGTTCACGATCACGGGACCGTGGCCGTCGTCACGGAATCGATGGCGTCGTCCGGGGGGAGGGCGCGCGTTGGCAGGACCCAGGGGCACGCCTTGGGACGGGGCAACAAGAACGGCCGGAGCAGGAGAGTCGGCGACGGCGCGGGGGCGGCTTATTACTGCAGCGCGCTGGCGAGCGGCAACGAGGCGGGCGGTTGATGTTGTCGCGAGGACGGACGGTGATGGAGGGAGGTCAGGTGGTTGCATCCGCGTGATCTCGCCGCAAGCGACTAGCGCCTGCCAAGCCCTGTCACGAGCCAATCACCCCTCGGCCGCCACACCCTCCCTCTGTCTGCCCTCGCGACGCTCTACGACACCCGACGTGCCCCCCCGACAGCCCCCCGACAGCCCCCCTCCCCGGCAGCAGGACCACGCCGCGACAGGACCGCTGCCCGCACCGCTGCCATGGCCGCGCGACAACGCCAGATCCTCCCACCCGATGCCGCCGCCCTCTGCACCACCCACCGCCGCCCTCTCCACCACCCACTGCCGCTACCGACTCCCCCCTCCTCCGCCACGGGGCCACAGACGGAGCCACCGGGCGGTCGCCTGTGCCCGGCTCTACCGAGTAGGCCGAGGACGAGCCTATGGCTCTGGTCGGCACATCGATGGCACGCTAGCGCGTAGAGACGCCTCCAGAGTAAGGCTGTAGAACGGCTACCTGGGCAGGTATACGCTGGCTCCACACGCTTCCAGCCGAATGGTTCAGCCCGGCCCTCGTCACCCCAGCCCTGACGGGAGCCAACCGACGGGTCATGTGCTGGACAGAGGCTACGACGAAGCCGCCATGGTCTCAAACACCAATGGCTGCTGTGCCCCATCCATCCACCCGGCTTATGTCCCGGCGGCCTCTTGTCTTATTGCCGACCATCCATTGCAGTTTGCTCCCGTCGCCACCCTTTCTGCCCTGTCTGGGTAACCCACGGATTGCTGGGCAGGATGCAGCTGGCAGGCAAACGACGCCCTCCCCCACGCATC
>Ga0182213_1000193_pt1 | contig 10957 bp, 11 predicted proteins | sample G5R1MG_22_FD_128399 | JGI IMG/M metagenome (GOLD analysis project Ga0182213, IMG submission 128399) | Switchgrass phyllosphere microbial communities from Michigan, USA - G5R4_MAIN_03OCT2016_LD1 MG | ecosystem: Host-associated > Plants > Phyllosphere > Phylloplane/Leaf | place: USA: Michigan... | reverse complement strand
TGCCCTACTTCAATTACTCCTAACCGTTTAAACGATTGATGATAAATAGATAGATCTTCTTTGATAGTCCCACCAGCGTCTACCCAATGCGAACCGCAGAACGCAATACCGATTTTTTCGTCGCTATTTACAAGTTTTACCAATTCTTCCAAAAAATTCGGCTCGGCATAGTCGTCACTTTCTTCAATCCAAAGCCAGCGACCGATTGCCGTCTGCGCTCCTCGTTCCCACTGTGTAAAAGGACTGCCACTGTTTCTATCGTTATAAATTATCCTTTTCACTTTAGGATGACTTCGGTAAGCCTCAATCACGGCAACGCTGTCATCAGTAGAGCAATCATCCAGTATAATCAGTTCAAAATTCGGATAGGTTTGATTGAGTACGCTATCAATACGCTGTTTTAGGTATTTGCTATGGTTGTAATTAGGAATAATAACCGATACCTCAGGCATGAAATATTCTTTTTATTGTACGTAATGGAGATAACAGCAAATTACCCATCCGGTAATCACGCGTGTTTCTCTGCCTTTCGGCTTCCTGTTGCCGCGCCAGTTCTATGTCGGCTAAAGCCTGTTGTCTCATCTGCTCTGCCTGGTCGGCAGCATCTTTCTGCATTTTGGCAAAATAATCCGTGGCTTGCTGCTGCATAAAAGCCATTACCTGGTCGCGCACATCATCTATCTGTTTTTGTACAACTTGTTGGCCATTAAACAAACTCAGGGTTAGGCGCGGCAAATCCTGATCAGACGCTAATGCTACCAAAAACTGAGCTCCCATATCACTCTCGCTTATGCCTTCATAATCTCCATCATACATCGTAACTGCATCATTATCTGTATGATTTAACCGAGGTACAATTAGTGATCCGATAAAATTTTTTTGTCGGCAGTACTCAGTATTTTTAAAATATTGAGCCAATAACGCCTCAAACTCCTGCTGGTAAAGCTCTTTTACGTGAAAGGGATTTTTATAGCCGGTTAAATCACTATAATACTTTTTATCAGGCGATGATATTAACAACAGCCCGTCCGGCTTAAGTACGCGTTTTATCTCTGCCATCATTTCATGGTGCCGGTCGTGATGCTCGATGGTTTCAAAACTCACCACCAAATCAAAGTACCCGCTTTCGCAGGGAATCACATCTGCAGAACCAGTTTTAAAACTCAGGTTTGGCTTTTGATATTTATGTTGAGCCTTTGCTACAGTTTCGGCATCAATATCTACACCTACTACTTCGGCGGCTACTGCAGCCATCATGCTGGTGCCATAACCCTCGCCCGAAGCAATATCAAGTACTGTTTTACCGGTTGCCAGCTGTTTAGCAATAGCGTACCGGTGTAAATGCTCAATCGTGTTTTCGTTAAACACAAATGTTTCGAGCCGTTCGCCGGTCCAAGATTCAATGCCTGTCATAAATAATTATTTGGTCAAAACAACTTCGTGCATTGGCGTTGCCTCTTTTTTCACTTCAGTTTTATATGTGGTTAAGTTTTCGATGTAGTTTGCTGCCTTGTTAGCTAATTTTATGGCGTGCTGATCAACCAGTTTATTAAACAGCCAAGCCATTACCAGGCAAACCGCAGCCGAAAATACCATTAAACACAAAGCTTTAGGATATGACTTTAACGCAAACCGGAGATAGAGCCAGGAACTCATGGAACATAGTATGGGCCAGTGAAGCACATAAAGGCCAAACGATAGCTTTCCGAGCGAGGTAAATATTTTAAACTTCATTAACTTCGAAATGACCTGCGCCCTCAACGCAATAACAATCAGCAAGAAGCTGAGTACGCAATTTACCCAATCCATGCGCTCCAAATTACGGTAAATAACTATACGTCCGGCTACATAAACAACAGCAAACGAGGCTAAAAGTAATCCCTGATGTTTGGTTAGGTAATAATCCAGGTTATGGATAATCCTCGATAACACACTACTGTCTTTCCGGTCAGAAAAATCAATGTCGCAAAGCAAATACCCAAACAAGAAACTGTTTAGCCAATAAATTTTTAGAACCCAAACGCAGGCAAAAACTATTGCATAAAACCATGTACGATTGTTAGATTTTCCGATGATGCCAAACAACGCATAACAGAATACCGAGCCGTAAAACTCGCGCTGTATAGTCCACAGCGGTCCGTTATAACTGCTAAAGTAATCGTAATCGAACAGCGTGCTCCATACCGATGTTTTTAACGCATGCAAAAACGACGGCGGTATCAAATACAAGTTTTGCTGTAAAGTTTGTACCGGAATTTGCCGCACGTAAATAAAACCGGCTTTAAATATAATGTAACTAAAAAAGATGGATACCGCACAGGGTATCATTAACCTGACATAACGCTTTACGCTGTTTGATAAGAGGGCACTGCTTTGATTATTGTATTTGAAAAACTTGGCAAATATTACATAGGCACTCAATGCCCAAAAAATGTGCAGAAACATGTTGCCAATAATCATCAAGTTTACAAAGTTTACCAGAAACTTCACCAAATCCAGCGGCGCGTGCGGAACCAGCCACCAATGCAGATGTGTATAAAAATCGGGCATAAACACGATCTGAAAATGGCAGACAAAAACAATAAGAGCGCCCACGCCTCTGATGCCTTCCAGGTGAAATATTTTTTTCATAACAATGCGGCTAATTACTAATGGAGCGGTTTAATAATAATACCCTGGCAGGTTGGTACCGAAAGTACTTCAACGCCCTTTGAGCGTGCAAATTCATCATGGGCAGCTTTCTGCTCGTTGGTAATGTTGCCGTAACCGTAATCATCCAAAACAATAATTCCGCCTGGGGTAAGCTTGTCCCAAAAATAATTTAGGGTATCTACTTCAGGCTGTATACAATTCATATCAACCGACAGGTACGCAACTTTTTCTGCTGTTACCAGCGGCAAGGTTTCGGGTACTGCACCTTTAATAATCGTTACATTAAAGTCTTTAAAGGTATCCTGCACCCGCTCATACAAACCATCTTTATACGTGGTGTATTTTTGGTTAAGCGGCTGTTCCATTTCTTCGGGCGTGCTAAACCGCTCGTCTAATCCACTAAAAGTATCTAACAGGTAGTACATTTTGCCCGTGCTGTTAAAATCAATGTAATGGATGATAGCTCTTGAAAATATCCCGGTATTTACACCGCAATCAACAAAGTCGCCTTCAAGTTTAGCTGCATAAGTGGCGGCCCAGCATAGTACGTGTATACGCCAGTAGATGTCGTAATTCTTTAATACGGTTTCGTGCACGTCTGTGGCACGCCCTAATCGGTAAGCCTCCATAAAACGCGGATCTTTCATAAAGTCGCAATTATGTTGGGTATACAACAAGTCGTAGGCGTAGGTAATATCCTTTTTGGGCAATACATAAAAGTGATCCAGATCAATGGTCACTAAATTAGCGGGCGGCACTTCAATTGGCGGTGGTTCTGCTATCACCGGCAGCTCCTCTACTACCGGCTCAACAACCGGAGGAGGCGTGATTTTATGTATGCCATATCCCAATAAACGCAAAAACTTATGCACTGCTTTTTTTATCAATTTAAGTACCATAGGTTGCTGGTTATAAAATCTCGACGTTTGCTAAAAAGTTACCTCCCCAGGATGGATGCCATGTGGTAAAAGAATCACGGATACTGGACGGAATGATTGAAAAGGTAGGATGATCAAATATCACATCCTCGTTATTTAGGTTTTCATCCAAGGCCAGTGAGATAGCGATTTTGTAATTTCCCGGCACAATGTTTCCGGTTGGAATTTTAATACTAAGATGGTTTAAGCCAGTAAGCAAGTACTTGCGCCCAGTAATTAAAGTAGTACCTACTTTGTTTTCAAAGTAATCAGATATGGTGATACCAATGATATACCGATCCAGATTTTGGTTAGTGACAATCTCGCACTTCAAAATCAGTTCTTCGCCAAAGCGTACGTTTCGCTTGAGCGTTTCAACGCGGTTAAAGTATATCGATTTGGTTTTATGCGGTGCAAATGCAGGTTTGCTATCTGCATTGTCTTTAGCGTATTGCTCTGCCACATCATCCACATCTCCCTGCATTATTACTTTACCTTTTTTAAGATAAATACCGGTTGTGCAAAAAGAACTCACCGCTTCAAGATTATGGCTTACAAACAGTACGGTTCGGCCATCAGCACGACTGATATCATCCATTTTGGCAATACACTTTTTTTGAAACTGAGCATCACCTACTGCCAGCACTTCATCAATAATTAATATTTCGGGCTCCAGGTGTGCAGCTACGGCAAAAGCCAGGCGCATATACATACCGCTGCTGTAACGCTTTACGGGGGTATCTAAAAACTGCTCTATTTCGGCAAAATCAACAATCTCATCAAACTTCTTTTTGATCTCCGACCGCTTCATCCCCAAAATTACCCCGTTTAAAAACACATTTTCGCGGCCAGTAAGCTCCGGGTGAAAACCCGTTCCAACTTCCAGTAAACTTACTACACGTCCGTTCACTTCTATCTGCCCCGAGGTAGGTTCTGTAATTTTACTGATGATTTTGAGCAGCGTACTCTTACCGGCACCGTTACCGCCAAGGATACCTACACGGCTGCCTTTCTCTATGTCAAAGCTAACATCCTGCAAAGCCCAAAACTTTTCAGCCTGTACACTTGGCACTTCTCCATCAGCTTTTAATTTAAAAATGCCACCTACTTTTTTGGTAATAACCTCGCGTAGCGACGAGGATGTGGCCGACTCATTATTATGCTGAATAATGTATGCTTTTGAAAGATCAGTAACTTTTATAGCAGATTGACTCATTAGAACTAGCTTTTCTTAAATTTCATCCACAAAAGTCTTCTCCATTTTTCTGAAGAATTTTACACCGCTCCATAATAACACGAGCGAGGTAAGTAATGATACCAGGGTGCCGGGCACATAAACGCTATCGCCCAACAACGTCCATCTAAAGCCGTCAATAACGCCCACCATGGGGTTCAAGTAGTAAAACAGACGCCATTTTTCGCCGATGTTTTTACTGCTGAAAGCTACGGGTGTTATATAGATGCCGATTTGCAATACAAAAGGAATAAGGTGCCTAAAATCGCGGTATTTAACATTAAGTGCTGTTAAATAAACGCTTACACCCATTGTAGCAATTAACATAAATAAGACAGATACCGGAAAAAGCACGATTTGCCAACCAGGCACATGCTGATACCAAACCATAAAACCTACAATAATAACTACCGAAATGAGGAAATCAATTAAACTGGTGAACAATGAGCTTGCCGGAATAATTAACCGCGGGAAGTAGATTTTTGAAATCAGCCCGGCATTGTTGATTACACTATTAGATCCCTCGGCTACTGCAGTCGAGAAAAATTGCCATGGCAGCATACCCGCAGCTACCATTAATGCATAAGGGGCTACCGACGGATTATTAATATGCGCAATGCGGTTAAAAACGAAATTAAAAATTAGTATGGTAACAAGTGGCCTGATGATACTCCAGGAAGCACCGATAACGGTTTGTTTGTAACGCAATTTGATATCGCGCCAGCTAAACATATACACCAGTTCGCGATGTAGCCACAGGTCTTTCCAATAGGTGTCTGTCATTTAATTATTCTTTTAATTACATTTCTAACCCGGTATAACTGATACATGCATCGTTGTTTCCACTGCTCACCTATCAGGCTCATTAATGTTTGCACCGATTGCGTTTGATATTGCTGATAGACCACATATTGCGGATACATGGTGCGATAAGCATTAAATATGTACTTCTGGTGCTTAGTATACACGTAATCGTAGACTTTTTCCAGGTTGTTAGGAACGTTTTTGGTAGATAGCAATGATTTATTGTTGATCCTATAATCGTACAGCACATCATCAACAAACTTGAAAACCATACCTGCAGCTCCAGCCCTGATCCAAAATTCCCAATCCTCAAAACCGATAAGCACCCGGCTTTCATCAAAGCCTCCAAGCTGCTCCCAAACGCTGCGTTTCATGGCGGTACAGATATCAATATGATTGGTATACAGCATGCTATGCATATCAAAATGTCCGGTTTTAAACCTTATCTCATCCGAATCGCCGAAAAAATGCGGATTACCGTGTATAATATCAGCCTTGTCATACTTCAGTATTTTAACTGCAGTCTGTATAAACTTGCTCCTGATTTTGTTATCGGCATCTAAAAACAACAAATACTTGCCCGACGAATGATGGATGCCGGTATTACGGGCAGCAGCAGGCCCCTGGTTTTTTTGGTCGATGACTGTAAGATGCTCTTTGGTTTTTAGCGCATTTAAAATCATCAAGGTATACTTGTCGGTAGAGCCGTCATTAACTAAAATAATTTCATAATTAATCTTATCCAAATCATCAGACGCGTAAACGCTTTCTACCGCCTCCAGCAGATAGTTGCCCGGATTGTAAACAGGTATAATTACTGAAACATCCATTTTAACTTGCTTTTGGTTCGTTTAAGTAACATTAGCGGTGTGTAGTAACCGTACCACCAGGCGGCGTTTTTGTAACGATTGGCTAATTCGCGCTTATTGGCAAAGTGATTTAGATATTCCGGATGTTGCATCCAATTTCCGCTGGCTCCGCCTAAATCAAACCGCGCAATTATCCGGTTCACGTAAATCGGATTGATGCGGTTATCAAAAATTTTAAGGTTAAAATCCCAATCGGCACACAACTTAAACTGCAAATCGTATTGAGCCTGTTGAAATAAAGATTTATGATAAAATATAGACTGGTGGCAAATGCATCGGTCCATTAACTGGACGTAGGTGTAATTGCAGTACCGTTCTAAAACGTTAGTAGATGTTAGCACATCACCATATATAAATTTGCTTTCAGGGTGTTTTTGTATCGTTTTGTAGATTTTAGATAAAATAGTGTCCACATATAATTCATCATCGCTACCTAAAAAGTATAGCCATTGCCCTTTAGCTAGTTTAATCCCCTTGTTCATGGCATCATAAGTACCCTCATCAGGTTCGGAAACAACCCGGAGATTAACCACGCGCTGATATTTGCGGGCAATGGCAACCGTGTCATCAGCCGAGGCACCATCAACCACGATTATTTCATAAGCATCAAAATCTTGTTTAATGATACTTTGCAGGCACCGATCCAGGGTTGCGCTGCTGTTGTAAGTTGGTATGATGATCGAAAAAAAGCTCATGTTATAATTTGTATCCAAATTTTTCGATAAAGGGTTTCCAGAACGGCAGATTGTAACGCCACCAGGCATGGCAACCCATGGGCAACTGATGATTGTTTAATTCAAACAAAGCTTCAGGCTTTACCTCAAAGCTAAACTGCATAGCTTCTTTAATTGGTGCAAGCTTAAAGCCGGGCGTATGCTTGGCTATCAGTTCGGCAATCACCCAGTCTTCATTTAATAAATCTGCATCCTGCAGATACACATTCTCGATAGGAAGCGAGCGGCACAGCCAAAACTGTAGCTTGAGCCAAACGTTTTTATGGTAATTATTAGGTTTGGTTGGGTCGTAATATTCTACAGTTTTTATGCCTTTGCACATTGCTGCAATACTCCTTAATGAAAATCCCGAATTACCTACGCCCATTAACTTATCACTGGTAGATTCGGCATATCCCTCAAACCAAGGCGCACCTATGTAATCATACCCTTTGCTACACCACGTTTGCAGGTCGCTTTTAAAAGCAAAGGCATCAAGTTCGTAAGTCATCAAGTATTTGTAGCTGGCAAATAATTTGTAGAAGTACTGGCTTAGTTTGAGCTTATTATAATTTAATAGGCTACTTTGGCAATGAGCAGGCACAAACTTCACATTGATTGATGGTATAATGTCCTGATAGGCTTGCAGACTTAAACCTTCGGGTGCAACCAAATAGATTGGAAACTTATGAAACATACGGTAGGCTTGCTCAAACGAGATCAGCTCGTAATAAGTAGGCTCCGGCTTGTGTACCGGAATAACGACAACGCAGTTGAAGGCCGTCATCAGATTTAACTGTTAAACTCATAATCGGATGAGTTAAACATACCCGACACTTTAGCAAGGCTAAAGTTCCAGCTTGCCGAAAGCAACTTTTTAAAAACAGTAATTTTATTCTTGAATGTAACTTTATCTACCCGCTTGAGCCAGTTAAAACCTACCCTGAAAAAAGTATAAACCGAAAAATTGACCTCGCTGAAGTTGATGTTCCCAATAACATCTACCCCCTCGGTAACCCAAAGGCCGTTCTTTTTGGCAGGCCGCGATACATTACCGGCATGATCTCTAAAATAATTCAGGACGCTATCCTCATAAGCAATATTGGTATGATGTAGTATGCGGGTATAAAATATTAAATCGCCGGACGCTTTATATTTGCCCAAACCGGCTACAGCACACAAAGCGCAATCCCTTTTTAAAAGGCAGGCACTTACGTTAGGCAAGCAATATCCCGAACTTAGCGTATCTTTAATTTCAGTTGGGCCGAACGAAAACTTCCTGTGGTTATACGAATAATTTATTACCTGGTCATTTTCATCAATTATCTGCGAACGGCAAAAGGCAATACCAACATTAGGATAGTGCTGTATCAGGCCAGCCATTTTTTCCAAAAAAGTCAGGTCGGCATAGTCGTCACTCTCAGCAATCCACACCCAAGGGCTTTTGGCCAACTGTAATCCCTTTTTCCATTGATTAAAGGTGCTGCCGCTATTAGTTTCATTAATTATAATGTGACTGATACGAGGATCAGAACTATATTTACTAATGATCTTAAGACTATGGTCTGAAGATGCGTCATCTAAAATAATTACCTCGCTAATTGGATAGGTTTGGTTTAAAACGGTTTGTATACGTTGTTCCAAGTACGACGCATGATTGTAACTCGGTATTATAACCGACATCTCTATAATGTTATTCATATAGTCGTATCTAAGTTTCTGTTAGCCGGCAACACAAATATTATTGTTTGCCAGCACTCATTGTAAAGCCTTTTCTTTAATTTTAAGTCTTAATTATCTGGTCACGTATGTCAGGCGCAAACTCTTTAAATTAAACTTGTAAGAAATTTCACTAAGAAGTTTCCTACAGAGACAGTTACACTAACGCAGATCATAAGCGACGATATTCTTAAATGCAACACCTCCCTTAGCATCAGCTATTGAATATTATGCCCCTTGCTTTAAAAATACTCACCAAATAATTTTTAGTTGCCTTTTTTACGTCAACATGCGTTTTCGGCAGGTAAACCTCACTAATACAATGACGAATTGATTTATAGTTAAAAATAGGCTTTTCGTCTGCCTTAAACTAGAAGGCGATTTAAGGCCTGCTTGTATATTTAACAGATGGCGAAAAAAACTTAAGCAGTAGTGTAATCGCTTTCGCAAAAGCTGAAATAATAGCCTAATAGTGAAGCTACCTGATTCATCTCCGAGGGAAGGCATCATCTTTAAATCAAGCATTCGCCCGATGTAAGATAAAAATAGATCCGGAGCGGTCTAAACTGCGAATAAAGAAGGCTTAACTGATAGGTGAATGCTACAAGTGTAAAAGCATTTATAGGCGTGCAATATGAGCGAAAAATAAAAAAGCTGTATTAAACAGCAAATACACAGCACGGTGTTGGCCGGCATTACTGTTTAACACAGCTTATATTAAAAAGTGAATATTTTAGCTTAAGCGCTCTTTCTCCATTTTATACCGCAGCCGATGGCCTTGGTGCTACTTACTCCGGGTTGCTTATTACTAAATAGTGCATTAACAGCATTTTCCAAATACTTCACTTTTGTAGGATTACCGTTCTCGGTATCATTATCAATGGCACCAATGTACTTTACTACGTTACCTGCCGCTGCTTCTTGTAGCACATATACGTGTGGAGTAGCTTTAGCACCATAAGCACGGGTCATATCCTGCGTTTCGTCAATCAGGTACGGATAAGTATAACCCTTGTGCTTAGCCAGCTTCTGCATGTTTTCAAAAGAGTCGATTGGTTCGGCAACAGGGTCATTCGGACGAATAGCGACCACCGCGTAAGCCTTGGCATAAGGGCAATGGTTGCAGGTAAATATTATATAATCTTTTGCAGTTTTGTAATCAGCCAATAATACGGTTTTGCCGGTTACATTTTTCAGTTTAAAGTCGGTAGCGGTATCGCCTACCTTATGCCCTGGATCTGCCGGCTTGAAGGCAAAACCCACGACGGCAATCATCAGTAATAAAATTAGCTTTTTCTTGGTATGTTTACCTTTTAGGTTGATAGAACTTGTTTAATTCACTTTAGGTAAACTCCCGCTCTTGAAAGAGATGAATGCTTTTTTAGCGTTAACAATTAGCGTACCCGGCAAAGCACCGCCCCACTCCTTATTGATACCGTCTATCAGTTCCTGATCGCTTTTTTCGAGTAGCCAGAAACACTTCACAGCTGAGCTTACGGTTAGCAACAAAAGCTTTTACAGCAGGATATTTAGAATAAAAATCCATAGGGACTAACAACATTTTAGCGGCTTACTTTTGTAGGTAGTTTGCAATTTTTCGAAATGCGGCAGCTCGGCCACACAGGACGCGCATAAGGTAGCCCAAAAGTTAACTACATCAACCGTATCAGTATTACTGATTTGTTTCTGTAGCTGCGGTAAACGTATACGTTTTACCTGAGCAGTGGAAGTGATACTGTAAAGCAACAAGGCAAATACCGGTAAAAATATTTTTCCGGGATGCATAAATTATTGTACCAACCAGCACTTACTCTATTTGGGCAATGTTGTTATTATTGATGACAGAACCTGCGCGCGAGAAGTATTTATACATCGACGGATCGCGCAAATTTACAATCAGCACCCCCTTACGGGTGCTGGCATGTACCAGATATCCGTTTTGAAGGTAAACGCCTACATGGCTAAACTTTTTGCCGTCAAAATCAAAAAATACTAAATCGCCCTCCTGCAGTTCGTCCTCGTATTTGCGCTTGATGACATTGATTTGTT
>Ga0182213_1000192_pt1 | contig 10978 bp, 9 predicted proteins | sample G5R1MG_22_FD_128399 | JGI IMG/M metagenome (GOLD analysis project Ga0182213, IMG submission 128399) | Switchgrass phyllosphere microbial communities from Michigan, USA - G5R4_MAIN_03OCT2016_LD1 MG | ecosystem: Host-associated > Plants > Phyllosphere > Phylloplane/Leaf | place: USA: Michigan... | reverse complement strand
GCTCAACTTCACCCCGAGCCCGGCCGCCTGGGCGTTCAGCGACCTGACCGAAGCGGCACAGCACTACTCGGCGCTGATGGCCTTGACGCAACTGTGCCGCGACCGCCTGACGCTGGCGTTTCACGAAGTGCGCTACGATCGCCTGGTCACCGACTTCGAGGCCACGGTGCGCGAGATGGCGGACTTCATTGGCCTGGAGTGGACCGAGGCCTTTCGCCGCTTCGACCGCACGGCGAAGGCGCGCGGCGTCCAGACCGCCAGCGTCACCCAGGTCCGGCGCGGCCTCTACGACGGTCGCGGCCAATGGCGCCGCTACGCAGAACAACTCGCCCCGGCGCTGCCGATCCTGGCCCCGTGGGTAGAGCAGTTCGGCTTCGAGCCCTGAGGTAGACGCAAAAAAAGGGGCGGGCCGCAGCCCACCCCTTCATGCTCTTAGCTCAGGCGAGCCTCAGAACTTGAGACGCGCACCCACCGCGAAGCGGCGACCCAGCGCGTCGTACGTCGACGGATAGGTGTTGCCGCTGTTGAACGAGGTCGAACCCACAGTGCCGCCGACAAGCGGAGGCTGCTTGTCAAACAGGTTTATGACGGTGACCGTCATGTCCAAGTTGTCGCTCACGCCGATGCGGCCCGAGAGGTCAAAGTAGTTGGCAGCCTTGATCCGCCCGAAGTTGACCTCCTTGCCTGCAAGTGCGCCGGTAGCGATCGTGCCGCTGAATGTCGTCACGTCCGGTTCGACCTTCATGCTGTCGATGTGGCGCCACAGGAGTGACACGTCCACAGCGCCAAAGGTCAGAGTTGTGCGCTGGTTCCATGTAAACTCAGGCTGGAGCGAGCCAGGAGCCGAGTTCGGACCAGCTGATCCTGGCGACCCGCAGTTCTGACCATAGAGCCCGACGCATTCACGCGGCTCGGAAGGCGGCAGAGCACCGCCAGCGCCTGGGAAGCCCGCTGGAATCAGCGATCCCGGCGTGATCGCCGTGAACTCGGAGCGATTGGTCCAGTTGCCTTGGAAGCTCAGGTTCAGCTTGGCGAAGCCGAGATCACGACGATAGTTGACGCTGACGTCGATACCATCCGTCAGAATGCGGCCGGAGTTAGACAACGGGAAGATGATGCCCTGCGTTGTCGATGGATCGCCATCAAGGCCGCCAGTCACCGGATTGCGCCGGATCAACTGGCAGAGCGGATTGGTTACGCTGGGAGCGTTGAAGCAACCGCCAACGATGTCGCCCACTGTTGGCTGCGAAATCGCATCCTTGATACGGATGTGATAATAATCGACGGTGATAGACAGCCCTGGGACGAAACTGGGCTGGAACACCGCGCCAAAGGTGTATGAGTCGGCCTTCTCCGGGCGAACATTAAGGCTTCCCGACGTAGTGCCGTTGGCCTGTGCCGAGGTTGGATTGAGAATGAGCCCGATCGCCGCCGGCGGTGCGCCTTGTGCGATGCAGACAGGTGCGAGGTTGGGATTGGTGACGGGCCTTGCGCCTGAGCAGGGATCCGAGGCCAGGTTGGTCAACCCGGTGTTTGAAGGTGCGAACAACTCATTGATGTTCGGGGCACGAACGGCTCGCTGATAGTTGCCGCGCAACTTCAATCCGTCGACCGGCTCCCATGTTCCTGCGCCCTTGTAGGTGGTTGTGTTATAACCACTGCCGCCTTGAACATCGTAGTGGGAATAACGGAAGCCGCCTTCGATGGTCAGGCTCTTGATGAACGGGCGATCACTCACCAGCGGTGCGATGATTTCGCCGTAACCTTCATAGACCTGATAGCCACCGCGGAAGTTCGGTACGGCGCCGCCTGCGCCGCCAAGCTCACCTGCCGTTTGCGACAACGAGTCCGCTATTTGCTCTGCGCGATACTTGCGGAACTCACCGCCAAGCGCGAATCCGATTGGTTGATCAGCCCACGGAGATGTAGCGCCACCGAAATCACCGCTGAGAAGTGCTCGAGCTTGCGCCAGCGAAGTCTTCTCCTCGGTCGTTGCCGACTGAGTGAGGTAAGGAAGTTGCGATGGGGTAATCGATCCTGCTTCGCCAAAGAGATTCACGGGAACACAACCGCTGGCTGATGAACCGCTTGGCGCGCCACTGAGGCAAGAGGTCGTGTTGGTCGCATAAGCCGCCGCACGCGCACGCGAGGTCAGCACGTAACCGGTCTGCGTCTGACGATTGCTGGACTCACCGTAAGAGCCCGAGAGATCCAGACTGATGGTCTCGGTGACATCAATCTTCAATCCGGCGCGATAATCGAAAATCTGCGTGGTGTAGTCAGACTGGCGCGGACCGGTTTCCACAAACCGACGACCCACGGTGGTCAGGACGGTGCGGAAGTTGGGATCTGCCGGGTCGGTGGCCGCAGCTGCGGCGTTGCACTGTGCGGCGGAAAGCGGCCCCTGTGGTGAAACGCCGCCTGGGTTAAAATTGGCGTTGAAGAGGTTGCTGATCGGATTCTGGCCGGCGAGGAAGATGTTACCTGCATTACAAAACTGCTGACGTGCGGCAGCGGGCAGGTAAGGATTGCTCAGTGGTACGACCACGCCGGAGCTGAATAGGCCCGATGGCGCGATGATCGTGCTGACCTGGTTCTTCGAAAAAAGGCCGCGGGTGTAGAGCTGAATGTTGTCGGCAACGTCGTAGTGTGCAGCGCCATAGATGTTGAAGCGTTCGAACGGCACCTGAAAGACGTTGAAAGGATTGAAGTTGAAGCCATCGCGCGGGCCGGAATAAGGCCGCAACGCACCCGTTGACGGAACGATGCTGTTAAACGCAGTACCAAGAGTAAAGCGCCCTGGAACTGTTGTACCCGAACCACCGCGATTGCCGGATGTAGACGTGTAGTTGTTGCGTGAGAACTTGCGATCGCCTTGAAATACAGGATCGGCATTCTGGTACCCCACCGAAAGTACCGCATTGCCGCGATCGTCGTCGAAGTTGCCGCCGATGGTGAGGTCAATACGAGACGTCTCGCCGTCACCATTTTCCGTGATCTGTTCGGATGCGTTTAACTCGACGCCCGAGAAGTCCGATCGCGTGATGAAGTTGATAACGCCCGAAACAGCGTCAGCACCGTAAGTGGTTGCAGCACCGCCGGTGAGCGTGTCGACGCGCTCGATCAGTGCCAACGGGATGTTGTTGAGGTCGACGCGACCAACGACGCCTGAAGGCGCGATGCGGCTGCCGTCGAGCAACACGACGTTCCGGAAGTTGCCGAGGCCGCGAAGGTCGGCAAAAGCAGAGCCGCCGTTGCCGTTATTGACCGCTGAACCGATGCTGGGAACCGCGCCCGGCAGGTCACGTAAGACTTGCTCAGCGGTGTTCGCCTGGCGCAGGTTGAGTTCTTCCTGGCCGATGACGCTCACCGGGCTGGACGAGACGATGTTCGGATTGCGGATGAGGGTGCCGGTGACGATGATTTCGCCGGTGCTGCTCTCGCCAGCGGGCGGAGCTGAGTCTTGCGTCGACGTGCCGGCGGCGGGCGCGGCAGGGTCGTTGCTCTGGATGCCGTTCTTGGGCTGGCTCGCGGGATCGGCGGTCTGCGCCAGGGTGGGCGTCGAGATCAATGCGGCGCTGACCAGCAGCGACGTGTTGAGCAGACGGGTACGATAGCGGATGTGCATGAATGTGTCCCCATTAAGGGATCCGATTTTTCAGCTGGCTTGCCGGCCCCCGGAAGTCGCAAAAGAAAAATCATGACCCGATAAAGAGAGGCTACTGCAGTTTTGAGGCATCGCAATCAGGATTACCAATGGGGAAACCGATTTCCTGCAAATGTCGCAAATTTACCACAGACAATGCAAGGCGCTTGAGATGATTGCGGGATCGCCGTAGCTCAACAGCCACACGACCGCTGGAGATGTGATGAATCGGATTACCGTCGCGACCTTGCTGTCGCTGCTGGCTGGCTCCGGCGCCGCTCATGCGCAAACCGCCGCCAGCTCGCGAGTGTTCGAACCCTTTGCGCGGTGCCGCGCGATCCCGGCGGCGCAAGCCCGCGCCGATTGCTTCGACGCGGCTGCGCGGGAGTTGGAAGGCGCGGTGAAGAGCAAGGACATCACGATCGTCGACCGTCAGGAGGTTCGTGCCGCCCGCCGATCGCTGTTTGGTTTCACGTTGCCGCGCATCGGCCTGTTCGACGGAGGCGATCATAACGATGATGGCCGGATGCCTGCGCGCGAGGAGATCAAGGAGATCGAGACCACGATCAGTTCGGCCACGGTTGCTGCCAACGGCCGGGTGGAATTTCGCGTTGCTGATGGCAATGCCATGTGGACCACGACCGATCCCATGGCATTCCCTCCCAAACCCGGCGACAAGGTGCGGATCCGCCGCGGAACCCTGGGCAACTACTTCATCGCGGTGGCTGGGCAGCGCTCCGTCCGAGGCATGCGCCTGCGCTGAGCTGACCGCTCACGGGACGAGCGCTTTGGCCTCCAGGGTCTGCATCATCGTCGCGGCATCGGCGCCATGCCGCGCGATCCAGGTCTCTGCCGCTGCGATCTCCTGCGCCAGGGATGGCGCCAGCGCCTGACGGCGTTGCAAGCGGGCCACGTTGTTGAAGGCGACCGTCGGATTCTTGGAATAAGAAGCGAACAGCGGTCCCTTGATGACTGCGGAAACGGTCGCCTCGTCCATGGGAACGGCCAGTTGCACCGCCGCTGCTGCCAGAGTCGTTTCAGGGTCGGCGAAGAAGCGCTCGGCATTGAGGCTGCGCGCATGGGGCATGACCGTGGTGGCCACCGCAAAAGCGCGGACCTGCGCCAGCCACAGGGCCGCCGCGCGCTCGGCATCGCTCAGGCCCGTGATATCGCCGAGATGTGGGGCGAGCTGCTGCGTCACTCGCTGCAGCCAGGCGCGATGATCGGCGCTGCGCAGGATCGCCATCAGGTAGTCGGGCAAGTCCAGGTAGAGGAGGATCGCGCGAGCGGCGGGGTCCTGCGTGGCGAGTTGCGGCAGCAGGAAGTTGACCGGCACGTTCGCCTTGACCACGTTGGGAAGGTCAGGCCGATAGCGCTTGCTCAGCATCGCGCTGACCAACGCCAGCCGGTCAGCATCGGGCGCAAGCGCGATCTGCCGCAGCGCGAGTGGTTCGCGCAGGACCAGGTTGGTCTCCAAGTGATCCAGCGCGCGCGCAAGCAGGGTGGAGCCGCAATGCGCGACATGGAAGATCCAGGAAGTGGCGGCGGCCGGCGACACATGGCCTTTGAACGGCGTCAGCGGCAGGCGCATCGTGCCGTCCCGCGCGGGTAGGATCCGCCCGTCGAGAAAGATCGAGCGATGATATGCCGCGCGGCTCATCGGCACGAACAGCGCGGTGTCGCCCTCGAACGAATGAAGGTAATGGTCCGGCGAGGCCAGCAGGTCGGCAAGCGTCACAGCCATCGTAAGGGCTATAGCACGCGAGGCAATCAGCGGCTACCTCCTGCCGTCATGCCGACTGTCAGCCTGCCCGAGCCGGGCCGTCCCCATGTCCTGATCGAACCCGATGGCGCGCAAGACATCCTGGCCATCGATCCGCAGCAGGTCATCGCCTTGTACAAGGCCCACGGCGCGCTGCTGATACGTGGGTTCGGCAGCGATGTGGAGCGTTTCGGCCGTTTCGCGCGACAATTCTGCGCGACCTCGGTCATCAACGAAAGCCCGGGCCGGCGCGCCCTGGATCGCGGCCATAACGTGCACACTGTCGACGGTGGCACCGGCGCGTTCTCTTTCCATCCGGAGTTGTCGCGTGAGCCGTGGAAGCCCGACGCTGCATTCTTCGCCTGCATGGCCGCACCGCAGCGGGGTGGCGCGACCACGATCTGCGATGGTGTGGCGCTGGTCCGTGCACTGCCCGAGGCGGTCCGGCGAGGCCTGGAGGGGCGGCGATTGGTGTACATCAAACCGACTTGGCCCGGCCTGCTGGAGTTCTGGCTGGGTACCGCGCAACCCAGCGACAAACAGCTGCTCGCTCCGCCGCAGAACTGCCCTTACCTGTTCCGGCGGATGGACGGTGAGATCGTGCGTATCTTCACGCGGCCCGCGTTGCATCGCCCGATGTTCACGGCGGAACCTGCGTTCGGCAATTTCCTGTTGTTCGCGCGGTTCAACAATCGCCGGCCGGACTTCCCGCTGCTCGACGATCTTCGCCCGGTACCCGAGCCCTGGCTGCAGGCGATTCAGGCGACGGCACAGACGGTCGGTGTGGCCATTGCCTGGCGGCCGGGGGACGTGCTGATGCTGGACAATACCCGCTTCATGCATGGACGCACGGCGATCACCGATCCGGGCGAGCGCATGATCGCCACGTTCTTTGGCTATGTGAACTTCGCCGTACCCGACCCCGAGGAGCCGCCGCAGCCGCTTTGGCGTCAGCATGACTTCACGCCGCCGCTTCCGCCCGATTGGCCACGTTGAAAGCGACGTACGGTTTCGCGGTAACCTTGTACGATTGACCCGTTTGCTCCCACGGCTTAATCGAGCGATTAAATCGACGTATGCGTCGGGACCCTTCGGATGATGCAGACAGTGGAAGCGAGCCGATGATCGTCCACAGCAAGACGGCAGCGACCAAGGCCGGGAAGGCCATGGCGGCGGAGATCGGCGGCATTCGCCGCGCTGTCGACGTGACCGATAATGCCAGTGTCCAGGCCGGCTTCGCCAAGGCTCGTACCGTGAACGGAGGGGAGCGGGTGCCTTTCCTCAAGCGCTTGGGCAGGCTCGAAAATTACGATCAGCCCGCACTTTTCATGATCGAGCACGATGACTTCGATGGCGAGGTAATCCGTCTCGACGGCGCCGTTCGCCCAAGACCCAGGTAGGCACGCCATGCCCGGACCCACCATTCCGAACGTCGGTCCAAGTGCCGGTATTGCCGTTCCGCCAGGCGCACGCGAGACTTTGCTCGAGACGGCGAGCGCGATCATGCGCGACGGCGATATCGTCGACATCTCGCTCTCGGAACTGTCGCTGCGGTCGGGGCTCAACTCGGCGCTGGTGAAGTACTACTTCGGCAACAAGGCGGGGCTGCTCAAGGCGCTGCTTGATCGGGACTGGGCGGCCATCGTGCGCAGCGTCGACGCGCTGGTAGCCAAGGACGACATGGATCCCGAGGCCAAGCTGCGCCGACACATTTCTAAGGTGATCGATACCTTCTACGCCGTGCCGTACCTCAACCGGCTGACCATGCGGATGGTGCGCGAGAGCGACGACGCAGAGGCCCGGCGCATCGCTGATTGCTATCTTTCGCCGATCTACCAGGCCTATGACGAGCTGATCGGCAATGGCGTGCAGGCCGGCGTGTTCCGGGCGATTGATCCGCAGTTGTTCTACTTCACGGTTACCGGCGCGGTCGACCGGTTCTTCTCCGCCCGCTTGGTGATGAAGTACTGCTTCGACCAGGACACCCTGACCGAGGAACTGCGCGATCGGTATCGCGAGCACACCATCGACATCATCATGGCCGGTATCCTGGCCCGCTGACCGGCTCCGCTTAGTTGGAGCCTGGGCCGCCACCGGAGAAAGCATCCGCGATCGAGCAGGCGGCGGGGCCGAGGATGACGATGAACAGCACCGGCAGGATGAAAAGGATCAGCGGGATGGTCATGATCGCAGGCAGGCGTGCGGCTTTCTCCTCGGCGCGCATCATCCGCTCGTTGCGGAACTCGGCCGAAAGCACGCGCAGGGCCGAGGCTAGCGGGGTGCCATAGCGCTCGGTCTGGATCATGGTGGTGACCACGCCGCGCACCGCGTCCAGATTGACACGATAGGCCAGGTTCTCGAACGCGGAGCGGCGATCGGTGAGGAACGCCAGCTCGATCGAGGTGAGCGAGAACTCGTCGCCGAGTTCAGGGTAGGCGCGACCGAGTTCACGCGCGACGCGCTCGAACGCGGCGTCGACGGTGAGGCCGGCCTCGGCGCAGATGACCAGCAGGTCGAGCGCATCGGGCAGTCCCTTGCGGATCAGGTCAGTGCGCTTGCTGATCTTGTTCTGCAGGAAGATGTCGGGACCCTTGTAGCCCAGGCCAACAGCCGCTGCGAACGCCATGAAGCGCTTGAAGCTGCTCCATTCGGGAAAGTAGTTTGCCCAATACACCACCATGCCCACTAGCGCGCCGAGAACGATCGGAGCCACCAGGCGAGCGGCGATTATCGCGACCGCATACTCCTTCTTGCGGATGCCGGCTTGCGCCAGCTTCTGCTGGACGGCCTTGATCTGGCTGTCCTGCAGCATCTTGAACGAGCCGAGGGTCTTGGTGAGCCTGTCGGTCGTCTGATTGCGGCGCACCACGCTCTGGCGTTTTCGGGGCGTGACGGCGATGCCGGCCTTCAGCTGCTCGCGCCGCTCGTTCAGCGCCTTGACCCGCTTGGCCATCGGATCGCGAATGGTGATCGCGGTGTAGATCGCCAGGATCACGGCGCTAGCGGCCACGGCGATCAGGATGGTGCCGATGAACAGGACATCGAAGCCGAGGACGGAGGGACCGGCAGGTTGGTTCAACATGGTGCTGGTATCCCGCTCAGATCTCGAAGCTGACCATTTTGGCCATGATGAAGGCGCCGATGCCCATCCACACCATGCCGCCGCAGCCGGCCACGATCAGGCGGTCGTCCTCGAAGAAATTGCCGATGTAGCCGGAATTCACCCACCAGATCATGGCGAAGACGATGAAGGGCAGCGAGCCCACGATGTAGGCGGAAGCTTTCGATTCCGAACTCATCGCCCGGATCTTGAGCTTCATCTGTGCGCGCTTGCGCAGAACATCCGAGAGGTTCGCCAGCGTTTCGGCGAGGTTGCCGCCGGTTTCGCGCTGGATCGCCAAGGTGATGCAAAAGAAGCTGAACTCGGCCATGTTGAGGCGGTTGGCCGTGTCCTGGAGGGCGTCCTCCATGGTCTTGCCGATCTTGATCCGCTCGGTGACGAGCTTGAACTCCTCACCCACGGGCCCGGGGACTTCGGACGCGACGATCGTCAGGGTCTCGGACACCGGAAGGCCCGAGCGCAAGCCGCGTACGAGCAATTCGATGGCATCCGGAAATTTCACCACGAACTGGTTGGTCCGTTTGTTGACCAGGAAGGTCACGACCACGTGCGGAATGCCTGCGCCGGTAAGCACGCCAATGGCCAGCGCCAGGAGCGGAGCGCCGGACTTCAGGAGCATCAGCAGAAACACGGCTAGGCCGATCCCGAAGCTCGCCAGGAAGTACTGCCGCAGGGTCCACGGCTTGCCGGTGCGATGCAGCCGCAACGCCAGTGCCTCGATCCGCGACGTGGAACCGGCGACGTGGTGGACCTTGGGCTGGCGTGCCGCGACGGCCCGGCGCATCTGCATCTCGACCCGCTGGACCGCATTGTCGGAGTGCCGAAAGCGGATCTGTCCAAGCCGCCGCGTGGACTCCTTCTTGGCCGAGGGGCCGGCCAAGGCCACCCAGATCAGCGCCACGCCGCCGGTGAGGCCGGCCGTGATGAGCAGGAGCTGGAGGATGTTCATCGCCTTGGCATGCCTTTCGAAACGGTCATGGGCCCGGCACTTGCCCGAGCGTGCGCCACAAGCCTCAGCGGGCCGCTTTGGCCGTGAGCTTGCCCTTCGCAGGCGCGGACTTGTCCTTCTTCGCCAGCATGGTCTTGAAGTCGAACTTGCTCAGCAGTGCTTTCTTGCCTGCCGCGCCGCTCTCGGCCTTGTCGCCGCTGCCAACCACCAGTTGGGCCACTTCGCGCAGCGCCAGCGCCGCCTTGCTCCCCTTGTTGGCTTCGGCGAAGGTCTGGCCCAGCTTGGCCGCGTTGCTGGAGGCCTTCAGGTCATAGGGAATGCATAGATCGATCTTGCGCTCGATCGAGGCTTCGAAGTCGGACCGGCTGATCTCGGTCAGGCCGGCCTGGACCTTGTTGGCGGCGACGATCACTTGCGCATGGGGGGCGTTGTTCTTGAGCCATGAGAGCAGCCGGATGGAGTCGCGCGCCGACGCCAGCGTCATTTCGGTCGCCAGTACCACCACGTTCACGTCGCCGAGCAATTGCGGGAAGTTCACCAGCATGTTGCGCGGCATGTCGATCACGGTCATGTCGAAGGCGGCGCGAAACTCTTCCTCCAGCTGCATGAATGCGCCGCCATCGGTGAGCAGCGGCGCGTTGATCGGTGCTTCGGCGGAGAGCAGCGCGAGGTTGTCGTTGGCGCGGATCATCGCGCGTTCGATGAACAGGCCGTCGATGCGGCTGGGGTTCTCGATCGCGTCGGTTAGCCCGCGTCCCGGCTCCAGATCGAGGCACAGCGCCCCGGTGCCGAAGTGGATGTCGAGGTCGAGCAGGGCAGTCGCCAGCTTGCTGTCGGTGCTGAACAGCCAGGCGAGCGACGTTGCGATCGTCGATGCGCCGACGCCGCCCCGAGTGCCGACCACTGCGGTGGAGACGTGCTTCTTCTCGGTGCTCACGTCCGCCACCTTGGGTGTCGAGAACGCGGTCTGCGCCTGCGTCAGGGCATCGCGCAAGGAGGCGAGCGACAGCGGTTTCAGCAGGTAGTCATGGATGCCGCTGGAGATGAGGTCGCGGTAGAGGCGCACATCGTTGACCTGGCCGACCGCCAGCACCACGGTGCCTGGCTCGCAGACCTCCGCGAGTGCGTTGATGTCGTTCAGCGGGTCGCCGCTTTCGGACAAGTCGATCATCAGGATGTTGGGGCTCGCGGCGACCGACAGCGACTGGACGGCACTGCGCAGTCCGCCCTTGGTGCATTTCTCCGGCTGCCAGCCGAGCTCGATCGTCAGCGACCGCAGCAGGTCGAGCGAGGCATCGTCGCACATGTAGGCGGCGAACGGATCGCGCCCGCCGGCGGCGCTGGCTTTCCAGGGTGCGTTCATGGCTTACTGTCCCTTGGTATCGGCGGCTTTGAGTTCGGCGGCACCGGTCGGAACTCTGGTGCGGTATGAACTGATCGCCTTGTTCGAGCTCATGATCGTGGTGTCGCTCGCGCTGTCGTCGCCCCTGAGCAAGTGCT